>Ga0111539_10000917_pt1 | contig 38543 bp, 31 predicted proteins | sample RhiMethybrSRZTD1_FD_79667 | JGI IMG/M metagenome (GOLD analysis project Ga0111539, IMG submission 79667) | Populus rhizosphere microbial communities from Tennessee, USA - Rhizosphere MetaG P. TD hybrid SRZTD1 (version 2) (version 2) | ecosystem: Host-associated > Plants > Roots > Rhizosphere >...
CCTGGGGGAGCTGGCCGAGCGGGTGGGCCTGCCGGGGATGGACGAGACCGGGGTGGACGAGAGCGTCATCGAGGAGCTGGCGCTCATCAAGACGCTGCGCGGCATCGTCGACTGGGTCGAGGACCACGACGACCTCGTGCCCGACGGCGGGCCGCCGGAGAACGGATCGGCTGGGGATGTCGGGGTCACCGGCGCACGCGTGGGGGAGCGCGCGGCGTCGGTGGCCCCCACCGCGGCGGCCGCCGGGCCGGGGGGCGTGGGGGACGTCCCCCGCCCGGCGCCGTCGCCGCCGCAGCGCTACGTGCCGGTGGTGGTCGACCTGCCCGGCCCCGACGAGGGCGTCGACCTGTCGGGGCGGGCGATCGTGGTCGTCGCCGACCGCAGCGGGGTGGGGGAGCGCCTGTGCGCCCTGCTCACCCGTGCCGGCGGGGCCCCCACGCTGGTGGCGGCCGCCGACGCCGCCAGCGCGGTGGGGCCCGGCCTCGACACGCTGGTCGACCTGACCGCCCTCGACCCGACCCCCGGGGTGACCGCCGCGGTCGTCGCCCAGTTCGAGCGCCTGCGGGCCGCGACGCGGGCCGACGCCAGCCGCCTGGTGGTGGTGACGGGCACCGGGGGCCGGCTGGGCCACGGCGGCGCCGCCGGCGACCCGGTGGAGGTCACGACCGCAGCCGGCGCGCAGGGCGTGGTCCGCACCTTCGCCCGCGAGCTGTCGGGCGTCGAGTCCCGACTCGTCGACGTCGATCCGGCGGGGGGACCCGACGCCGTGGCCGCGGCGGTCGCGGCCGAGCTGCGGGCATCCGGTGCCCCCACCGAGGTGGGGGTGTCGTCGGCCGGGCGGCGGTGCACGCTGTCCACCGCCCCCCGGCCGCTCGACGCCGAGGGCGGCATCGAGTCGGGCATCGGCGAGGACCGCGACCTCGGGCCGGGGTCCGTCGTGGTGGTGACCGGCGGTGCACGCGGCATCGGCGGCCGGCTGGCCGTCGAGCTGGCTCGCACGAGCGGCTGCGGCGTCGAGCTCATCGGCCGCTCGCCCCTGCCCGGTCCCGAGCCCACCGACCTCGCCGGCGCCGCCGACGAGGTCGCCGTGCGCCAGGCGATCATCCGGCGGGGCGACCACACCCGCCCGGCCGAGATCGAGGCGGCCACGGCGCGGGCGCTCGCCGACCGCGAGATCCGGGCCACCCTGGCCGCGCTCGCCGAGCACGCCGCGTTCGTGCACTACCGCTCGCTCGACGTGCGCGACGGTGCCGCCCTCGCCGCGGCCCTCGGCGAGATCCGCCACGAACGGGGCCGGCTCGACGGGATCGTGCACGCCGCCGGGGTCCGCGAGGACAAGCTGATCCGCGACAAGACGCCCGAGTCGTTCGCCCGGGTGTTCGACACGAAGGTGACGTCTGCGCAGGTGATCGCCGAGGCCGTGGGCGACCGCGGGTTCGCGATGTTCTTCGCCAGCGTGTCCGGGTGGTTCGGCAACGCCGGCCAGGTCGACTACGCGGCGGCCAACAGCGCGCTCGACGCCATCGCCCGCCGGGCCCGGGCCGGGGCCCCGCGCAGCCGCCTGGTGGCGGTCGACTGGGGGCCGTGGGCGGGCACGGGCATGGTGTCGCCCGAGCTGGCCCGCGAGTACGAGCGCCGGGGCATCGGCCTCATCGACCCCGACCAGGGGGTGGCGGCCGCGCTGGCCGAGCTGCGGGCGGGCGTGCCCGACCCGCAGGTCGTGGTGATGTGCGCCGAGCCCGGGTCGCTGTCCGGCCAGCCGGGAGCCTGACGTGGCCACCGAGCCCGTCGCCGTCGTCGGCATGGCGGGGATCTTCCCCGGCGCGTCCGACCTCGCCTCGTTCTGGGACAACCTGGTCGGCGGGGTCGACGCCATCACCGACGTGCCGCCCGACCGGGTCGACCCCGTGTTCTTCGAACCGCGCCGCACGGGCCCCGACCGCTTCTACTGCCGCCGGGGCGGGTTCATCGACCCGACGGTGCCGTTCGAGCCGTCGGACTTCGGCATCATGCCGGTGGCGGCGGCGGGCACCGAGCCCGACCAGCTGCTGGCGCTGTCGACCGCGGCCCGCGCGCTGGCCGACGCCGGCTACGTCGAGGGGGTGCCCGACCCCGACCGGGTCGGGGTCGTGATCGGCCGCGGCGGCTACCTGACGCCCGCCACGGCCCGGCTCGAGCAGCGGGTGCGCACCGCGCACCAGCTGGTGGCCTGCGTGCGCGAGCTGGTGCCCGATCTGGCGGACGACCAGCTCGACGCCATCCGCGACCAGTTCCAGCACGCCCTGGGCCCCTCGCACCCCGAGGCCTCGATCGGGCTGGTGCCGAACCTGGTGGCCTCGCTGGTCGCCAACCGGCTCGACCTGCACGGCCCCGCCTACACGCTCGACGCCGCCTGCGCCTCGTCGCTCCTGGCGGTGTCGCAGGCCGTCACCGAGCTCGAGGCCGGCCGCTCCGACCTGATGCTGGCCGGCGGCGTCCACCACTGCCACGACGTGACGTTGTGGAGCGTCTTCTCGCAGCTCAAGGCGCTCAGCCCCACCGGGGTGATCCGGCCGTTCCACAAGGGGGCGGACGGCATCCTGATCGGCGAGGGCACCGGCATCGTCGTGCTGAAGCGCCTGGCCGACGCCCGACGCGACGACGACCGGGTCTACGCGGTGATCCGCGGAACCGGGGTGTCGAGCGACGGGCGGGCCGCCACGTTGATGAGCCCGGCGAGCAAAGGGCAGGTCCTCGCCATCGAGCGGGCCTGGCAGGCGGCCGACCTCGATCCCGCCACGGTGGGCCTGATCGAGGCCCACGGCTCCGCCACCCGCACGGGTGACAGCGTCGAGATCGCCACGCTGCGCCACGTGTTCGAGCGCGGCGATCGCCGGTTGCCGCCCGCCGGCCTGGGCTCGGTGAAGTCGAACATCGGCCACGCCATGCCGGCCAGCGGCATCGCCGGCCTCATCAAGTCGGCGCTCGCCCTGCACCACCGGGTCGTCCCGCCCACGCTGCACTGCGACGAGCCCCACCCGGACCTCGGGCCCAGCCGGTTCGAGGTGGTGGCCGAGGCCCACCCGTGGGACGACGGCGGCACGCTGCGACGCGTGGGCATCAACGCCTTCGGCTTCGGCGGCATCAACGCCCACGTCATCCTCGAAGGCGTCGCCCCCGGCACGTCGGGCGCGCTGCCGTTCGCCGCCCGCACCGGCGGGCGCCCGGCCGACGAGCCGGGGGACGACGAGGCGCCGCCCCTCCGGTGGGGGCGTCCCCGGCGGCGGCGGGCCGAGCGGGGAGCAGGTACCGGCGCCGACGACGTCACGCGGCTGTTCGTCGCCTCCGGGCGCGACCTCGCCGAGGTCGCGTCGCAGCTCGGCGACGTGGACGCCGTCCTCGCGGGCAGCGACCTCGCGGCGCTGCCCGCCGCCGGGCCCGTCCGCCTCGCCATCGCCGACCCGACCGCCAAGCGCCTCGAGCTCGCCCGCAAGGTCGTCGACCGGGGTCAACCGTGGCGGGGGCGGAACGACGTGTGGTTCGCCCCCGAGGGCCTGATCGCGACGGGGGGCAAGGTCGCGTTCGCCTTCCCCGGAATCGAGCCGACCTTCGACGCCCGCGTCGACGACGTCGCCCGCCACTTCGGGGTCGAGGCCGAGCTGGTCGCCCGCAGCTCCGACCTCGAGCGGCAGGGCGCCGGCATCATGTACGTCGGGCGCCTGCTCACCGAGGCGTTCTCGGCGCTGCGGATCCGGCCCGACGTCGTCGTCGGCCACAGCCTCGGTGAGTGGACCGCCATGCTGGTCGCCGAGGCGGTGACGCGCGAGGCGATCGACAGGTTCGTCCACGGCATCGCCGACGGCGACCTGGTGCTCCCCGACCTCGTGTTCCTGGCCCTCGGCTGCGGCGTCGACCAGGCCGAGGCCGCCATCGCCGACCTGCCCGACATCGCCGTCTCGCACGACAACTGCCCGCACCAGGTGATCGTGTGCGGGTCGGAGGCGTCGGTGGCGACGGCCCAGGAGCGGCTGAAGGCCCAGAGGGTGCTCGGACAGGTGCTGCCGTTCCGCACCGGGTTCCACACGCCGATGTTCGCCGACTACCTCCAGCCGTTCGAGGACGCCCTCGGCACCCTGCCGATCCATCGTCCCCGCCTGCCCCTGTACTCGTCGGTGACCGCGCAGCCCTTCCCCGAGGGCGAGGAGGCGATGCGCGACCTGGGGCGCCGGCTCTACATCCAGCGGGTGCGGTTCCGCGAGCTCGTCGAGACCCTGTACGCGGACGGCGTGCGGGTGTTCGTCCAGCCCGGCGTCGGCAGCGTCGTCGGGTTCGTGGGGGACACGCTGCACGACCGCGACCACCTGGCCGTGGCGGGCGCGGCCCCCAAGCGCTCCGGGATGGGGCAGGTGACCCGCGTGGCCGCGGCCCTGTTCGTCGAGGGCGCCGACGTGCCTCTGGGGGCCCTGGCCCCCGCGGTGCCGCCCGGTCCGCCTCCCGCCTCGTCGGGAGCGACCGCCGGAGCCGTCGCCGCCCCGACCCGGGCGCCGGTCGTCGGTGGGGCGGGGCCCGCGGCCCCGGCGACGACCCCGTCGCGGCCCCCGGTGCTGCGGTTCGACTCGTCGCTCGTGCGCGGCGGGCTGCAGGCCCTCGTCCGGCCCGCCGCCGGTCCAGTTGTGGGCGACGTCCCCGACTCGGTCGGCGGTCCGGTGGCCGACGAGTTCCGGGCCACGTTGCGGGTGCTGTCCGAGGCCGGCCGCGAGGTCATGGACGCGCTGGCGGCCGGCCCGGTGGCCCCCCGCCGGCGCCCGGCGCCGGTCCCCGCTCCCGTCCCTGTCCCGGGGCCCCCGCCGGCCGCCCCCACGGCGGTGCCGGCGACCGCACCCGCGCCGCCCGAGCGCCACCACGAGAAGCGCCGCCTGTCCCTGGCCGAGGTCCCCGAGCTCATCGACCACGCGTTCTTCATCCAGCGTGAGGGCACGGGCACCGCCGACGACCGGTTCCCGGTCGTCCCCATGACGATGATGATCCAGATGTTCGTCGACACGGCCACCGCGCTCGGCGGAGGTCGGGTCGTCGTCGGCCTGCAGAACGTGCGGGCGCTGCGCTGGCTGGCCGTCGAGCCGCCCGTCGACGTCGACATCACCGCGGTGTGGGAGGCGCCCGACCGCGTCAAGGTGTCGATCGAGGGCTACGCCCGGGCCTCGGTCGTCCTGGCCGACGCCTACGGCGAGCCGCCGGCGCCCGACACCGCGCCGCTCGCCGACGAGAAGCCGCCGCCGCACACGGCGCACGAGCTGTACGCCCAGCGGTGGATGTTCCACGGGCCCGGGTACCAGGGCGTCACCGAGATGCACGCCATGGGGGCCGACGGCCTGCGGGCGACGGTGACCTGCCGCCCGGCGCCGGGGGCCCTGCTCGACGCCGCCGGTCAGCTCCTCGGCTACTGGATCGAGTGCAACTCGACCGAGGACCGGATCGCGCTGCCGATGCGCATCGACCGCATCGACTTCTACGCCCCGCACCCCGAGCCGGGCGCCGAGCTGAGCTGCCTCGTGCGGTTCACCGAGGTCAACGAGACCGACGCCCGCGGCAACGTCGACCTCGTGCGCGACGGCGTGGTCTGGGCCCGGCTGACGCAGTTCATCGACCGGCGGTTCGAGAGCACCAACGCGGTGTTCAAGGTCATGACGTTCCCCGAGGAGAACCTGCTGGCCGAGCGGCGCGACGGCTACTGGCTGGTGCGCGAGCCCTGGCGCTCGAGCGCCAGTCGCGACCTGGTCGCCCGGCGCTACCTGGGCGAGGAGGAGCGGGCCGAGTACTTCGCCCTCACGCCCAAGGCGCAGCGTGACTGGATCCTCGGCCGCATCGCGGTGAAGGACGCCGTGCGCGACCTGCTGTGGCAGCGGGGGCACGGGCCGATCTTCCCGCTCGAGGTGCGGGTCCGGAACGACGAGGACGGCCGCCCGCAGGTGGCCCTCCCCGGCGGCGGCAGCATGACGGTGTCGCTGTCGCACCGCACCGGGGTCGCGGTGGCGTCGATCTCCGAGGCCGGACCGGCCGGCATCGACCTCGAGGTCGTCGAGCCCCGCAGCGCCACGTTCGCGGCCATGTGCATGTCCGACGACGAGCAGGCGCTGGGCACGGGCATCGACCACGATGTCTGGGTCGCACGGGCCTGGACCGCCAAGGAGGCGGTGGCCAAGGCCGACGGCACGGGGCTGCAGGGGAGGCCCAAGGACTTCGTCGTCCGTCAGGTCGACGACGACTGGACGCTGGTGAACGACCGCTGGGTCCACACGACACAGGAAGGTGATCTCATTGTCAGCACCGTCAGAGAGCGCTAGCCCCGAGGTCGGGACCGCCCAGCTCGACACCGCCACCATCGACACCGGCGCCATCGTCGAGACGATCGCCCGCCTCGTCCACGAGGTCATCGGCGAGGACATCGACTTCGACCTCGACATCTCCGCCGACAGCTCGTTCAGCGAGGACATCGAGCTCGAGAGCATCGAGTTCGTCGCGCTCGGCGAGCAGCTCCAGATCACCTACGGCGAGAAGATCGACCTGGTCGGGTGGTTCGGCGAGCTCGACCTCGACGAGATCATCGACCTCACGGTCGGCGAGCTCGCGGAGTTCATCGCCGCCTGCCTGGCCGACGAGGCCCCGGCCGGGGGCCACGGCGGTGCCTGAGGTCGAGGTCGGCGACCTGCGGGTGCACTACCAGCGCCTCGGGCAGGCGGACGGCGAGACCGTCGTGATGCTGCACGGCATGCTCGTCGACAACCTGTCGAGCCTGTACCTGACCCTGGCGCCGGTGCTCGTCACCTCGGGCATGGACGTGCTGCTCTACGACCAGCGGGGGCACGGCCGCACCCAGCGCCCCGCGGAGGGCTACACCATCGAGGGCGCGGTCGACGACCTGGTCCGGCTGCTCGACACGCTGGGCATCGACGAGCCCGTGCACCTGCTGGGCAACAGCTACGGCGCCCTCATCGCGCTCGAGACGGCGCTGGCCCATCCCCACCGGGTCAAGGGCCTGGTGCTGGTCGAGGCCCACTTCGCCGTCGAGGGGTGGGGCGACCACGTGGCCCACGACCTCGAGCTGGCCGGCTTCGGCCTCGGCGAGGACGACGTGCAGCAGTGGCTCGACGAGTTCGGAGGTCGCAAGCTCAACCGCCTCGCCCGCAAGGTGGAGGCGCTCATCTACGAGACCACCATCATCGAGGACCTGCGCGAGGCCCGGCCGCTGCCGCCCGACGCGCTGCGGTCGCTGGACCTGCCGGTGATGTCGATCTACGGCGAGCACTCCGACGCCATCGAGCGGGCCCGCGACCTCGAGGCGCTGCTGCCCCGGCTCGAGATGAACCTGTTCGAGGACTGCGCCCACTCGGTGCTGTTCGAGGCGACGCGCACCGTGCGCAGCGTCGTCGCCGACTGGTTCGCCCGCGTCGGGGCCGGCGACGAGATCGTGGCGCGCTCGACCAAGGTCGCCGTCGGCGAGCAGGAGGGCGAGGGCGAGGAGCACCAGGAGCACGTCGACTTCTACAAGGCCGAGCTCGAACGCCGCATGGGCTCCGCGGCGGCGGGGACAGCGCTGCGCATCGCCCCGAAGAGGCTGGCGGCCGACGGCGCCGACGGGGCCTGACATGGCTCGGTTCCTGTTCGTCGTCCCGCCGCTGGCGGGCCACGTCAACCCGACGGTGTCGCTCGGGCGCGAGCTGACCTCCCGCGGCCACGCGGTGGCGTGGACCGGACACCCCGAGGTGGTGCCCGAGCTCATCGGCGACGACGCCGAGTTCATCCCGGTCGCCGACTCGGTGCCGGCCGAGGTGCTCGAAGCGGTCGTCGAGCGGTCCGCGGGCCTGCGGGGGCCGGCCGCGCTGCGGTTCCTGTGGCGCGACGTCCTCATGCCGCTCGCGCACACGATGACGCCGGGCGTCCACGTGGCGGTCGACGCCTTCCGGCCCGACGCGCTGGTCGTCGACCAGCAGGCGCTGGCCGGGGCCGCGGTGGCCGAGCGGCGCGGCCTGCCGTGGGCCACGTCGGCGACGACGTCGGCCGAGCTCACCGACCCGCTCGCCACGATGGGGAAGGTCGGCGACTGGGTGCAGGAGCAGATCCGCAGCTACCTGCTGGCGGCCGGGCTGGACCCCGACGACGCCGCGCGCGTCGATCCCCGGTTCTCGCCCCACCTGCTGCTGGCCTTCACCACCCCGGCGCTGGTGGGCGACGTGCCCGTGGGCGACGAGGTGGCGTTCGTCGGCCCGTCGGTCACGGCCCGGCCCGACGCCACGCCGTTCCCGTGGGAGTGGCTCGACGACGGGCGCCCGCTCGTGCTCGTGTCGCTCGGCACGCTGAACTGGCAGGACGGCGAGCGGTTCTTCGCCCGCGCGGTCGACGCGCTCGCCTCGATGGACGTGCAGGGCGTCGTCGTGGCCCCGCCCGACATGGTGGGCGCGCCGCCGGTCAACGTGCTGGTCCGCCCGCGGGTGCCCCAGCTGGCGTTGCTGGCCCGCACGTCGGTCGTCGTCAGCCACGGGGGGCACAACACTGTGTGCGAGGCGCTCGCCCACGGCCTGCCGCTCGTGGTGGCGCCGATCCGTGACGACCAGCCGATCATCGCCGAGCAGGTCGTCCGGGCGGGAGCCGGGCGGCGCGTGAAGTTCGGCCGGGTGTCGGCCGACGGGCTGCGGGCGGCGCTGACCGCGGTCATGACCGACCCCGAGCACCGCACAGCCGCCGCCCGCGTGCAGGCGTCGTTCGCGGCTGCGGGCGGTTCGCCGGCGGCCGCCCGGCGCCTGGAGGACCTCGTGTCCGGCGCGACCGCCTCGACCGGGGCCGGCGCCGGCCGGGGTGCCGGGGAGGCGACGTGGTCGTGATCGCCGACGCCGCGGTGGCGGCCGACGCCGGACTCGCCGCCGACGCCGCCCGACGGGTGGCCACCGAGGCCCTCGGGCGCGCCGTCGAGCTCGACGGCCCGGCCGAGCCGCTCGTCGGTTCGCACGGGCGCGGCGCGTTCACGTGCCGGATCACCGGAGACCGCCCCCACCCCTGGGACCGCCCGCTGGTGGTGCGCATCGCCGACCCGGCGGCGGTCGGGCGGGAACGGGCGTGGCACGACCTCCTGGCGGCCCGGGGCCACCCGGTGCCCCGCGCGCTCGGCAGCACCCCCGCCGGCGACGACGACCGGGCCGCCCTCGTGCTGGCGCAGGGCCCGTCGTTCACGCTGATGGAGGCGCTCGGGATCAACCCGATCGCCATCCCGCAGCTGCTGCGCTCGATGGCCGAGGCCCACGCCGCGCTGCACCGGGTCGCCGTCGACGGTGCGCCCGGCGGCGCTCCCGGGGCCGCGCCGCTGGCGGAGCTCGACCGGGCGCTCGCCGACCCCGAGATGGGTGATCGCTTCGGTGCGGAGCGCGCCTGGCTGGCCGGCAACGCGCCGTCGCCGGGGGACCCGGTGATCTGCCACGGCGACCTGCAGCCCGCCTCGATGCGGCTCGAGGGCGACGACACGTCGACGGCGATGCTCGTGAACTGGTCGCACGCCCGGGTCGGCGACGCCGAGGACGACGTCGCGCTCACGCTGCTCATGTTCTGGTCGGCGCCGTACCTGGCCGAGGGCATGGGCCAGCGCAAGATGCTCAAGACGGTGCGCGACATGATCACCGACGGCTACCGGTCGGCCTACGAGGGAGCCGACGGGTCGGGCCCGCTCGACGAGGGACGGTTGCGCTACTGGGGGGCGGTCCACGCCCTCGTCATGGCGGTGCGGCTGGCCGAGGCCGAGCGGCGCGGCGGGCCCGCCGACGCCTGGGACCCCGTCACCCTCGTGCACCACGCGGCTCCGTACCGGAAGGACCTCGGTCGCCGGTTCGCCCGGATGACGAGGGGCTGACGGTGCGGGCGCGCCCGCGCCGACCCGTCCGGGCGGCCGTCGGCCCGGTGCTGGCCGCCGGCGCCGCCGGCTACGCCGTGCTGCTGCGGCGGCGCCTGGCCGCGTTTCCGGTGCTCGAGCCCACCGACGAGCCGGCCGCGGTCGGGCACCGCCTGATCACCGCCGCGGGGGTGACCGTCGACGACGCCACCTGGCGGGCCGCCAGCCGGCACGCCCGCCGCCACGGCCTCGAGGTGCTCGACCTCGTGCCGGCCGACCTGCCGGTCGAGCCCCTGCTGGCGTTGGCCTGGCGCGTGGTGCCGCAGACGTTCCGCGACGACCCGCTGGCCACGGGGTTCGGCGCCGACCACGCGCTCCTCGTCACCGACGACGTGCTGGCCCGGTCGCGGATCACGGCCACCGCCGACCTGCACCCCCACGAGATGCACCGGGTCTCGAAGTCGCTGAAGCGGTTCGCTCCCCGGGCCATGGCCCACGCGGTGGCACCCGGCCTGTCCGCCCGGACGCGCCGCGACCCCGTCCACGGGCGGGCCTGGGTCGACTCGGCGTACGCCATGGGCGCGCCGTTCATCCTCACGGCGCGGGCGGCCTCGGTGGCGGTCCTGGCCGTGCGGGCCCTGCGCCGGCGGCCGTGGGGACGCGCAGGCGCCCTCGCCTTCTCCGCCCAGCCGCTGGTCGCCACGGCGGGCACGGCGTTCCGGCCTGCCGACCTCGCCACCACGCCCGTCGTCCGCATGGCGACCGCCACGGTGGAGCGACTGCTCAGCCTGCGGCGGGCGCCGGGCGAGCACGCCGGGTCGGCCGAGATCGCCGCGCGCCGGGTCCGCTACCGCCAGCAGCTCGACGCCGGCATCGACGGCCTGTTCGAGCCGCGCCGGCCCGGGTGTCCGGCCTGCGGCGAGACCGACCTGTCGGTGCGCGTGCGCACCGGCGACCTGCTCCAGGGCAAGCCCGGAGAGTTCACGCTCGACGAGTGCGGCTCCTGCGGGCACGTCTTCCAGAACCCCCGGCTCACGGTCGAGGGCCTCGCCTTCTACTACGGCGACTTCTACGACGGCGTGGGCGAGGAGGAGATGGAGCTGCTGGGGGCCACGGGCGCCACCCAGTACGCGGCCCGGGCCGACTTCGTGGGCGCGCACACCGAGCCCCGCCGGTGGCTCGACGTGGGCGGCGGCCACGGCCACTTCAGCCTCGTGGCCCGGGGCGTCTGGCCCAAGGCGCGCTTCGACGTCGTCGACCTGGCCGAGAGCGTCGAGGTGGCCGAGCGGCGGGGCTGGGTCGACCGCGCCCACCGGGGCCTGTTCCCCGAGCTCGCGCCGCACGTGGCCGGCGAGTACGACGTCCTCAGCATGCACCACTACCTCGAGCACACCCGCGACCCCGGCGCCGAGCTCGACGCCGCCGCCGTCGCGCTCGAGCCCGGAGGGCTGCTGTCGATCGAGATGCCCGACCCCGAGTCGACGCTCGCCCGGGCGATGGGGCGCTGGTGGGGCCCGTACCTCCAGCCCCAGCACCTCAACATGGTGACCCGGCCCAACCTCGAGCGGATGCTCGCCGAGCGGGGGTTCACCGTCGTCGACGCCCACGGACCCGAGGCCCACCAGGGCGCCGACCTGGGGTTCGCCGCCTACATGATCGCCAACAGGTTGGGGCCGCCGGTCGACGTGCCGTGGCGTCCGGCCCCGACGCGGTGGTCGCACCTGCGACGCAGCGTCGGTTTCAGCGCGGGGATGCCGCTGATCGGTCTCGGCCTGCTGGTCGACAACGCCATGACCCCGTTGGTGCCCGCGCTGCGGGCCTCGAACGCCTACCGGGTGCTGGCCCGGCTGGACCGCCCGGCCCGGGGGGCGCGGGAGAGGTGACGGCGGCGGGACTCGAGGTCCTGGGCTCCCCGGTCCCACCCCGCCACTGACCCTCACAGTACCGCCGCGACGATCGGTCTGCACGGATTGTCGACGATGTCGTCGAGAAATCCGGTGCTGGTCAGACGGGTGCGGCGGCCACCGGGCGGGGGAGCGCCATCCCGTGCTCGATGTGGCGGAACGCCTCGTCGAGGATGTCGGCGAGGGGCTCGGTGCGGCCGCGCTCCTGCCACACCGACACGCCGACCTTCAGCGCGCCGATGGCGGCGGCCACGACGAGGGCGGGGTAGGGGTCGCGGTCGACGTCGAGGCCGGTGCGGCGGGCGATCTCGTCGGCGAGGCGCCGCTCGACGTCGGCGAACGCGGCCGCCCGCCGGGTGGCGAGCGAGGGGTACTCCTGGGTCAGCTGGTGGCGGTCCCACAGCTCGTCGGCGGTGGCCTCGAGGCGGGCGGCGGCCGCCGTGGACATGGCGCGGAGGGCGGCGAGCGGCGCCTCGTCCTGGGGCCGGGCGATGAGGTCGCCCACCAGCTCGGACGCCTCGGCCGGCGTGACGCCGACGATGGCGTCGTCCTTCGAGGCGAAGTAGTTGAAGAACGTGCGGGGCGACACTCCCGCCGCCTCGGCGATCGCCTCGATGGTGACCCCGTCCGGGCCGAGCTCACGAGCGAGGCGGAGGGCGGCGGACGACAGCGCCCGTCGGGTCTCGGCCTTCTTGCGCTCTCGCAGCCCGTCGCTCATCTGCCCCTCCGGCTCAGCTGTCATCCCCGTGGCCGCCCGGGCCGGCGTCGGCGCCAACCCCCACCCGCACGCCGGTGCGCCGGGCGTGGTCGCCGTCGACGACGGCAACGGCCTCGTCCGGGTCACAGTCCACCACGACGACGGGGTCGCTGACAGCCGCGATGGCGTCGGCGGGTGTCCGGCCGGGCACGTCGGGAGCGGCGACGGCGTCGGTCGGCGCCGCCTCGGCATCGCGCTCGGCGGAGCCCGATGTCGACCGCAGCGGCGTGTTCCTGAGCAGCCAGGTGACCACGAAGCCGACGATCAGCAGCGGCACCGCGTAGCGGAACACCATCGTGATCGACTCGGCGAACGCTCCCGCCAGCTGGGCCCGCTGTGCCTCGGGCAGCTGCCCGATCGCCTCGGGGGTCAGGCCCTGCGGCGCGGAGCCGCCCAGCAGGTCGGACAGGCGGCTGCTGAACAGGGCGCCGAAGAGCGCCACGCCCACCGACCCGCCCACGGCCCGGAAGAAGGTGACCGTCGAGGTGGCGACGCCCAGGTCGGCGACCGGGGCCTCGTTCTGGACCGCCAGGATCAGCACCTGCATCACCATGCCGATGCCGGCGCCGAGCAGCACCATGTAGGCGCCCGACTCGAGGCGGCTCGACTGCGTGTCGAGCGTCGACAGCAGGAACATGCCCACGGTGGTCACGGCCATGCCGATGACGGGGAAGATGCGGTAGCGGCCGGTGCGGCTGATGATCTGGCCCGAGATGATCGAGGCCGTCAGCAGGCCGCCCATGAGCGGCACGAGCAGCAGGCCCGAGTTGCTGGCCGAGGCGCCGTTGGCGACCTGGAGGAAGGTCGGCAGGTAGGTGATGGCGCCGAACATCGCCATGCCGATCAGCAGGCTGACCGACGACGCGATGAGGAACGTGCGCATGCGGAACAGCCGCAGCGGGATCGCCGGCTCGTCGACCCGCCGCTCGACCACCACGAAGGCGGCGGCGGCCACGACGGTGACGATGCCGAGGCCGATGATGGTGGGGGACGACCAGGGGTACTGGGTGCCGCCCCACGTGGTCAGCAGCACGAGCGAGACGATGGCGGCCGTGAGCAGGCCGGTGCCGGCCCAGTCGATGCGGACGAACTTCCGGCGCACCGAGGCGGGCAGCACGGCGCTCGTCACGAACAGGGCGATCACGCCCAGGGGGATGTTGATGTAGAAGACCCAGCGCCACGAGAGGTGGTCGGTGAAGAAGCCGCCGAGCAGCGGGCCGGCGACGCTGGCGGCGCCGAACACGGCGCCGAAGAAGCCCTGGTAGCGGCCGCGCTCACGGGGGCTGACAACGTCGGCGATGATCGCCATCGCCAGCACGATGAGGCCGCCGGCGCCGACGCCCTGGATCGCCCGGAACGCGATGAGCTGCCCCATCGAGGTGGCCATGCCCGACAGGGCGCTGCCGGCGAGGAAGATCACGATGGCCGACTGGAACAGGCGCTTGCGGCCGTAGAGGTCGCCGAGCTTGCCGAACAGCGGCGTCGAGACCGTCTCCGCCAGCAGGTAGGCCGTCACGACCCAGGCGATGTGGTCGAGCCCGCCGAGGTCGCCGACGATGGTCGGAAGGGCGGTGGCGACGATCGTCTGGTCGATGGCGGCCAGCAGCAGTCCGAGCATGAGCCCGGAGAACACGATGAGCACCTGCCTGCGGGGCAGGGCCGGGGGCGGAGCAATCGTCTCCACGGGCACACCTTCCTGGGGGATCCGTCGCACTCTAGCGAAACTTGCAGGCGTTGCAACTTTGCGCTGAGTGCAGGTATTCCCGCAGGCGTGGAAACCCGGCGTACACCCGGGGGTCAGGGGCCGGGGTCTTCGCCGACCTCGCGGAGCGCGGCCGCCAGCGCGGCCCGGACCCGGCGGGCCGTGTCGGGCGCGAGGTGGGCGGTCACGCCGGTGCCGTTGCCGCCCTCGTCCTCGAGCGTGACCTCGACCCGGAGGTCGTCACAGCCCTCGCAGTCGTCGACCGCGGCCACGGCCCAGGCGACGCGCGCCTTCTCCTCGTCGTCGTCGGGATGGTCGTCGAAGGCGAAGTCGATCGATCTCTTCACGCCCGCGAGTCAACCACGGGGCTCGGAGGGGTCGGTCTCCCCGCGCCGATCGTGGTCGGTCGCGGCCTCGCCGTCGCCTTCCGGCACGCGTCCGTCCCCGTCCTCGCGCCGCCGGGGGAGCAGCACCCGGAAGGTCGAGCCCTCGCCCGGTGTCGAGTCGACCGCCACCGACCCGCCGTGCGCCGCGGTGATGGCGGCCACGATCGACAGGCCGAGCCCGGTGCCACCGTGGGCCCGGCTGCGCGCCGGGTCGGTGCGGTAGAACCGCTCGAACACCCGCTCGGCCTGGTCCGCGGTCAGGCCCTGCCCGCGGTCGACGACCTCGAGCGAGGCCAGGTCCGGTCCGCCGCCGGGATCGGGCACCGTCGCCAGGCGGACGGCCACCGGCGTGCCGGCGGGGGAGTAGGCCAGGGCGTTGTCCAGCAGGTTGGCGACGACCTGGTGCAGGCGCGAGCGGTCGCCCTGCACGACGAGCGGGTCGTCGGGGCCCGACAGCGTGATGTCACGGTCGGGCGCGGCGGCGCGGGCCGCCTCGGTGGCCGCCGTGGCGACGTCGCGCAGGTCGACCGGGGCGGTCTCCATGGGCCGCTGCTGGTCGAGGCGGGCCAGCAGCAGCAGGTCGTCGACGAGCACGCCCATGCGCTCGGCCTCGCCCTCGATGCGGCCGAGCAGCCGGGACACCTCCCGGGGGTCGGTCACCGCCCCCTGGCGGTGCAGCTCCGCGAAGCCCCGGATGGAGGTGAGCGGGGTGCGCAGCTCGTGGCTGGCGTCGGCGATGAAGCGGCGCATGCGCTGCTCGTTGCGCCGCGAGCGGGCCTCGGACCCCGCCTGGGCCTGGAACGCCCGCTCGATCTGCTCGAGCATCGCGTTGAGGGCGCGGCTGAGACGGCCCATCTCGGTGCCGGGGTGGTGGTCGGGGACGCGGCGGCCGAGGTCGCCCCGGCCGATGGCGGCGGCGGTGGCCTCGATCTCCGTGAGCGGGCGCAGCGCCGTGCGGACGAGCGTGAAGCCGACGATCGCCAGCCCGGCGAGGACGGCGAGGCCGACGATGACGTCGATGTGCACGAGGCGCTTCACCGTCGAGTCGACCTCGTCGAGGCTCGTGGCGATCACCGCGGAGCCCGAGCCGTCGGCGAGCGGCAGGGCGATCACCCGCCAGGACCCGTCGCCACGCGCCGCGTGCACGGTGAAGGGCTCGCCGGCGCGGTCGGCCGCCTGGCGGACGGTGAGGTCCGGGATCTCGGGGCGGGCGCTGGTGAAGGCCGAGCCCCACGTGGCCCGCTCGGAGCCGTCCGCCTCGAGGATCGTGAGGTCGAACTGGCTGGGCACGTAGGGGCCGCCCGGCTGGGGCACCTCGTTCTGGCTCTCGATCTGCTGGACGCCGTCGGCGAGCTGCTCGTCGACGCGGTCGACCAGGTAGCCCCGCAGCAACCGCACGCCGAAGGCGCCGGTGAGGACGAGGCCGAGGGCGACGAGGGCGAGCGTGGCCGAGATCAGCCGCAGCCAGAGGGGCGTGCGGCGCCAGGCACGGACCGGCCCGGCGCCGCCGCGATCACGTGCCGCCACGCGGCGCCCGCAGCACGTAGCCGATGCCCCGCACCGTGTGGATCAGCGGCTCGCCGTCGTCGAGCTTGCGGCGCAGGTACGAGATGTACGACTCGACGATGTTGGCGTCGCCGTCGAAGTCGTAGCTCCACACGTGGTCGAGGATCTGGGCCTTGGACAGCACCCGGCCGGCGTTGACCATGAGGTAGCGCAGCAGGTTGAACTCGGTGGGCGACAGCTGCACCTCCCGGCCGTTGCGCCAGACCTCGTGGCTGTCCTCGTCGAGCTCGAGGTCGGCGACGACGAGGCGCTGCGAGCGCTCGTCGCCCTGGGCGCTGGTGCGGCGCAGCACGGCCCGGATGCGGGCCACGACCTCCTCCAGGCTGAACGGCTTGGTGACGTAGTCGTCGCCGCCGAGCGTGAGCCCGGTGACCTTGTCGTCGTTGCCGTCGCGGGCGGTGAGGAACAGCACCGGGACGTGGCCCCGACCCTCGCGCAGGCGCCGCAGCACGACGAACCCGTCGACGTCGGGCAGCATCACGTCGAGGAGCACCAGGTCGGGGCGGTGGCGCTCGACCGCCCGCACGGCGTCGGCGCCCGTCATCGCGGTGGCGACCTCGAACCCGGCGAAGCGCAGGCTCGTCGACAGCAGCTCGACGATGTTGGGCTCGTCGTCGACCACCAGCAGCCGCGCCTCGGGCGTCTGCCCGTTGGTGGGAGGGAGGAGATCGGTCATGGCGTCCTGGGTGACGACGGTACCGCCGGGGTCGGTCTGCACGCCGCCAGCGTGGCGCTCGAACCTGGGAGCGACCTGGACGCCACCTGGGAGGCGGCTGGCGGGTTCCGGGCGCAGATCCCCATGTCGCGGCGTCCAGGAAGTTCACAGGCGGCGTCCAGCCCGTCCGCAGGGTCGGGGGCCATCGTTGCCGTCATGAGCAACGAGACCACGCAGTCCACCACGCCTGGTTCTCCCGGTGCTGCGACGGCCGTGCACACGGCCCCCCGCCCCGGGGCCCCCGACGATCCCTCGTTCCCCCCGCCTCCGTCGCCCGTGGGCGACGTGCGCACCTCCGAGCCGCCGGCCCCGCCGGCTCCGCCGGTCCCCCCTGCGCCCGTCGTGCCGGGCGGTGTGCCTTCCGCCGGCGGGCCCGCGGCGCCGCCTCCGCCCGGTGCCCCGCCGGCGGAGCGCACCCCGACCGGCCCCCGCCTCCCCGACGCCCCCGGTGCGGACGCGTCTCCCCCGCTCCCGCCCCACCCCGGTGCCCCCGCACCCCCCGACGGTCCCCCCGCCGGTTCGCCGGCCCCGCCCCCTCCCCCTCGGCGGGGCCGGCGAGCGGTGGCGGTCCTCACGGCCGCCGGCCTGATGCTCGTCTCGGCCACGGGCGGTGCCCTCGTCGCCCTCGCGATCGACGACGACGGGCCCAGCTCGCCGGCGCCGACCAGCCTGTCGACCACGGTGACGGGGAACGGCGACGCGGCGACGGAGCCGCTGTCGCAGGCGGCCGCGGCCGTGCTCCCCAGCGTCGTGTCGATCAGCTTCGAGTCGGGCCAGCTCGCCGGCAGCGGCTCGGGCATCGTCATCAGCGCCGACGGCCAGATCCTGACCAACAACCACGTCGTGGCGCAGGTCGCCGACGGCGGGTCGCTCAGCGTCACCTTCTCCGACGGCACGACGGCCGACGCCGAGATCGTGGGCCGCGACCCGGCCACCGACCTGGCGGTCATCAAGGCGAGCGACGTCAGCGGGCTCACCCCGGCCACGTTCGGCAGCAGCGCCGACCTCAACGTCGGCGACACCGTGCTCGCCATCGGCAGCCCGCTCGGGCTCGACGGCTCGGTCAGCGCCGGCATCGTCAGCGCCCTCAACCGGGCCATCACCCTGCAGGGCGAGCAGCCCCAGCAGCAGTCGCCGTTCGGCAACGGCGGTCAGAGCGCCAGCCCGTCCGACACCGCGGTCATCGATGCCATCCAGACCGACGCCGCCATCAACCCCGGCAACTCGGGCGGCGCCCTCATCAACGCCGACGGGCAGGTCGTGGGCATCAACACGGCCATCGCCTCGCTGGCGCAGGGCACCACCTCCGAGGGCGGGAACATCGGCGTCGGCTTCGCCATCCCGATCGACACCGCCCGCGACATCGCCCAGCAGCTCATCGACCACGGCTCGGTCGACCACGCCTATCTCGGGGTGAGCATCGCCGACGCCGACACCGGCTCGGGCGCCCTCGTCGGCAGCGTCCAGCAGGGCCAGCCGGCCGCCCAGGCCGGGCTGCAGGAGGGCGACGTGATCACCAAGGTCGACGACAAGGACGTCACCGACGCCGCCAGCCTGACGGCCGCCGTCCGGGCCAAGTCGCCCGGCGACAAGGTGCAGGTCACCTTCACCCGGGACGGCAACAGCCAGACCGTCGAGGTGACGCTGGGAGAGCTGCCGCAGTAGGCCCACCACGACACGGGTCTCGTCCGCCAGGGTCACCCCCACTCCCTGCTGGTGGACGAGTACGGGAGGGGCGCACACGACCGGTGCGCCCCTCTCGACGTTCCCGGGCGAGGTGGCTCCGGGTCCTCGCCGGCGCCGCTTTCGCCGGCTCCGGCGGCCGCCGCTACCGTGCCCGCGTGCGCGGGGACGGGTGGACGAGGTTGGTGCGGCGCGGCCTCGTGATCGGGGCTGCGGTGGGTCTCGTGGCAGTGGCGACGGCGGCGGGTGTCCGAGCCCTCGACGGACCCGCGGAGCAGGGTCGGTCGGAGACGGCAGGCGGTGCCACCTCGACGACCGCACCGCCGACCGAGGAGGAGGCCGCGCTCGCACGGCGGGCGTTCGCCGGCGCCGCCCGCGCACTGGAACAGGCGGGCTCGTTCACGTACGAGGGCGTCGTGACGTCGTCCGCCGCGGGGCCGTCGGCGCCGTGGCCCGGTCCCGCGGGCGAGGCGATCGCGGTCGCGGGGCAGGTGTCGCTCCCCGGCCGGTCGACCGAGCGGGCATCCGGCGCCGCGGGGGTGACCGACACGGTCGTCTCGGGCCGCGGGGTCTGGCAGCGTGCCTCCGCCGACGAGGTCGGCATCGAGAGCTCGCCGTGGGCCCTCGTCGGGCAGGGGGTGCCGGCTCTGGGTCTCGCCGGGCTGCCCGAGTGGCTGTCGCAGTCCGTGGACGCCGTGCCGGTCGGTGGTCCTCCAGACGGTGGCCTGACGGTCGCGGCCGTGGTGTCCGACCGCCGAGCCGGCGCGGCGGGCGCGGCGGCGCCCCTCGGTGGCGGGCTGATCGACGTCACCGTCGACGAGGCCGGCGCTCCGCGCCACGTCACCGTGCGCTTTCCGGCGGACGAGCCCGTCCTGGTGATGGACCTCGACATCGGCGGCTTCGGGTCACCGATGGACATCGCACCCCCCGACGGTGTCGAGCTCGGCGCCACGCCGACGTTCGGTGCCGAGGAGCTGGCCGCACAGGGCTTCGCCGAGCCGCTGCAGCTCACGGAGCTGCCTCCCGGATGGGCGCTGGCGGACGCCGAGGTCACGGGGCTGACGATGGACGGATCGTGCTCCATGTTGGTCCTCACGTACGACAACGTCGTCGATCCGGAGGCGAGCCTGGGCCTCGAGGTCAGCAACGAGGGCTGCGCGGTGCACGAAGCGCTCCAGGTCGGGCAGCGGCTGGGCGGTCGGTGGCGCGGCGACCTGATGACGTACGCCGACGACTTCGGCGGGTTCGTCGCGGCGACGGACGGGACGAGCCGGATCGGCCTGGCATCGACGCTGGGCCCCGACGACCTCGTGCCGTTCGTCCTCTCGCTCGGACCGTTCGATCCCCTGGCGCAGCCCAGCCTCACCGTGGGCGACACGGTGCCCGTCCTCGGCGCCCCGGCGACCGACGGGGACTGAGGGTCAGGCGCGGCGCACCGCGATGCCGGGGTAGTCGAGCACGAGCCCCGACGGGTCGAACACGAGCTCGCAGGACGTCCCGAACGCAGGGGACGTGTAGTGGAAGCGGCGGTGGTCGCCCTCGCCGTCCTCGAGGCGGACGTAGCCCTGCTCGAGTCGCTCGACCGCGAGGTCGAGCTGGCGCACGTAGGCAGCCGGCGCCGGCGCCGCGTCGCCCACCGCCAGCCCGAACCGGTGGACGGGGAAGGCGTTGGTGAACGACGACGACTCGAGGTCGATGTCCAGGACGCCGTCGAGCAGGGGGGCCGGTCGTCCGTCGACCCGCCACGACCCCGCCCCGTCGGCCTCGATCGTGCGCTCGGCGTGGCCCGACCGGCTGTGGCTCGTCACGACGGCGTGCCGCGTGCGCCACCCGGCGTCGAGGTCGATCACGTAGTCGACGGCCGAGGGCTCGCCGTCCTCGACGGCGGCCGTGTGCCCCTCGACGCGCCAGCCGTCGGGCGTCCGCTCGATGAAGACGACCTCGAAGCCGTCGCGGGCGTCGACGTGGCGCCAGGCGGCGAACGGGGGCGGGTCGGCGAACGTCATCCGTGTCTCCGGGCTCGGGGGAGCGTCCATCGAAGCACGCGGCCCCGCCCGCGTCCCGACGTCAGCCGGCAGACAGGGCGGCGTCGACGGCGTCGGGGGCGAGGATGCGCTCGATCACCATGACGGCCGCCCCGACGACGCCGGCACCGTCGTCGAGGCGGCTGCCGACGATGCGGAGGTGGCCGGTGGCCAGGGGGAGGGACCGCCGGTAGACCACCTCGCGCACGCCCGCCAGCAGGGGCTCGTCGGCCCGGGCCAGGTCGCCGCCGATCACGATGACCGCCGGGTTCAGCATGTTCACGCAGGTGGCGAGCACGCCGCCGAGCGTGCGGCCGGCTTCGCGGATGAGCTGCGTCGCCACGGGGTTCCCGGCGCGGACGCGGTCGACGACGTCGAGGCTCGTGTGGGTGTCGAGGCCCTCGTCGCGCAGGCGGGCGGCCATGGCGCCGCCGCCGGCGAACGCCTCGAGGCAGCCGCGGTTGCCGCACCGGCACACGATGTCGTCGTGGTCGGGCACGTGGATGTGGCCGATGTCGCCGGCGGCGCCGTCGGCGCCCCGGTGCACGTGACCGCCGGCGACGATGCCCGAGCCGATGCCGGTGCCCATCTTGACGAACAGCAGGAACGCCTCGTCTCGCCAGGTCGACCAGTGCTCGCCGACGGCCATGATGTTCACGTCGTTGTCGACGAGGGCGGGCACGCCGTAGCGGTCGGCGAGGCGCTGGCCGACCGGGTAGCGGTCCCATCCGGGCATGATCGGCGGGTTGACCGGGCGGCCGGTGGCGAACTCGACCGGGCCCGGCAGCCCCACGCCGACGCCGCGCACGGCTCGCGGGCCGCTGCCGATGTCGTCGAGCAGGCCGTCGAACGCGGTCTCGAGCCAGTCGAGGACGACGGCCGGGCCCTCGGCGATCGCGATCTCCTGCCGCACCTGGGCGAGCACCGTGCCGCCGAGGTCGGTCACGGCGACCCGCGAGTGCGTCGCCCCCAGGTCGCCGCACAGGACGACGCCGGCGCTCTCGTTGAACGCCAGCACGGTGGGAGGTCGGCCGCCGGTGGACGGGCTGTCGCCGCGGGGGACGAGCAGCTCGCGGGCCAGCAGGGCGTCGACGCGCTGGGCGACGGTCGAGCGGGCGAGGCCGGTGAGCGCGGCCAGGTCGGCGCGGGTCGTGGCCTGCCCGCTGCGGACGAGCTGGAGGATCGCCCCCGCCCCCGCACCGGCGGCCCCCGTCGATCGCAGGGGAGCGGCGCTCACGCGGCCAAGTAGACCAGCGTCACTTGCGCGTGTCAAAGACCCGAAGATCGGGTTGTTACGGTCGAATCACGATCAACTTTTGATTGACAGCCGGCGTAAGTGTGTGTCCAAGATCACAGCCGTGGGGGACACGACCGACACGCTGCCGGGCGCCGGGGCGCACCGCGACGACGGTGCCGACCGGCCCCTACGGGTGGCGGTGGCGGGCGCGGGGTTCATCGGCGAGGTGCACGCCCGGGCAGTGCGCCGGGCCGGCGCCCGGCTCGTGGCCGTGGCCGCCTCCACCCCCGAGCGGGGCCGGGTCGCCGCCCGCCTGCTGGGCGCCGAGGACGCGGTCGCCGACGCCGAGGCGCTGGCCACGCTCCCCGACGTCGACGTCGTCCACGTGTGCACACCCAACCACCTCCACGCCCGGTTGGTCGAGGCGGCGCTGGCGGCGGGCAAGCACGTGGTGTGCGAGAAGCCGCTCGCCACCGACGCCGCGACCGCCCGGCGGCTGGCGGCCGCGGCGGGCGAGGCGGGGCGCGTGGCCACGGTGCCGTTCGTCTACCGCTTCTACCCGCTCGTCCGTGAGGCGCGCGCCCGCGTGGCCACGGGGTCGATCGGGCCGATCCGGCTGCTGCACGGCAGCTACCTGCAGGACTGGCTCGCCACCGAGGACGACGACAACTGGCGGGTCGATGCCGAGCTGGCCGGGGCGTCCCGGGCGTTCGCCGACATCGGGTCGCACTGGTGCGACCTCGTCGAGTTCGTGGCCGGCGACCGGCTCGCCGCCGTGTGCGCCCAGGCCGTGACGGCGGTGCCCGAGCGGGTGCGGGCCGACGACCACGCCTTCGGCGCGGCCGGAAGGGCGTCGTCCGGGGCGAACGGCCCCGCCGCGCACGAGCGCCGGCCGGTGACCACCGAGGACATCACCGTCGTGATGTTCCGCACCCGGGGCGGGGTCGCCGGATCGGTCGTGGTCAGCCAAGTGTCGCCCGGACGCAAGAACCGTCTGCACCTCGAGGTCGCCGGCGCCGAGGCCACCCTGAGCTTCGACCAGGAGCAGCCCGAGAGCCTGTGGGTCGGGCGCCGGGCGTCGTCCGAGGTGGTCGTGCGCGACCCCGCGCACCTCGACCCGGCGGCCGCGCCCTACGCCGTGCTGCCGCCCGGTCATCCGCAGGGCTACCAGGACTGCTTCGACGCCTTCGTGGCCGATACCTACCGGGCCGTGCGGGCGGGCACCACGGAGGGCGTCGACGGTCTGCCGACCTTCGCCGACGGCGCCCGCGCCGCCGACATCACCGACGCCGTGCTCCGGTCGGCGGCGCACGGCACCTGGGAGGACGTGCCGTCGTGACGCCGTGCGAGGTTTCCCCATGAAGCTCGGGTTCATCACCGCCTGCCTGCCGAATCGCACGCTCCCCCAGCTGTGTGAGTGGGCCGCCGGCGCGGGGTACGAGGCCCTCGAGGTGGCGGCCTGGCCCGACCTCGGCGACCGCCCGTTCACCGCCACCCACCTGGCGGTCGAGCGCTTCGGGCCGGCCGAGGCCGATGCCACGCGCGCGCTGTTCTCGAAGCACGGCCTCGAGCTGTCGTCGCTGGCCTATTACGACAACAACCTTCACCCCGATCCGGACGAGCGGCGGGCGGTGAACGACCACCTGGGCCGCTGCATCGAGGCCGCGGCGTTGGTCGGCTGCCCGACCGTCGGCACCTTCGTGGGCCGCGACCCGTCGGCGTCGGTGGCCGACAACCTGCGCCGGGCCGAGGACCTGTTCCGCCCGCTGGTCGAGCGGGCGGGCGAGCTCGGGGTGAAGCTGATCATCGAGAACTGCGTGATGGAGGGGTGGCACCCCGACGGCTATCCGGGGAACCTCGCCTACTCGCCCGAGCTGTGGGAGTGGATGTTCGACCTCGGGCTCTACCTCAACTACGACCCGTCCCACCTGGTCTGGATGGGCATCGACCCGGTCGAGGCCCTGCGCCCGTACGTCGACCGCATCCCGCACGCCCAGGCGAAGGACATCCAGGTCGACCCCGCCGCCCGCAACCGGTACGGCTGGCCCGGCCGGGCCGTCGTCCGCGACGACCCGTGGGACGTGGGCTGGTGGCGCTACCGCGTGCCGGGCCTCGGCCAGGTCGACTGGGTGCGCGTGGTCGACGCTCTCTACGAGGGCGGCTTCGACGGCGTCCTGTCCGTCGAGCACGAGGACCCCGTGTGGGGCGGCACCGAGGACAAGGTCGAGATCGGGCTGCAGATCGCCCACCGGACCCTGCGACCGCTGCTGGTGGCGTGATGGCGAGCGGTCCCGACGTTCCGCACCACCCCGACGGCGGGCCCGCGCCCGGCGTCGGGCGTGCGGACGCGGCCGACGACGACGCGGTCGGCACGGCCGTGCCCCGGCTCGAGATGCGGGGCATCGGCAAGGCGTTCCTCGGCACGGTCGTGCTCGCCGACGTCGACCTGACCTGTGCCGCCGGCGAGGTGCACGCGGTGGTGGGCGAGAACGGCGCCGGCAAGTCGACGCTGATGAAGGTGCTGGCCGGGGTCCATCCCCCGGACGCCGGCGAGATCGTCATCGACGGCGTGCCCCACACGTTCCACCACCCGGTGCAGGCCCAGGCCGCGGGCGTGGCCATCATCTACCAGGAGTTCAACCTCCTGCCCGAGCGCACGGTCGCCGAGAACGTGTGGGTGGGGCGCGAGCCGGGGCGCTTCGGCCTGGTCGACCGGGCCCGCATGCGCGCCGACACGCAACGCCTGCTCGACGAGCTCGGCGAGCGGTCGTTCGGGCCCCGGACGCCCGTGCGCGCCTTGTCGGTGGCGCAGCAGCAGGTGGTCGAGGTCGTCAAGGCCCGCTCGCTCGACGCCCGCATCGTCGTCATGGACGAGCCCACCGCCGCCCTGGCCGACGACGAGGTCGATCAGCTGCTGGCACTCGTGCGTCGGCTGCGCGACCAGGGCCTCGCCGTCCTCTACATCTCGCACCGCCTGCGCGAGGTCTTCGCCGTGGCCGACCGCATCACCGTGCTCAAGGACGGGCGCCGGGTCGACACGTTCTCCGCGGCCGACACCACGGCCGGGCGGCTGGTGAAGAGCATGGTCGGGCGCGAGCTCGACGCCTACTTCCCCGACCGGGCCGCTCCCGACGAGCTCGGGGCCGTGCGCCTCGCCGTGCGGGGCGGCGCCAACGCGGTGCTCGACGGCATCGACCTCGACGTCCGGGCCGGCGAGATCGTCGGCATCGCCGGGCTCCAGGGCGCCGGGCGCACCGAGCTGGCGCGCGCGGTGTTCGGCGCCGCCCCGTTCACGTCCGGAACGGTCGAGATCGACGGCCGCTCCCGCCGCCTGCGCTCGCCACGGGCCGGCATCGGGGCCGGGCTGGGCTTCCTGACGGAGGACCGCAAGGCGGAAGGGCTCGTGCTCGGCCAGTCGGTGCGCGACAACACGCTGCTGGCCCGCCGGTCGGGGGCCGCCCGCGGCCGCCGGCGCGCGGGCACGACCGACGTCGAGGCGCTGACGCGCTCGACCGAGCTGCGGGCCGCCAGCCTCGAGCAGGAGGTGCGGTTCCTGTCGGGGGGCAACCAGCAGAAGGTGGTGCTGGCGAAGTGGCTGGCGCTCGAACCCGGCGTGCTGCTGTTCGACGAGCCGACGCGGGGCATCGACGTCGGGGCGAAGGCCGCCATCCACGACCTCATGCGCGACCTGGCGCGCCAGGGCCGGGCGATCGTGATGATCTCGTCCGAGCTCCCCGAGCTGATCGGCATGAGCGACCGCATCGTCGTGCTGCACGAGGGCCGCATCGCCGGCGAGCTGCCCGCGGGCGCCACCGAGCAGCAGGTCATCGCGCTGGCGGCCGGCCACCACCTCGACGACGTCGACGAGACCGGCGACGCCGTGCCCGGCGGCGGTGCGCCCGGTGACGACGCCGCGGGCGGCGGTGCCACGGGCGACGCGACGGGCGGGGAGCCGAGACCGTGAGCGACACCGTGCGCGACGCCCCGACGGGGTCCCCGTCGTCGAACGGGCTGGAAGACCCCGGCGCCCGGTCCGGCGCGACCCGCGGACGGGCCTCCGCCATCGTCGGCCGCACCCGCGACGCGTTCGCCGCCACGCCGATCTGGGCCGCGCTCGTCGGCATCGTCGGGATCGGTTGGGTGGTCGTCACGCTCGACGGCGGCACGTTCTTCGCCAGCGGGAACCTCACCAACATCCTGCAGCGCAGCGTCGCGCTCGGCATCGTCGCCGTGGGGCAGACGGTGGCGATCCTCGCCGGCTCGCTCGACCTGTCGGTGTCCTACCTGATCAGCCTCGCGTCGCTGGTCGGCGCCGAGACGATGGACGGGCGCGAGTCGATGCTCGTCCCCGCCATCCTGCTGACGCTCGCCGTCGGAGCCGCGGTGGGGCTGGCCAACGGCCTGGTCGTCACCAAGCTGCGGGTGAACCCGTTCATCGCCACGCTCGGCATGGCGCTGATCCTGCGGGGCTACATCGAGAACAACTACGACCGGCCCACCGGGTCGGTGCCCGAGTCGTGGGAGTCGTTCGGCTACACCCGCATGGGTCCGATCCCGGTGTCGATCTTCCTGTTCGCCGGGGTGGCGCTGATCGTGGGAACGACCCTGCGCCGCACCCGGTTCGGCTACCACGTGTACGCGGTCGGTGGCGACGAGCAGGTCTCGGTGCTGTCGGGCCTGCGCACCCACCGGGTCGTGATCGCGGCCCACGTGATCTGCTCGGTGTGCGCCGCGCTCACCGGGCTGTTCCTCGCCAGCCGGCTCGGGTCCGGCACCCCGCGCGTCGGCACCGACGGCGGCTACGACCTCGAGTCGATCGCGGCCGTCGTCCTCGGCGGGACCGCGCTCGCAGGCGGCCGCGGCCGCGTGGCGGGCACGGTCGGCGCGGTGCTCGTGCTCGCGGTGCTCGACAACGTCTTCAACCAGCTCGAGCTCGACCCGTTCCTCAAGCAGGCGGTGCGCGGCGTGGTGATCATCGCCGCGGTGGCGGTGTACGCCCAGCGGCGCAAGGGGCGGCAGCAGGTGGCGACGGGGACGGCGGCCGCATGACCGACGCGACGCTGACCCCGCCGACCGGACCGACCCCCGCCGGAGACGTCGTCGAGGCGCCGCCGCGGCCGTCGCTGGCGGCGCGGGCGTGGCGCTCGGTGGCCCGCAGCGCGCCGATCTTCGCCGTGCTGGCGGTCCTCCTCGTGTGGATCGCCGTCGAGAACCCGAACTTCACCGAGCCGCCGGGCTTCCTCGCCTTCCTCAAGCGGGCGGCGCCGCTGGCGGTGCTGGCGGCCGGGCAGTACTTCGTGATCGTGACCGGCGAGTTCGACCTGTCGGTCGGGTCGCTCGTCACCGTGACCGTCGTCGTCGCCGCCCAGGTCCTCGCCGACAACCCGGACAGCACGCTGCCGGTCATCGCCCTCGTCCTGCTCATCGGCGTGGCGGTGGGGATCGTCAACGGGCTCATCACGACCCGGCTGCAGGTGCCGTCGTTCATCACGACGCTCGGCATGCTGCTCATCCTCGACGGGGCCGTCTTCTACTGGACCGACGGAGCGCCGAAGGGCTCGCTCACCGAGGACTTCCGCACGCTCGGCCGCGGCGGCGTCGACGACGTGCCCGGCCTCGAGCAGCTGCCGTGGTCGGTGGTCGTGTTCCTGGCCGTCGGCGTCGGCGCGGTGCTGCTGATGCGGGCGAACCTCGGCAAGCAGTTCATGGCGGTCGGCGACAACGACCGGGCGGCGGGGCTCTCCGGTGTGCCGGTGGCCCGCGTGCGGACGATCGCCTTCGTGCTCTCCGGGGGGCTCGCGGCCGTGGCGGGGATCCTCCTCGGCGGGTTCGCCGGCGTGTCGGCCCAGGTGGGCGACGGACTGGAGTTCCAGGCCATCACCGCCGTCGTGCTCGGGGGCGTCGTGCTCGGCGGCGGCCGGGGGTCGGTGGTGGCCGCCATCGCCGGCGCACTCACGCTCGAGGCGCTCTTCACCCTGCTCAACCTGCTGGGCGTCTCGGGGGCCCTCGAGGACACGGTCGAGGGCGTGATCATCATCGCCGCCGTGGCCTTCGCGGCGTTCCGCCTGCGCTCCGACAGATGACAGGCCCGCCGGCTCGGCGGGCTCCACGACAGCCAGACACACCCACACAGAGGGGGACACGACATGAGGAAGCGACGGTGGATCGCCGGGATCGCCGCGGCCGCGTTGCTGGCCGGGGCGTGCAGCGACGACTCCGACGACACGGAGGCATCGGGCGACGACGGCGAGGAGGCCGCCGACATCCAGGGCGGGCTCGACTCCGAGTTCTTCTCGCAGGAGGAGATGGACGCCCAGCTCGCCATGCGGGACATGGAGCCCGAGGGCCCGGCCGACAAGCCCTGGGAGCAGGCCATCCAGCCGACCTACGTCGACACGGCCCAGTACGCCCAGCCGGGGGGCGGGTGGAAGGTGTGCTTCAGCAACGCCGCCACCGACAACCCGTGGCGGCAGGTCGGGTTCACGACGATGCAGGCCGAGGCGGCGCTGCACCCCGAGATCGCCGAGTTCACGGTGCTCGACGCCGAGGCCTCGGACGACAAGCAGATCTCGGACATCGAGTCGCTCACCGGCCAGGGGTGCGACGCCCTGATCGTGTCGCCCAACACGACGGCCACGCTGACGCCGGCCGTCGAGGAGGCGTGCGCCACCGGCATCCCGGTGATCGTGTTCGACCGGGGCGTGAACACCGACTGCCCGGTGACGTTCATCAAGCCGATCGGCGGCTACGCCTTCGGGGCCGACGCCGCCGAGTTCCTGGTCGACGAGGTCGGCGAGGGCGGCAAGGTGCTGGCGCTGCGCATCCTGCCCGGCGTCGACGTGCTCGAGACCCGCTTCGCCGGTGCGCAGCAGATCTTCGAGGAGAACGGCATCGAGCTGGTGGGCGCCGAGTTCACCGAGGGCGACGCGGCCAACACCAAGTCGATCGTGTCCGACTACATCGCCCGTGAGGGCGAGCTCGACGGCATCTGGATGGACGCCGGCGCCACGGCCGTGGCGGCCATCGAGGCCTTCGAGGACGAGGGCCTCGACGTGCCGCCGATCTCGGGGGAGGACCAGCAGGACTTCCTGCAGAAGTGGAACGACGACGAGCTCACCGCCGTCGCCCCCACGTACCCCACCTACCAGTGGCGGACCCCCGTCATCGCCGCGGTGAAGATCCTCAACGGCGAGCAGGTGCCCGAGGCGTGGAACCTGCCCCAGCCGAAGATCACCGAGGAGACCCTGCCCGACTACCTGAACCCCGAGATGGGCCCGCTGTTCTACGCCCTGTGCGGGTGCCAGGAGATGCCCGGGTTCCCGGAGAACTGGCAGTAGCTCCCGCTGCTGCCCTGGTCTGCCGGTGGGTGGGGGAGTCCTGGCCCCCGCCCACCGGCACGTCCGCGAGGAGACGCCGGTCGTGATCGCACCCACCCGCCCGCCGCTCGGGGCCAACACCTGGATCTGGGTCTCGCCGCTGACCGACGCCGACGTCGTGGTGATCGCCCCGCGCCTGGCGGCGTGGGGCTTCGACGTGATCGAGCTGCCGGTCGAGGACCCCGGCGACTGGGACCCGGCCCGCACCGCCCGGCTGCTCGACGACGTCGGGCTCGGTGCGACCGTCTGCGCGGTGATGCCGCCCGGCCGCGAGCTCGTCGCCGCCGAGACGTCGGTCGTGGCGGCGACGCAGGACTACCTCCGCCGGTGCGTCGACGCCGCCGCCGCCGTGGGATCGGACGTGGTCGCGGGGCCGATGTACGCGTCGGTCGGGCGCACCTGGCGGCCGGAGCCGGGCGAGCGCGACCGGATGGCCGCGCAGCTGGTGGCCGCTCTCGCCCCCGTGGCCGAGCACGCCGCCGCCTGCGGGGTGCGGCTGGGCGTCGAGCCGCTCAACCGCTACGAGACCAGCGTGGTGAACACGGTCGCCCAGGGCCTGGAGATGATCGCGGACCTGCCGGCCCCGGCGGTGGGCCTCGCGCTCGACACCTACCACCTCAACATCGAGGAGCAGGACCCGGCCGCCGCCGTGCGCGCCGTGGGCGCCGCCGGCCGGCTCGCCCACGTCCAGGTCTGCGCCAACGACCGCGGGGCGCCGGGCGCCGACCACGTCGACTGGGTCGGCCTGCGCGACGCCCTCGCCGACGTCGGCTACGGCGGCCCGCTGTGCATCGAGTCGTTCACGGCCGAGAACCTGTCGATCGCCACCGCGGCGTCGATCTGGCGCCCGCTGGCCCGCTCGCAGGACGCGATCGCCACCGACGGCCTGGCCTTCCTGCGGTCACTCTGGCCCTGACGCCAACCACCGGATGCGCTGGGCGAGGAACTGCTGCTCGGCGACGTTGTCGGCCCGCGCCAGCGCGTCCCGGTAGGCGTCGACGGCCTCGCGGTCGCGGCCGAGCCGGTGCAGGAGGTCCGCCCTGGTCGCCGCCAGGTAGTGGTAGCCCGCGAGCCGGCGGTCCCGCGCCAGCACGTCGACCTCGGCCAGCGCCGGGCCCGGGCCGTCGACCATCGCCACCGCCACCGCGCGGTTGAGGGCGACGACGGGCGACGGCCAGACGCGCAGCAGCTCGTCGTAGAGCGTGAGGATCTGGGGCCAGTCGGTCGCGGCGTAGCTGGGGGCCCGGGCGTGCAGGGTCGCGATCGCCGCCTGCAGGGTGAACCGGCCGGGAGGGCCGGCCCGGAGCGCGGCCACCACCAGCCGATCGGCCTGGGCGATCAGGTCGCGGTCCCACGCGGCCCGGTCCTGGTCCTCCAGGCGCACCAGCCGCCCGTCGGCATCGGTGCGCGAGGCCCGGCGGGCCTCGTGCACGAGCAGCAGGGCGTGCAGCGCGGCCGCCTCCCGGTCGTCGGGCAGCAGCCGGCGCAGCAGCCGGGTCAGGTCGAGCGCACGGTCGCAGAGGTCGGCGCGCCCCAGCTCGTCGCCCGACGGAGCCGTGTGCCCGGTGGAGTAGAGCAGGTGGACGACGGTGAGCACCGCGTCGACGCGTGCGGGCAGGTCCGCCGGGGCCGGCACCGCGTACGGGATGCGTGCCGCCGCGATCTTCTTCTTGGCCCGCGTCAGGCGAGCCGCCATCGTGGTGTCGGCGACGAGGAAGGCCCGCGCGATGTCGGGCGTCGTCACCCCGCAGACGAGCCACAGCGTGAGCGCGACCTGCGCCTCGGGGGCCAGTGCGGGGTGGCAGCAGGTGAAGATCAGCCGCAGCCGGTCGTCGGGGATCGCGTCGGGGTCACCGGGCTCGGCCTCGGACCGTGCACCGTCGTCGGGCTCGACCAGCAGCGGCAGCTTGGCCTCGAGCGTCCGGCGGCGGCGAATCAGGTTGAGCGCGTGGCGTCGGGCCACCGTCGTCAACCAGGCGCCGGGCCGGTCGGGCAGGCCGTCGCGGCCCCAGGTGCGCAGCGCCGCGACGTAGGCCTCCTGCACCGCCTCCTCGGCGGTGTCGAGGTCGCGGGTGACCCGCACCGTGGCGGCGAGCACGTAGGCCCACTCGCCCCGGTGGGCGTCGGCGACGGCCTGCTCGACGACGGTCAGGGCTGCTCCAGGACCTGGAGGTCGAGGAGCGGTCGGACCTCGACGCCGCCCGAGGCGACGGGCGTCATCCGGGCCAGGGAGATGGCGTGGTCGAGGTCGCGGGCCCGGAGGACGTAGAGGCCGGCGAGCGCCTCCTTGGTCTCGATGAACGGCCCGTCGGTGACCATGCCGCCCCGGATCGCCGTGGCGGTCGCCGCCGACTCGAGGGCGATGCCGGCGACCATGCGGCCGCCCTGTTCGACCACCAGGTCGTCGAACTGCTCGCTGGCCTGCATGACCTCGGGCGGGATGTCGGCCGGCCAGTTCGCGGACTGCTGCTCGTAGATCAGGACCACGTAGGAGGTCATCGTGTCGTCGGAGGGCGTGCTCATCGTGCGGATCCGTCCTTGCGCTGGTAGGTGGTGGCGATGACGCCGTTGGCGTAGCGGGTGAGCCCGGTCAGATCGAGGTCCTGCCGCTCGTCCCCGGCCCGGAACAGCGGAGTGCCCTGCCCGAGCAGCACCGGGTGCACGTAGAGGTGGTACTCGTCCACGAGGTCGGCCCGCGTCAGCGCCTGGACGATGCTGGCGCTGCCCTGGACGGCGATCGCCCGTCCCGGCTCGGTCGCCAACCGGCGGACCTCGTCCTCCACGCCGCCGGGGACGACACGGGTGTTGGCCCAGCCCGGGTCGTCGAGCGTGGTCGAGAACACCACCTTGGGCCGGTCGTTGAGGGCCCGGATGATCCGAGGGTCCTCCCGACCTTCCGCGGGCCGCAGCGCGTCGCCCTCGTCGTAGGCGACGGCGTGGGGCCAGTACGCGGCGAAGATGTCGTAGGTCACGCGTCCGAACACGAAGAGGTCGACCGTGCGGCTGAGCTCGTCAGCGAGGTCCTCCTGCATCTGCGGGTCGAAGCCTACGGCGACCCAGCTCACGTCCTCGTCGGGGCCGACGATGTAGCCGTCGAGCGTGATGAACTCCGAGACGACGACGCGCCTCGCGCTCGTCGTCGTCGCCTCTGCGGCGGACCGCGTGGTCGTCGTGTCGGTCATGGTGTGCCTCCGTCGTCGGGGTGCGTCCACCACGACGACACGCAGCGGTCGGCGAAATCGACAGTCACCCGCGAGAAGTCGGACGATCTCCCGCGACGGCCGTCCCCGGAGGTCCCCGGGGGCTCGGGGGATGACCCCGATGGCGCCGTGGCCGCGGGGCCCGAGGCTGGTCCACGAGGCGCCGCCGTCCCGGGCGGCGTCGACCCGTCCGACCCGGGAGGTCCCCGTGCGCAGGTCATCCGCACTCGTCGCCGCACTCGCGCTGACGATGGTCGTCGGCGGCTGCGGCAGCGTCGGCGACATCGAGATCGGCGGGGGCGGGGGCGGCGGCTCGACCACCACGACCCGCCCGCGCCCCACCACGTCGACGACCGAGCCCGACGAGCCCGACGATCCGTCCGACCCCGGCGGCGGTGGATCCGGGGGCTCCGGCTCGTGCGACGATCCGCCGGTCTGGGCGTTCACCGTGACCACCGCGCAGGCGCCGGAGGACGAGCCGGGCGAGCCCGTGCCCGGCGGCGGCAGCGACGACCCGGCGGGCGGCGGCTGCGACGAGGGCACGCCCACCCCCGAGCCCGAGCTCGGCACCGGCGACGTGCAGGTCACGCTGCGCTGGTCGTCGGCGGCGGACGTCGACCTCCACGTGTTCGAGCCCGACGGCTCCGAGATCTGGTTCGGCGATCCCGGCCCGACCGGCACCGGGGGTCGGCTCGACGTCGACTCGAACGTGGGCTGCGTCCAGGAGGCCTCGGTCGAGAACGTCTTCTGGCCGGACGGCCAGATGCCGGTGGGCGGGTACCGCGTCGTCGTCACCGGGTACGAGGTCGACGGCTGCGGCAGCGGCGACTACACGGTCACGGCCAGCGTGAAGGGCCAGACCGTGCTCGAGCAGAGCGGCGCCGTCGCCACCGACGAGGACGACGAGTACACCTTCCAGGCCCAGTGAGCGACGCGCGCCGGGGTGGGTCGCCACCCGGCGCCCTCGCACGCGGGCCCGGCGACCGCGCGACGTCAGGTGAGCGGCTCCGCCGTCGTGCTGAACGCCCGGCCCAGGTGTGACGTGTCGTTGTAGCAGCGGATGATCCACCGGTCGGGCGTGACGACCAGGTGCGAGATCGACCCGTTGTCGGCGCCCACGAAGGCGAAGGTGCGGTCGGTGCCCGCGGCCTCGGCCATGATCCGCCCGATCACCCCGCCGTGGACGACGACCACCACGCACTCGTCGGCGTGGGCGGCGGCGATCCGGTCGACGCCGGCCCGCACCCGGGCCCGGAAGTCGGCGTCGGGCTCGGCGCCCGGGATCACGTCCCACCGGCCTTCGGCGAGCAGCCGCGCCGCCGTCGGGTGGCCCTCGGCCATGTGGCGCCGGAACGACCCCTCCCACTCGCCGAGGTGCACCTCGCGCAGGTCGGGTTCGACCCGGGGGGCGAGGCCGAGCCGCGCCGCCAGCGGGGCCGCGGTCTGGGCCGTGCGCTGGAGCGTCGTGACGTAGACGGCGCTGACGTCCTCGTGCTCGAGGCGGTCGGCGACGCGGAAGGCCTGCTCGCGCCCCGCCGGCGACAGCTCGGGGTCGCCCTGGCCGTCGACCTGCGGGAACGGCGCGTCCTCGCGCTCGGGCGCGGACTCGCCGTGGCGGACGATCAGCAGCTCGCAGGCGCCCGGGGGGCGCCGGAAACGGTGCTGCCGGTACTCCCGGACGTCGCTCATCCGGCGGACGCTACCGGTCGCCCGGGACCCGTTCGCCACCGTCACCGACCGCAGGACGGAACGGCGTCGGCGCAGCACCGCCCGCGCCGGACGGCGGGGACCGCGACCCGCGCACCGACGCTCGTTCCCGCTCGTCGCGTCCCGGCCGGGCCCACCGCGGGCCCCGGCCGGGACGGTCCGGCGGTCAGCTCCGGCGGTAGCGGGCGACGGCCAACGGGGCGAACACCGCGATGAGGGCGGCCGACCAGACGAGCGACAGCCCCACCCAGTGCCCGATCGAGTGGTCGAGGCCCGCGAGCGCCGGGTCGCCGAGCGCGAGCGACCGCACGGCGTTGGTCATGATCGTGAGCGGCTGGTGCTCGGCGACGGGCTGCAGCCACCCGGGCATCGAGTCGACCGGGACGTAGGCGCTCGACACGAACGTCAGCGGGAACACGAGCAGCGACATGCCCTGCGCCGCCTGGGCGTTGCCCGCCATCAGGCCGATCAGCACGAACAGCCAGGTGAAGGCGAAGCCGTAGAGCACGCACAGGCCGAACGCCGCGAGGGCCTGGGCGACGCTGCCGTGGATGCGGAAGCCGACGAGGAAGCCGACCGCGGTCGTGACCACGAGGCCCCACGTGAGCAGGGCGGTGTCGGCGACGGCCCGGCCGGCGAGCAGGGCGGCGCGGGACACGGGCAGCGACCGCAGCCGGTCGAAGAACCCCTTCTCGACGTCTTCGGCCACGCCCGACGAGGCGCTGGTGCCGGCGAACAGCACGCTCGTGACGACGAATCCGGGCACCAGGAAGTCGACGTAGGGCACGGGCCCCGACTCGATGGCTCCGCCGAACACGTAGCGGAAGATCAGCAGGAACATGGCGCCCTGGATCGTGTTCACGACCAGAAGCTGCGGGGTGCGCGCGAACTGCCGGACCGTGCGCAGGGCGACCTGGCCGGCGGTGGTGGCCACGCCGGCCGTGCGCGTGGCGGCGACCACGTCGGCGAGCCGCGCGGGAGGTGTGCCGGTGGTGGGGGCGGGGGCGGTGGTGGGGACGGTGGACATCTGTCGGTCTCCGGGAGGTTCAGGCCGCGTCGGCGGGGGAGCGGGGGTCGTCGGCGTCGCCGGAGTCGATCGGCTGGCCGGTCAGGGTGAGGAAGACCTCGTCGAGGGTGGGGCGCCGCAGCCCGATGTCGTCGACCTCGGCGCCCGAGTCGTCGACGGCCCGGACCGCGGCCGAGATGGCGGCCCGGCCGCCCTCGACCGGCAGGGTGACCCGCCGAGCCGCCTCGTCGAGGCGGGGCGCGTCCTGGCCGAGCGGGGCGAGCGCGGCGGCGAGGGCGGGCAGGTCGTCGGCCCGCCGGGCGTGGACCTCGACGACGTCGCGGCCGCCGAGCGCCTTGAGCTCGTCGGGCGTGCCGTCGGCGATGACCCGGCCGTGGTCGATGATCACGATCTTGTGGGCGAGCTGGTCGGCCTCCTCGAGGTACTGGGTGGTCAGCAGCACGTCGGTGCCCTGCTCGACGAGGCTGCGGATGGCCGCCCACAGCTCGGCCCGGCTGCGGGGGTCGAGGCCCGTGGTGGGCTCGTCGAGCAGCAGCAGGCGCGGGCGGCCCACCAGGCTGGCGCCGAGGTCGAGCCGCCGGCGCATGCCGCCCGAGTAGGTGCGGACGAGGCGGTCGCCGTCGGCGGTGAGGCCGATCTGGTCGAGGACGGCGCCGGCGTTGGTGGCGGCGGTGTGCCTGTCGTGGCCGAACAGCCGGGCCACCATCACGAGGTTCTCGCGCCCGGTCATCGCCTCCTCGACGGCGGCGTACTGCCCGGCGAGACCGATGATGCGCCGCACCTGGCGAGGGTCGCGCTGCACGTCGACGCCGCCGACGTGCAGCGTGCCGCCGTCGGGGCGCAGCAGCGTGGCCACCGTGCTCACGAACGTGGTCTTGCCGGCGCCGTTGGGGCCGAGGACCGCCACGACCTGGCCCGGGTCGGCGACCAGGTCGAGCCCGGCGAGCGCCTCGACGTCGCCGAAGCTCTTGGTGAGGCCGCGGGCCTCGATGATCGGTGTGGACATGCTCAGGTGTCTCCGTTGGGGGATGGGCGGGTGGACGTGGACGGCCGTGCGTCGGGAGAGGGGAGGGCCGCGGCCGGCGGCAGCGTGCCGGTGACGGTGACCGGGCCCGGGATCGGCCCCTCGTGCTCGTACCAGCTGCGCCACATGTCGAGACCCGACAGGCGTCCGGTCTCGATGTCGTCGGCCAGCGTGCGCGCGAAGTCGAGCTCGCAGCGCAGCAGGGCGAGCTTGTACTCGGCCTCGATGAAGAACATGCGGGGCAGGCCCCGGCGCAGCGACCCGTCGACCGCGGCCGCCATCTGGTCGATCTCGACCTCGAGCGCCAGCGTGCGCTGGCGCAGCAGGTCGGCGGCCTCGTCGGGCGGCAGGGCGCCGATGAAGCTGAGCGCCGCCTCGAACCGCAGGTACTCCTTGGTCGGGACCGCCACGATCTCGGCCATCCACTCGCTCAGCTCGATCTCGCCGTCGGGCGTGAGCTCGTAGATGGTGCGCTGCGGCCGGCGCCCCTCGCGCGTGGTCTCGACCGCGTGGATGAGCCCGCGCTTCTCGAGGCCCTCGACCACGCCGTAGTGCGAGCCGTAGTTGAGCTTCACGCTCTCGTGCTTGGCCCGCGTGCGCATGGTCTGCGCCATCTCGTAGGGGTGCATCGGCTTCTCGAACAGGCACGTGAGCACGGCGAGGGCGAGGGGGTTCGACCGTGAGCGGGGAGGCATGTCCGGAACCATATATTCGGAACAGAGTATTTGGCAACGGGTGATCTGAGTGGCCCGCCACGCGGGTCGTCGGGGCATGCTGACGGCATGGCCTCCGACCCGGTCCGCCGCACGGGCATGCTGTTCGACCTCGACGGCACCCTCATCGACAGCGTGTACCAGCACGTCCTGGCCTGGCGCGAGGCGCTCGAGGCCGAGGGCATCGACATCCCGGTGTGGAGCATCCACCGCAAGATCGGCATGAGCGGCGGGCTCTTCGCCCGCGCGCTGCTGCGCGAGACGGGGGCCACCCTCGGCCCGGACGGCGTCGACCGCCTCCAGGCCGGCCACCGTGACGCCTTCGTGCGGTACGCCCCGGGCGTCCGGCCCCTGCCCGGAGCCGTGGCGCTGCTGCGTCACCTGTCCGACATCGGCAGCCCCTGGGCCATCGCCACCAGCGGGCGCCGCGAGACCGCCGGTCCGACGCTGGTCGAGCTGGGCGTCCCCGACGACGTGCCCGTGATCACCCGCGACCAGGTCGAGCGGGCCAAGCCCGACCCCGACCTCTTCCTCGCGGCCGCCGGGGCGCTCGACCTGCCGATCGAGGACTGCGTCGTGGTCGGCGACAGCGTCTGGGACCTGCTGGCCGCACAGCGCGCCCGGGCCCTCGGCGTCGGACTGCTGAGCGGCGGCTACGGCAAGGAGGAGCTCGAGCGGGCGGGCGCCTTCCGCGTCTACGAGGACCCCGCCGACCTGTTCCGCCACCTCGACGAGGTCGGCATCCGCGACTGAGCGCGACGGCGCCTCGCCTCCGCCCGCCGCACCGACGGCCGCCGGCCGAGCGCGGGGTGTGGCCGGCGGCGGTCAGTCGGCGGCGCGGATGACGGCCACGTGGTCGACGACGGCACGTCCGGCGCCGGCGTCGCCCGCCGCGGTGAACGCGCCCCGGCCGCCGGCCGGGTGACGGCTCCAGCGCCGCCACATCGCATCGCCGGTGCCCTGGACGCGGGCGAAGGGCGGGGTGGTCGCCCCGCCGCCGACGTCGGGCGCCACCGGGCGGTGGCCGGCGAACCACCAGCGACCGTCGCGGCGGTCGACGGCCCAGTCCAGGCCCAGGTCGGTGGCGCCCACCTCGACGCGGGCGCCGTCGGGGGCCTCGACGGCGCGGAGGGAGAAGGGCAGGCCGCGGGCGAGGATGTCGACCACCGCCGCCACCTCGTCGGGCGCGGCGTGCGGGCGGAGCACGGCCTCGCGCAGGTGCTGCTCGTGGATCCAGTACTCGGTCGTGTCGCGGGCGTGGTCCATCCAGCCCACGCCGTCGTCGAGCCCGGCCCAGCTCACGGCGCCGGTGAGGTCGTCGCGCCCGATCGCCTCGTCCCACAGGTCGAGCACCTCGGCCCCTCCGGCGCCGAGCAGCGACACCAGCACCGCCGGGCTCAGCCGGCGGAGGGCGACGACCCACTCGTCGTTGATGCGGTCGAGGTAGGCAGGCAGGTCCTCGCCCGGACGCCACGGCGGGCCCGCGGCCCCGTCGTGCGTGCGGCTCAGCCGGCCGAGGTCGTCGCCGACGAGGTGGGCGACGAGGTCGGCGACGTCCCAGCCGGGGCAGACGGTCGACCGCCGCCAGTCGGCGTCGTCGATGTCCGCGACCAGCGCGTCGAGCCGCTCCCGCACCGCGCGCATCAGCGGGCGGGCGTCGACGGGATCG
>Ga0111539_10000918_pt1 | contig 38509 bp, 32 predicted proteins | sample RhiMethybrSRZTD1_FD_79667 | JGI IMG/M metagenome (GOLD analysis project Ga0111539, IMG submission 79667) | Populus rhizosphere microbial communities from Tennessee, USA - Rhizosphere MetaG P. TD hybrid SRZTD1 (version 2) (version 2) | ecosystem: Host-associated > Plants > Roots > Rhizosphere >...
ATGGTCAAGAACCTCGCGCCACCCGATTTGAGCCGCCGCGAGCGACAGATTCTCGACGTGCTTTACAAAGCCGGGCGTGCTACCGCCGCCGAAGTGCAGGAGGCCATGCCCGCCGCGCCAAGCTACTCGGCCGTCCGCACGTTGCTCCGCATTCTGGAGAACAAAGGACACGTGCGTCACGAACAGGACGGGGCACGTTACGTCTATCTCCCGACCGTGGCCCACGACGCCGCCAAGCGATCCGCCTTGCGGCATCTGCTCAACACCTTTTTCGAGGGGTCCACGACACAGGCCATCGCGGCCCTGTTGGACGATGACGCAAGCCGCATTTCGAATGCGGATCTGGACCGTCTCTCCGTTGCGATCAAGCGCGCACGCAAAGAAGGAGCCTGAGATGTTTGCCGATGTGATGGCCGCCCTCGTCGAATCCTGTATCCGCGCGAGCGTCGTGTTGTGCGCCGCGTGGGCGATCACGACAGCGATGCGGCGTGCCTCTGCCTCCACTCGACACTTCGTCTGGATCTGCGCACTTGCCGGCTCGATCGTCGCCTCCGCGATGAGCTTCGCTGGTCCGACCTGGATTGTGCCGGTACCGTCGTCGTTCATCTCGACAAGCGCCGTGATCGTGCCGCCGGCGAGTCCGGAGATCGCGCCCTCGACCGCTGTCGCATCTCCCATCGCACCCGCTTCGGGGACCTCACCGTCGCAGACATCCAGCTCGCCGGCACCAGCCCACTCCCGTGCGATGGATCTGACGCTTGTCGGAGTCTTCTTGTGGGGTGCGGGTGCGCTGGCTGTCCTCGCCTTTGTGATAAGTGGCCTGATCGGCACCTGGTGGATCCGTCGCTCCGCGGCGCCCTTGAAGGCGACGTGGGTCGACGAGGCGCATGTGCTTGCCGAGGCTTTCGAGATCGGCGGATCGATTGCGGTCGTGGAGTCGCACGCCGTGACAATGCCGATGGTGTGTGGAGTGTGGCGCCCGCTGATCGTGATGCCGCAAAGCGCAACGGAATGGACCGAAGAACGGCGGCGCGTGGTGGTGCTTCATGAGCTGGCCCACATCAAGCGCCGCGATTGCCTCACGCAGGTACTGGCACACATCGTCTGCGCGGTCTACTGGTTCAACCCGATTGTCTGGGTGGCCGCACGCCGCCTTCGCGCGGAACGCGAGCGCGCGTGCGACGATTTCGTGCTGGCCGCAGGCGAGAAGGGCTCGGACTACGCCGCCCATCTGCTCGACATCGCTCGAGCGATGCGACTTCGTCGCGCGCCGCTCGTGGGGTTGGCCATGGCGCGACCCTCACAGCTCGAGGGGCGCCTGCTTGCGATTCTCGATCCGGCGATCCGGCGCTCGTCAACGATTCGCACTCGCCTGGCACTCCTCGGCTTGGTGGCGTTGATTACGTTGCCGGTTGGAGGTGTCCGTCTGCAGGGTTCTCAACCGCCAGCGGAGGTTGCGGAATCCGCGGTCGTCGTGGACCCGGTGGTTCCGGCGCCTCCAGCGCCACCCTCGGCGCCGAAGGCCGCGCCGATTCAGAAGCCAGCGTCGACGCCGATCGCGCGTGCAGAGACTTCTCCGGGGGCTCAGGCATCGACTGAACCTGTATCAAACGCCATTTCCGAGCGTGTCAGTGGCGAGATCGGTCAGGCTCTCGGTGCTCAGCTAGGGCAGCAGATTGCGGCGGCCCTTTCTGCACAAGGCGCTGTCGCGGCGGATCCGAAGACGGTTGAAGCGCTGATAGGGGCACTCAATGATGCCGACCCCGATGTTCGAAAAACGGTGATCATGACGCTGGGACGGATGCGCGATCCGCGCGTCGTCACGGCACTCCTGCCGCTGTTGAAAGATAGCAACGCGGACGTCCGCGAACAGGCGGTGTTCGCGCTCGCGCGCAGCGGCGACGCGCGTGCAACGGCCGCGGTCGCGACGCTGATCGATGACACCTCACCCGACGTGCGCGAGCAAGCGGTACATCTGCTGGGCCAGTCACGTAACCGCGACGCCGCGCCGGTCTTGATCAAGGCGCTCAAAGATTCATCGCCGGACGTGCGCGAGCAGGCGGCGTTTGCGCTCGGTCAGCTGCGCGACCCTAGCGCTGTCGATCCGTTGCTCGGGATGTTGACGGACTCCTCGCCGGATGTGCGCGAGCAGACGGTTTTCGCGCTGGGTCAGCTTCGAAGCGGCAAAGCCGTGGACGGGTTGATCGGTGCGCTCATGGATTCCAACGCCGACGTGCGCGAGCAGGCGGCGTTTGCGCTCGGCCAACTTCGCGATCCCAAAGCACTCCCCTCGCTGACCGCGGCACTGCGTGACTCGGTCGCCGATGTACGCGAGCAGGCCGCATTCGCGATCGGTCAAATCTCCGGCCACGAATAGTTCAATCAGACGTGCTCTCCGCAGGAAGGGACAGCCATGCTCACAAGTGCCAAAATATTAGCAGCTGGTTTACTCGTCACGCTTTTCGCCGCTGCGCTGGCTGAGGCCCAGACGGCGTCGGCTGCGACCGTTACGGCCCTCGGCGATGCCCTCAAAGACAGCGACGCCGGCGTTCGTCGTCAGGCGGCGTGGGCGCTCGGCCGCATCCAATCGGAACAATCCATAGATGCACTCATCGCCGCGATGCGCGACAGCGATCAGCAGGTTCGACGGCAAGCCATCTGGGCTCTTGGGCAGATCGGGAGCGCCAAGGCCGTGGATTCGCTCACCGCCGCCTTGAAAGACGGCAGCAACGAAGTTCGCCGGTCAGCCGCACAGGCACTCGCGCACATCTATGGCAGGGGCGGCCCCAATCCGAACCCGAATCCGAATCCCAATCCCAACCCGAGACCGCGTCCATTCTGATGGAGGGCCCAATGAAAGTAACCGCGCGGTGCCGATATCTGAATGCTGTCGCGGCCTGTCTGGCAGTGGTATCTGTCGGGGCGCCGGCCACTCGCGCACAGCAGCAACCTCCAACAGCGAAGGATCTGTCCGCCGTGATCGAGATGCTGCGGAGCCCGGATCCGGTTGTGCGCGTCAGCGTGGCGTGCGCGCGCGATGTGTTCAATTCGAGTGCGACCGCCGCCATTCCATCCCTCATCGACCTGCTCAACGATGCCGAACCGGTGTCGCCCGAGGTCTGCCGGGAAGATCATCGGCGCTGGTGGGGTGATGAGCACCCGATTACGCCCGGCCAGGAGGCTGCCCGGGCACTGGTTCGCATCGGCACGGCATCGTTCGACCCGCTCGTCAAGGCTCTCGGAAACGGGGGAGCAACCGCTCGACGAAATGCCGCGTGGGCGCTCGGAGCGCTCGACGATCAACGCGCGGTCACGCCATTGACAGGCTCGTTGCGCGACACGGACGAACGCGTCCGCGAACAGGCCGCGTGGGCGCTGGGCGCGCTCGACGATCCGAAGGCAGTGCAACCGCTCATCGGCGCGCTGCGCGACCCGGCAGCCATCGTGCGGCGGCAAACCGCATGGGCGCTCGGAGCTCTCGACGACAGCGCAGCGGTGGACGCTCTCGTTGCGACGTTGAAGGATATCGACGCGGACGTACGAGAACAGGCCGCGTGGGCCCTTGGCGCGATCGGCGACGCCCGTGCACTGGCAGGATTGACGTCGGCGCTCAAAGACAGCGCATCGAGCGTGCGCCGTCAGGCCGCTTGGGCGCTCGGAGCCATCCAATGACCACCTTGCTCGGTGACATCCGTTTCGCCGCGCGATCGTTTCTAAGAGCGCCACGCTTTACGATTCCCGCTGTGCTCGCGCTTGCGCTCGGCATCGGCGCGACATCCGCGATCTTCAGTGTCATTCGCGGCGTGGTGCTCCGGCCGTTGCCATACTCCCAGCCGGACCGCATCGTCGCGGTGTTTGAAAGCAACGCGCGACGGAATCGCAACGTGATCGCCTCTGGCAACTTCGTCGAGTGGCGCGCGCGAAACCGATCCTTCAGTTACCTGGGCATGACCGGTCCCATGCGTCTCAACCTCGTAGTCGGTGACCAACCGGAAGAAGTGGCCGGAATGATGGCATCGTCCGACGTGTTTCCCGCGCTTGGTGTCCAGCCCGCGATCGGCCGCGCGTATGGCCCGGCGGAGGACGAAGAGGGCAACGACCGCGTCATCGTTGTCAGTCACGACTTCTGGCGTACTCGTTTGGGATCCAGGTCCGACGCCATCGGCACCACGATTACGACCAACGGTATCCCGCGAACGCTCGTCGGCGTGATGCCGCCGGACTTCACGATGCTCGGGCAGAGAGCCGATTTCCTCATTCCGTACGGCTGGACGACGGCAGCTCTGCGTTCGGCACCGGGACGCGGATTTTCGTACGGACTCGCACGGCTGCGTGACGGCGTCTCTTTCGACCAGGCCTCGAGCGACATGAAGGCAATCGCCGCGCAACTCGAGAAGGAGTTCCCGCAGCGTAATGCGCGATGGTCAGTCACCCTGGTGCCCGTGCACGAGCAGACAGTCGATCAGATTCGGCCCGCATTGCAGGTCCTCGGTGGCGCCGTCCTCCTCGTATTGCTCGTGTCGTGTGTCAACGTCGCCAACCTTCTGCTCGCGCGCAGCGCGGTACGTCAACGCGAACTGGGTGTGCGCACCGCTCTGGGTGCCCGGCGAAGGCGCCTCATGTCGCAGATGATCACTGAAAGCGTGCTGCTTGGAGGCATGGGCGGTATCGCAGGACTCGCCCTCGCGTTCTTGTTCCATAGAGGGCTGCTCGCATTGGTCGCGAACCGGTTGCCTGTGCCGAGGCTGGATCAAGTAAGCCTCGACTTTACCGTCGTGGCGATGACGATGGGCCTCTCGCTCGCGACAGGACTGCTCTTCGGGCTTGTGCCGGCAATCGTGTCTTCACGTGCGGTGAACGAAGCGTTGCGAGAAGGCGGCAGGCATGGAGGAGGTCCGAGAGCACGCCGTGTGCTGGGCGCGCTCGTCGCTGCGGAAGTCGCGCTCTCCCTCGTCCTCCTGACCGGCGCGGGCCTGTTGATACGGAGCTTCGCCCGTCTGAGCAGCATCAATCCCGGGTTTCGCGCCGAAGGACTTCTCACAGTGCGTGTTCAGGTCCCCGGCGTTCGCTACGACTCGCCCGAGCGATCGTCGGGTTTCTACTCCGACGTCCTGACGCGGATTGCCGCACTGCCAGGTGTCGAGAGCGCAGCGGGCGTCACGTTCTTACCCATGGGGGGCGGTGGCATCGGAACGAGCTTCTGGCGAACCGATCGACCAACTCCCGGGCCGGGACAGGCACCGTCGACTGACGTCAGGCCGATCACGCCAGGTTTTTTTCGCACGATGGGCATTCGGCAGGTGATGGGCCGTGATTTCGCCGCATTCGATCGCACCGATTCCCCCGCCGTGGCCATCGTCAACGAAACGCTGGTGCGACAGTACCTTTCCGATGGCGACCCGATTGGAAAGCGTCTGCACGTCAACGCCGGCCAGACCCCCGATCGCTTGGACTACGAAGTCGTCGGCGTCGTTGGAGATATAAAGCTCTCCGCGCTGGACACTGAAGTGCGACCCACAGTCTATGTTCCGCACACGCAGCTCGCGATGGGCGTCATGACCTTCGTCGCTCGCACCACGATGGACCCTCTGTCACTCGTCAGGGGCGTCGGCGACGAGGTTCATGCGGTGGACCCGCAACTTCCTCTCGCTGGAGTTCAAACGATGGACCAGGTCGTGGACTCCACGCTCGCCAGGCCACGCGTTGTCACGGTTCTGCTCGCAACCTTCGCAGTCATGGCGCTCGCTCTGGCGGCCGTCGGCGTGTACGGAGTGATGGCGTATTCAGTCGCGCAACGCACCCAGGAAATCGGCGTCCGGATGGCGCTCGGCGCGACACCGGAGTCGCTGTTCGAGCTCATTCTCGGGCAGGCGTTGCGCCTGGTCGGCGTTGGCGTTGTCGCCGGTCTGGCTGTTGCCGCGGCAGTAACGCGCGTCCTGTCGACGATGTTGTACGAGACGACACCGCTGGATCCCGCGACGTTTGCCGTGACGGCGATTGTGCTCACGGTGGTCGCGACGCTCGCGTCGTTCATCCCGGCCCGCCGGGGAACGAGGATCACGCCGGTCGAAGCGTTGCGGGCTGAATAGAAGCGTCAAATCCCAAATCCCAACTCCCGATAGCCAGGTACTTGGGAGTTGGGAGTTGGAATTTGGGCGTTGTTACGTTTTCAGCGTTCCATCAAGCGCGCCGTGAATCAAGCGCCGCAATCATCCGCTTCTGGGCGACCAGGCGATAGCTGCGATCGACGAGGTCCGTCACAGCCTTCCAGTCGAGCGCGCCGTCCGCCCATAGGCTGACCCACTGCCCGCGCCCATATGGCGTGACGAAGAACTGTTTTCGTGTCAGCAAACGCTCAACGTCCGACGGCTCGAGACGAAAGGCAATCGACGGTCGTCCCTTGAGAGGCTCGAAGGCGACGAACACCTTTTTGCCAGCCTTGAAGTTCGGATGTCCCCAGGACGCTGTCTCGCTCGTCGCGGGATACGCCAGACACATCTTGCGAAGTTTCTCCAGCGCCGCCTCGGTCTTGTTCGCCACGTCAGAACGTCGCGATCGGATTGAGCGGCGATCCCGTACCGCCTGGAATGGGCAGCGGCGCGGCTGTCAGCAGGAATTCCCATCGCTTGCGTGATGCGGCGGCCTGGGCGAGCGCCTCGAGATCGCAGTTGTCGAAGAGATGCACACCCAGATAGACCAGGGCGAAGTCATGGACCGCGCCTCTGGGCGCTCCGGCTGTTCCAGGCGCCACGTACTGGGGATGGTCACTGCCAAGCAGCGCGATGTCGCGCGCCTTCAGCCACGGAAGCACTGATGGGTGGAGCCCGGCCGATTGTCCACCCTCGGCACGACCGCGCAGCCAGGGGCCGATCGCTTTGCGTCGCGCCCACACGCCCGTCCGGACGAACAACGCGTCGCCGGCGGAGACTTTCACGCCGGCCTGTTTCTCCCACGCCTCGAGATCCTCGACGTAAATCGGCGTCCCCGGCTCGAGGTACGGCACGCCCTTCAGTCGCGGGATGTCGATGAGTATTCCGCGCGTGAACACGCCATTCTTCACGTTGTGAATCGAGTTCCTGGTGTGCCGATCCTTGACGACGGCGTCCGCGTCTGGTTTGTAGCCGTTGTAGAACACTCCCTGCTCGTTGATGTGGGCGAGCGAGTCGAGATGGGTGTGGGCGATGCCGTGATAATTAATCGCAATCCGATCAGATCCGATTCCCTGCATGGTGACCTCGTAGGGATTCGGGTTATCCACCGCCTTGACCGTGTCCGCGTCCGCCGCCAGCGACACGGAGACGCCTTCTTTCACGAGTGCAGCCGCCTGACGGCGCTTGGCGGGCGTGATGAGATTCAAGGCTCCGATCTGATCGTCCTTGCCCCATCGTCCCCAATTCGAGAGCTCCGTCTTCCAGCGCTGGTACTGCTCAGCGCTGACCGGGTGCTTCTCCTCGCTCTGTGCGCGCATCGGTCCAACCGATGCCGTGACGGTGAGCGCGATCGAAACGCCGAGATATACGAGTCGCTGCGCCTTCATGAGAGCTCCTTCATCATGTTTCGATGTTCGACGTAGCCACGTGCCGCAATCGGCCAGACGTCGACGACCTTCCTTTCCTCGACGACGTAGAAGACGTCGTGGAGGTTAATCGTCGGATCGATGTGCGACGGCAGCAGCTCGAGGAGGTCGCCGATGGCCACGGTCGATTCTGGCGGAAGCGCGATCGTGGCGTGTTCGTCGTTGAGCGATGTCACGTGCGCGCCGATGATCCCTCGCACACCCGGGAGGCCATGGTCCTTGGTCATCGACTTGTGACCACAGTCGACCACGCAGCGGTCGCGGGTCGGACGACTCACCACCGTCCCGATTACCCAGAACGCGTGCTCGAAGGGAACCCCGACATCGGCATAGTCGGTATCCATGAGCGCGTAGGAGCCTGCCTGAATCTCTGTGATGCCTTCGATGCGTCCGCTGATGTCATAGGTTCCCGTTCCGCCAGCGGACACGATCTCGCACGGCAGACCGGAGTCTCGAATCTGCCTGGCTGCGTTCACGAGTCCGTTCATCGCCTGCCGCGTACGAGACTCGCGCTCGGCGCGATTGCGGACCGGTTGCAGATGACCTTCGTAGCCCATCACCCCACGAAGCGCGATGCCGTCCGACTGAGCCGCCTGCCGGGCGAGCGTCACGACCGCTTCACCCGGCTCTACACCACAGCGCCCCTGTCCGACGTTGAGATCCACCAGCACACCCACCTGCGCACCTGCCGCACGCGCCGCGCGGGTCAGCGCATCAAGCCCCGCCAGGGAATCAATCGCCGTTGTGACGCGAATCCGCCGCCCGAGCGCCGCGATGCGGGCGCACTTCGAAGGCGTCACGACCTCATTGGCGACCAACAGATCGTCACAGAAGCTCGAAGCGATCTCGGCCTCTCCAACAGTCGCACACGTCAGCCCGGTACACGAACCGGCGGCAAGTTGACGCCTGGCGATTTCGGGGGTCTTGTGTGCCTTGAAGTGAGGCCGCAGCCGACACGGCCCCCCGGCAAAGAATGCCGCCATCCGCGCGATGTTCCGATCGAGCACGGCGCGGTCGAGGACAAGTGCCGGAGTTTCGATCTCGTGACGAGTGCGCTCAGGCGACATCTTCATCGTCACCTCGTCGAGTCGGCGCAATGCCGAACGCCCGCATCTTCTTATACAGGTTGCTGCGCTCGACGCCGAGAACCTCCGCGGTGCGAGACATGTTCCCGTGCTGGGCGGCCAACGCTCGGAGGATGTACTGCTTCTCGAATTCGTCGCGCGCGTGGTGAAGCGGCGCCAGCGCCGCCGAGCGCGCCACGGGCTGCGACTCGTGCAGGAAGCCGTGCTCGAGAAAGACAAGATCGCGCGACGAGACGCGATCGCCCGGCACCATGATCATCAGACGCTCGATCAGATTCCTGAGCTCGCGTACATTGCCGGGCCACTTATGGCGCTGCAAGGCAGACATCGCATCAGCGTCGAAGGTCTTCGGTAACCGGCCGTATTCCCGGGCCAGCACTGCCATGAAGTGGTCCGCCAGCAGCGGCACATCCTCGATGCGCTCGCGCAGCGGCGGCACGGAGATCGGCACCACATTGAGCCGGAAGTACAGGTCTTCGCGGAATCGTCCGGCGCGAATCTCTCTCGGCAGATCCTTGTTGGTCGCGGCCAGCACGCGCACGTCGACGCGGATCTGCGTCGAGCCTCCAACCGCTTCCATCACCTGCTCCTGAAGCACACGCAGGACCTTTGCCTGTGTCTTCAAGCTCATGTCACCGATCTCGTCGAGGAAGATCGTCCCGCCGTGAGCGACCTCGAACTTGCCTCGCCGATCGGCGAGCGCACCCGTGAACGCGCCGCGGACGTGGCCGAACAATTCGCTCTCGATCAATTCCTCCGGGATGGCAGCGCAGTTGACCTCGACAAATGGGGCCGTGCGCCGGCGGCTCATCGCGTGGATGTTCCGTGCGACCAGCTCTTTGCCGGTGCCGTTCTCGCCGAAGATCAGCACGCGTCCGTTGGTCGGAGCCGCGGTGGCCACCTGGTCGCGCAGCTTCACCATGAGGTAGCTCTCGCCAATCATCAGGTGCTGCGCGTCAACCTTCGCCCGCAGCGCCAGATTCTCAGCTTCGAGGCTGCGCTGACGAAGCGCATTCCGGACGACGAGCATCGTCTTTTCGAGGGACAGAGGCTTCTCGACGAAGTCGAACGCCCCCATCTTGATCGCCCGCACCGCCGACTCGACGCTGCCGTGACCGGAGATGATGACGACCTGCGAGTCAATCTGACGCTCGCGCATGCGCGTCAGCGTGGCGAGTCCGTCCATGCCCGGCAGCCAGATGTCGAGCAGGACGATGTCGTAGGGCTGGCCGGCGAGACGCTGCAGGCACGCCTCACCGCTATCGACTGTGTCGACACTGTAGCCTTCGTCGCGCAGGACCCCTCCCAGAGCGCTGCGCACGCCCGGCTCGTCATCAACGATTAGAATGGACGGCATATGAGACGAAACAAAAGATAACGCCCAAATTCCAACTCCCAACTTCCAAATTGGCTAGCTGCCCGGGGGTTGGATCGTGGGAGTTGGCAATTGACCGGTATCATTTTGCTCTTGCTCTCAACAGGGCAGCTCGATCGCGAAGCGAGTCCCGCGCGGTTGGTTGTCGGTCACGTCGATGCTCCCGCCATGTTCCGCCACGATGCGGCGCACGATCGCGAGGCCGAGGCCGCTGCCTCGCTGCTTGGTGGAGTAATACGGCAGAAACAGCTTCTCACGCTCGGCCACGGGGATGCCTGGCCCGTTGTCGGCGACGACGACGCGCACCAGATTGTTGTTTACATCGTGTCGCGTTTCGATGTCGATCGCCCCGCGCCGGTCCATCGCCTCGATCGCGTTGTCCACGAGGTTGAGGATCACCCGCCGGATCTGCTCCGGGTCGATAGACACCTTGGGAAGGGCCTCAGCAAAGTGCGTCCTGATCTCGATCTCCGCCAGCAGGCCGCGATACAGCGACAACGCATCGTCCAACACGCAATGGAGGTCGGTTGGCACGGCCCGCGGCGCTGGCATCCGCGCGAATTGCGAGAACTCATCGACCAGTCCTTTGAGCGACTCTACTTCGCCGACGATGGTCGTGGTGCACTCGTCGACCAGGTCGCGCGTGCCGGCTGGCGCCTGCGAAAAATGACGCCGCAGCCGCTCGGCGCTCAACTGGATCGGCGTCAACGGATTCTTGATCTCGTGTGCGAGGCGACGAGCGACTTCGCGCCACGCTGCGACCTTCTGCGCCCGTACCAGCGGCGTTACATCATCGAACACGACGACCACGCCCTCGGTGGAGTCGTCATCACGCTTGAGCGGCGTTGTCATGACCGCGAGATGGACTTCACGCCCTTCGCGCGTAATCGAGACTTCCTGCGGCCGCACGTCCTCGCGGTGGCGGCTCGCCTCTTCGATGGCGATGGCAAGCGGCTTCAGATCCGAAGATCCAAGCACGTCAGAGACCGGCAGTCCGGCGACGCGCTGTTCGATGCCCAGCAGCCGTGACGCCGCGGCGTTCCACGTCCGGATGCTGCCAGCGACATCGACCGAGACCACGCCGGTCGCCAGGCGATCGAGGATTGTCTCGACGTAACGCCGGCGGCTTTCCACGTCGCTGTGCTTGCGTTCCAACTCGATCGACGAGAGCTCGAGACGCCGGCGGCTCGCCGCCAGCTCGCCAGCCATGCGATTGAATGCATCGATCAACGAGCCGAATTCGTCATTGGCTTCTGCCTGGACGCGATGGTCGAGGTGACCCGCGCCGATTTCGTCGGCAGCGGCCGCCAGTGTCTGGACCGGACGTGTGATGCGCTTAGCGAGATACAGGCCCATCCACGTCGCGCCGACGAGAATCATCAACGTCAACATGAAGAAGAACGAGAGATAAACGCCGGCGAGCGGCTGCTTCAGGACGCGCAACTGCTGATAGGCCTCGTACGCCTCGGTCATGCCACGCGCGCGAGCCGCGAACTGGTCGGTCAAGTATTCGCTGGCAACGACGACGCCGGAGACCGGGCCGTTGGACGAAGAGCGAATCGGCACGGCAGTGCGAATCAAGTCGCCTCCGGTCGACAGTTGTTCGACCACACGCGCTTCCGCGGCGCTGGCGGCGGTGCGCTCGGCCAGCCGATCGGCCGAGGCGCGCGAGTATGTGCGCGGCAGCGACGGCGACGCCACATCGACGACTGGCGTGACTTGTGGACGCCCGTCGGAACCGGCGGTCAGTCGATACACTTCGACCAGGTCGATGCGCTCCTGCCGCACGTCGGGCGCCACCAGATCGCGTACATCGGATGGATTGGCAGCCAGGTTCACCGATCCAAGCGCCCGCGCAAAGCGTTGTGCCTGTGCGGAGACGAGCGCCTGCTGCTGCGCATAGTAGTCACCGGCAATCGCATTTGCGGACGTCAACATGACGTCCATCGGCTGGTTGAACCACCGATCGACGCTCGTGCGAATCAATTCACTCCCGACGAGCAACACAAGAAGAGCGGGCACGACCGCCATCCCCAGCAGCACGGCCACGAGTTTGGCTCTGAACCTGGCAAACGGAAGGGCACGCCGCCTTTCGACGACGAGCTTCAGGATGTTCCTGGTGAGCACGAACGCCAACGCCACGAGAATCGTCAGGTTCGTCGCCCACAACGCCGACAGCACGAAGTCGGTGAGGAAATCGGGCGCCAGCGTGGACGAGCCCCGCCCGATCAACAGCAGGACGGCCAGCGCAGCGATCAGCGCAAGAATTCCAGCAAGCAGTAGCGGGGTGTTGTCGAGGAACGGCTTCCGCGCGGGAGAACTCCGCTTCGGCGATGCCGCCTGCCTGGTTGACGCCGATCGCGGCTGGAGTGAAAGGGACACTATTCCTTCGCGTTCAAGAGATCCTTCAGCTCCGTCATGAACTCGCTGATATCGCGGAAATGACGATAGACCGACGCGAAACGGACGTAGGCTACCTTGTCCAACCGCTTCAGTTCGTCCATCACGAGGCCGCCGACCTCTTCTGTGGCCATCTCTTTCTCGGGGCGCTCCTGCAGCGTAGCCTCGACCTTGTCGGCAACGGCCTCGATGGCCGCGATGCTGACGGGGCGTTTTTCACACGCCTTGAGCAGCCCCGCGATGAGCTTCTGCCGCTCGAATCGTTCCCGCGTGCCGTCTTTCTTGATCACCATGTACGGGATCTCGTCGATCCGCTCGTAGCTGGTGAATCGACGTCCGCAATCGAGACACTCCCGTCGCCGCCGGATGACCTCGCCTTCTTTGCTCTCACGCGAGTCGACGACCTTATCGCCCAGATGACCGCAGAACGGACACTTCATTGGCGGTGGGACCTTCCTTGTCGCGTGCTGATTTAGCCAGAGCTCCGAGGCGGCCAAAGCTGAGGCCGTCCTGAGCCATGAACAGAATTCCACCAACAACCGGCGGAATGAACGAAATCAGATGCGTCACGATTGCGGCTGCAACCGCTTGATCGCCGGTGGCGCCGAAAAACGTGGTCACACCCAGTCGATACGCTTCGTGGAAGCTCCCGACCCCACCGGGCGTCGGAACCGCTACACCGATGACGAGCATCGATTGAAGCAGGAAGGTTCCGGGAAACGACATCGGAATCCCGAACGCAACCGTGACGGTCCAGGATTGCGCGGCAATCGCGAGCCAGGCGCCGAATGACCAGATGACGGCCATCACGAATTCGCGGGCGCTTCGAGCCGCGGCAAAGCCGCTGCTGAACGTACTCGCCAACCGGCCAACCCGGTTGGACAGCTTGCCCGGCAACAGGCGCGCGATCGCCTCGGCGAAACGGCCGATCCGCTCGGGATGTGTGGCGAGCACCCACATGATCACCAGGAGCGCACCGGCAATCGCGGCAGCAACCGTGGCCGACGCCTCGATCGGTTTGAGCAGACGAGGCGGCATGTGCGAATACCCTGCAAAACCCCAGACATACACCGCCAGGAGAGCCAGCACGGCCACGAGATCCAGCACCCGCTCCATCACGATCGTCGCGAAGACTGAGGAGACCGGTAGTCCTTCCTGTCGCGCGAGCAGGTACGGCCGAATGACGTCTCCGACGCGAACGGGCAGGACGGCCAACGCTCCGAATCCGATTACCGTTGCCCTGAAAACCGATCGCATGCGTGTGTCGCCGATCGGGGTGAGGAGATATCGCCAGCGAATCGTGCGCGCGATGAAGGTCAGACCGACTGAGACAAGCGAGGCAACGAGGAGTCCGGCACGAACCTGCCGGACCTGAAGCCACACGTCGGCGAAATTGGTGCCGCGAAGAAACCACGCCAGCAGCGCGAGCGCCAGCAAAGAAACGATTCCGGTGCGTAAGTTCATCGATTCAGAGTGAGCCCACAATATATCAGGCTCCTTGTGTGCGACGGCCGGTGCTGTTGCGTACGGTTGCCTCTGTCGTGACAGCCCGGTAAGATGCCTCTTTCCCGCGCTCCTTCGGCGTAGCTCAGGGTTGGCCGGAGCATCATCGGGGTCAGGACCACCACGTTGCCACTCGCCGCTCCCCTGATTGAAACGCGTCTCAATGACCTTGTTCCGCAAAAGCAAGGGAAGGTTCGCGACATCTTCGACTGCGGCGACACCCTGGTCATGGTGGCGACCGATCGCATCTCGGCATTCGATTACGTCCTCGGTTCAGGTATTCCCGATAAAGGCAGGGTCCTCACGCAACTCTCGTCGTTCTGGTTCGAGCGCACCGGCGGCATCGTACAGAATCATCTGCTCTCAACCGACGTGCGCACGTATCCAGAGCCGTTGCACCGATATGGCGAGGTCCTTCATGGCCGATCGATGCTCGTGCGTAAGACTGCACCGGTGGCGATCGAATGCGTCGCGCGCGGTTATCTTTCGGGATCGGGGTGGAAGGAATACGTCGCGACGGGATCTGTGTGCGGAATCCGATTGCCAGATGGCTTACGCGAGTCTGACAGACTGCCCGCTCCGATTTTCACGCCGGCCACGAAGGCCGAGAGCGGGCACGACATCAACATCAGCGAAGACGAAGCCGGTAGCATCGCCGGCGTCGAACTCGTGAGTCGCCTGCGAGAGCTGACACTGCAGCTGTACGACCATGGAGCGCGGCACGCCGAAGCCAGCGGCATCATCCTCGCCGATACCAAGTTCGAATTTGGTCTGATGGCCGACAACTCAATCGTGCTGATCGACGAAGTCATGACGCCCGATTCGTCACGTTACTGGCCGAAAGATCAATACGCTCCAGGGCGTTCGCAACCGAGTTTCGACAAACAGTACGTCCGCGACTATCTCGAGCAGATCCGTTGGAACAAGCAGCCGCCGGTCCCCGCTCTCCCCGAGCACGTGGTGATCGGGACGCGGGACAAGTACCTCGAGGCCTTTCGCCGGCTGACCGGGAGAGTACTTCTTTGAGTTCGTGGCCTTCGTACGCTTCGTGGTTGCGTGTGGCGATGGGAGGCTCCCCGACATGGTGTTAAAAGAACAACTCGAACGTCTGGTCGACGAAATGGTCGCTCGCGGCGTCTGCTTCGAGGATGCCCGGCGCGAGTTCGAAAAGAAGTTCATTGCCAACGCGCTCACGAAGGCGGATGGCAACCTGTGTCAGGCCGCCGATCTACTGGGCATCCACCGCAATACGCTCAGCCGCAAGATTGCCGAATACCGTCTCCGCCGCCAGGCGTCTTGACACGGTTTTTCCGGGTCCACTACAATTGGCAGTCGCGTGGGCTGAGTGCTAACACACTGAGCTCGCGCCTGTGAAATCACGAGCTTAGTCCTCAGGGGCTACCCGCCCCCAGGCACACTACCAGACAGCTGGAGCCGAAGAAATATGAAGGTGAGACCGCTACACGACCGCATCATCGTTCAGCGCATCGAGGAAGGTGAACAGAAGATCGGCGGCATCATCATCCCTGACAGCGCCAAAGAGAAGCCACAGCAGGGCAAGGTGTTCGCTGTGGGCGCCGGCAAAGTCAAGGACGATGGGACGCGCCAGCCCCTCGACGTCAAGGACGGCGACACGATTCTTTTCGGAAAGTACTCCGGACAGGAGATCAAGATCGACGGTGAGGACTACCTCATCATGCGTGAGGACGAGGTCCTCGCAGTTCTCGCCTCCAAGTAGGGCGGGGGCTTTCGTGGCCTCAGCCGATCAAAGGCTCTGGCCAGCCTGAGCAAATCGAAAGCCCCGCGTGCGGGGGTGTTTCTGTGCGCGGTTGGAGACCGCGCACCGGATGGAGTGTAGGAATGGCAAAGCAGATCATTTACGGCGAGCAGTCACGGCAGGCCATCCTGCGGGGCGTGAACCAGCTGGCCGACGCAGTGAAGGTTACGCTTGGTCCCAAGGGGCGCAACGTCGTCCTCGACAAGAAGTTCGGCTCCCCCACCATCACCAAGGACGGCGTGACGGTGGCCAAGGAGATCGACCTCAAGGATCCGCTCGAGAACATGGGCGCGCAGATGGTCCGTGAGGTGGCAAGCAAGACATCCGATACAGCGGGCGACGGAACAACCACTGCCACCGTGCTCGCACAGGCGATCTACCGTGAGGGCGCCAAGAACGTCGTGGCAGGCGCCAATCCGATGGAGCTGAAGCGCGGCATCGAGCGAGCCGTAGAAGTCATCGTCGACGAAGTCAAGAAGATGTCCCGGCCCGTGACCGGCAACATGGTCGCCCAGGTCGGCACGATCTCGGCGAACAGCGATGCCACGATCGGCAAAATCATCGCGGAAGCGATGGACAAGGTCGGCAAGGACGGCGTCATCACCGTTGAGGAAGCCAAGACCCTCGAGACGTCGCTCGACGTCGTCGAAGGTATGCAGTTCGATCGCGGGTACCTGTCGGCGTACTTCGTGACCGATCCCGAGCGGATGGAAGTCGTGCTCGAGAACCCGGTCATCCTCATCCACGAGAAGAAGATTTCGTCGATGAAGGATCTCCTCCCCGTACTCGAGCAGGTCGCCCGACTGGGTCGGCCGCTGCTCATCATCGCCGAGGACATCGAGGGCGAGGCACTGGCCACGCTCGTCGTAAACAAGCTGCGTGGCACGCTGCAGGCGGCGGCCGTGAAGGCCCCCGGCTTCGGCGATCGCCGCAAGGCCATGCTCGAAGACATCGCGATTCTCACGGGCGGACGCGCGATCACCGAGGATCTCGGCATCAAGCTCGAGAACATCAAGCTCGAGGATCTGGGTAAGGCCAAGAAGGTCACGATCGACAAGGACAACACGACGATCGTCGAGGGCTCCGGTACATCTGGGGCGATCGAGGGTCGCGTGAAGCAGATTCGCGCGCAGGTCGAGGACACGACCTCGGACTACGACCGCGAAAAGCTGCAGGAGCGGCTGGCAAAGCTGGTCGGCGGCGTCGCCGTCATCAAGGTCGGTGCGGCCACCGAGACCGAGATGAAGGAAAAGAAGGCGCGCGTCGAGGACGCGATGCACGCCACCAAGGCGGCCGTCGAAGAGGGCATTGTGCCGGGCGGCGGCGTGGCACTGGTTCGCTCAGGTAAGGCGCTCGACAAGCTGAAGCTCGAGGGCGACCAGGCGGTCGGACTCCAGATTATCAGGCGGGCGATCGAAGAGCCAATGCGGTGGATCGCGATGAACGCGGGCCAGGAAGGCTCCATCGTGGTCTCCAAGGTCAAGGAGCAGAAGAACGCGGACGATGGATTCAATGCGGCTACCGAAGTGTACGAGGACCTGGTCAAGGCCGGCGTCATCGATCCAGCCAAGGTGGTGCGCAGCGCCCTGCAGAACGCCTCGTCCATCGCCTCGCTGCTGCTGACCACCGAAGCCCTCGTCTCTGAGATCCCCGAGGAGAAGAAGGAAGCCGCCGGCGGCCACGCGCACGGCGGACCCGGCGGCATGGGTGGCATGTACTAAGTTCGAAGGTTTAAGTTCACAAGTAGGAAAGTAAGTTGGAAGTGGGGCGAGTCCTTCGGGCTCGCCCCTTCTTGCGTACCGAACCTGGAACCGAGAACACGAGCCGGGAACTCGGAATCTGGAACTGGAACTTGGAACCTACGGCTACTGTCCAGCTTGGCGGCACAAAGTGTCGGGCCCCCGACACGGTTCGCGAGCTCGCCCGTGGATTTCGTCCCTGATTTCGCGTCTCGACCTGATCATCACCTCGGCACTGCTCTTGCCGATTTCGGGCGTGCACCGACCGTCCGGGGCATCGCCATGACAAGTCGTAGTCCCTGGCTCCGTCGCATCGTCGCCTGGCAAGGAAAGCTGTCGCTGGCACGGAAACTAACCGTCCTCGGCGTGTTGACAAGCGCCGGCTCGCTGATCATTGCGATGACGGCCATGCTGGCGTGGGACTTGTCGAGCGCGCGCACGCGACTCGTTCGCGATACCGGCACGCTGGCGGACGTGATCGGATCCAACAGCACTGCTGCGGTGGCCTTCGGTGATGCGAAGGCTGCGACGGAAATCATCCGCGCCTTGTCCGTGAACGACAGCATCGTCTCGGCGGCGATCTGGACCAAGGAGGGAACCGAGCTCGCCCGCTTCAAACGTTCGGACACGTCGATCGTGCATCGCGATCTGCCGGAGCGCGCATTTCACATCACGCCCCACCATCAGTGGTGCGAGTTCATCGAGGGTGCCTTGCTGGTGGCCCGCCCGATCGTCCTGGACCAGGAAGTGATCGGCACCGTGGTCATCGAGTCCGACTTGTCGGTGCTGTGGGCGCAGGCCGCCACGTCCGGACTCGTCGTCGCGCTCGTGTTGCTGGGCACTTTCGGCCTGTCCTTCGCCCTTGCCGCGCGCATGCAGCGGACAATTTCTGCTCCGCTCCTTCGACTCACCTCTGTCACAAGGGCCGTCACCCGTGATCGGCTCTACGACGTCCGCGTCGCGAGCGAAGGCGAGGGCGAGAACGAGATCACTGAGCTCATCGACGGGTTGAACAAGATGCTGGCCGAGATCCATCGGCGCGACGTGGAACTCGTTCAGCACAAGCAAGGACTAGAGCGCACGGTCGATGCGCGTACCGCGGAGCTGTCGGCCGTCAACGCGGACCTGACAATCGCGCGCGATAAGGCGATGGAAGGCAGCCGGGCCAAGAGCGAGTTTCTCGCAAACATGAGCCACGAGATCCGCACGCCGATGAACGGCATCATCGGCATGACGGAATTGGCGCTTGGTACGCCGCTGACCTCAGAGCAACGTGACTACCTCCAGACTGTGCGGACGTCGGCGGGATCGCTGCTCGAGATTCTCAACGACATCCTCGACTTTTCCAAGATCGAATCGCGACGGCTGCGCCTCGAGTCGGTCGCCTTCGTTCTTGCCGATGTCGTCAACGAAGCCCTGCGGCCCCTCGCGGTTCGCGCAGATCAGAAAACACTCGAGCTCCTCGTGGATATCGACCCTGGAGTCCCCGCCGCCCTCGTCGGCGATCCACTTCGCCTGCGCCAGATCCTCGTGAATCTGGTGGGCAACGCCGTCAAGTTCACCGAGCGAGGTCACGTCCTGGTCTCAATCAGGACTGAAAACGATGACGACGAACCGGGCATGCTGCGATTCTCGGTCTCGGACACCGGGATCGGCATCGCTCCCGAACACCAGGACGCGATTTTCGAAGCCTTCAGCCAGGCGGACGGATCGACGACCCGCAGGTTCGGCGGCACCGGGCTCGGCCTCGCGATCTCTTCGACACTGGTATCGATGATGCGCGGCCGCATCTGGGTGGAAAGCACTCCAGGCCAGGGCAGCACGTTCACGTTCACCGCCAGCTTTGGGGTTCCAATCGCGTCCTGTGATCTTCACACCGCATTCTGCGCCGTGCTCGACACCGACGCAGCGTCGTCAACGCCGCCGAAGGAAAGCCGGGAAACCGATCGCCAGGCGGTTCGGCCGCGAAGAGTCCTGCTCGCTGAAGACAACATCGTCAATCAACGTGTGGCAATCGGCTTACTCAACCGGCGCGGCCATCAGGTCACGGTTGTGGAGAACGGGCGGGAGGCCGCCGACGCCGTCGCGCGTGAGCATTTCGACATCGTGCTGATGGATCTTCAGATGCCGGTGATGGGTGGCCTCGAGGCCACCAAAGCGATTCGCGAGCGCGAGCGCGGGTTGTCGCGCGACCGGGTTCGTATCGTTGCGATGACGGCGCACGCGATGAGCGGCGATCGCGAGCGCTGCCTGGCTGCCGACATGGACGGCTATCTCGCGAAGCCTACGGAATCCCGTGCGCTGTTCGCTGAAGTCGAAGGGCCTGAGGGACTGTCGACGCCTCCCATCGACCAGGCAGACCTCGTCAGTCGACTGCACGGTGACGCCGAAGTCGCAGCCGAAATCGTTCGCTTGTTCACCGAGGAGTGCCCTACTCTTCTCGACGGCATCCGCACGGCGATCGATCAGCGAGACGTGACAGCGGCACGGCGAGCCGCGCATACTCTCAAGGGCGCTGCGGCTACGGCCGCAGCAGTTGGCATCGCCGAGGCTGCCGCACTTCTCGAGGTCCTCGCCGCTGAAGGCCACGTCGATGCATTCGAGAGTGCCTGGCTGCGGATCTCGAACGAAGTGCACGCCCTTCTGGACAGGCCGATTACGTTCATCCGTGACGTCACGGAGGTCCCATGCGAGCCCTGATCGCCGACGATGACCCGGTGGCAGCTGTCGCCGTGTCACGCAGCATGTCCAACTGGGGTTTCGAGACGACGATCGTTCACGATGGATTGGCGGCCTGGGACCATCTCAACTCCGACCATCCGCCATCGCTGGCCGTCATCGATTGGGAAATGCCCGGACTCGAGGGTCCGGAACTCTGCAAGCGCGTCCGCTCCGTCGATGCGCGTGCGCATCTCTACATCGTGCTGCTGACCGCCCGGAACAGCTCGACTGATCTCATCGCCGGCCTCGACGCCGGCGCCGACGATTACCTGATCAAGCCGGTCGATCTGAACGAGCTGCGCGCGCGCATCCAGGTTGGAGTGCGGGTCGTTTCACTTCAGGCACGGCTCGCGGAGAAGGTCGCCGAGCTGCAATCGTCTCTCGACAACGTGCGCCAGCTTCGAGGCCTGCTGCCCATCTGTGCGTATTGCAAACGCATCCGCGACGATGGCAATTACTGGCAGCGTGTGGAGGTATACGTGTCAGAACACACCGACGCCACCTTCACCCACGGTATCTGTCCGTCGTGTCTCGAAGAGGCGAAGGCACAACTGAAGTCGTAGCGCATCAGGCATCGCTCGCGACCGGCGATACGGCCGGCTCACCGCCATCAAGCGTCGTGCGAACCAACCTCGCCAGCTCCATCAGGCTGAACGGCTTCGCGATATATGCGTCGGCGTGTCGGAGGATATCCTCGCGATTCAGGTCCGCAAGGTAGCCGCTCGTGTAGATGACTTTCAGCGACGGGCGCCCGCGACGCAGCCGTTCCGCCAGATCGACACCGTTCATTCCGTCGGGCATCACGATATCCGTGATGAGCAAATCGACTTCGTCGCCATGCTGGCGCCAGACGTCGAGCGCGTGCGGACCGCTTTGCGCCTGCAGGAGCCGGTATCCCAGGTCCTGAAGGAGACGGATCACGAGCGCCCGCACTCCCGCCTCGTCTTCGACGACCAGGATCGTTTCCTGACCGCGCGGCGCGGGAGTCGGGTGCAGCGCAGCGACTGCCACCGCCGGCTTTGTCTCGACACGCGGGAAGAACACGCGAAACTCCGTTCCGAGACCCACCTGGCTATCCACCTCGATCCAGCCGCCGTGCTGCTGGACGATTCCGTAGGTCGTCGCCAGGCCGAGGCCGGTCCCCTTGCCAACATCCTTGGTGGTGAAGAACGGTTCGAAGATATGAGGCAGATGCTCGGGCGCGATCCCCGCGCCGTTGTCCCTTACGCTCAGGCATGCCCAGCTTCGCGATGAGGTGCTCGACGGCGCATTCGAGCCTGTCGCCTCGTGGAGCGATGTATCGATGATGAGGCGTCCACCGACCGGCATCGCATCGCGCGCGTTGACCGCAAGGTTCAGCAGTACCTGTTCGATCATCCCAGGATCGGCGCGCACCGCCAGTGGGCCATCCGCATACGTGAAGGATACGAGGATGTCCTCACCCAGGACGCGGTGCAGCAACCGGGCCACGTTCGTGACGACGTCGTTGAGATCGACGTCGCGCACTTCAATGGCCTGGCGGCGGCTGAACGCGAGCAGTTGCCGGGTGAGCGCGCTGGCCCGCTGCGCGTTCTGCTCGAGATCCGACACTGCTTCTCGCACTTCTTCCGGAACGCGACGGTCCAGCGACACCTCCTCAGCGCGGCCCAGGATCACCGTGAGGATGTTGTTGAAGTCGTGGGCGATGCCGCCGGCCAGGCGTCCAATGGCTTCGAGCCGTTGCGCCTGACGGAGTTGCTGCTCGAGAAGCTGATGCTCCGCCTGTGCGATGAGCGTCGACAACAGATTGGCGACCGCCAGCGCGAATGCCTGTTCGTCCGGCATCCAGCGTCGCGGTTCTCCCACATGCTTGCAGGACAGGACACCGATCGTCGCACGCTGCGATCGGATGGGTGCACACATCATCGAAGTGATGCCGTACGGCGCGAGCAATCGACCGGTCAGTTCGACGGTACGCGGATCCGACATTGCGTCAGTGACCGCCAGCACTTCGCCGCCCGCCAACGCCTGGAAATATGCCGGACAGGCATCTTCGCTGAGGGCCATGCCGTCTGAGTGCGCCACCCCAGGCCACTGAAACAGATCCTGGCAAATCGAGACCGCGCCACTCTCGTCGTCCCGCCAGACGCCGACGAGCGCCACCGACAGCGTGTTCGCCACCACTTCGGTGATGCCGCGAACGATGTCGTTGAAATCGTCGGGCGCGCTCAGGTAGCTCGCCGTCAACGTCGTGAGCGCCGCCTCCTGACGCGCGTATCGCTCGTTGGCCTTGCGCAAGGTCTCCTCGGCCTGACGCTGATTGTCACGCGTGCGCAAGGCCCCGATGCCGAATGCGAGATCATCGGCCAGTTCCCTGAGCAGCGCCGATTCGGCGATGTCGAAGGCAAACTCGTCACCCGAGCACAAGGCAAGCGCACCGAATGCGCGGCCGTCGGCCACGAGCGGAAGCGCGACGGCTGCCCGGTAGCCGAGCCGGACTGCTTCGTCCCTCCACGAGCCGGCCTCGGCGGCACGAAGGTCCCAGATTGCAGGTTCACGCGTGCTGATCGCAACAGTGATCAGGCCGTTGCCCTGGTCCGCCCAAGCGAGCCGCGCATCGCGATCTCGATCATCCGACGCGATCGCGGCCGTCTGGATGCGCGACCCGGCGCCGGTCTCGGGCAGTCCGACCCAGGCGACGCGGTAGCCACCGTCGCGCACCATTACCTGACAGACTTCGCGAAGCAAGATCGACTCTTCGCTCGCGTGCACGAGCACCTGGTTGCAGTTGCTGATTGTCCGCAGCGCGCGATTCGCACGCTGCAGGTCCTCCTCGGCGCGCTTGCGGTCGGTGATGTCCTGAATCTGCGACACGAAGTAGCGAGGCGCTTCTTCATCGTCGACGACGAGCGAGGAATTCAACTGCACCCAGCGAATGCGGCCATCCTTGTGACGGTAGCGCTTCACGCGACGGATGGTCTCGACTTCGCGGTTGAGCAGACGTTGTGTGGCAATCCGGTCACCCGGTATATCGAGTGGATGGGTCACCGCCTCGTAGGTCATCGTCAGCAGTTCCTCCGCCGAGTAGCCGACGATCGCGCACAGCGCAGGGTTGACTTCGAGGTACTGCCCCGTCGTGGAGACGAGCGCCATTCCGATCGGTGAATAGTGCATCGCTGAGCGAAAGCGTTCCTCGCTTTCGCGAAGCGCATCTTCGGCCTGGCGTCTGACCGTGATTTCGCGTCCAACTGTGGCGGCGATGTCGTTGAAGTGATTGTGGAGTTGCGCGATCTCGTCGTTGCCTCGACTCGACGCGCCGCGCCCAGGCACCCCGTCCGGTTCGGCGGGCGGCGCTCCCGTAGCAAAACGACCCATGGAATCGTGAAGCCGCTCGATTCGCCGCGTGACGAGCGCGTGCAGGCTGATCCCCAGGCCGACAACCGCCAGGAACACGGCCACCGTGCCAACGCCGAATTGCCGCAGCAATCGCTGGCGATTCACTTCCTTCGCCAGGCTGAGATCGTAGACCAGCAGAATCAACGCGCCACGGCTGGCCGCGAGCTCGCCCGGGCCAATTGGCACCGTTGCCGGCATGACGAATGTGAGGAAGTTGCGATCGAGACTGAACACACTTGCCGTCCGGCCGCTCGCTCGCACGCGTTGCATCGTTTCCCGGACGCGGGAACGCTCGGTCTCGGCCAGGCCGATGGCTGCAAGTTCGAGTGGACGTCCGATCCAGTCGCGACGACTGCTCAGCACCACCTGGTTGTCGGGTGTGACGAACACCGCGGCGCGAATCTCTTCGAAGACGGTCAGCTCACCAAACTCCCGCTGCTCGCTCTCGAGCTCGCTGCGCTCTGCCGCCCGTTCGGTCCGGCTTTGAATCTCGGTGGCGCGTACGAGCTCGTCGCGCTCGAAGTCCCGTTCGAACGCCGCCTCCTGGAACTGGTTCGCAACGGTAAAGAGCGCCAGCCCGACGACTGCGCTGTACAGCGTCAGGAACAGCGGAAGGCGAAATCGGAGCGACTGCAGGACTCGGCCGGACGGAAACGCACCAGCCATGGTCTTACCGTCGGCACGCAGACGAACCGAGCCTGGAGGGCCACCGCAGCAGCGGCTCGAATGGAGTGGGCGCCGTCAGCAGACCGGCCGCGAGAAGCTCGCCCTGCAATCGCGCGAGCGTCGCCAGCAGATGCGGACGCGGAGCATCGAGCCATTCGCGGCTTTCACCCAGGCTGATCATGCGTATCCGTCCCAGCATCTGTTCGAGACCCGCGGTCGTCGTGCTCAGACGGTTGGCGATCCAGCTTCGCGCCTTCTCGGATGTGGCCACCTCGTTGATCGCTCTCTGCCACGCGGTGCACAGCGTCTCCGCGTGAAATGGGTGAGACTCGAGGTAGTCTCTGCGGATTACGAACACACGCAGGATCTGGAAGGGCGTCGAGACGCTGCTGAAAAGTTCCACGCCGCCTGCGTCGACGAGCTGTGATCGAACCGGCTCGTAGGTCACAACCGCATCCACCTCCCGTCGCCTGAAGGCAGCGAGGTGACGATACGGCGGGAGATTGACCAGCCGGACATCGCTAGCCCCGAGTCCGGCCTGCTTGAGCACGCGATCCAGGAGATATGCGCTGACGGTGTTGATCTGCGCCGCGACGCGACGATCTTTCAAGTCCGTTGGCGTGATCAGGTCAGGCTGTCCGACCACGGCGTCTCCACCCCGTGACTCGTCGGAGACGAATAGGATGACCGCGTCCACGGCGCCCGATTGCGCAACGGACAGCAGTTCGTCCACGCTCAACCATGCAGCGGCGACGGCGTGGTTTCGAAACGCGCGCATCACTTCCCCGTCGTCGACGAACTCGACGAGGCGGAACGCGGGGGCGCTCAGCCATCCATATTCCTGCGCGAGAAACAGCAGCTCGCTGCTCGGCCAGAACGTGGTTCCGATTCGCAAAGGAGGCTCGGGCTCGGCTCGACATCCCGTTACCAGAGTCACAGCCAGCAGAAAGGCTGCAGGAAGCGACGGCACGCCTCTTCGCATTACCGATGGAGGGTCACCAATAGTCAGGCTCGTTGCCGCGTCTCCATTTGATATTGCATCCGATGCTTGGCTTCTGCTCCGCCGGAACGGAAGTATCCGACAGCACGGCGGTCGCCGCGGCACGGATATCGGCACCCGTTGCGGGCACTGCATTTCGCGGCCGACTGTCGTCGAACTGCCCGCGATAGACGAGCGTTCCACGAGCATCGAACAGGAACAGATCAGGCGTGCACGCCGCCCTGAACAGCTTGGCAACCTCCTGCGTCTCGTCGAAGAGGTACGGGAACGTATATCCGGCCTCTCTCGACTCCTGCTGCATGCCTTCAGGTCCATCTTCGGGAAACGCAATCGAATCGTTGGAATTGATCGCAACGATTGCGAGACCGCGTTCCTGGAATTCGCTGGTGAACCGCGCGAACTCTCGACGGATGTGCCGGACGAAGGGACAGTGATGACAGATGAACGCCACGAGCAATGGGCGCGAGCTGTAAATCTCCGACGACACCATTTCGCCCGTCGCTGTCGGCAGCCGGAACGCCGGCATCGTCGTGCCCAACGGCAACATCGTGGACGGAGTCGCAGTCATGGTTGAGCGGCCAGTATATGCCGTCACCCTGCAGCGGATGTGAGCGTATGCGGTTGAGCTAACGAAGGGTGAAGGTCAGTTCGATGGTGACGAGAACGGCGACTGGCTCACCGAACCGAGTACCCGGCTGGAATCGCCACTGTTTAGCGGCCTTAATCGCTTCCTGGTCGAGACCAAATGCAGAGTCCAGCGATCGAACGACTTCGACCTTTCCGACTGTGCCATCGGGCATCACGACACACTCGAGCAGAACCGTGCCTTGGACCTTGGCCCGCATTGCATCCGCGGTGTACTGCGGTTTCACCTCGCGAATAGGCTTGGGCAACAGCACGCCATTACCGGGACGATAAGCACCTCCGCCAGTCCCGCCGCCGAAGCCTTCACCAATGCCCGACCCCTGACCCGGCCCAGCACCCGTACCGGTGCCGGGCCCGAGCGAAATGCTGTTGGAGGCTTGCGTCGATTCAATCGTGCCGGGTGTGGTCACGGTCGCGTCGAGCGTCTTCAACGGGATCGTGATGGGTTCCACCGGTGGAGGTTCCACGGGCGGTGGCTCGACGGGTTTGGGTATGACCGGCGCCGGCTTCGGTTTGGCGATCTCGGCGGGTTTCGGCGGATCCGGCATCTTGTTGCCGCCGCCGCCGCCGCCGCCTGGCCCTGGCTCCGACAGAAAAATAATTCGTTCAGAAAGCTGCGGAGGAAGAACCGCTTTGTAGACCCGTTGGGGAATCAGGCTGCCGATGAGCAGCACGATTCCAACGATAATCAGCTCCGTGAGGAAACCAGCCCCGACCTGGCCGCCTATGCGCTTGCTGTCCGGCTGCTCGAACATGAAGCGAGCCTGGCGCGGACCATCCCCTTCGGGACGCACCGTGAGATGCGCTGAAGCGGGAACGATTTCCTGATCCTTCCGGGGCCCAGTCGATGTCGACATAGCCGTATTGTTCGGTGACCTACTCATTGTCTCTGAGTAGACGTGGCCTCGCAAGGTGCAAAACGAATGCCTCAGTCTTTCGGCCGGAGTATTGGTGGCGCTGCAATGTGTTAGACGCCCTATCCACCGGGTTCGGTCTCCCCAGGGGACGGTTTTCGCGAGAAATCAGTCCGTCCAGTCGACCGTCGCGAGTTGCCTTGCTCCGTTGCTGCTCAAGATACGACGGGCGTCACCAATCATTTCGGCAGAAACATGCGCACCCACCAGCAGCGCACCCCCTCTTATCTTCGACTCCCACGCGTCAGCTTCCTCCCCGCTCAGCCCGGCTCGCTCCAGCGTCCGCGCAATGCCGCCGGCGGCGTGACCGGCGGCCTCGGCAAGATCGGCGGCCAGAGGACCGTCGGCCACAATGGGGCCGATTCCGGGCATCACCAGCGCTACTGCAGACAGTAAATGCGCCCCGAATTCGCCGAGGCGTGCTGCCGGCAGCGAATCCTCGAGTTCTGAACCTGGAGATGCCCCCGACGCGCGCGCAATGGCGCTTTCTTCGTCGTGCGTCCGTGCCACGATCGACACGCGCTCATGGGGTACGCCCATCTCACGCAGTAGCCGCGCCGCTGCGATCGCGCTGTCTGCTCCGTCGAAAAGTCCGACGACAAGTGGGTGTGTAGTCATTCGGCGGTATACCCGTCTCGCGCACGCACACGCAAATCCGTTCGTCCCTTTACGCTCACGCGGATGGAGCGCCACCGGCGTGCGTCGGACTGCGCCGGCCTCATGGGCGTGTAACCCAGCAGGTATTGATAGCGCAGCTCACGGGCGATCGTGCTGAATGTCTCATCCAGCGCGCGTGCATCGCGAATGAGAAACGAGTGTCCCCCGCTCACGACCGCGAGTTCCGCGGCCAGTGGTGGCCGGTCTCGGCCGATTGTAATCGGATAAATCAGCGCCTGGCTCTGACGAGCGCGCTCGACAACACGCGACGCAGGCGCGACGCTGTAGCGGTCCACGCCGTCCGAGAACACGACGACCGCTAACCGTCCAGGTTCTCCTTCCAATCGGTCCAGGATGGAAATGATCGCGTCATGCAGTGACGTCGTGCTCCACGGATCGAGCCCTTCGATCGCATGCCTCTGCTGCGCATGATCGTTCGACAACGGAGCGATGACCTCTGCGTCGCTCCCAATGGCGACTGCCATCGATCGATCGGTTGGCTTCAGCTGCTGCAGAAACACCTGGGCCGCCGCCTTCGCAAGCCGCAGCGGCTCACCCGCCATGCTCCAGCTCCTGTCTATCCCGAGCACGACGGTCAGCGGAAATTCCCCGGCGGCAAATGCAGAGATCTCTTGCGTTTCGCCGTCCTCCTCGACCTCGAAATCCTCCCGCTTCAGGCCGGTGACCAGGCCGCCGCCTTTGGCGTCGGTGACGGTCGCATACACCTCAACGAGCTGCACCCCTGTAGAGAACTGCGCAAGCGGCGGCTGCTGAAAGGCTTCCACCTTTTTGAGGGCAGGCCACCCGAGACCCGCGAGACACAGAATGGCAGCGGCAGCGTGGTACAATCGGGCCCGGAAGGAGTCTATGGGTAACCTTGGCATTCCGGAACTTCTGATCATCCTCTGTATCATCATCCTCGTATTCGGCGCCAATCGCCTGCCTGAGATTGGACGCGGAATTGGCAGAGGTATCAGAAACTTCAAAGACGCAACGAAGGAAGGGACCGAAGGGGCCGAGAAGTCCTAGCGACGACGGCGAGCCTTGGCGAGGCGCTCGCGCCGGCCAGGTCGCTGCGATTGTCGGCGCTTGCTCTTCGGTTTCACGCGGCTTCGCACCGGGCGCGTCCCTCCTTCATCGCGCCTGACACGTTCGAGAATCTCGACCAACCCCAGGTCGACTTGGCGTCGTTCCATATCGACGCGCACAACCTGTACGTCCGCACGGTCTCCCAGTCGATACATCTTTTTGGTGTGTTCTCCGCGGAGCACGTGCTCCTGTTCCACGAATCGGTAGTAGTCGTCCGCCATGCTCGACACGTGCACGAGTCCTTCGACGTAATGCTCGACGAGCTCCACGAAGAGGCCGAACGGCGCGACGCCGGTGATGTAGCCGCTGTACTCATCGCCAACCTTGTTGGCCATGAAGCGGACCTTCTTCCACTGGAGCAACTCCCGCTCGGCATCGTCTGCTCGACGTTCCATCTCGGACGCGTGTCGCGCGGTCTCGGGCAATTCTTCCTCGAGCTCCTCGCGCCGGGCATCGCCGATCGGGCCCTGACGCGACTCGCGCAGCATGCGGTGCACGACCAGATCCGGGTAGCGGCGGATCGGCGACGTGAAATGCGTATAGTGCTCGACCGCCAGCCCGAAGTGGCCCAGGCTCACCGCGTCGTACCGCGCCTTCTGCATCGTCCGCAGCATGAGCGCCGCGATCGGACGCTCCTCGGGTGTGCCGCGCATGCGATCGATCAACTTCTGGAAATGCTTCGGCGTCAGGGCGCGCCCGCGCGCAGCGAGGCTGTACCCCAGCGGCGTGATGAAGGCTTCGAAGTCCTCGACCTTCTTGGCATCTGGCGCTTCGTGCACGCGGTGCAGGGCCGGAACCGCCTGCCCTTCGAGATGCGCAGCAACCGTCTCGTTGGCAAGCAGCATGAACTCCTCGATGAGGCGATGCGCGATGTTCCGCTCGCTCGCGACGATCGCCTCAATCTCGCCGATCTCGGAAAGGATCACTTCCGCCTCCGGCAGATCGAAATCGATCGAACCACGGCGGCGCCTTCGCCGATTGAGAATGTCGAACAGGTCGCGCATCAACTCGAACATCGGCACGAGCCCCTGATATTCGAACATCGTCTCCGGATCGCGGTCAGTGAGGATGGCGTTCACCGCCGTGTACGTCATTCGCGCATCGCTGTTGATGACACCGTCGTGTATCTCGTAGCGCACGACCGACCCCTGCCGGTCGACTTCCATGAGGCAGGATTGCACGAGGCGATCGACGTTCGGGTTCAGACTGCACAGACCGGTCGCAAGCTCGGATGGGAACATGTGGACAGCACGTTCGGTGAAGTACACGGACGTGCCCCGCTCGTAGGCCTCCTCGTCGAGCGCGCTGCCTTCGGTCACATAGTGCGACACGTCGGCAATGTGCACACCGAGCCAGACGTGGCCATTGGACAGCCGCTCGATAGTGATCGCATCGTCGAAATCGCGGGCATGTTCACCGTCGATCGTCACCGTCGTCACGCCGCGAAAGTCGGTGCGGCCTCTGATGTCGCGGTCCTTCACCACCGTGCCAAGCCGCATCGCTTCGGCAACGGCCTCATCAGAGTGTCGATCGGGAATACCGAACTTACGGATGATGATCTGCGTATCGACGCCCGGTTCGTCGATGCGGCCAAGGACTTCGACCACGCGGCCAACGGGCCCGCGGGTCGCGGTCGGCCACCGCGTGATCTCCACGACCACCATCTCGCCGGCCTCCGCTGACGACGACTGCCCGGTCGGAACGTGCACGTCGGTCAGGACACGTCGATCGAACGGGACGACGTACCCGAGTCCTGCGGCATCGACGTCATACCGGCCGACGATCGACGCCTGGCTCCGTTCGAGGATCCGGATGATGCGCCCTTCAGCCCCGCGTTCCGAATGCCGCTCGACGCGAACCACGACGCGGTCGCCGTGCATGGCCTCCGAGAGATTGGCGGCAGCGATATAAATGTCTTTCCTCTCGTGGCCTGACTCGGATTGATCCGGGATCACAAACCCGAATCCACCCGGGTTCGTCGAGAGACGGCCGACGACGAGGTCCATCTTCTCCGGCAATCCGTATCGATTGCCGCGAACCTGAAGGAGGTCGCCGGAGGCGACCAGTGCCTTCAGCCGGCGTCTGAAGCCGGCGCGCTCGTCGCGCGGTATGCGCAGCATCCGCATCAAATCCCGCACCGTGGCCGGATGATGGGCGTGCTGCCGTATCTGTTCTAAAAGGTCTTCTGCCAAATATTCACCAAACTAACTTCCGATCAAAATGATCTGTAGATCGCCGACGTTCGTGTTCGTAGGGCCTGTTCGAATCAAGTCCCCCAATCGGTCGAAGAACGCGTAGGCGTTGTTGTCATCAAGGTAAGCCTGTGCCGATTGCAACCCCGCCTTTTGCGCACGTACGATCGTCGTCGGATCGACGACGGCACCGGCGGCATCCGTGGGTCCGTCGATGCCGTCTGTCCCGATGCTCGACGCGACCATCGCCGATCCCAGCGTCTCGAGCATGGGGGCCATCGCGAGCGCAAATTCCTGGTTGCGTCCACCTTTACCGTCACCCACCACGGTCACCGTGGTTTCACCAGAAGAAATGACGCACAGCGGGCGGGGCAGCGATGCCGATATACGTGACACCGCGGTGACGTGCGCCCGGGCCGATACCCTCGCCTCACCGGTCACAGGCTGCGTCACGACATGCACGTGATAGCCAAGCCGTTCGGCGGCGCCTCGCGCTCCATCGATCGCGCCGCGTTGCGGACCGATCACGTGCGCCACGGCGCGCGCCAGCCTTGCATCGCCTCTCTTCGGCGTGTCGGGAACGTCGCCCGCCACACCTCGGCGAAGACGCGTCACGACGTCCGTTGGATACGCGTCGAGACCGCCTCGACGCTCGAGGATACGCACAGCATCGGCAAAAGTGCTTTCGTCGGCAACCGTGGGTCCCGACGCGATCACGGATAGATCGTCACCAACGACATCCGACACGGCCAACGTCAACACACTCGCGCGCGAGGCGGCCGCCAGTCGTCCACCTTTGATCGCGGAGAGGTGCTTGCGAACGGTGTTGAGCTCGTAGATGTCCGCGCTCTGTGCCATCAGCGTGCGCGCTGTCTGCTGTTTGGCTTCGAGAGGAATGCCGGGCGCGGGCATCGCCATCAACGCCGATCCTCCACCCGAGAGCAGCACGACGAGGACGTCGTTCTCACCCGCCGCCGCTGCGATGTCGAGCGCGCGCCGCGCGCCGCTCAGGCTCCCCTGGTCGGACAACGGATGTCCGGCGTTGCACCACTCGGCGTTCGGCGGAAGCGCTTGCGACGCTGCTGTTGGCGGGCCGACTCCGAGCAGGTGGCGTACCCGCACGTCAGTTCCCGAGGCAAACGCCGTGAGCATCGCCGCGGCCGCCTTGCCCGCAGCGACGACATCGACGGCATTGGCACGTCGCAGTGTCTCGCTGATATCGCCGGCGAGCGCCCGACGAACGAGACCTCCGGCGTTCACAGCCGACAGAGCTTCACCAAGAATGGTGTCGAGGTGATTTCGAAGAGAGGAAACGGCGGTCAGTTCACTTGCCGGGGATCGGCCCAGGCAGAACGCCCGGCCACGAGGTCAACCTGCTGGAGAACATGGCTCACGACCTGATTCGCCTTGTTCTGCTCGCACAATTGATCCAACTGGGACATCACCCGGGTGAGCGCTCGTTCGACGTCGCTGATCGTGCGCTCGGAGTAGTACTCGCGCTGCGCGTCGAGACAACGCTGGCAACGAATGAACTCTTCGCGGTAGAAATTGGAAAGGGAATGCAGGACCCGATCGCAAGGCGGAGGCGAATCTGTCAGGAAGCGGGACAAGCGGTTCCTCAACGCTGGCATCTCCCCCGTGTCACAGAAAAGTCTAACGAGCTTGCGGATGTTCTGTCAACGCGCGTCTGACCCGGCCCGCCAGGCGGCGGCCAGTCCCCCCGTGCTCCCGACGAACATCCCGCCAAGAATCAGCGATACAGACAGGCGGACTGGCAGGAACCGGAGGACATCCCCCTCCAGCAGCGCGCGGAGGTCGGTCCCCCACCATGCGTTCGCCAGGGAGTGGCTCAGCCACAGGAACAAGATCGCCAGAATCGCGCCGATCCCGCCCTGCAGAAAGCCCTCGGCCACAAAAGGCCCCCGAATGTAGCTCAGTGGCGCTCCCACCAACTCCATGATTTCAATTTCGTCATGCCGCGCCAGAAGACCGAGGCGAACGACGACCGCGACCGTCACGGCCGCCGCCAATCCCATGAGCAGGGCCAGAGCTGCCCCTGCCGCGCGCACGGTATCGAGCGCGGACGCCACCCTGGCCAGCCAATCGCGGTCGTACTTCACATCGACTACGCCAGGCAGCTGGACAACCTTCTTGACCAGGGCATCGACGCGGCCATCGCGCTCGGCCCCCGGACTCACCCGCACCTCAATAGAAGCCGGAAATGGATTGTCCCCCAAGCCTTCGGCCAAATTGGCCAGGTCCGCGAACTCCTTTCGAAATCGCGTGAGTGCCTGTGCCTTGGACACATATTCGCGGCCGGCAGAGACACCACTCTGGTCGATCGCAGACTCGATGGTTCCGCGCTGCTCGGATGTCGTGGAATCGGAGAGGTACACCGAGAACTCAGATGCCGACGTCCAGCGTGACAACAACTGTTCCGCATTCCACGTGAGCAACAGGAGGACTCCCAGGACCACGAGTGCCAGAGTGATGGCCAGTACGGCAAATGCGCTGGATCCCCGGCTGCGCCACAGGCTGGCGGCTCCTTGTCGAAAGGCGTACTCGATCGCTCTCATCCCACCTCGACGACGCGGCCCTGGTCGAGCGTGATGGTGCGCCTGCCGACCAGCCGGATGAGTTCGCGGTCGTGTGTGGCGACGAGCACGGTCGTTCCACCCGCGTTGATTTCGCGGAGCAGGTTCATGATCTCGAGCGACAGGTCCGGATCGAGATTTCCCGTCGGCTCATCGGCAATGAGCAACGCCGGATCGTTCACCAGAGCTCGAGCGATCGCGATGCGCTGTTGCTCACCACCTGACAGATCCTTCGGGTAAGCGTTCATGCGGTGTTGCAGTCCCACCCATTTGAGGACCTGAAACGCACGCCTGCGCTGGTGTGCTGCTGGTACGCCGAGCACTTCGGGTACGAATGAAATGTTCTCGAGCACCGTACGGCTGGGGATGAGTTTGAAGTCCTGGAAGACGAACCCGATGCCGCGACGATATTCCTGAATCTCGCGGCGCGAGAGCATCGAAAGGTTATGGCCGTTGACGAAGACTTCGCCTTCGGTTGGACGTTCCTGCATCAGCAGAAGACGGAGAAGCGTAGACTTGCCTGCCCCGCTTGGACCCGTCAGGAAAACGAACTCGGCTTTCTCAACATTCAACGTGAGGTCACGCAGCGCGTACAGACCGCGACTGTAGACTTTCGAGAGCCGCCGCGTTTCGATCACATCAATACACTACCAGAACAGTTGTCGCGTTCTTCAGGATTCGAGCGCGCGCTTGACCAGATCGGACGCGAGTTTCGGGTTGGCTTTTCCGCCACTCGCCTTCATCACCTGACCGACAAGGAAGCCGAATGTCTGTTTCTTGCCGGCGCGGTACTGCCTGGCTGTTTCAGCATTGCGCGTGATGACTTGCGCCACGATCTCTGACAGCGCGTCTGCATCAGAATTCTGTGCAAGCCCTTCTTCGCGGACGATCTCGTCCGCTGATCGCCCGGAGTCGTACATCTTTGCGAACACGCCCTTGCCGATCGAACTGCTGATCGTTTCCTTGTCGACGAGGGCGATCAAACCGGCAAGCGCCGCAGGCGGGATCGGAACATCTCCGATCTCCTGGCTACGCTCTTTGAGCGTTCGCAACAGTTCTCCCATGATCCAGTTGCTCGCCGCCTTGGGGTTCTTCGCTGCCTGTGCCGTGGCCTCGAAGTAGTCGGCCAGCGCTGCGGACTGCGTCAGCACGCCCGCGTCGTACGGCGGGATGGCGTACTCCGCAACAAAGCGACGACTGCGTGCCTCCGGCAACTCGGGCATCGTCGAGCGCACGCGTTCGATGCGCGCCTCGTCGACGAGCAACGGTGGCAGATCAGGCTCGGGAAAGTACCGGTAGTCGTGCGCCTCTTCCTTGCTTCGCATCGAGTGCGTGCGGCCGCTGCTCGTGTCCCACAGCCGTGTCTCCTGCACGACCTTCCCACCGTCTTCGATCACGCCGATCTGCCGCCGGATTTCGTACTCGAGCGCCTTCTCCAGGTAGCGGAATGAATTGACGTTCTTCACCTCCGCCTTGGTTCCAAGCGTCGTCTGTCCTTTCGGACGGACCGAGACGTTGGCATCGCAGCGAAGGCTGCCCTCTTCCATGTTGCCGTCGCTGACACCGAGCCAGACGAGGATGTTGCGCAAGCGGCTGAAAAACTCGCCGGCCTCGGCGGCCGAGCGCATGTCGGGCTCGCTGACGATCTCGATGAGAGGCACGCCGCTCCGGTTGTAATCGATGTAGGTGCGGCGGTCGGAGTCAGGGAACCCTTCGTGCAGCGACTTGCCGGCATCCTCTTCCATGTGGATGCGCGTCAGCCCCACGTGTTTGGCGTGGCCGTCAACAGCAATGTCCAGACCGCCACCAAGCGCGAGCGGCAGCTCGTACTGCGAGATCTGATACCCCTTCGGCAGATCGGGATAGAAGTAGTTCTTGCGCGCGAACACCGATCGCGGCTGCACGTCGCAGCCGCAGGCGAGCGCGGCCTTGATCGCGTAGTCGACAGCCTGGCGATTGAGGACGGGCAGCGCGCCGGGCAGTCCCAGGCACACAGGACAGACCTGCGTGTTGGGCGGCGCACCGAACCGGGTACTGCAGCCGCAGAAGATTTTTGTGCGCGTCTGCAGTTGGGCGTGGACTTCGAGGCCGATGACTGCTTCCCAGTCGTTCACGCTTCTCAGTTCTCCCGAACGACTGGATGTTACAGCTTCGGTCCGGCGTCCTTCACTGAGGCTGGCACGTCCTTCTCGAAGGTGACGAAGTTATCGATGAACATTTTCGCCAGCTTCCGGGCCTGCTCGTCGTACTGCGCGGCGTCGGGCCAGGTGCTCCGCGGATCGAGCACGGATGCCGGTACGCCCGGGCACGTCGTCGGCATATCGAGATTGAAGACCGGATGCTTCTGGTACTTCACGTCATCCAGTTGTCCCGTCAACGCCGCGGTGATCATGGCCCTCGTGTACCCGATCTTCATGCGCTTGCCGACGCCGTAGGCGCCGCCGGTCCACCCGGTGTTCACCAGCCAGACACGCGCGCCGTGCTTGGCGATCCTCTCTCCGAGCATCTGCGCGTAGACATTTGGATTGAGCGGCAGGAACGGCGCACCAAAGCAGGTGCTGAAGGTCGCTTTCGGCTCGGTGACGCCCTTTTCGGTTCCCGCGACACGGGCGGTGTACCCGGACAGGAAGTGATACATCGCCGCCTCTGACGAGAGACGCGCGATCGGCGGCAGCACACCGTACGCATCGGCGGTGAGCATGATGACGTTCTTCGGATGGCCGCCCCGTCCCGACATCTCGGCATTGTCGATGAAGTCGATCGGATACGAGCCACGCGTGTTCTCGGTCATCGACGCATCGTCCAGATGCAACGCGCGCGTGTCGGGATCGATGACGACGTTCTCGAGAATGGTGCCGAAGCGTTTGGTCGTGCTGAAGATCTGTGGTTCGGCTTCCGGCGACAGCTTGATGACCTTGGCGTAGCAACCGCCTTCGAAGTTGAAGACACCGGTGTCGCTCCACCCGTGTTCATCGTCGCCAATCAGGCGGCGGTCAGGGTCACTCGAGAGCGTCGTCTTGCCGGTACCCGAGAGCCCGAAAAACAGCGCCGTGTCACCGGCGGCGCCGATGTTCGCCGAGCAGTGCATCGACAACACACCCTGGAGCGGAAGCGTGTAGTTCAGGATCGAAAAGATGGATTTCTTGATTTCGCCAGCGTAGTGGGTGCCGCCGATGAGCACCATCTTCCTGCCGAAGTGCACGAAGATGACGCACTCGGAGCGTGTGCCGTGACGCGCGGGATCGGCCTTGAAGTGCGGTGCGTCGATGACAGTGAACTCCGGCCGGTGCGCCGCGCGCTTCACCGGATCGTTTTCCGGCAGGAACATGTTGCGCGCGAACAGATTGTGCCAGGCGAACTCATTGACGATCCGGATCGGCAGTCGGTACGACGGATCGGTTCCCGCCCACGCATCGAGGACGTACAACTCCTTGTCCTGAAGGTGCGCCATCATGTCGCGATGGAGCGCGTCGAACTTCGCCTCGTCCACCGGGCGATTGACGGTTCCCCAGTGCACTTGTTTCTCGCTGCTGGGCTCTTTCACGACGAATTTGTCGTTTGGCGAGCGGCCGGTGTGCTGGCCCGTCTTGCAGACCAGCGGTCCCTCGGCAGCCAAGCTTCCCTCAGCCCGGCGTAGCGCCTCTTCGTACAGCGCTGCCGTGCCCAGGTTCCAGTGGACGCGACCCGATCTGACTATGCCCAATGCCTCGAGTCCGTGCGCCCTCTCAACCTGAATCGTCATTCCGCCTCTCTTTTCGCCAGTAAAAGAGCACATCGTACCGGTCCAGTCAAAGACAAGTCAACTCGGCGCGGTCTCCCCCCTTGATGAGCCGAATGGGCTGACGACAAATATGCGCGCTTCGACCCGCGTTCGCCGGGAATTGGAGTTATATTGGTTTACGAGGAAAACGCCGCGCATCCGCCGGTAAACACCGGCGCCCGCCGGCCGTAATCCACATGAGAAGACCTCCTCGACGCGCGAAGCAGACAGGCGCCACGGGTCAGGACGTCACGCCGCAGCCCTCGCGGGACTCGGCGCTTGCAGCGCGTCTCAAAGCGCTGGTCCTGGCCGGTGATCGCGAGCGAGCGAGGGAGCAGTTTGGCGATCTCGTCGCGCAGCATCAACGGCGCGCGGTCCGGATCGCTTACAGCTACCTCCGCGACGCGCACGACGCCGACGAGGCCGTACAGGACGCCTTCGTAAAAGTGTTTACGCACATCGCGAGCTATCGAGAAGAGTATCCCTTCGAGGTGTGGTTCACCCGCATTCTCGTCAACGGGTGTCTCGATCTTCGCAAGGCGCGCGCCCGCAGGCTCCGTTGGGCGTTGCCGATGTCGTCACCCGTCGACTCCGCTCCTGCCGATCCACCGGCTATTCAACCGAGTCCGGAAGATCGCGTGCTCTCCACGGAGCGCGCCGGGCACATCGCGGAGGCGATTGAGAAGCTTCCCGATCGCCAGCGAGTGGTCTTCACGATGTGTCATGTGGCCGAACAGACCACGAGCGAGGTCAGTCAGGCACTCGGACTGAGTGAGGCGACGGTGCGCGTCCATTTGTTCCGCGCGGTGCGCAAGCTTCGGAAGTTGCTCGGTTCCGAACGGGTGAGCAAGACAACGGCAGCGCCCGCGTCCGATTCCGGTATCCAGGCTGCGGATGGCGCCGCGGCAGTCACGAGGTCGGCGAGATGAGCCAACTGCATTTATCCGACGATCGGCTCATAGAAATCCACTTCGACCTCGAGGTCACGGCATCCGACCGCACACATCTTCAGGAGTGCGATGCGTGCCGGTCCCGGCGTTCGAGCCTCGCCGGTACGCTCGAGGACATCGGGACAGTAATGGCGCAGGAAGCGGATGATGTTTTTCCTGCCGAACGCCTCGCACGTCAGCGCGCGCGCATCATGCAGCGTGTCGAGCAAGACGGGCGGCCAGGACGCGTGATCGCCTTCCCGGCCGGCTACGGCCACGAATCTGCGCCGCGTCGCCTTCGCCCGGCACGTTGGGGCACTGTGGCTGCCGCCGTCGCCGCCTCCTTCCTCGTGGGACTGCTGGCGGAACATCTCGCGCACGACCTGCCCGGCAGTCGCCAGTCGATTCCTTCCACACGAGTGGCGAGCGGCCCGACCACGCAGGCCCGCGCGAATGCCTCCGACGACGAACTGCTCGGGCAGGTCGAGCTCGCGGCAATTGGCGTTGGCCCG
>Ga0111539_10000921_pt1 | contig 38446 bp, 39 predicted proteins | sample RhiMethybrSRZTD1_FD_79667 | JGI IMG/M metagenome (GOLD analysis project Ga0111539, IMG submission 79667) | Populus rhizosphere microbial communities from Tennessee, USA - Rhizosphere MetaG P. TD hybrid SRZTD1 (version 2) (version 2) | ecosystem: Host-associated > Plants > Roots > Rhizosphere >...
AACCCGCCAACGAGTTGCACGAGACCGGTCCCGACCAGATTGCGGATGCCTTCGGCGTCGTTCATGATCCGCGAAACGAGCACCCCTGTCTGCGTCGAGTCGAAATATCGGACCGGCAGCCGCATGACGCGCGCCTGCACCCGTTTGCGCATGTCAGTGATTGCACGCTGCGCGGCGACGCCAAGAATCTGCGAGAGGACGAAAGAGGTCACCGCCTGAACCGCGGTGGCGCCGACCACCGCCAGGGCGATCGGGGTGAGGAGGTCGATTCGCTGCTTGCCGACCACCTCGTCGACCAGCCATCTCGGCGCCAGCGGCAGGACGAAGCCGGCAATCCGGCTCACCAGCATCAGCGACAAGCCGAGCGCCAGCCGCCGGCGATGCGTCCAGACCAGCTCACGCGCCTCCCGCCAAGCGGCCGAAGCGTTGACCTTCTTCTTTTGTGGGGTCGTCACCGACGAATGAACTGTACTACGCGGGCGACGTTCGCCGGTTCCCACCTTCGTCCCGCCTACCCCAAGGCTCAGATTCCGCGGCATGCAATAATGTCGGGTGCTCCCGGTACCCCATGAGTGAAGTGAAACGACCCCGCACCGACACGGTAGAACTGACCGACGCGCCACCGCGAGGTCCGCGCACGGCAAGCGCGACGACGACACGAGGCATCCGGGTCGAGGTCCGCAGCGAGTTCCTGCCCGAACGCAGTTCCCCGCGCGACGGATCGTACCTGTTTCAATACGACGTCCGCATCTCGAACCTGGGTTCCGAGACTGCGCAACTCATCTCGCGCGAGTGGATCATTACGAACGCCGACGGCGAAGTCGAGCGCGTCAAGGGCCCCGGCGTGATTGGCGAACAGCCGGTGCTCCCGCCAGGCAGCTCGTTCGAATACACGAGCTATTGCCCACTGAAGACCGCGGTCGGTTCGATGCAGGGAAGCTATCAGATGGTGACAGGCAACGGCGACCGCTTCGACGCGATGATTGCGCCGTTCACGCTCGCCGTTCCCAACTCGCTTAATTGATCGTCCGCCTGGCGGTGGAAGCGACGTGCTGTTCGTCCTGTGGCGTCCGGCTTGCGCGGAAGATTACGAAAAGCTGGCCAGCGCTTCCTTCTCGCTGTCGTAGGAATCGAACACCGTCACCAGCTTGGTGACGACCAGCAGGTCCTTCAACTTCTTCGTCACGTTTGCCAGGCGCAGCGACCCGCCCTGGTTCTTCGCCGTCGCGTGAATCTGCACGAGCTGTCCGAGGCCGGCGCTGTCCACGTACGCCACCCCGCCAAGATCGAGCACGAGCTTCTTGTGGCCCTGCTGCAGCAGGCTCTGAATCTTGTCTTTCAGAAGGACGTCGCCGCCCTGATTGAGAGTAATGTCCCCCGTAATGTGGACGACCATGATGTCGCCCGCCATCTTCTGGTCGATCTGCATTCCGTCCTCCTGATCGCTGTCTGGCGTGCAGGCGCGATTCTATACCAGCGGTCTTCCCGCATTGGACACCACCGGCACCTGAACGTCGCGAGCTCAGGTGGGATTGCCGCGATACCGCAGGACCAGCCCCGTAATATCGTCGCCCTGCGCCGTTCCCTGCGAGAACTTCCGCACCGCTTCGAACAGGCGCTCCAGGACCATGTCCGGTTTCGCACCGTGCAGCCCCTCGGTGACCTCAATCAGGCGTTCGCGACCAAATTCTTCACCAGCAAAATTACGCGCTTCCGTCACACCGTCGCTGCAAATCACGACGAGATCGCCGGGCGACAGCGTCACGGTGTCGTACTCGTAGGTGGCTCCCGGCAGGAGTCCGAGCACCGGGCCGCCGGTCTCGAGCCAGCTGGTCTGCGATCGCCCGAGCACCAGCGGCGGCTCCTGACCGCCGTTGGAGTAGCTGAGACGTCCGTCCAGCGCGATCACGCCGTGAAACATGGTGGCGAAGCGGGCCTCGATGGCGCGGCGAAGCAGCGCGTTATTGACCCGGGTCAACGTATCCGCCGGGTCCGCGCTGACCGGCGCCTGAGCGATGAAGTTGCTCTGCACCGCCGCCGCCAGCAGCGCTGCCGGTGCCCCCTTCCCTGCCACGTCACCCAGACCGAATCCGAACCCGCGTGCGCCGAGATCGATGTAGTCGAAGAAGTCACCGCCGACCGTGCGGCACGGCACCGACGCAGCGGCCAGGTCCGCAAACGCCGTTTCGTACGACCCGGCCGGAAGCAGCGCCTGCTGGATCTGCGCCGCCACCAGCAGGTCGCGCTCGATGCGCGCCTTCTCGGCCGCCTCGGCATACAGCCGCGCGCTTTCGATGGCCAGCGCGGCCTGTGTGGCGAACGCTTCGAGCGACGAGCGCGTCGCCTGCGACAGGATGGTGCTGCGTTCGCGGCCGTCGAGATACAGCACGCCGATGACGCGTGCGGCGATGCCCTGATCCGGCGACGCGGCCATCGGGTGCACGCTCAGCGGCACGCAGAGGACGTGACGGATCCCGATGGCGATCGTTCCTTCGTGCATGCCGGCGAGGTTGCCGTCCATCAGGTCGCCGACAATGCGGCTTTCGCCGGTCTGGAATACTTCCCGCGGAATCTTCGAGCTGGTGTTGAACGACGTGCCGGGCAGCGTGATTCTGCCGCGGCCGCGTGCCGTCTTGAACTCGAGCTCACCGTCGGCGCGCGCCAGCATGATGAAGCCGCGATCGGCCTTCGTCACGTCGAGCGCCGAGTCGAGCACGAGCGTCAGCACGTCCTCGAGCACGCGCCCCGAGCCGAGTGCGCGCAGCCCGTTGAGGATGGCGGCCATCTGCCGCAGATCGGCGTCGGAGCCGATTTCGCGCAGGCCCGAGGCATGCGTGCTGGCGCTGGCCTCGGTCATGAACACCAGCTCGATGGCGTCGGTACGGCCGAGGCGGATGCGATCGCCGTGCTCGAGCGCGCGCTCGGTCACCTGCTCGCCGTTGACGAACGTTCCGTAGCGCGAGCCGCGGTCGCGCAGCAGGTAGCGCATGCCGTCGCGTGCGATCTCGGCGTGCTCGCGTGAGACGTCGGCATTAACGAGCTGCAGATCGGCCGCCGTGCGCCGGCCGATCAGGAAGATCGCCTTGTCGACCGGCACGACACGCCGGCCGTTGCTGTCGGTGACCTGGAGGCGCGCATCCATGGTTACGTCGGCTTCGCTTTGAGCACGCCGACCTGAATGAGCAGACCGGTGAAATCGTAGATGCGGCGCTCGCGAACGATGAGGCCATCTCGCAGTATGTGAAACAGTGCCACCCGGAAGATGACCCGCCGGTGCGTTGGCGACATGCCCATGAACCCGCCGTTGTCCGTCCCGCTGATGCGCCCGAGCTGCGCGACCTGATCGCCGTCGATCAACAATTCGTCCTGTTCGAACTTGAAGTCGGGAAACGCCAGGAAATAGGTGGAGTACAGTCGTTCGATTGCCTCACGTCCCGTGGCCGAGCCGCCAGCGAGCGGGCTGTCAACCGTCGCCTCGTCCGAGTAGTGGGCGGCCAGGGCCGCGCCGTCGCGGTCGTTCAGCGCCTGGCGACGTCGCTCGAACAGCGTGACAATTTCCTCTCGCGTCATCGCGCGTCTCTCGCTCAGTGCGGCCGCACCGGCGCCGTGTCGTCAGCGACGGTAATCGACCGCACCGCGGTCGTGACGATACGCCGGCCCTCCGCCAGAATTTCCATCCGCAGCCCGACGCCAATCCACCCGACCTTCAGCAGGTTGCCTCCCAGGCTCGCCCCTTCGACGTGCGCGTGCGTTGGATCCGGGAAGAACGCGCCGCCCTGAATGAGGATGTCGGCGTCGCGGGACACGACAATGCGGTAGCGGGTGTTGCGCGTCTCGACCATCAGCTCCGTCAGCGGATCGAGCTGCCGCAGGGCGACGCCCGGGCCGCTCGCGACGATCGCAAAACCATCGAGCGTCGCCGCCTCGGTCGGCGGCGTGCGCTGCGGAAGGATCGGACGAATAACGCTGGAATCAGACATCCTGTCTCTGCAGATCCTAATCGAGGTGGGCGCGATCGGAGTCGCCCATCTCGACTGCGCCGTGCGGAAAATACTCCTTCCAGCGCGCCGTGACGAGGGCGGCAGTATCCTCCCGCGCCATCAGTTCCCTGGGAAATCCTGGCTTCAACCGCGCGTCGATCACGATCGGCGGCTCGTAGACGATCTGATTCCGCACGATCCGCTTGGCGGCGGCATGGATGTCCGCCGCCGGCTCGAACCGTGTGAACGTGGTCCACAGGAAGTTCATGTCGCTGCGCGCCGCGCGGGCCGGCTCGTCGGTGACGACGACCAGCGGCCAGCCGCTGAACGCCGGGTCACGGGCGAGCCGCTCGGCGGCGCCGGGCTCCTCGCCGTGCGGTGGCGCGCCCACGACGAGACAGCCGCCGCAGAACACGCGGACGTCGGTAACGCCGTGCGGCACGGATGCGGCGTTGAAATGCCGCGGCAGCTCACGGACCGGATCGCCGAGGCCGAGCCACACCCCTTTGGAGCCCTCGTTCACCGCCGGACCGGTGTAATCGAGCGTGTCCATCGACAGGTTCGAGAAGACATACAGGTCCGTTTCCGGATTGGTCCTCGCCAGGAGGTGCTCGAGCGTCATGCGGAAATTGCGCACGTCTACCTGTCGATCGGTGACCAGTAGGAATTTCGTCAGCGACAGCTGTCCCTCGCCGAGAATCCTGAAGGCGCTGGCCATCGCCTCGCGCTTGTAGCGCTGCTTCACCACCGCCGTCGCCAGCGAGTGATAGCCGGTCTCGCCGTAGGACCACAACTGCTCCACCGCCGGCATCACCATCGGGAACAGCGGTGCGAGCAGCTCCTGCAGCAGGTCGCCGATGAAGAAGTCTTCCTGGCGCGGCTTGCCGACCACGGTCGCCGGATAGATCGCGTCGTCGCGATGGGTGACGCGGGTGACGTTGAAAACAGGATAGTCGTGCTGCAGCGAGTAGTAGCCGTAGTGGTCGCCGAACGGTCCTTCGGGGCGCCGCAGGCGCGGCGCGACCTCACCGACGAGCGCGATCTCCGCAGTGGCGACGAGCGGATGGGCGCCATAGCCGTGCACGAGCGGCAGGCGCTCGCCCGCGATCAGCGATGCGAGCATCAGCTCGGGGACGTTCTCCGGAAGCGGAGCGACGGCAGAGAGCATCAGCGCCGGCGGTCCGCCCAGGAACACGGTCACCGGCAGACTGTGCCCACGCTGTTCGGCGACGGCATAGTGAAACCCGCCGCCCTTGCCGATCTGCCAGTGCATGCCGGTGCTGCGGTCGTCGTAGACCTGCATGCGGTACATCCCGAGGTTGCTCCCCGGTCGATCGGGATGCGTCGTGTAGACCAACGGCAGCGTGATGAACGGTCCGCCGTCCTCCGGCCAGGACGTGATCACCGGAAACTCGCTCAACCGGACGTCCGAGGTGACGCGATCGAGCACGGGGCCCGCAGACACTCGGCGGGACCCGACCCGCAGCAGCTCGCGGCCGACATCACGCGCCTCCCACAACTTGGCCGCCGTTGGCGGCAGCAGCGTTTCCGCCAGCTCCACCAGACGCTTAATCAGCTGCAACGGACGGGTGCCGAATGCCAACTCCGCGCGGCGGGCCGTGCCGAACAGATTGGTGACGAGCCGGAAACGCGAGCCTTTGACGTTGGTGAAGAGCAGCGCCGGCCCGCCGGCGGCGATGACGCGCCGGTGGATCTCGGCCACCTCGAGATACGGATCGACGGGGGCATCCACCGTGACAATCGCCGCGTCCCGGCGGAGGATCTCGATAAACGAACGGAGATCTGGAAACACGGAACTGACGAATTTACGAGTTCACGGATTTACGAATTCGCAACCGCACAATCGCTTCGTCGCTTCGTCGATTCGTCAATTCGAAGATGCCACCTTACATCGGCTCGTCGGCACTGCCACCGTAAATCGACGGGACCCTCGATCCCATCGGCCGCAGGTAGGTGGCGAGCTGTCCGCGGTGATGCACAGCGTGATTGTTGGCGATGGACAGGAACAGGACCGCCGGCTGCTTCAACATACCGAAGAAATCAGCCTCCTGCGCCAGCTTCTCTCCCGGTGTCGACCGCAGTTTCTGCACACGCTTCGGCAACTCGCGCTTGTACAGTTCGACGACGTCGCCGATGTTGTTCAACCCGGCCGTCAGCCTGTTCTCGTACTCTGGATCGAAGTTGAACGCACCGTCGCAGATGCTGTCGAGAAACCACATGTCGCCGGTGGCGACGTGCTTGGCGAGCTCCCAGGCGCTTCGCGACTTGTCGTCAGGTTTATAGTCGCGGCGGCCGTCAGGAACCGCCGCCAGGACCTTGGCCGTCGTCTGGCTTTCCTGCTCGAAGACGTTGGCAAAAAAATCGGCGAGGAATCGCGCCTGCTCAGCGGTCATCGTCCTTCTCCTCGTGACTTCCTCTGCGGCTTCCCCTTCAGGCGGAAGTCACCGCGTCAATTTCCGGTACTTGATCCGATGCGGCGTATCGGCCTCGGCTCCGAGCCGCCGCTTGCGGTCCGCTTCATAGTCCTGGTAATTGCCCTCGAACCACACCACACGGCTGTCGCCTTCGAACGCCAGCATGTGCGTGGCAATGCGGTCGAGGAACCAGCGGTCGTGGCTGATGACGACGGCGCAACCAGCGTAATTGAGCAGCGCCTCTTCGAGCGCGCGCAGCGTGTCGACGTCGAGATCGTTGGTCGGCTCGTCGAGCAGCAGCAGATTCGATCCGCGCTGGAGCAGCTTGGCCAGGTGCACGCGGTTGCGTTCGCCGCCCGACAACGTGCCCACCTTGCGCTGCTGCTGCGCGCCCTTGAAGTTGAACCACGATACGAAGGCGCGCGACGCCACCGTCCGCTTGCCGACCTGCAGCTCGTCTTCCCCGCCGCTGATCTCCTCCCAGACGCTCTTGTTCGGGCTGAGCGCGTCGCGGCTCTGATCGACGTATCCGACCTGCACCGTCTCGCCCAGCCGCAGCGTTCCGCCGTCCGGCTTCTCCTGCCCGGTTATCATCCTGAACAGCGTCGTCTTGCCGGCCCCGTTCGGCCCGATCACGCCGACGATGCCGCCGCGTGGCAGCGTGAACGACAGGTCGTCGATGAGGAGCAGGTCGCCGTACGCCTTTCGCAAGCCGCGCGCTTCGACGACGATGTCGCCAAGGCGAGGACCGGGAGGAATGTAGATCTCGACCTGCTCGATCTTCTGGGCCGTGTCCTCGTTGAGGAGCTGTTCGTAGGCGTTGAGACGCGCCTTCCCTTTTGCCTGCCGCGCCCGCGGCGCCATGCGGATCCATTCCAGCTCGCGCTGCAGCGTTTTCTGGCGCTTCGTCTCGGCCTTCTCTTCCTGCGAGAGCCGCTGCTGTTTCTGATCGAGCCAGGACGAGTAGTTCCCCTTCCACGGAATCCCGGATCCGCGATCCAGCTCGAGGATCCATTCGGCGACGTTGTCGAGAAAGTAGCGGTCGTGTGTGACCGCGACGACGGTGCCTTTGTAGTCCTTGAGGAAGCGTTCGAGCCACGCCACCGACTCGGCGTCAAGGTGGTTCGTCGGCTCGTCGAGGAGCAGCAGGTCAGGCGACGTCAGCAGCAACCGGCACAGCGCGACTCGGCGCCGTTCACCGCCCGACAGCGTGCCGACGTCGGCATCCGCCGGCGGGCACCGCAGCGCGTCCATCGCCAGTTCGAGCTGCGAGTCGATCTCCCACGCGTTGGACGCGTCGATGCGATCCTGCAGTCGACCCTGCTCTTCGAGGACCTTGTCCATCTCCTCCGGGGACAGGTCTTCTCCCAGCCTCATGTTCAGCTCGTCGTAACGGTCGAGGAGCGCCTTGATCCGTGCCACCCCCTCTTCGACGTTGCCCTTGACCGTCTTGTCGGGATTGAGGCGCGGTTCCTGGTGAAGAAAACCGACGCTGATGCCGTCGGCAGGCGCTGCTTCGCCGACGAACTCCTGGTCCTCGCCCGACATGATCTTCAGCAGCGAGCTCTTGCCGGCGCCATTGAGGCCGAGCACGCCGATCTTGGCGCCGGGGAGAAACGACAGCCAGATGTCCTTGAGTACGACCGAGTCGGGAGGATGGACCTTCCCGAGGCCCTTCATTGTGTAGATGTATTGCATTGACCTTGGTTCGTGGTGACGTAGGGCACCCCGGAAGGGGCGCCGACCATCCGCTCAGTATATCTGCAACATTCCGCCGACCACGGTGTTCGAAGACCATCGACATTGCGGGAGGTCGATGGGCATCGTGATTGATCTGGCCCGCCGGTATACTTCGCCCATGCGGAGCCGAAGCGCCGCGGCCATCAACAGGCGTCGAGCCGAGCGAGTGGCGGCGATGACGCCGGACGCCCGCGTGGCGTTGGCGGCACGGCTTGGCGAGGAAGGACTGGCGATGTTCATGGCCGTCCATGGGGTCGATCGAGCGACCGCCATCGCGCGCGTCAAGGCAACGCGACGTCTGGGACGACGCCGGTCGGCGACGGCGGAGCCGGATGAACCTTGAGCCGGTCCGGCGCGCACTCGATGCCCTCGGCGCGCGCTATGCCCTGATCGGCGCACACGCGATGGCCGCCCGCGGCTATCCGCGCTCGACGGTTGACATCGACCTCCTGACCAGCGACACGCGTGTATTCGACGCCGCGACGTGGGTTGATCTCACGCGTGGAGGCGCACACATCGATGCGCGTCGGGGCGACGTCGACGACCCGTTGGGCGGCGTCGTTCACATCCTTCTCGACGACGGCACCGACGTCGACGTCATCGTCACGAAATGGAAGTGGGAGACCGACATCCTCGAGCGCGCCGAGGAGTTCAGCATCGGCGGCGCGCCGATCCGGGTGCCGCGGATTGCGGATCTGATTCTCCTCAAGCTTGCCGCCGGCGGACAGCTCGACCTGCGTGACGCGGCCGCCCTGCTGGCGCTGTCGGACCGCGGTACGACGGTGCGGGAGGTCGAGGCGCACATCGCAGACATCCGCCCGGATGTCCGCCACGCATGGCGCGAGCTGCTGGCGGCCGCCGATGGCTGAGTCTCACCGCTTCTTCACACAAACCGCCGATGTAGAGGCACCCCTGAAGAGGGTGCCCTGCTTCATCGCGGCACGCCTGGAGGGGTGCCCTACTTCTTTGCTTCCGGCATCAGCGTCACGATCGTCGATCGCTCCGCCGGGAAGTACTTCCGAATGGCAGCGTGGATGTTCTCCTGGTTGAGCGAATCGGCGCGCTCGATGCGGCGCAGGATGCCGCGCGGGTCGCGGCCGAGGATATGCATCGCCTGCAGCGACCCCTGCCAGTAGCCGTTCTCGCGCAGCCCTTCCTGGATGCCGTTCTTCTCCGCTTCCTTCGCCGCCTGCACGTCGGCCGCGGTCGGACCGTCCTTGCGCAGTTTGTCGAGTTCCGCCATCACCGCCGCCTGCAGCTTCTCGACGTTCTCCGGCGAGCTGCCGAATGACACGGTCGTCGAACCATAGCCGGGCACGGGTGCGGTGTTCGAGTAGCCGACGCCGACCGAGTAGGTCCCGCCAAGCTGCTCACGCAGGATCTCGCGCAGCCGGTTCTCGACAACGGTCGTCGCCGCCTGCAGGCGGTGCGTCTCGAGTTCCTCGAGCCTGGTATCGGCAAAGAACGACATCACCGTCTGGCTGCTCGGCTCCTGCCCTTTGTAGACCACCTCGCGAACGACCTTCTCGGGGAACTGCAGCTTCAGGTCATTCAACTTCGCCGTCGACGATCCCTTCGACGGCAGCGACGCGACGTATTTCTCCAGCAGCGGCGTCATCTCTTCGACCTTGAACGAGCCGACGACAAAGAACGTGAAGTCGGCGGCGTTGGCATAGAGCTGCTGGTAGAACGCGTACATGCGATCGGCGTTCAGCTTCGGCACATCCTCGAGCTTCAACGCCCGGCAGGTGTAGTGGTTCGACGAGTTGACGCAGCGAACGCGGTCGCCGAAGACCGCACCCGGGTTCTGCTCACGGTTGGCGAGCGCCGCTTCGAGCCGCTGCTTCAGCAGCGCGAACGCCGCCGGGTCGCGGTTGGGGGCGGTGAACTGCAGATACAGCAGTTGCAGCGCCGTCTCGAGATCGCGCGGTGAGGTGCTGCCGCTCATCCCGTGCGTGTAGGTCGAGACGCTTGGCGAGACGCCGGCAATCTTGCCGGCGAGCAGCTTGCCCAGATCGACTGGCGTGAACCCACCTACGCCCGACAGATTCACCAGCGCCGTGGCATACGACGCGCTGAAATAATCCTCCTGACTCGCCAGCGACAAGCCTCCACGCGAGTACGACGTGAACGAAATCTGGTCGTTGCGGAAGGTCGTCGGCTTCAACCAGACTTCGACGCCGTTCGACAGCGTCAGCACCGTCACGCCGATCTCGGGAATCTCGCGGCGCGACTTGACGGTGCCGGGCGTGGGCGCCTTCGCGATCAGCTCGCGGCCGGCGATGGCGTCTTTCCAGGGTTCGACCGACGCGCTCAATCCGGTGCGCAGCGCATCGCGCAACGCGGTTTCTGATACTGGTGCGAGCCCTGCCTTTTCCGGCGCCGTCGACAGAACGACGCGGTTCTCCTCGGTGATGAATTCACGTGCGACCGCCGCCGTTTCCGTGGCGGTGATGGTTGGCAGGAAACGCTTGACCATCTCGAACTCGAACTCGATCCCCGGCGCGCCCTCCGCGATCAGGAAATGCCGGACCAGCTCGTTTGCCAGGCCCGGACTCTCCGACTTGTCGCGCTCGTTGTACGCACGCTCGTAGCTCGCCAGCGTCGCCGCCTTGGCGCGCGCAAGCTCCGCGTCGCCGAAGCCGTGCTGCCTGACGCGCGCCAGTTCCTGCGCCAGCGCGTTGAGACCGCGAGCGGTTCCGCCGTCCTGGACACGCGCGGAAACGACGAACGCTTCGAGCGTGCGTCCGAGCGTGTCGTCGCCGGACGAGGCGCCAATGAACGGCGCATTCGGCTGCCGCGAAATTTCCGACAGGCGGGCGTTCAGCATCTGATACATCAGGCTCTGCACCAGGGAGCGGCGATAGTCGCCGACGGTCTTGAGCTCGCGCAACGGGCGCTTGTGATAGACCGTGACGGATGACCCCTGCGCCTCGCGATCCATGACGATCGCGTAGCGTGTGTCCTGGTGCGGTGGGATTGGGGCCGGCGGCCGCGCCGCAGGCGGCACGGACGGCAGTGTGCCCAGATTCGCGCGGATCAACTTCTCGACCTCGTCGGCATCGAAATCGCCAACGGCGATGATGGCCATGCGGTCGGGCCGGTAGAAGTCACGATAGAAGTCGCGTAGCCGCTGCGGCGGAAAGCTCTTGAGGATCTCGGGCGTGCCGATCGGATTGCGCGACGTGTACGCGGAACCGCCGAACAGCGCGTTCATCTGCGGCTGCAGCATCCGCTCGCTGGCACCGAGCCGCCCGCGCCACTCTTCGATGACCACCCCGCGTTCCTTGTCGATCTCCGCCGGATCGAGCGTCGCGCCGCCGGCAAAGTCGCTCATCGCCTCGAAGCCGCGCGTCAGCGCACCATCCTTGTTCAATGGCACGTCAAGCATGTAGACGGTTTCGTCGAAGCTCGTATACGCATTCACGTGCGGACCGAACTGCGCCCCGATCGATTCGAGATACTTGACCAGCTCACCCGGGGGGAAATGCTTCGAGCCGTTGAAGTTCATGTGCTCGAGAAAGTGGGCGAGGCCGCGCTGGTCGTCTGCTTCGTCGATCGAGCCGGCCTTCACCGCCAGCCGCAGCATGGCGCGATCGTCCGGCTCGCTGTTCTTGCGAATGTAGAAGGTCATCCCGTTCGGCAGGGTGCCGGTGCGGATCGCCTTGTCGAGCGGCAGCGGCGCATTCAGGTCGCCTGGCGCCTGCGCCGACACCATGGCCGCGCACGCGAGCGTCAGCAGCGCGAGGTATGCTGCGCGCATGCGGCTCAAGATCAAACGGCTGGATCCCACGATTCCCCTCCCTGTTTACGGAACAGATGAAGCGGCTGGATTCGACCTCGCTGCGGCCAACGACATGGTCGTGCCGGCAGGCCGGATAGCGCTGGTCCGCACTGGCCTCATTATCGAGGTGCCAACGGGACACTGTCTTGCGATTTTCGCCCGAAGCAGCACCCCACTCAAGCGCGGCCTGCAGGTCGCCAACGGGGTCGGCATCATCGACCCGGACTACTCAGGACCGGCCGACGAGGTGATGATTCAGGTGCTCAATTTCACCGCCGCCGATGTCCGCGTGCGGCGCGGTGACCGCCTGGCGCAGGGGATCGTCCTGCCGGCGCCACGCGTGCGGTGGCAGGAAGTGAGCGAAATCAAGGATGTCACCCGCGGCGGCTTCGGAGCCACCGGGAACTAGAACGCCGAACTTCGGAACCCTGAACCGAACCTGAACACGAACTGAGAAGCGAGCACCCGGAAGCGTGAACGGTTCCAGCACCGTCAGGCGCATTCTTCACATCGACATGGACGCCTTCTACGCGTCCGTCGAGCAGCGCGATCGCCCCGAGCTGCGCGGCAGGCCGGTCGTCGTTGGCGGCGCGCCCGACAAACGTGGTGTCGTCGCCGCAGCAAGCTACGAAGCGCGAACGTTCGGCGTGCGCTCCGCGATCCCGATGTCGCGGGCGGTTCGACTCTGCCCGTCGTTGGTGATCGTGCGTCCCGATTTCACGAAGTACCGGACGGTCTCGGAACAGGTGTTCGAGTTGTTCCGCGCCGTGACGCCGCTCGTCGAGCCGCTCTCGCTCGATGAAGCCTACCTGGACGTGACGGAGAACTCGTGGGGCGAAACGCTCGGGATGAATGTCGCCAGACGGCTCAAGGCGGAGATTCGGGAGCGGACCGGACTGACGGCATCAGCCGGCGTCGCCCCCAACAAGTTCCTCGCCAAGATCGCGTCGGGCTGGCAGAAGCCCGACGGCCTGACGGTCATCGCCCCCGAACGGGTCGAGCACTTCCTGCAGGGTCTCCCAGTCGACGCGCTCTGGGGCGTCGGTCCGGTGACCGCCGGAAAGCTGCGCGAGCGCGGGATCGAGAAACTGGTCGACGTGCGAACGGCCGATCCTGCGGTGCTGCACGACGCGGTCGGCTCGCTGGCCGACTGGCTGCGGCAGCTCGCCCGCGGCGAGGACGACCGTGCGGTCGTGGCCGCGCATGAGCCGAAGTCCTCAGGAAGCGAGAACACCTTCGAGCGCGATGTGACCGATCTACCGACGATCCGCCATGAAATCTCCGCAATGGCCGGTGACGCCGCCGCCTGGCTGGCGCGCCGCGAGCTGTTCGCCCGGACGGTCACGATCAAGGTTCGCTACAACGACTTCACCACCATCACCCGCAGCCACAGCGAGGACGCGACGCGCGATGAGGAGAATATCCGCCGGCGCGCCGTCGGGCTGCTCGACAGGACAGAGGCAGGCCGACGCCCGATCCGTCTGCTCGGCGTCAGCGTGCATAACCTGACGGATGGGACAGAACCCGAGGAGGACGCAGAGCCGCAACGACGGTTGCCATTTGAAGGGTGACCAAAGAAGTCTGAAATCGACAGTTCTATGTCTCTCCCGCGCGGTGAACGGCGGTCACCACGCCGACGAGAAAATCGAGACGGACGGTGTCTCCCTGCTGTAACGCCGGCGCCAGCGCCTCACCACCCACGCGCGCGACACGCATCTGGCTGTCGGGCTCGTCGACGAAGCGATAGTGCAGGTCGTAGAACAGCTGCCCGTGAATGCTCACCGGTTGCATCCGGTGCAGTATCGCGTCGCGCGATCCTTTCAGCATCACTTCACCGCTACGAGGCGCGCCCGGAACACGTCGATACGGGTCACCGGTGTTTCGCCATCGCGTGTGGCGGCTTCGATCTTCTCCACGACGTCCAGACCATCGGCGACGCGGCCGAAGACCGTGTATTTGCCGTCGAGTGACGGCGCCGGCGCCAGCACGATGAAGAACGAGGTCGTCGCGCTTGCCGCTTCGGTGCCGCGCGCCATCGACAGGATCCCGCGCTCGTGTAGCGTGGCGTTGAACTCCGGCTCGAGCGTGCGCACGTAGCTCTGCTGCCGCTCATCGAGCGGTTCCTTGCGAGTGGCCAGGTAGCCGCCCTGAATGACGAAGCCCGGCACCACGCGGTGAAACGACGTGCCCTCGTAGACGCCCGACGCGGCCAGACGGAGGAACTGCCGCACGTGCGCCGGTGCACGATCAGGAAAGAGCTCCAGCGTGATGTTGCCGAGCGAGGTCTCGAGCACGACACGCTGGGCCGCCATCTCGGCGACGCTTGCAGACACGAACGGCTCCGGCACGGGCGGCGGCTTGTCGCGGATCGTCACCTTCTTGATTTCGATCCGCTCGGTCGGGATGTTGCCGTTCGCCGGCACCGTCGAGATCTTCTGCGCGACGCTGATGCCCTCGGCGACACGTCCGAAGACGGTGTACTGGCCGTCGAGCGCCGGCTGATCGGTCACGCTGATGAAGAACTGCGATCCGCCGCTGTCGCGGTTGCCCGGCACGAGCACCGCTGATACGGCGCCGCGCGTGTGCTTCTCGCTGTTCGCCTCGAAACGCAGCACGCCCAGACCGCCGGTTCCGTATTTCGCTGCCTGAGCCGGGTCTTTCGACAGCGGATCGCCGCCCTGAATAATCCCCATCGTGATGACGCGATGAAACGTCGTGCCGTCGTAGGCCCCTTCGCGCGCCCGCGTGATGAAGTGCGCGACGTGATTCGGCGCCGCCTCCGGCAGCAGGTCGATGACGATCGTTCCGACGGTCGTCTCCACGACCGCCTGCTTGTTCTGCAGCTCAGAAAGCGGGAGCGTTGATGTGAAGAAGGTGGGGCGCGGCGGCGGCGCCGGCTTCTGCGTCGCGGACGCCGGTTTCTGCGTACCTCGGGCTTGCGCATACGCCATCGTCTGGCGTCCGCCTTCCGGAGGAGGAAACAGCAGCACCAGCATCATCACGACGACGAACATGCGCTGATTATCTGTTAGCTCTTGCCGGCCTTCAATTTCGTGACCTGTCGCATCGCTTTCGCGCCGATCCGCCCGCGACGCTTCTCCTCGAGCAGCGCCCGTTCGTCCTGTTGACGCTCGAGAGACGCGAGCTCGTCCTGCAGGCGGAGATAGCTCTCGAGGCGCTCGGCCGACAACGCCCCATCGGTCACGGCCGCCTTGACGGCGCAGCGCGGCTCGTCACGGTGCGCACAGTCCGCGAAGTGACAGGCGGGCGCCAGCACGTCGATGTCGTCGAACGTTTCACGGACCGCGCTGCCGACGTCCCACAACTGCAGCTCGCGCATGCCAGGGGTGTCGATGAGCAGCCCGCCGTTCGGCAGCACCACCAGCTCGCGGTTGGTGGTGGTGTGGCGGCCCTTCGAGTCGGCCTCACGAACGTCGCGCGTGCGGCGGGTGTCGGAACCGAGCAGCCGGTTGATGATGGTCGTCTTGCCAACGCCCGACGACCCGAGCAGGGCGCCGGTCCGTCCCCGCGTCAGGTAATGGTTGATCTGTTCGATCCCCTCGCCCGCTTTCGGGTTCAGCACATGGACCGGCGTGTCTCCGGCGATCGCCTGCACCTCCGCGATCCGACCCGCGCCATCGTCAGCCAGGTCCGGCTTCGTCAGCAGCACCGCCGGGGCGGCGCCGCTCTCGCGCGCCAGCAGCAGGTAGCGCTCCAGGCGTCGCAGGCTGTAGTCGTGGTCGAGCGCCATGACGATGAAGAGGACGTTCACGTTTGCGGCGACGACCTGCTCGTCGGTGACGTTGCCAGCCGTGCGCCGCGAGAAACGGCTGCGGCGCGGCAGCACGGCGACGATCGAGCCGCGTTCGTCGGCGGGACGCTGACGAACGACAACCCAGTCGCCGACGGCAGGCAGTTCGCTGCGACTGGTGGCGTGATGCTTCATCCGTCCGGCGAGCACCGTCTCCAGCTCGCCACCATGCACGTAGACGCGGAAGATGTAGTTGAACTCGATGAACACGCGGCCCGGCTGGACGTGCGGCTTCCCGGCCCATGGCTCGAACTGGTGCCGCAGCCCATCGTCCCACCCGAGGTCGCGGAGGTCCACGGCATTAGTTTAAGGCGCGATATGACTTCGCTGGTCGGTGCGATCGATTCTGCCCCGGCGGGTGCAGGCAGGTGTCGCGGTTGGTGCAGGCAGCCGTGCCAGAACGAGTTCGTGGCTTCGGCCTTCAGGCGGAAGATCCGCTGATGAATCCGGCCGCGATTTCGGCAAGTTCGGACTGCGTGTCCGCCGCGGTCCGGCCGCGGACGGTCAGCGAGTGATCGCCGCGGGCGATGACGTGCAGCCGGACGCCAGCGTTGATGGCGTCGAGATGCGGTTTCAGTTCAGCCGGTGTACCGAACGCGTCGCGTTCGCCTTGAATGATGAGCATGGGCACCATGATCGACGGCAGGTGCGCGACGCGCAGTTGATCTGGTTTGCCGGGCGGATGCAGCGGATACCCGAAGCAGACGACGCCGGAAAGCGATTCAAGACCCTGTGCCGCGAGGTGTGTCGCGATGCGACCGCCCATTGATTTCCCGCCGATGAACAGCCGAGTGGCACGGCTCCAGCGGCGGGCGGCATCGACCGCTTCACGGAACGCCGACTCCAGCACCGGTGGCCGATCCGGCGCCGCCTTCTGCAGCCGTTTGTAGGGGAAGTCGAAGGTGACGACGTCGATGCCGCGTGCGGCGAGGGCGCGGGAAACACCAGCCATGAATGGATGGTGCTGGCCCGCGCCGGCGCCGTGCGCGAAGACGAATAGCGCATCCGGCGCGCCTTCCGCGGCGTACGGCTTCGCACCAAGCTGCGTCAGTTCCATATAGGTTGCCCAGGTTGCCTGAGCGGCCTCGGTAGCATGAATCGCGTGCTCACCCCAATCCACCGAGGCGACCTGGACAACCGAGGCAACCCAGTGACCCAGGCAACCCAGCCACCCACGCAACCCTACTCCTGCGTATAACTCGAATGCAGATGGACCGGCTCGGCCTTCTTGCGAATGCGCAGGTTGATCATCTCGACGAACACCGAGAAGCCCATCGCAAAGTAGATGTAGCCCTTGGGGATGTGCTGCTCGAGGCCCTCGCCGATCAAGGACACGCCGATCAGGAGCAGGAAGCTGAGCGCCAGCATCTTCACGGTCGGATGACGCTCGACAAAATCGCTGATGGGACCGGCCGAGAAGAACATCACGGCGACGGCCAGTATCACCGCCAGCATCATCACCGCGAGGTGCTCGGCCATGCCGACGGCAGTGATCACCGAGTCGAGCGAGAACACGATGTCGAGGAGCAGGATCTGCACGATGACGGCGGTAAACGATGCGGCCACCCGTGCGTTGCCCTCGCCTTCTTCCCCTTCCAGCTTGTCGTGAATCTCGTGCGTGCTCTTGCCGATCAAAAACAGTCCGCCGATCAGCAGGATCAGATCACGTCCGGAAATCTCCTGGCCGAGAGCGGTGAAGATCGGCGCCGTCAGGCCCATCACCCACGTAATGGATGCGAGCAGCGCGAGACGGATGAACATCGCCAGCGACAGACCCGTCTTGCGCGCGCGCTCCCGCTCGTGGGCCGGCAGCTTGCCGGCCAGGATCGAGATGAACACGATGTTGTCGATGCCGAGGACGATCTCGAGGACCGTCAGCGTCGCCAGCGCCACCCATCCCTCGGCGCTCGCGGTCCAGCTGAACGCGTTGGCGAGGAAATCAGACAAGTTGCGTTAATTCTGGCACGCCGTGCAGCCCACCCCAGGTGTCCGGGTCCTGCCACATCAAGGTCGAGAGATACAGCGAGACGTCGCCGGCCGGATAGCTGGCGGCAAGCGTTTTTGCCGCCTGCTGCAGCCGCTCCTCCGACGGGGCTTCCATCTCCTCGTCGTTGATGAGGCCATCCTCGTGGGCAATGCCGAGCGCATCGAGAAACGCCGCCATCATCGGGCGCTGATGCGCGAGGTGATAGGCCACCAGCAAACGCGCGGCGATGAGCTCCGTCACGTTGCCGAGCGCCACCAGATGCCGCGCCTTCTTTTCCACCGGCAGCGCGATCACGCTTTTCGGCCGGAACTTGATTCGCTGCGCGATGGCGACGATCGCCTCGGCGTGTTCGACCGACGCGTTCCGGTCGGACCAGAAGGCTTCGGCCGCCTGCAGCTTGCGGTCAGACGGCAGTTGTTTCCACAGTTGCGAGGGCGGTGCGATCTCGGGGTGCTCGTGCTCGGACATTCCGTGCGGCTTTGGAGTTTGGAATTCGGGATTTGGGTTTCGGGACTTTCGCCTAAGTTACCATACCGACATGCCGACGCTGACCGTTGAAGGATTTCGCCAGGTTGAAGTGCCATCGGGAAAACGACTCGTGCTCGCCATCGAACAGGACGCAGGCGTGGACATCCTGCACGCGTGCGGGGGCAACGCGCGCTGCACGACATGCCGCGTCGAGTTCATCAGCGGCGAGCCCGGTCGCATGACCGTCGCCGAGAAGACGAGACTCCAGGAGCGCGGCCTGACCGGTATCCGCCTCTCCTGCCAGATTGTGTGCGATCACGATATGACGGTGCGAGCGATCAGCCGTCTGGAAGGCAGCGGCCGGCCCGACCCGGGCAACACGCCCGAGCCGACGATCCAGCCGCCGCCTGAATGGATCGAGCCCGCCGCTAGCGGCTCGGCTTGATGTCGGTTCCTTCCCCGCCGTAACCCATGTCGATGCCGGCGGCGCCGTCGGGATCGTTGTTGAGATCGCCGAGCCCGGTGGACTGGCGGTCGATGCCGTCCTCGCCCAGCGCGCGTGCGCGGCGCCGGCGGCTTGCCGGATTCCCGCCGGGCAGATGATCGTCTGCCGTTCGTGCGATCGGCTCATCTGCAATTCCGAGCGGATCTGCGAGGTCAGTCTGATCTTTGTGTTTCATTGGCCCTCCCCACCGATGAACAGGCAAGGGCAGTACCAGGAAGGGCTTCCGCCCGAAGCGGAAGCCACGCCACGGCAACTTACTCGTCCATTTTCTTCGGTCGCTGATTGGCGGCGAGAATTCGCTTTCTCAGTCGAATGTTCTTCGGCGTGATCTCGACGAGCTCGTCGTCATCGATGAACTCGATCGCCTGCTCGAGACTCAGCTTGCGCGGCGGGATGAGGCGGATGGCCTCGTCGGCCGTCGAGGCGCGCATGTTCGTCTGTTTCTTTTCCTTTGTGACATTGACGTCCATGTCATTCGGACGTGCGTTCTCGCCGATGATCATGCCCTCATAGACGGTGACACCGGGCTCGACGAAGATCTCGCCCCGCTCCTGCAGGTTGTAAATGGCGTACGCGGTGGCGACGCCCGTGCGGTCCGCCACGAGCGCGCCGGTTGTACGGGCGGCAATCGCGCCGTGCCACGGCTCCCACCCGGCAAACAGGTGGTTCATGATGCCGGTGCCCTTCGTGTCGGTCAGGAACTGTGACCTGAAACCGATCAGGCCGCGCGCCGGGATGCGGAATTCCAGCCGCACACGGCCGCTGCCGTGGTTCACCATCTTTGTCGGCACGCCGCGCCGCGTTCCCGCCTGCGCGATCACCACCCCCTGAAATTCCTCGGGGACGTCGATGACGAGCTCTTCGACCGGTTCCATCCTGACGCCGTTGACGTCCTTGGTCACGATGTCGGGTCGCGAGACCTGGAGCTCGAATCCCTCACGCCGCATCATTTCGATCAGGATCGACAGCTGCAGTTCGCCGCGGCCGATGACCTGCATCTGCTCGGGACTGTCGGTGTCCTCGACGCGCACGGACACATTCCCCAGCAGTTCGCGATCGAGCCGTTCGCGCAGGTTGCGCGACGTGACGTATTGTCCGTCTTTGCCCGACATCGGCGACGTGTTGACGCCGAAGATCATCGACACCGTCGGCTCGTCCACCGCGATCGGCGGCATCGGCATCAGGTTCTCGGGATCGGCAATCGTCTCGCCGATGGTGATGTCCTCGATGCCCGCCAGACAGACGATGTCGCCGGCCGCCGCGCTGTCGATTTCGACGCGCTTGAGACCATCGAAGGCAAACAGCTTGGTTACACGCGTCTGTTGGACCGACCCATTCAGCTTGGCGACGGCAACCGGATCGTTGAGCCGGACAGTGCCGTTGAAAATGCGTCCGACGGCAATTCGTCCGAGGTAGTCGCTGGCGTCCAGGTTGGCGACGAGCATCTGCAGCGGTGCCGCCGGGTTGCCCTTCGGCGGCGGCACGTGATCGACGATAGCGTCGAACAGTGGCCGCAGATCCTCACCTCGCACCGCCGCATCGGCGCTCGCGTATCCATCGCGCGCGTTGGTGTAGAGAACGGGAAACTCGATCTGCTCTTCCGTCGCGTCGAGGTCGATGAACAGGTCGTAAACCTCGTTCAGCACTTCCTGCGGGCGCGCGTCGGGTCGATCGATTTTGTTCAACACCACGATCGGAGGGAGTCCGCGTTCGAGCGCCTTCCGCAGCACGAAACGGGTCTGCGGCAGCGGCCCCTCCGAGGCGTCCACCAGCAGCATCACCCCGTCAACCATCGACAGCGTGCGCTCCACTTCGCCGCCGAAGTCCGCGTGGCCTGGCGTGTCGACGATGTTGATGAGAAGGTCGTGGTAATGAACGGCGGTGTTCTTGGCCAGGATGGTAATGCCGCGCTCGCGTTCGAGGTCGGTGTTGTCCATGACGCGCTCGGCGACCTGCTGGTTGGCGCGAAAGGCGCCGCTCTGCCGTAGCAGCGCATCCACCAGCGTCGTTTTTCCGTGATCGACGTGCGCAACGATTGCGATGTTGCGGCGGAGCGGGTTGGCGATCTGCTGCGATTTTCGGTGCGGGGACATCCGTCCAGTATAACGAGCCGCTGATGGCGCGTCCGCGACTGTGGCGGCAGCCGTCGCGGCCCCCACACACAATCGGTGGTGGGAAGCCCTCCTACGGGCCGGCCAGGATCTCGAGTTCAGCGATCGACCAGTAATACATCGCGTTGCGGCCAGTCTGTCGCAGCCGCACGTAGCGCGCCGACCGCGGCGGGAAGGTAATCAGGGCACGCGCCGCGCGCGGAGCGGCCATGGCCGCTTGCAGCACCTGCGCCGCCGGACTGCCTTGCCAGACGCCAGTCCACGTCTGCCCATCCAGAGACGTTTCGACATTCAGATAACGCGGGAAGTCCGCGCCGAACGTGCCCAGCGCGTGGACGATGGCTCCGACCTGCTCGGCAGAACCGAGATCGGCTGTGATGCTCTGATCGGAGGTTTGCGCTCCGCACTCCCAGCGCGTGCCAAGGTCGAAATCGGCTACAGCGGCAGCGCGTTCGTTGGAACACGTGGCCTCAATCGCGTGAATTGGAAAGCGTCCCGCGCTCTTGAAGGGGGACGCCGGGATGAACCGTTGCGGTACGCGATAGTGCGCGATTGTTCCGTCCGAAACGCGCCGGTAGCCCGGCTGACCCTCCACAAACGCTCGCAGGTTGCTGTCGCCTCCAGGCACCAGCACGTCGAGGTCGCCACGATTGACGAACGGCTCGAACAACCGGCCATCTCTGTCGTTCGACAGAGTGCGCAGGGCCTCGTAGTACTGCGGCTCATAACCGCTGAATCCGTTGATCGATCGATACCCCTGCACCACGGCGTGGTAGACGACGGCTATGTCCCTGGCCACGTTGGTGACGGGGAGCACGAGAACCGTGCGCCCGGCTATCTCCTCCGTCGGCACCGTCGGAGGAATCTCGGCGGTCTGAATCGTCGCCCATCCGTCTGCTGCAAGCCCGCACGCGGCGATGGCGACGATGGCCACGGTCGCACGCTTCGTCCTGCCGGCGAGCAGTCGAGCCGCCGCCAGTCCCATGCACACCACAAGGCACAGGACCACCATCATCCAGAGACGTGCGGGCACACGGAGCGCGTCGAAACCAGCTATCGGACGCAGCCACGCATACGGTGCCTGATAGAGGACGGTCTGACCGAAGACGCGCGGGAAAGGCCCCCAGGACAGCACCCAGCAGATGCCGGCGGCGAATAGATAGAACGTCGGGGTTGATCCGCGTCGCACCATCGCGCGGAAGCCTTGCGACAGCAATCCCGCGGCGAGGAGACAGACCAACGCCACCGTCGCAGGCTTGTCTGCAGACGACGCGGACGCGCGCAGCCAGCCGAGATCGAGGCGCCACGGTCCGGCGACAAGTGTCCACGCCGTCACCAGCGCGTAGAGCAGGGCGATCGCGAGTGCCGCACGACGCGCCAGCACCTGCAAGCGACCACTCGGCAGGTCGGCGTCGGCGTCACTCGCTTGGCTGTCGCCGCGGAACCTGCCCCACACCGAGATAATGCACAACACAACCAGCGCGGCGCCGGGGAACAACTCCCCTTCCTCCACGCAGGCGAGGCGCAGCCATCCCCACACCGTCAATGCCGGCGACGCGCACAGTGGCGCGGCGATGTCCGCACTGTACGCGCTGATCTCGCCGATGTTCCGCGACAGCCCAAGCGCCCCTTGTGCGCTGAGGTAGCGGACGAGGATCGGCACGAGCGGCAGCGCGGCCGCTGTCATCGCGACGCACGCGAGGATGACGTCGCGCCATCTTCGCGGCGCCAGGAGGAACCAGCTCTCCCACAGGCCAACGAGCAGAGTGAAGTAGACGAGGTAGTAACCGTTGGCCGCACCTTGAAGGACCCAGGCGACGGCGAAGAGCGCGAGCCAGCGCCAGCGCCTCGTGTCGGCAAAGGCATGCAGGCCGAGGAGTGCGAGCGGCATCCAGAACGAGGTCAATACCTGGATGTGCGCGAGCTGCCCGGCGCGATACGGCGTCAAGGCATACGCGAGCCCGGACAGGAAGGCCGCCGCAGCGCTCCGCGTCAGCCGCCAGACGAGCAGGAACATGGCCAGACCGCACAGAGGGTACGTGAGCAGCATCGTCACGTTGTAGGCGAGCACCGGATTGCCGGTCAGCCACAGCAGCGGTGCGTTGATCACGCTCACGCCGAGCAGATGCTCCGATAGCGTAAGCGCATCCACCGTTGGATAGAAAATCGGAAACTGATACCACTCATTCGTCCATGGAAGGTGCGACGCGTTCCACGCGAGTATGGCCGTGGTCAGCAGCGGATCGCCGGCGTCGTTTGCGATTGCACTGCCGAGCTCGGCGATCACGCGGTGGCCGACGAGAAGAGTGATCGCGATGTAGGTAATCGCGCTGGCAAGCAGCGGCCTCATCAGCATCATGGGCTCAACAATACGGTTACTTTCCCTTGCGACCGACCTTGATCTCTTCTTAGGATGTTCCCTTGCGCGCGCACTCAGGAGGGGCGCGTGCGAACCCAACAATATTTGAATACGAGAGGCTCATTGCACATCACCTCTGTACTCATCGTTGATGACGAGATTGCGCCGCGCGAGCAGATGCACGCATGGGCCGACGCGCTGGGCTATCAATCACGCGAAGCCGACAGTGCGTCTCAGGCGCTGACTGCTCTGGCGGAACAGGTGAGCGATATTGCCATTTGCGACGTCGGCCTCGGCGGTGCGCGCGGCAACGGCGTCTGGCTCGCGTCCGAGATTCGCGAGCGATACCCGTACACAGCAGTCATCATGGCGACCGCCGACCGCGAGGTCGAGATTGCCGTCGCCAGCCTGCGCAACCAGGCGGTGGACTATCTCCTCAAGCCATTCGACGAGCGTCGTATGGCGGAAGCGCTCGCGCTCGGCCGCGACTGGCACAACGCGGCGGTCGCGCAGGGCGGTTTGCATCACGCGCTGCAGGATCGACTGCGTGCACGCCGGACGGCGGTTGCAGCGGCGCTGGCCGAAGCGCAGGACACGTCCGAAAAGGCGCTCAACGGTCTGATGTCCATCCTGCAGCTGCACGAACGCGACGCGCACGGCCACGCGATGCGCGTGGCGCGGCTGGCCGTCGCCATCGGCGACGAGCTGGGTTTCAGCGACGGCGAACTCCAACGGCTCGAAGAAGGCGGTCTCCTGCACGATATCGGCAAGCTCGATATGCCGGCGTCAATCCTGGCGAAGCCCGGTCCGCTCGATGAGGACGAATGGCGCGTCATGCGTACCCATCCGCAGGTCGGCTATGATCTTCTGCGAAACCTGCCGCGATTTGCCGACGCTGCCGAAATGGTCCTCGCCCACCACGAGGCCTACGACGGCACCGGTTACCCGCGGCGGCTGGCAGCAACCGGGATTCCGAGAGCTGCGCGCGTGCTGGCGGTCGCGGACGCCTACGATTCGATGACGCACCCGCACACGCAGCGTCCGGCGATGCCGCCCAGCCTCGCGGTCGAGGAGATCGCGCGCTGCAGCGGACGGCAATTCGACCCGCAATGCGTCGAAGCGCTGGGCTTCGTGCTCGCGCACGCGTTGGAGAGTGAAACGCATGCCTTTGTTTGAGTACGCGTGTAAGAGCTGCGACCACCAGTTCGAGTGGCTGACGCGGGGCTCCGCCACACCGCAGTGCCCCTCCTGCCACGGCAGCGATCTCGAAAAGCGTCAGTCCGTCTTTGCCGCGAGAAGTACGGCATCGTCCGGCGCACAACAGGTTTCCCTGGGAGGAGCGTGCGGATCCTGTGGCGACCCGCGCGGCCCTGGATCCTGCTCGATCAATTAAGTTGTCTAGCTAGATTGGGCGGGTCAACGACCCAGGCAGCTGCCATTCAGCATTTTTCAGCCTCCAATCAGTCCTTCATCCGACAGCCCTGATATACATTGGGGTCGATGCGCTTACGGGTCGTGACCCTGCTGATGGTGGCGGCGGCCGCCGCCACGCCTGCCTGTTCGATCAAGAAGATGGCCCTCAATACCGTCGCCTCGACGCTCGCTGAGGCGGGGACGACCTTTACCAGTGACGAGGATCTCGAACTGGTGGGGGATGCCATCCCGTTTGCGCTCAAGTTCTACGAGTCGATCCTGGATTCCGCGCCGAAGCACAAGGAGTTGCTGCTCTCCACCTGCGGCAGCTTCACGCAGTACGCCTACGGCTATATCGAAACGGACGCCGAGGCCCTGCCACTGAGCCGCCGCGCCGAGATTCAGCGCCTTCGCGATCGGGCGCTCAAGCTGTATCTTCGGGCTCGCGGCTACTGCTTCCGGTCGATGGACGTGCAGTTCGGGCACGGGAGCAGCGCGGCCCTGTTGCAGAACCCCGATGGGGTGGTCGCACAGGCAAAGAAGGACGACGTGCCCCTGTTGTATTGGACCGCGGCATCGTGGGGTGCGGCGATTGCGCTGGGCATTGATCGGCCCGAGCTGGCCGTAGATCTGCCGATTGTCCGAGCGCTGGCCGACCGGGCGCTCGCACTGGACGACGCGTGGAACAAGGGCGCGCTGCACGAGCTGTTCATCACCCTCGACAGCCTGCCTGAGGCGCTGGGGGGGAACCAGGCGCGCGCCAGGGATCACTTCGCGAAGGCGGTTGAAATTCAGCGCGGGCTGTCCCCGGGGCCGTATGTGGCACTGGCCACAGGCGTCGCAGTTCCGAACCAGGACCGCGCCGAATTCGAGCGGTTGCTGAAACAGGCGCTGGCGATAGATCCTGAGAAGGACCCGTCGGGCCGGCTCGTCACGCTGATCGGGCAGAAGCGCGCGCGTGTGCTGCTCGACCGCGCCGATGAAAGTTTCTCAAAGTAACTGGAGGTTTCAGTTCATGGTTCGTAAGAGTCTTCTCTCGCTCGTCGTCCTCGCCGGGTTCGCGTCGGCGGCGACCGCGCAGACCGTCAACATCAAGCTCGCCACGCAGGCACCGGTGAATTCGTCCTACCACAAGGCGCTGCTCGACATGGGCGCCGAGTGGGAGGCCAAGACGTCTGGCCGCGTCAAGTTGACGATCTACGCCGGCGGCACACAGGGCAGCGAAGAGGCGACGCTGCGGATGATGCGGCCCGGCGTCGATCAGCTGCAGGGCAACCTGCTGATGCTGCCCGGCCTCTCCTCCATCGACGATGCGTTCAGCGTATTTGGCATTCCGTTCTTCTTCGCGTCGGATGCCGAAGGGCAGTACGTGCTGGAGAAGCTCGGGCCGATGCTCGACAAGCGCCTCGAGTCGAAAGGTTTCAAGCTGCTCGCCTGGGGCAGCGCCGGCTGGGTGCAGCTGTTTTCGAAGACTCCCATCAACACGCTCGCCGACCTCAAAGCCGCAAAGATGTTCACGACGCAGGGGGACGACCGCATGGTGCAGTGGTACAAGCAGAACGGCTTCCGCCCGGTCGCGCTCAATTCCAGCGACATCCCGGCGCAGCTCAAACTCAGCACCGGAATGATCGACGCCGCGCCGATGCCGCCCTACCCTGCACTTCTTCTACAGGTCTTCCGTGACGCCAAGTACATGCTCGATGTGGACGTCGCCCCGCTGTTTGGCGCGCTGGTCCTGACCAACGACGCCTGGAACAGGATCTCGGCCGGGGACAAAGCCATCGTCGCCGCCGCGGCAAAGACCGCCGAACAGAAGCTGCTCGGAGACGCGGCGAAGCTGGACGAGACGTCGATCGCCACGATGAAGTCCCGCGGTCTGACCGTCAACACGCCGGACGCGAAGCAGCTGGCGACATTCCGCGCCGAGGCCGACCGTCTCGTGTCGACGATCCGCGGTACGCTGGTGCCGAACGACATCTACGACGCGGCAGTGCGCGAGCGCGACGCCTACCGGAAGTCGAAGAAGTAGTTGCGCGCCGTCGCCCGGGCGCTTCACGGCGTCGAAAACGTCATCGCGACCTTGGCGCTGGCCGGCATCATGCTGCTGCCGCTTGCGGAAATCGCGATGCGGCAGCTGCTGCATCGCGGCATTCCCGGCGCCGGCCCCTTCACCCTCAACCTGACGCTCTGGGTCGGCCTGCTCGGCGCCGCCATCGGCGCGCGTGAAGGCAAGCTGCTGACGCTCGCCACCGGCGAATTTCTTCCCAAGGGCACCATCAACGTCGCGCACGTGATCGCCGGGTTTGCCGGTGCGGCAATCGCCATGATGTTTGCCGTTGGCGGTCTCGCGCTGGTGCAGAGTGAGCGCGAGGCGGGAACGATCGTCGCGGTGAATCTGCGCGTCTGGGTGTCGGCCCTGGCCTTCCCCATTGCCTTCACCTTGATTGCCATCCGCCTCGCCTGGAAGACAACGCCGCACTGGTGGGGCCGCGCCATTACCTTGCTCGGGCTCGTGGCCGGATATCTGGCCGCGCGGCACTTCGAGTGGTTCGAGGGAATGCCGCTGACGCCGTGGCTCATCGGCATCCTCGCCGCCGGCGTACTCGGCACGCCGATCTTCGCGCTGCTCGGCGGCATCGCAATGGTCGCCTTCTTCATCGACGGGACGCGCCCGATCGTCCCGCTCATCAAGGCCTACGAGGAGTTGACGTCTCCGGCAGCGAACCTCGCGGCGATTCCGCTGTTCACGCTGACCGGCTTCTTCCTGGCGGAAGGCCAGTCGTCGACGCGGCTGCTGCGGGCACTCCGCGCATTGTTCGGCTGGTTCCCGGGAGGAACGGCGGTCGCTGCGGCAACGCTCTGCGCCTTCTTCACGCTTTTCACCGGCGGATCGGGCGTCACGATTCTGGCCCTGGGGGGGTTGCTGCTGCCCGCGCTGCTCAAGGAGGGTTACCGCGAGCGCTTCGCCATCGGTCTGCTGACCGCCTCCGGTTCGCTCGGACTGCTCTTTCCACTTTCAGTTCCCCTCATCCTCTACGGCATCGTCGCGCAGCAGGTCGCCATCGAAGACCTGTTTATCGGTGGTGTCGTCCCCGGGGTGCTGATGCTGGCGCTGCTGGCCGCGCTTGGCGTCCGCGAAGCGGTCAAGACGAACGCGGCACGAACGCCGTTCCGGATCCGCGAGCTCGGATCGGCGTTGTGGGAAGCGAAGTGGGAGATGGCCCTGCCGTTCGTCGTGCTGTGGGCGCTGTTCGGCGGCTACGCGACGACGTCGGAGTCGGCGGCGATTGCGGCGCTGTATGCGCTGATCGTGCAGCGGTTCGTCCATCGCGACGTGCCGTCGTTCAAGGACGTGGTGCGCGTGGCCGGCGAGTGCGTCGCCCTGGTCGGCGGCGTGCTGGTCATCCTGTCGATCGCCGTCGGGCTGACGAACTACCTCGTCAACGCGCAGGTGCCGACGCTGCTGATCGAGTGGACGCAGGCACACATCTCGTCCAAAGGTGCCTTCCTGCTGGCGCTGAACGTCTTCCTGCTGCTGGTCGGCACGGTGATGGACATCTTCTCGGCGATCGTCGTCGTCGTGCCACTGCTGCTGCCGCTGGCGGATGCCTACGGGATCAACTACGTCCATCTCGGCGTCATCTTCATCGCCAACCTGGAACTCGGATATCTGCATCCGCCGCTCGGGTTGAACCTGCTGCTGGCGTCGTATCGCTTCAAGAAGCCGGTGCTCGAAGTGACGTGGGCAACGCTGCCGATGCTCGGCATTCTCGGCCTCGGCGTGCTGTTGATCACCTACGTTCCGTGGCTGACGCTGGGACTGTTACAGCTTCTGGGACGGGTCTGAGCCGCCTGGTGTCCGGCTGTGGCCGGACCTTCGACGACCGGCGGCCAAACTCACTCAGGATCGCCTCGAGCGCCGGCAGCATCAGTCCCGCGCGCTTGGCACGGATCACCGCATCCCATAGCGGTTCGAACTTCTTCCACCCGGCCGCATACGCGAAGTGCCGCAAGCCGGCAACCAGCTCGCCATGGGCTGCAGCGCCACGCGCGATCGATCCCCAGCGGTAGAAATTGCGATAGGCACGCCAGTAGCCACGTTCGAGCACCGCTCCTGACATGCGCGCGGGCTGGAAGACAGCGTGGCGCGTGTCGTAGAGGTCCCAATCGCTGTGCACGATGCGTCCCTGCGCCGTTAAACGCTGGTGCAGGGCAGTACTCGGGTACGGCGTGAGGATGTGGAAGGTCGCCGTCTCGATCCCCTGCTCGACCGCCCAGTCGACGGTGCGCTCGAAGACATCCGGCTCGTCCGCGTCCATGCCGAAGACGAAGCTGCCGTTGATCATCACGCCGAGATCGTGGAGGCGACGGATGGCGGCGCCGTAGTCGCGGCGAAGATTCTGGAACTTCCGCTGCTCGAGCAGGTTGGCGGAGGTCAGCGATTCGAAGCCGACGAACAGGCTGCGCAGCCCGGCTTTCACGGCTTTCTCGAGCAGCTCCGGCAAGAGCACCGCGTTGACCGTGCCGGCCGCCTGCCAGAGGCGGCCCATGCCGGCCATACCGTCGAACAATGCACCGGCGAAGCGTCGATCGCCGAACAGGTGGTCGTCCAGGAAGTAGAGATGCCGTCCGGGAAGCCGGTCGATTTCCGCGAGCGCGGCGTCTACCGTCTGCGTGTAGAACGAACGGCCGCCGTCGAAGAACGCCTCCTTGTAGCAGAAGTCGCAGACGTGCGGACAGCCGCGCGACACGACAATCGAGTTGGGAACGAGATAGAGCCGGCGCTTGATGAGGTCGCGGCGGATCGGTGGGATGCCCTGCAGCGTGCGCGTCGTGGACCGGTAGAGGCGTTGCGGGCAGCCACGGCGGAAGTCGGCAAGAAACTGCGGCCAGGTGTCCTCGCCCGGACCGAGAAAGATGGTGTCTGCGTGGGCGGCTGCTTCGCTCGGCAGCGACGTGACATGCAGCCCGCCGAGCGCCACGTAGGCGCCCTGACGTCTGTAGTGATCGGCAAGTCGATAGGCGCGATTCGCGGAAGTGATGTAGACCTGGATGACGACGAGATCCGGACGATCGTCGAGCTGCAGCCGCTCGACGTGTTCGTCCTGAACGTCGACCTCATCCTCGTCGCTGAGGTAACCGGCGAGGGTGGCGAGACCGAGCGGTGGAAAGAGGGAGTACTTGATCGGCCGCCACAACGGGCTGGTCGCCTCGGTGAGAGCGGGGAGGATCATTTTGACCCGCAGCCGGCGCATTACTTTGAACTGTAAAGTTCTTTACCACAACTGTCAAGGAGCGCCTCGCCCGGAGGCCTACGGCCGGCCTTCGGCCTTCGCGCGCTCGGCTTCCTGCTCGGCGCGCGACTGAGGGCCGAAACGTTTGCCATCCGCGGTCGACGCCGCGGTGACGTAGCCACCCTCGGAGCCGTCGCGCAGCGGTGCAACGTAGACGGTGATCTTGTCGCCGACCTTGATCATCCCGTCGCGGTAACCCGCCCGATACATGTTGTTCGTGCTGTGCCCTTCGAACGCCACTTCCCTGCTGCCCTTGCCGTCGCTGACGAGCAGCACGAGCCGCATGTGGGGGTTGATGGCCTGGAATTTCTTGACCACGCCGCTGATGCTGGCGCTCCTGGTGAAGTCGAACTGCTGCGCGGAGTGGTGGGCGGCAACACCACTGCCCCAGGCAACGAGCAACGCAACTGCCGCGACAAGCCCTGCTCTCTTCATCGCTCTCTCCCTGCGTCGATGTGCGCGGTCTACTTTGTGCGCGCTTTCTCCGCCAGCTGCTCCAGATGGATATTCCACGCTTCTTCGGCGCACTCGTACGGCAGCAGGTGGCCGTTCGGAACCTCCGCCCATTTCTTCTCGGCCTTGACCGGCTGCGTATAGAACACCGGATCGGTCATCGTCATCTCGTTGACCAGCACGCGCTCGCCGTTCGGCCCCTTCGTCATCCGGTAGCGCTCGACAATCCGCGCCTTGTCGCTGTGTGCGTACCGCTGATCGACCTGCTCGATCAGGTTCGTGGTCTCGACGACGAGCGTGTCGCCTTCCCAGCGAGCGGTTGAATGCCCGTTGCGGCCGGGCAGGCGATCGGCTTCCGGCACGATCCGATCACCGAGATACACACGCCGCACCTCGTTATGAGCCTCGTAGATAATCGTGATCTGGTTGGGCCGCTGGATGATCTCCATCGGATAGCCGCCGGATCCGAGCATCGAACCCGGCATGCCGGTTCCGAGGCAGAAGCCGCCAGGCGTGTCGCCGGTCCCCTTGATCAGCGCCTGATAGTCAGCGACTTTCCGTTGTGCTTCGGCAGTCATCGGCAGATCCGGCTGGGCGCCGCGTCCACCGCCGGCGCCACCGGCGCGCCCTTGCGTCGCATCGACGTAGGTCGTCCACACACCGGTAAAGTCCGGACGTTGATCTTGAGCACCGGTATCGGCGAAACCGAGACACACGAACACACCGAGCGCTCCGACGTACGCCGCGGCTCGACGACATCTGCTGTTCATTGACCTGCCTCCGCGTTCGCCGTGCGAATTATGTCACCTCTGGCAGGGGCCGAGCGCTTTCAGTGCCGCAACCGTCAGCAGCGTTTCGCGCTCGTCACGGTAAATCAGACCACGAGCTTCGATCTTGTTGCCAAGCTGCTTGTCGGGCTCGAACTGCCCCGCGTTGAGCAGCACCAACCGTCCGCTGCCGAGCGCCGCCGTCGGAGATGCGCTGGCATTGTCGGCTGCCGCAACAGGTTCGGACGAATTCGTCAGCACCCACTTGTCCGCGTCGCCGCGCGCGAGACAGCCGACGACCTGCACGCGCGAGAAGTTCTGCACCGTCGGCTGTTCGCCCTTGGCCACGATCTCGACGGCTTCGAGTTCCTCGGCCGCCAACTCCTTGTCGCCGGCAGGAAACCCGTTGACCTGAAGGATGTAGGTGACGATGTCGAGCTTGGTCCTGTCGTCGAGGGTGCTGGTCGCGAACGGCGGCATCGTGTCGCGGATCTTCTCGAACAACCGCGTCACGCTGCCGCCACCCCACGTCGTCATGAAGCGCTCGCCTTTGAGCGCCGGCCCGCGGTCGCCCGACAGATCGGCGTTGTGACAACGCAGACACGTGGTCGTGAACGACGCCTTGCCCCGGTCCGCCTGCGCCGCGGTATACACGCCCTGCCAGATGCGCGGCGGCGAGGATTGGGCGGTCAGCGCGATCACGCTGGCAAACACGACGGTAGCGATCAGGACGGCCTTCGTCGGCATACCGACAAATTATGCCTGCCGCGGCCCCGCCGGGCACGGGGGATCCCACCCGGCCGTGGCCCGCCGGGCGAAGGCGGTGCTGGATGTCCCGTGCGTCGATCGAACACAATTCGAGCATTGAAAGGATGTATCGATGAAAGCTGTGAAGGCCGCATTAGTAATGCTCATGGTGCTCGCACCGGTGTCGGGTGCCCTCGCGCAGTCCGATGAAGCCGACCGCGTGAGGGAAGCTGGTGTAATTCTGGGCGAGATCATGGCCGCCCCCGACAAGTCGATCCCCACCTCGGTGCTGGAGCAGGCCGAAGCGATCGCCGTCTTCCCCTCGACGATCAAGGGGGCATTCCTCGTCGGCGGACAGCGCGGGAAAGGCGTGATCAGCGTGCGTGACGCGGCGCGCGGTGGCTGGTCGAATCCGGGGTTTCTCACCCTCACCGGAGGCAGCTTCGGTCTGCAGATTGGCGGCCAGGCCGTAGACATCATCCTCGTGGTGAACAACCGGCGCGGATTGGAACACCTGCTGCAAAATCAGTTCGAGATCGGCGGCGAAGCGTCCGTGGCTGCCGGTCCGGTCGGCCGAGACGCGGCGGCGTCAACGGACATTCAGTTGCGCGCCGAAATGCTCAGCTATTCGCGGACGCGAGGTCTGTTCGCCGGCATCAGCCTGAAGGGCGCGGCCATCCGTCAGGATCAGGACGCGAATCAGAGCTTCTACGGCAGCCACTTCCGAACCCGCGACATCGTTCTTGACGCGAAAGCCGACAAGCCGCAATCAGCAGAGGCGGTCAGCAGCTGGTTGTCGGTGCTCGACAAGTACGCGCCAGCCAAGAAGCAGTGAGGTCACGGTCGTGAACGGCGAAGCCGCCTTTAAAACATCGTGTACGCCATCATCCGTCCGGCGATGATGACGACCGTCCACACGCAGATCGACACGAGACCGGCCAGACGAGCGCCCGCCGGCGGTGAGGCGGAGTCATCCCATTGCGCGATGCGCCGTTCGGTGAACCGGTGGTAGACGAATGCGTTCACCGCGGCAAGCACCATCGCCGACATCTTGATGCGGAAATAGAGGTTGCCGTACGCCGGCGTGGCGAAGCCGGTCAGCAGCAGGAGGCCGCTCACCACCATCAGGGCAAAGCCGCTGAACATCCACGGCGTCAGGCGGCGGTACATCGTCGACGCCTGGTGACCCGTCATGCTGATGCCGAGCAGCCGCAGGTCGAACCAGACCAGCAGCCCGACCGACAGCATGATCGCCATGATGTGCACGCCGACCAGGATCGGAAATGCCCACAGCGACTCGCGGACCATGACGCCAAGTGAGGTTGCTTCGATCCACGCGAATGCCTGCTGCACCATGTCTTACTCGAGAAGGATGAAAGCGCAGCCGGCAGCGGCCAGCCCGATCCACAGCAGCAGGCCGATACTGCCGACGCCGTAGCGCAGCCACGGTGCGACAACGTCTTCCTGGGCGACGCGCTGGTGCACGGAAAGGTGAAACATCGCCGCCGCCATCAGCAGCAGCATCTTGACCTGAAAGATACCGTTGAAACCCGCGGCAGACGCACGCGCGGCGAAGAGCAGCGCGCCGGTGAGCAGGCTGATCGTCAGGCCAACGACGATGCCCCGGCGTGCCGGCCGCGAGACCTCAATCGTCGGACGGTCGCGGAACAGCACGCCGAGCAGGTTGAGATTGGCAATCAGCGCGCCGCCAGTCGTCAACGTGAAGCCAATCAGATGGACGGCGCTGAGCGCGCCGGTGAGCAGGAGGGAATCGCGAACCGCGAGCGCGACCCGCGTCCCCTCGAGCCAGCCGAAGAACGACGCCATCGACGCGCGCTATTTCTTCACGGCGGCAGGCGCAGGCGTTTCACCGAGCTTCACCGCCTGCGCCATGTTCATCGACTTGTCCTGCATGTAGTCGACGGAGACACGTTCGCCCGCCTTGAGCGCCGTGGCGTCCACTTTCGTCTTGCCGCGCGTGATAGCGGTCTTGGCGTCGAGCATCACCATGACGACCTTGCCGTCAGTCGTCTTCACTTCGACGTGATTTCCCTGAACGCTCGCTACGGTCCCGAGCACCTTGTGGACATGCCCTTCGTGCGCACGCACCGCCCACGGCACACTGAGGGCCACAGTCAGGGCGACGGTGGTCAGCCACATTCGGTTCATTTCGCCTCCTCCAATCCCACCTTCAGCGTACCCCGCCCGGGGGGCGGATGTCGTCACCCCGAAGGAAACGCTCCTCGTCGATTTCCTGCCGAATCTCGGCCGGAGAACGCGGATTGAGCGGTTCCATCGCCTCCCGCTCGGCCGTTGTCAGACGTGGAAGGTGACGAATGAAGTGCACGAGCTTCCAGCTTTCTTCCGCGCCCGCCGCCGTGCCGGTACCGAAGGCGGGCATGCCGGTAAAACGCACGCCATTCTCGATGATGTAGAACAACTCCCCGTCGGTAAGCTGCTGGGTCGCCGCGGCGCGAAGGTCCGGAGGCGGCGGAAAGAGGCCGCGCCCGAAGTCCGTGTCGCCGCTGCCGTCGTTGGCGTGGCAGGTTGCGCAGTGATCCGCGTAATGCTCCAAGGCGCCGCGCATCGCCTCATCTGACTGCGCCACGGGATTCCGCCGCTCACGTTCACGACCGGGAACCGCCAGGGATCGCACGACTCTGGCCACATGCGTCTCCATCGCTGCGGGCTTCGCGCGCGCGCGAAGGCCGGTGGAACGTACGTAGCCGAAACCGGCAACGGCCAACGCCACCACGACAGCGACGGCAACGACGACGACCCACTTGATCAGCCGAAACATCTGTCTACATCTTGTGTGCAGCCGGACGAACGGTCACGAAAACACCAACGCCCAGGTTGGCGCGGCTCCCGTACCGCGGCTCCAGCGATTCCGGCACAAATCCGATCGACCCTTCCCCGCCGACGCCCGCGAGAAGCCCCGCACCGCGAGCGACGTATCGTGTGTAGCCTCCCTGGAGCTTGGCAAGCGTGAACAAGGTAGTGTGAAACTCGTCGGCGTGCAGGTCGTGCGCCTTCTTCCCGTTCAGCTCGAAACGCCCGAACCACACGTCGCGTTCGGCGTAGGTCACGCTCGTTTCCAGGAGCAACGCATGGGACGCGATTCCGCGTTCCTCGTTGCGCCCCCAGGCCAACATGTTCGCCCAGAAGGCCTGCCCCCTGCGCCGATGGTAAATCACCGACGCGGTGACGCGATCGACGTCGATGCGCGGCAGCGTGCCCTCCCCCGCTTCGGCCTCATTCAGATGACCAGCAGAGAGTTGCATGGCGAAAGCGGGCGTCGGCGCAAACGTCACGCGCCCTGAAAACGAGTCCAACGGCGCCAGATCGAGATCCCACCGGTGTTCGTCCGGTTCACGCCCGTTGAACACCGAGGCTTCCGCTTTCCATCGCGAGCTGAACATTCCGGCGGTCACGACGCCGAAGGTGATGTGCGTCGCGTCGAACCAGTGATGACTGATCGGCGCGATCGGATTGGGCATGGCCGATGGACGATGCGGAAAGGCAACCGGGCCGAGTGCTGGTTCACCGGCGAGACCGCCGTACAGCTGCCATCGCAGGGCCCCGCGCAGCGGGCGCTCATATTCGGCGGCAACTTCCATCAACAGGTCATGTTGGTGCTGACGGTCATGGATGGAGTCGCCGTCGCACAGCTCCCCCGTTGCCAGCAGATTCGGATAGCCGCAGCCGCCGATCGTTGCCGGTTCCAGGCTGAACATCCCGCGCAGACCGAAGCGGGCCGTGCCGAGCTGACGACGGGCCATCGCCATGACCCAGTTGATGCTGCCGGTCTGCGTCGAGCCATGATGTTCGTTCGCCGCCTCATGCAGAAACTGAAGAAACGCGTTGCCGTGAAACATCAGCTCCCACGGACCGGCGTGTGCGTGCAGCGCGTACATGTCGGTGGCAGGCGGCAGCCAGGACGTGCCCGACCCTTCATGCGGCGCAAACAGACTGGCGGCAGCGTGATCGTGATCGTGCTGATGTTCGGCAGGTTGTGGTGCGGGCTTCGCCCCGTGTTCATGTTCCTGGCCCGACGTATTCGCGGCCAGGAGCAGAGCGAGTGCAAAGAAAAACGAACGACGCATAGATACCCCACTCCTCCTGTAACAGCCGCCTGGGAGGCGACATCACGAGACACGCGGGCGTATCAGATACGGAGCGGAACGAGTGCGGGTGGGACGTGGGAAATCCCAGGCGGTCGCGCGACGACACTTGTCGCCACCTGTGCCCTCTAGGCGTCAGTGAACGACCGGACCGGGACAACAGCCACCAGAGCCAACTGCGGCGTGCTCGTGAGAATCGACGAGTCGGCGGCGGACACGTCGTGGCATGTGTGAGCCGCTGCCAGCGACGGTGCGTGACAACCTGCTGTCGCTGGCGTGCGCGCGTGTTTCTCCGCACACGCCCAGTCGCACAGCAGCGACACAGCAGCCGGTCCGGTCAGCGTGACGCTCAGGAACAGCGCGATCAGACGCACACCGACATTCTTGCACATCTCATCACGTCTTCGGACGGAAGCCATGCATTGCTGTCGTGAGTCTCGTCGCTTACGCCTGGCGCCGTTACCGTGGGTTGCCCGGCGGTCGTCTCGGCGATGACTTCACCACAGCTCTGTGTCTCTGACTGGAGGTCGCACCACGTAATGCAGAGTGCGTTTGCGACGGGCTGTCCCGCCAAGGTCAGGACGACGAGAAACCCTGTGATGTAAGCCATCGCCTTCTAATTCCTGTTCAGGCAACCACGGTGCCAGCCGCATGCGCTTGGATCACGTCCGTAATCGGCCTCAGGATAACGGCCAGCACGGATTTTTCGCGCGGCCCGTGAAAAGTTCGGCAGCCACCCGCCGCTCCCGCCTACTTGCCCGAGCAGTTGCAGTTCGCGCCGCAGCGGCAGGCGCCGCAGTTGCAGGTGCCGCAGTTGCATCGATTCGACGTCTTCGCCATGTGAACCTCCCTTTACCCGGCTGACCCTGTGTCAGCCTTCAACCGGGACAACGCAGGAGGCCGATGTCCATTACAGTCGCAGGCTTTCACGCTCAGGTGTAATACCGGGCCGCCCGTCGCGTTAAAGAGGCGAAATCTATACTGAGGAGCATGTCGCCAAACGAGCCTGCCGATAGCGCGACGGTCGCGCCTCTGGACGTCCTGGTTGAGAACCATCGTGCGTTCCTGAAGTACCTCGAGCGGCGCGTCGGAAACCGCGAGCTGGCTGAAGACATCCTGCAGGACGCCTTCACGCGGGTGCTGAATCACCCAGATCGCACACCACCTGACGAAGGTGTCGTTCCCTGGTTCTACCGCGTGTTGCGCAACGCTGCCATCGACCAGTTCCGGAGACGAGGAACGGCAACGCGTGCGCTGGAGGAATTCGCCCGCGAGCTCGAGACGCATACTGTCGCGGAGCCCGAAATCGAAGCTGAAATCTGCGGATGTCTCACCCGACTGGCCGGCACATTGAAAGCGGAGTACGCCGATGCGCTCCGCGCCGTCGACCTCGACGGAAAGGCGGTCAAAACGTTTGCCGAGGAACACGGATTGTCCGCGAGCAACGCGGGGGTGCGCCTGTTCCGTGCCCGCGCGGCACTGAAGAAACGGGTGATGGAATCCTGCGGTACCTGTGCCGAGCATGGTTGCCGCGACTGCACCTGCCAGACCGCCTGCTGACGAACCGCCGAGGGCAGTCTATTGGTCTAACAAAGGAGCGATCATGGAACGCGATGTTGTGTGCGGCATGCAGGTTGATCCGGCCAAGGCGGCGGCAACCAGCGAATACAACGGCAAGACCTATTACTTCTGCGCCAAGGTCTGCAAGGCGAAGTTCGACGCGAATCCTTCGCTGTACGTGAAGGGCTAAGGCCGAAAGCCCAAGGCCTAAGGGCTGGTCTCAGGAAGAAGGATCAGGAAGAAGGGATCAGGGACAGGAAGCAGTGCACGAGCAGCACACAGAGGCGCCGACGGAAGTTCTCGATCCCGTTTGCGGGATGACGATTTCGCCGGAGGACGCGGTCGGACATCTCGACCATCGCGGGCAGACGTACTACTTCTGCAACGAGAGCTGCCTCGAGCAGTTCCGCGCCGACCCGGACAAGTTCCTCGATCCCGACGCTCGGCAGCCGCAACCGCCGCCACCGGGTGTCGTCGAGTGGACCTGTCCAATGCACCCGGAGATCGTCCGCACCGAGCCGGGCTCCTGCCCGATCTGCGGGATGGCGCTGGAACCGCGAACGATCACGGTCGAAGACACCGGCAATCCCGAGCTCGACGACATGACCCGCCGGTTCTGGGTCAGCGTCGCGTTGACGGCGCCGACGCTGATCCTTGCGATGGGTGAACACGTGCCCGGGCTGCAGCCGCTGGTGGCGCCCGCCGCAAGGAACTGGGTACAGCTCGCGCTTGCCACCCCGGTAGTGCTGTGGGGAGGCTGGCCGTTCTTCGTGCGCGGCTGGCAATCGGTCGTGAACCGCAGCCTGAACATGTTCACGCTGATCGCCCTCGGCGTCGGCGCAGCCTACATCTTCAGCGTCGCCGCGATGCTCGCGCCCGGATGGTTTCCCGCGGCCCTGGGTGGCCAT
>Ga0111539_10000923_pt1 | contig 38413 bp, 37 predicted proteins | sample RhiMethybrSRZTD1_FD_79667 | JGI IMG/M metagenome (GOLD analysis project Ga0111539, IMG submission 79667) | Populus rhizosphere microbial communities from Tennessee, USA - Rhizosphere MetaG P. TD hybrid SRZTD1 (version 2) (version 2) | ecosystem: Host-associated > Plants > Roots > Rhizosphere >...
ATCGCGCATGGCGTAGAGGGCATCGCGCGTGAGGATCAGCACGGAGTAGGCGCCCTTGACCTGAGCCAGCGCCCACGGGCTCTGATCCTCGAGTGGCACCACCGGGGCCCGGGCCAGCAGGTGCAGGATGACCTCGGTATCGGAGTTGGACTGAAAGATCGCCCCGGTCCGCTCCATCTCCTTGCGGAGCGTGTCGGCGTTGGTCAGGTTGCCGTTGTGGGCGATGGCGATCGGTCCGCGCGCGAACGTCGCGGTGATCGGCTGGGCGTTGCGCAGATTCGAAGAGCCCGCGGTCGAGTAGCGCACGTGACCGATGGCGCGATGACCGGGCAGTCGGCGCAGGCGCTCGGGGCTGAAGACGTCGGCCACCCAGCCCATCGCCTTCTCCAGATGAAAGGCGCTGCCGTCGGTGGCCGCGATGCCGGCCGACTCCTGGCCGCGATGCTGGAGCGCGTAAAGACCCAGATAGGTGACGTTCGCGGCCTCGGGATGATTCCAGATCCCGAAGAGCCCGCACTCGTCGTGGAACTTGTCGTCACGCCATGTGGTGCTCAAAGCCGTTCCTCCATGCGTGCTCGACGCTGTCCAGTCCCAGGTCCACGATCGTGGTCGACCCCATGCGCAGCCGCAGCCGATCGCCGCCCGTCGTCCCGAGCCACCGCCACGGGATGGCCGACTCCGCCATCAACGCCTCGAACTCGCGCTGGCGACTCGCCTCCACCGCCACCACGACGCGCGAGGGTCCCTCGCCGAATAGCGCCTGATCGCGGCGCCCCTCGGCCCCCAGCGTCACGTCGCAGCCCATCGGCTCGCGTCCGGTGATGCACGACTCGGCCAGCGCCACCGCCAGGCCACCCTCGGCACAATCGTGAGCCGCGGTCACCAGTCCGCTTCCGATGGCCGCCCGCACCGCCGCCTGCACGCGCCGCTCGGTCTCGAGATCGAGCGCCGCCAGCGTTCCCGCCAGCCGGCCGTGTCGAGCCCACAAATACTCGGAGCCACCGAGGCTCACCGCATCGGGCCCCAGCAGCGCGATCCGCTCGCCGGCGCCCTTGAACCACTGCGTCGCCAGCTGACCGGCATCTTCCAGCAATCCCACCACGCCGATGACGGGAGTGGGCAGAATGGCGGCGCCGGAGGTCTCATTGTAGAGGGAAACGTTGCCGCCGACCACCGGGAGCTCCAGCGCCCGGCACGCCTCGGCGATGCCCTCGATGGCTTCGGCGAACTGCCACAGGATGTCGGGCCGCTCCGGCGATCCGAAGTTCATGCAGTCGGTCACGCCCAGGGGCTGGCCGCCGGCGCACGACACGTTGCGGGCCGCCTCGCAGACGGCCAGAGCGGCGCCGCGGCGCGGATCGAGGAAGACCTGACGCCCGTTGCCATCGGTCGACACCGCGATGGCGCGTCGCGTCCCCTTCACACGGAGCACGGCGGCATCCGAGCCCGGCAGCACCAACGTGTTGATGCCGACCTGCTGGTCGTACTGGCGGAACGCCCACTGCTTGGAGGCGATCGTCGGTGAGGCGAGAACGTCCAGCAGGGCGGCGCCGAGGTCGGACGGCTCGGGCAGCGACAGCGGATCGAAGGCCTGTCGCTCGCGGAGCCAGGCCGGCGCCGCGTACGGCTTCTCGTACATCGGCGCCTCGGCCAGGGCCTCGATCGGCACGTGGGCCACCTGGTCGCCGCGATGGCGGACCACCAGGTCGCCGCCGTCGGTCACCTGCCCGATGCTGACGGCGTCCAGCTCCCACTTGGCGAAGATCTGCTGCAGGGCCGCCTCCTGCCCTCGCGCCGCGACGATGAGCATGCGCTCCTGCGACTCGGAGAGCAGTAGCTCGTACGGCGTCATCCCCTCTTCCCGCTGGGGCACCGACGATAGCTCGACCGCCATTCCCATCCCGCTCCGCGCCGGCATCTCCGAGGTGCAGCACGCCAGGCCCGCCGCACCCATGTCCTGGATGCCGACCACCACGCCGCTGGCCATCGCCTCCAGACACGCCTCCAGCAGGAGCTTCTCGGTGAACGGATCGCCGACCTGCACGGTCGGTCTCCGCTCCTCGGCGTGCTCGTCGAAGGTGGCCGATGCCATGGTGGCGCCGTGGATGCCGTCGCGCCCGGTCTTGTTGCCCACGTAGAAGACCGGGTTGCCCACCCCCTCGGCCCGGGCGCGGAAGATGCGGTCCGCGCGCACCAGCCCCACGCACATCACGTTCACCAGCGGATTGCCCGCGTACTCGGGCGCGAACGCAATCTCACCGCCCACGGTCGGACAGCCGAAACAGTTGCCGTACCACGAGATGCCTGAGACGACACCGTCGATCAGGCGCCGCGTGCGAGGGTCGGCGGGATCACCGAAGCGCAGCGAGTCGAGCAGCGCGATCGGTCGCGCCCCCATGGTAAAGATGTCACGCAGGATGCCACCCACGCCGGTGGCCGCCCCCTGGAACGGCTCAATGAAGGACGGATGGTTGTGACTCTCGATCTTGAACACTACCGCCCAGCCGTCCCCGATGTCGATCGCGCCGGCGTTCTCCCCCGGGCCCTGCAGCACACGGCGACCGGTCTGGGGGAGGCGACGCAGAAATACCTTGGAGTGCTTGTAGGCGCAGTGCTCGGACCAGAGCGCCGAGAAGAGTCCGAGCTCGGTGTAGGAGGGCTCGCGACCGAGCCGCTCGATGATGCGATCGTACTCGTCGGCCGTGAGGCCCAGGCCGCGCGCCAGGTCGAGCGTGACCTTCGGCTCGACCGCGTGGGTCAACGCTTGCTGAACGTCCCGTCCTCGACGAGGCTGCCGAGGAGCGAGTGGAAGAGCAGCAGCCCGTCCGTGCCGCCCATGGCTGACTCGGCCGCCCGCTCGGGGTGCGGCATGAGCCCCAGCACCGTCCCTTCCGCGTTGACGATTCCCGCGATGTTGTCGAGTGAGCCGTTGGGATTCGCGGCCTTCGTGACTTTCCCCTCGGCGGTCGCGTAGCGGAACACGATCTGGTTGTGCGCGCGCAGCGCGCGCACGGTCTCGATATCCGCGTGGTACTTGCCCTCGCCGTGCGAGATCGGCATCTGGAGGACCTGGCCGGGACGCAGCGCCCGCGTGAACGGCGTCTCGACGTTGTCGACCACCACGTGCGTCGACTGGCAGCGGTACTGCAAACACTCGTTGCGCATCAGCGCGCCCGGCAGCAGGCCCGCTTCGCAAAGAATCTGGAAGCCGTTGCACGAGCCGAGCACGAGCCCACCGCGCGAGAGGAACTCGGGCAGCGCCTCCACCACCGGAGACCGGCCGGCCACGGCGCCCGCGCGCAGGTAGTCGCCGTACGAGAAGCCGCCGGGAAGGACGATGCAGTCGAGGTCGTCGAGATTCCGATCCCGGTGCCACACGTACTTGACCGGCTGCCGGATGACTTCCGAGATGACGTAGTGGAAGTCGCAGTCGCTCCACGTGCCAGGAAACACGACGACGCCGAATCTCATGTGGGCGGGTTTCTCCTCTTGGTATGCCGCGGCGGCAACTGGCGCAACGTGGCCATCTTACCGGACCTGCTCGGACGGGGCAAGGCGCTCGGCCCCTTCGACGTCGATCGCGTAGTCTTCCAGAATCGTGTTGGCGAGCAAGCGCTGACACATCTCGTCCACGCGATTGCGCGCCTGGGCCGGCGTGGCCGCGTCGACGTCGAGCTCGATCAGCTTGCCCACGCGCAGGCCGCGCGCGTCGGCGAAGCCGAGACCGCCCAGCGCGCGCTGGACCGCGGCGCCCTGCACGTCCATGATGCCGGGCTTGAGCCGGATGAGCACACGGACCTTCACTGAAGACCCGCCCGCCGGAACACGGCCTCGACGTTGCGCACGTACCAGGCCGGATCGAAGCAGGCCTTCAGATCGGCCGGGCCCAGCCGCTCGGTGACGGCGGGATCGGCGGCCAGCAGCTCGAGCAGCGGCCGTCGCTCCTTCCACGCCCGCATGGCGTGGCGCTGCACCAGCTCGTAGGCCACCTGCCGCGCCAGTCCGGACTCGGTCAGCTTCAGCAACACGCGCTGGGAGTAGATGTTGCCCTGGCTGAGATCCAGGTTCTCGGCCATGCGGGTCGGATCGACGTCGAGCCCCTCGACGATGAACGTGGTCAGGTCCAGCACGTAATCGAGCAGGATCGTCGAGTCCGGCAGGATCACGCGCTCGACGGAGGAGTGGCTGATGTCCCGTTCGTGCCACAGCGCGACGTTCTCTACCGCGGCCAGCGCATTGGTGCGCAGCAGCCGGGCCAGGCCGCAGATGCGCTCGGCCAGCTCGGGGTTGCGCTTGTGGGGCATCGCGCTGGAGCCCTTCTGGCCCTCGCCGAAAGGCTCCTGGGCCTCCAGCACCTCGGTCCGCTGCAGGCCGCGCACCTCCAGCGCGATCTTCTCGAGCGACGCGCCGGCGATGGCCAGCGCGCTGACGAACTCGGCGTGGCGGTCGCGCTGCACGATCTGGGTGGAGACCGGCTCGACGCCCAGGCCGAGGTCGCGACAGACCTCTTCCTCGATCTCCGGCTCCACGTGGGCGAAGTTGCCGACCGCGCCGGAGAGCTTGCCCACGGCGATGGCCTCGCGGGCCCGACGCAGGCGCTCGAGATTGCGTCCGGCCTCCACGTACCAGACGGCCACCTTGAGACCGAAGGTCGTCGGCTCGGCGTGCACCCCGTGCGTGCGCGCCACGGTCAGCGTGTCGCGGTGCCGCCGCGCCAGGGTCGCCAGCGCCGTGCGCAGGCGCTCCTGGCCCGCGATGAGCAGATCGGCGGCATCGCGAAGCTGCAGCGCGGTGGCCGTGTCCCACACGTCGTTGGTGGTGAGGCCGATGTGCACGAAGCGCGAGTCGGGACCGAGCTGCTCTTCCAGGCTGGTGAGCAGGGCGATCATCTCGTGCTTGACCCGCCCCTGGATGGCGAGGATCCGGTCGATGTCGACCCGCGTGTCGCGGATGCGGGCCAGCGCCTCGGCAGGGATGCGGCCGCGGCGGGCGTAGGCCTCGCACACCGCCACCTCCACCCGGAGCCACGCCTGGTACTTTGCGGCCTCGCTCCAGATGCTTCCCATGGCGGGCCGGGTGTACCGCTCGATCACGCCCACACCTTAATGCAAAACCCCACCAAGTGGAAGCCCACTACCCCGTCCACCACTACGGGTCGGGGGGGTCGAGCGCCGGCTTGACCGGCGCTACGAACCAACGCCAAACGTATTTGAACTTAGCTAGTCGAGCGGTGGGGGGCTCGGGGGGAGCGGCGCTCGCTTCCCCCGAACTATCTCAATTCTGCTGGGAGGTTCCGGCGGTCGAGCGGGCCGAGCGTGGTCAGCGCAAGCTGGTCCTCGTCGATGACCTGGCTGACCAGGGCCTGCACCTCGTCGTGGCGGACCCCGTCGATCGAGGCCAGCATGTCGTCGATGGTCAGGAACGAGCCCAGGTGCAGCTCGTGCTTGGCCAGGCGATTCATGCGGCTGGAGGTGGATTCCAGCGAGAGCATGAGACTGCCCTTGAGGTGATCCTTGGACCGCCGCAGCTCCTCCTCGGTCACGCCGTGCTTCTTGACGTCGCGCAGCTCCTTGAGGATTGACTTGAGCACCTTGCTGAAGTTCTTCTCGTCGGTGGCGGCATACACGTACATCAGCCCGGTGTCGGTGAAGGCCTGCACGCCGGAGTGCACCGAGTACGCCAGCCCCTGCCGCTCCCGCACTTCCTGGAACAGGCGGGAGGACATGCTGCCGCCGATCACGTCGTTGAGCACGAACATCGCGTAGCGCTCGGGGGCGGCGTGCGCCAGGCCCGGGAAGCCCATCACCAGGTGCACCTGCTCGAGCGCCTTGTTGACGATGTTCACGCCTGGCGCCAGCCGGACGGCGTCACTGGCCCGCGACCGGGCCGGCCGCGTGTAGCCGTTGAAGCCCCGCCCGAACAGCTCCACCACCTGATCGTGCGTGACATTGCCGGCCACGGCGATGATGATCCGCGGCGGCACGTACTCCTCGCCGAAGTACTCGGCGATGGCGTCGCGGTGAAAGCCGGTCACGAGCTCGCGGGTGCCCAGGATGGGTCGCGCCAGCGGATGCCCGCCCCAGATCTGCGCGGCGAAGAGGTCGTGGATGATGTCGTCCGGGGTGTCCTCCACCATCCGGATCTCCTGCAGCACCACCGACTTCTCGCGCTCCAGCTCTTCGGCGTCGAAGAGCGGGTGGAGCAGGATGTCGGTGAGGAGATCGACGGCCAGCGGCAGGTGCTCGTCGAGCACCTGGACGTAGAAGCAGGTGTTCTCCTTGGTGGTGAAGGCGTCCATCTGGCCCCCCACCGAGTCCATCGTGCGGGCGATGGCCTCCGCGCTGCGGGTGGCCGTGCCCTTGAAGACCAGATGCTCGATCAGGTGCGAGACGCCGCCGCGAGCCTCGATCTCGTGACGCGACCCGGTCTCCACCCACACGCCGACGGCGACCGAGCGGACGTGGGGCATGCGCTCCGTGAGGATGCGCATGCCGTTGGGCAGAACGCTCTTGCGATAGCCTTCAGTCACGTGGGGGGTTGGCGGCCTGCGGGTTCTTCAGCCGCTCCTTGTCGGCCAGCGCGGGCTGGTCGCGCAGGGCCATCTTGCGACTCAGGCGCATCTTGCCGTTGCCGTCCACCTCGATGACCTTGACCAGCACCTCATCGCCCTCGCTCAGCACGTCCTGCACCGAGCGGATACGGCTCTCGGCGATCTGCGAGATGTGCAGCAGCCCCTCGGTGTTGGGGATGACCTCCACGAAGGCGCCGAACTCGACGATCTTCTTCACCTTGCCGAGATAGATCCGGTCCAGCTCCACCTCGCGGCAGATGTCCTGGATCATCCCGACGGCCTTCTGCACCGAGGCGCTGTCCGGCGAGAACACGGTGACCCGGCCATCGTCCTCGATGTCGATCTTGGTGCCGGTCTGCTCCTGGATGGCGCGCACCACCTTGCCGCCGGGGCCGATGATCTCGCGGATCTTCTCCTGGCGGATCTTGATGGTCACGAAGCGCGGGGCGAACGGGCTCAGCTCGGTGCGCGGCTTCTCCAGCGTCTCGCGCATCTTGCCCAGCACGACCATCCGGGCCTCGCGGGCCTGCCGCAGCGCGTCCCGCATGATGTCGATCGACACCCCGGTGATCTTGATGTCCATCTGCAGCGCGGTGACGCCCTTCTCGGTGCCGGCGACCTTGAAGTCCATGTCGCCGTAGTGGTCCTCGGTGCCCATGATGTCGGTGAGGATCCCGAACTTGTCGCCTTCCTTCACCAGCCCCATGGCGATACCCGCCACGTGCGACTTGATCGGCACACCGGCATCCATCAGCGCCAGGGAGGCGCCACACACGCTGGCCATGGACGACGAGCCGTTGGACTCGAGGATGTCGGACACCACGCGGATCGTGTACGGGAAGTCTTCCTTGGCCGGCAGCACGCCCTCGACGGCGCGCTCGGCCAGGGCGCCGTGACCGATGTCCCGGCGTGAGGGCGAGCCGAAGCGCCGCACCTCGCCGACCGAGAAGGACGGGAAGTTGTAGTGCAGCAGGAAGTGGCGGTAGGACTCCCCTTCCAGCGCCTCGATCTTCTGCTCGTCGGCCTTGGTGCCGAGCGTGGCGGAGACCAGCGCCTGCGTCTCGCCGCGCGTGAAGAGCGACGAGCCGTGGGCCCGCGGCAGATACGCCACCTCGGTCGAGATCGGCCGGATCTCGGTGACCTTGCGACCGTCGACCCGCAGCCCGCGCTCCACGATCATGCGGCGCACTTCCGCGCTCTCCACTTCCTCGAACGCGGCCCGCACCGCACCCTTCTTGTCGTCGGTGAGACTCAGGGCGGTCCACACCTCGTCGAACACGCGGGAGACGGCCTCGGAGCGCGCGTGCTTCTCGTGGGTGGCCAGGGCCGCAGCCAGCTTGCCACTGGCGATCTCGCGCACCCGCGCGGCCAGCGCCAGATCCTTGCCGGCGTTCGGATCGAACGCCCAGCGCGGCTTGCCGGCCTGCGCGACGAGATCCTTCTGGATGCGCGCCAGCCGCCGGCACTGCTCGTGGCCGAAGGCGATCGCCTCCAGCATCTTGTCCTCGGACACTTCCTTGGCACCGGCCTCGACCATCAGCACGGCCTCTTCGGTGCCCGCCACGATGAGCTCGATCTGCGAGGCTTCCTGCTCGGCCGTCGTCGGATTGGCGATGAACTGGCCATCGACGAGACCGACGCGGACGGCGCCGACCGGACCGCTGAACGGAATGCCCGAGATCGCCAGCGCGGCGGAGGCGCCGTTCATCGCTAGGACATCGGGATCGTGCTGGGGATCGCCCGAGATCACCAGGCAGATGACCTGGATCTCGTTGCGAAAGCCGTCGGGGAAGAGCGGCCGGATCGGCCGGTCGATCAGGCGGCAGGTCAGGATCTCCTTCTTGACCGGCGCGCCCTCGCGCTTGAAGTAGCCGCCGGGGATCCGCCCGCCGGCGTAGGCACGCTCCCGATACTCGACCGTCAGTGGGAAGAAGTCCTGGCCCTCGCGGGCGCTCTTGGCGCCGACCACGGTGGCGAGCACCATGCTGGCACCAAATCGGACGACGACTGCACCGTCGGCTTGCTTGGCCACCTTGCCCGTCTCGATGGAGAAGGGGAGGCCGTGAATGTCGATCTGTACGCTGTGGCTCATACGAACGTTTGTCCTCGTGGTTCGGCGGTCACCCGGCGAACACCTAGTGTGAGGGGCGCTCGGGCGCGCGATCGATCGCGCGCACCGCACCCGCCAAGGGCCCCCGGGGTCTCTCCGTCCGAGGACCGGTCATGTGCTGCAACGCACCCGCCGTCAACGGCGGATGCCGAGCCTCTCGATGAGCGCCCGATAGCGCTCCGCGTCCTTTCCCTTCAGGTACTCGAGCAACCCCCGGCGCTTGCCGATCAGCATCAGCAATCCCCGCCGCGAGTGATGGTCCTTCGTGTGCGCCTTGAAGTGCTCCGTGAGGCCGTTGATGCGCTCGGTCAGAAGCGCGACCTGGACCTCGGGCGAGCCGGTGTCGCCTTCGTGCACCCGGAACTGCTCGATCAGGCCTTTCTTACGAACGACCGCAAGCGCCATGGGAAGGTCTCCTCCAATCGCCTCGTCCCAGAGACGCATCCCCAGGGCGGGTTCAAAAAAACTTTGTTTTGTCAGCAGATAGGAGCCAAGGGTACCACGGGGTGGGCCGGAAGTAAAGTTAGCGGGCCGCGAGCCCTACCCGGGCAGCCTCCACGTCCCTGGCGATCTGGGCCTTGAGATCCTCCACCGAGGGAAACCGCATCTCCTCCCGGAGGTGAAGCATGAAGTCCAGACGCATCCGGCGGCCGTAGAGATCGCCCGTGAAATCCAGCAGATGCGCCTCGATCGCCAGGGTCGTCTCCGCAAACGTCGGGCGCACGCCGATGTTGACGACGGTCGGGTGGACGACGCCATCGACGTGCGCCAGGCAGCCGTACACTCCGCGCGGGATGAGGAGATTGCCGTCGGGCGCGAGGTTCGCCGTGGGAAACCCCAGGGTGCGCCCGCGGCCGGCGCCGCTCGTCACCGTCCCCCCGATCGCGTAGGGCCGTCCCAGGAACCGGGCCGCCGCGACGACGTCACCCCGCTGCAGGGCGGTCCGGACCTCGCTCGACGAGACCGGCACGCCCCCCACCGTGAGGGGCGGCACGACGTGTGCCTGGAACCCGAGTCGGCTCGCCAGCTCTTGCAGGAGGCCGGCATCGCCGCGGGCCCCCCGCCCGAATCGATGATTGAACCCGACGACGATCTGTTGCGCCCGGAGGCGCCCGAGGAGCACTTCTTTCACGAAGGCCTCCGGCTCGACGGCGGCAAGCTCCGGGGTGAAGCTCAGGACGACGACCCCGTCCACGCCGGTCTCGGCGATCAGCGCCAGGCGCTCCTCGACTGTCGTGATGCTGCGGGGGGCGCGCGCGGGCTGCAGGATCTCGATGGGATGTTGCTCGAACGTGCAGGCGAGCGCCTGCAGTCCGGCCTCCCGCGCGTGCGTCACGGCCGTGCCGAGAATGGCCCGGTGCCCGAGGTGGACGCCATCGAAGGTGCCGAGGGCGACCACGCTGGGACGCGCGTCAGGCGGGAAGGACTCGAGGCCCCGGACGATCTGCATGAAGGATCCGCACCGGCCGGGTCTGTCGCCCGCCGAGCACGACCTCCCCGACCCCGAGCATCCGGCCGTCGGCCGCGTGCACGCGCGTCAGTGTCCCATCGGCCGCCCCCGCCGGCGCGACGTCGACGGGCTGACCGTGCTCGAAGCGCTCGGTGGCCCGCGAGTCGAGGCGGACGGACGGCCAGCCCGGCAGCGTCGCGGCGGCCGGCTGCACCCGCGCCCAGAGCGCGGGTGCGGGAGCGGTCGAGAGCACCTCCCAGGACGTCGCCGCCTCGAGCGTGAAGGGTCCCACGCGGGTCCGTACCAGTCGCTCCACCGCCGCGCCACAGCCCAGGGCGGCGCCCAGATCACCGGCCAGCGCGCGGATGTAGGTGCCCTTGCCACACACGATCGAGAGCCGGACGGACGCCCCGGTGACGTCCTCGACGTCGAGCGCGTGGATCACCACCTCGCGCGGCTCGCGCGGGACCTCGATCCCCTGCCGCGCCAGCTCGTACAGTCGCTGGCCCTGATGGTGAATCGCCGAGTACATCGGTGGCACCTGCTTGATGCGGCCGACGAAGCCGCGGGCCGCGGCCTCGATCTGCGCGCGGTCCACGCTGCCCACCGTCGAGGTCGAGAGCACCCGTCCACTCAGGTCGCCGGTGTCGGTGACGACGCCCAGTCGGAGCGTCGCCACGTACGCCTTGTCCTGGTCGGCCAGATACGGCATCAGCTTGGTCGCTTCGCCGAGCAGGATCGGCAGCACGCCGGTGGCGTCCGGGTCCAGCGTGCCGGCGTGGCCGACCCGCTTGAGGCCGAGCCGGCGGCGCACGAGCGCCACCGCGTCGAATGACGTGACCCCGGCGGTCTTGTCGACCGCCAGCACGCCCGAGTCGCTCATGGCCGGGTCGGGATCGAAGCCGCCGGCTCGCCGCGCATCGCGGCGTGCACCGCGGCCAGTACGTCGCGCGTCACCGCCGCCAGGGCGCCGGGCACCGTGCAGCCGGCGGCGTTGGGATGCCCGCCCCCGCCGAATCGCGCAGCGATGCGGTTCACGTCGACATCGCCCTTGCCACGCAGGCTCACCTTCACGGTGCCGCCGCGCTCGCGCAGCAGACACGCGACGCGGACGGAAGCGATGGACCGCGGGTAGTTCACCAGCTCCTCGGACTCGATGAACGTCTCGGGGACCGCGCCGCTGGGGAGCGCCAGCCACGCCACGCGTCCGTCCTCGCTGACTTCCACGCGGGCCAGCGATTCGCCGAGCCAGCGCAGCGCGTCAGTCGGCCGGCGCTCGTAGAGGGCTGAGGAGACCACCGCGGGCTCGGCGCCGGCGGCGACCAGCTCGGCAGCGATCCGGAACGTCTCCGGCGTCACGTTCGAGTAGCGGAACGAGCCCGTGTCGGTGTGGATCGCGGTGTAGAGATTGGTGGCGATCCCCGGGGTGAGCGGCAGGCCGAGCCCCACCAGGAGCCGGTAGACCATCTCCCCGGTGGCGGCCGCGCCGGTGTCGATCCAGTTCACGTGACCGTACCGGCGGTTGTCGGGATGGTGGTCGACGTTGACGACCACCGAGGCGGCGGCCTTCGCCTGATCGATCAGGCCTTCGGTCCGATCGGGGTTGGGACAGTCGGTCAGCACCGCCACGTCGAGCGGCCCGGTCACCACGGGCAGGACGCGATAGTGATCGACCCCCGGCAGAAAGCCGAGCGCGCCCGGCGCCGGGTGCGGGCCGCCGTACGTCACCGTCCAGCCGGACGCCTCGAGCGCCGCGCCGAGGGCCAGCAGCGTGCCGAGCACGTCGGCATCGGGGTGCACGTGGCCGAGCATCAGGGCCCGTCCGGGCGCGCGGCGAAACGGCGTCAGGACCTCCGCGGGAACCGACGCGCTCATCGCCCCTCGTCCTTCACCTTTTGCAAGATGGACTGGATGCGCGCAGCGTGCTCCATCGACCGGTCCGGCCGGAAGTCCACGTCGGGCGTCACCCGGAGGTCGAGGTGCTGGCGCAGCCAGTTGCGCACGAAGCCGCGCGCGCTGGACAGGGCGGCCAGCGACCCCTCCCACTGTCGCTCGTCGCCGAGCACCGAGACGAACACCTTGGCCACTCGCATGTCCTTGGACGTCTCGACCTCGGTCACCGTCACAAATCCGAGCCGGGGATCCTTCAGCTCACGCTGGAGGAGATTGGACACCTCCTCCTTGATCAGCTGGTTGACCCGGTCCAGACGCTTGCCCTGCATTACAGGATCTCCACGAAGGTCTCGAGCACTTCACCTTCGACAGTGTTCTCGATGAAGTCCAGCGCCTTGGAGACGACCTCGTTGGCGTGGCGAGAGTCGGCCGAGACGTAGGCGATCGCGAGCGTCGCACGCTGCCAGGTGTCCTGGTGGTCCACCTCGGCGACCGAGCACTCGAACCGGGCCCGAACCTTTTGCTTGAGGCCCTTGAGGACGTGCCGCTTGCCTTTGAGTGAGTCCACGTCGGGCAAGTGCAGCTCGACCATCCCCAGGGCGACGCGCGCCGCCGACACGTTGGCCTCCGCCACCTGCCGCGCTACAGCGTGCGCGCGACTTCCTCGCTCGTGTACGCCTCGATGATGTCTCCGGGTTGCAGACCGTTGACGCTCTCCACGCCGATACCGCAGTCCAGCCCGGTGAGCACCTCGCGGACGTCGTCCTTGAACCGGCGGAGCGAGGTGATCGCCCCCTGGCCGAGCACGGTGGTCCCACGCCTGACGCGGGCCAGGGCGCCGCGGGTCATCTTGCCCTCCATCACCTGCGAGCCGGCGATCGGGCCCAGCTTGGAGATGACGAAGATCTGCTTGACCGTCGCCCGACCCAGGATCGTCTCGCGGATCTCCGGGGCCAGCAAGCCTTCCAGCGCGGCCTTGACGTCGTTGATCGCCTCGTAGATGACGTTGTAGTCACGCACGTCCACGCCGTTGGCCTGCGCCTGGCTGGCCGCCTTGGGCTCGGTCTTGACGTTGAAGCCCAGCACGATCGCGTTGGACGCCGAGGCCAGCATCACGTCGCTCTCGTTGATGGCGCCCGCCGAGCTGTGGATGACCTTCAGCTTCACTTCCTCGGTGCTCAGGCGCTCGAGCGATTCGGCCAGCGCCTCCACCGAGCCCTGCACGTCGGCCTTGATGATGAGCCGCAGCTCCTTGACCTCACCGGTCTGGATCTGCTTCTGCAAGCTCTCCAGTGTGATCCGGGTCGAGGCCTTGCCGCGAGCCTTCTCGCGGTCCGAGCGCGTGGTCGCGATCTGCCGCGCCTTGCGCTCGTCGGAGACCGCCACCAGCACATCGCCGGCCTGGGGCACGCCCGAGAGCCCGAGGATTTCCACGGCGTCCGAGGGGCCGGCCGACTTCATCTTCCGGCTCCCGGCGTCGATGAGCGCGCGAATCCGCCCCGAATGGGAGCCGACCACGACGGCGTCGCCCTCGCGCAGCGTGCCCGTGCGGATGAGCGCGGTGGCGACCGGCCCGCGACCACGATCGAGTCGACCCTCGATGATGACGCCCTTGGCGGCCCGGTTGGGATTGGCCTTGAGCTCGAGCACTTCCGCTTGCAGGGCCGTCAGCTCCAGGAGCTGATCGATCCCGGTGCCCTTCTTGGCCGAGGTCGGCACGAAGATCGTCTGGCCGCCCCAGTCCTCGGGCACGAGTCCTTGATTGGACAGCTCACGCTTGACGCGATCGGGCTCGGACTCGGGCTTGTCGATCTTGTTGACGGCCACGATGATCGGCACGTTGGCCGCCCGCGCGTGGTTGATGGCCTCGATCGTCTGCGGCATCACACCGTCGTCGGCGGCCACCACCAGGATGACGATGTCGGTGGCCTGCGCGCCGCGGGCCCGCATGGCGGTGAACGCCTCGTGGCCCGGGGTGTCGAGGAACGTGACCTTGCCGTGGCTGGTCACCACCTGGTAGGCGCCGATGTGCTGGGTGATGCCGCCGTGCTCCTTCTCGGCCACCTTGGTGCGCCGGATGGCGTCGAGCAGCGACGTCTTGCCGTGGTCGACATGGCCCATCACGGTGACGACCGGTGGCCGCAGCTGCAGCTGGCTCGTGTCGCCGCCGGCCTCTTCCTCCTCGATGACCTCGCCCTCGACCGAGCGGATCTCGAGATCGAAATGAAACCGATCGGCAACGAGCTTGGCCTCGGTCGGGTCGAGCAGGTCGTTGACCATCTTCATCACGCCGAGCTCGATCAGTGCCTTGATGACCTCGCCGGACTTGCGGCGCATCTTCTCGGCCAGCTCGGCCACCGTCACCGACTCGGGCACCCGCACCAGCTCGCGCTTGATCTCGACCGGCGGCGGCGGAGGCGGCGGGGGCTCCACCACAGCGGCGGCCGGTCGGATGACCTCGGCCGGCGGAGCCGAACGCGGCGGTACGAACACCGGCGGCGCACTGGCTGCCGCGGGGGGCGCCACGGGCTGAGCCGGACGCGGAGGGGGCGGCGGCGCCGCCGGACGAGGCGGCCCCTGCGTGATGCGCGGCTGCGAGAACGGTCCTGACGGATGGCGCGACGGGCGCGACGGCGGGGGTGGCGGCGGCGACGAGCGCTCCAGCGGCCGGAACGGAACGATCTTCGGCTCGGGCTTGCGGACCCCGGGAGCGGCCGGCGCGGGCGTCGGACTCAGCGGCGCCGGCGGCGCGGCGGCGGCCGGCTTCATCGTCTCCGTCGGCGCCGGGGCCGGCGGCGGCGCGGGGGCCGGCGCCACCGGGGCGATACGCGGCGGCTCCGCCGCGATCTCGGCCGCGGGCTTCGCGACGATCGGGGGCTCGGGGGTGAGCTCGACGGGCTTGGGCTTGACGATCGTGGCAGCCGCTGGCCTGGCGTCGGCGGTCTCCTCGACCGTCTCGTCGCCGGTCTTCTTGGCCCGAAGCGGCTTCCTGACGATGACGGCCTGGCCGTCGGCGCCGATGACCGGCTCCGTCTTCGGCTTGGCAACGCGCTTGGCCTTGACCGTCTCTTCCGGGAGCTCGCGCCCCTTGCCGAGCTTCACCCGCAGCTCGTTGGCGAGCTTCTGGTCCAGAGGTGTCATGGCGCGCACGCCCTTGTGGCCCATCTCCTCGGCCGCGACCATCAGGTCCTTGCTGGTCACGCCGAGCTCCTTCGCGAGCTCGATCACTTTGATCTTCGTCGCTGCCAATTCCCCCTCACCTCCTGTGAACGACAAGCATCGACTGCGTCTCCGTCTCGCCGCACACCGCGCGCTCGAGCCCCTCGTCCAGGCGGCACGCCCCACGCAGCGCGTGCGAGAGCCGTCCGCCCTTCAGCAGGCGCTCCAGGCAGGCCGCGTCGGCGCACACATAGGCGCCGCGACCCGCTGCCGCACCACTGGCGTCGCGCACCACCACACCGTCGGCACGGCGAACCAGCCGGACCAGCTCGCGCTTGGCGCGACGCTGGCGACAGCCCAGGCACGTGCGGAGCGGGACATGCTTCACGCGTCCGCCGGCGGGCGTTCGCCGTCCACCGCCGGGACTTCCACCGTCGGCTCCGCCGCGGGCTCGGGCTCAGGTTCAGGCTCGGGTTCGGCGTGGGCCGCCACCCAGGCCACCGCCGCCGAATAGATCTTGTCGGCCAGATCGCCGACGGCGGGCAGCGCGGCCAGCGCCTCGCGCCCCGACTCGACGATCGCCCGCGGCGACTTCAGTCCGGCCTCCTCGAGTGCCTGGGCGACCTCGACGGTCGCGCCGAGGCTCGTGAGCGCCGCCCGCGACTCCTCGGCATCCGCACGCTCGGTCTCGACCTCGCCCTCGCTCTTGATGTCGATCCGCATGCCGGTCAGCTTCGCGGCCAGGCGCGCGTTCTGCCCCTTCTTGCCGATGGCCAGCGACAGCTGGTTGTCGGGCACGATCACCAGCGCCGAGGGCTGCCCTTCGCCGTCCTCCTCGATCGTGACGCCCGACACCTTGGCCGGCGACAGCGCCCGGGCCACGAACGTCGCCGGATCGTGCGACCACTCGATGATGTCGATCTTCTCGCCCCGCAGCTCGCGGCTGATGACCTGGATCCGCGTGCCGCGCAGACCGACGCAGGCGCCGATCGGGTCGACGTCGCGCTTGGTCGAGGCCACCGCGACCTTGGCGCGCTCGCCGGCCTCCCGGGCCGTGGCCTTCACGACCACGATGCCTTCCTGGATCTCCGGGATCTCGGTCTCGAAGAGCCGAGCGAGATAGCCCGGGTGCGTGCGGGACAGCGTGATCTGCGGCCCCTTGGTGCTGCGCCGGACCTCGAGCACGAAGGCGCGGATGCGATCGCCGGGGTTGTAGCGCTCGCCGGGAATCTGCTCGCGGTCGGGCAGGATCGCCTCGGCCTTGCCGATCTCGAGGATCACGTTGCGCTTCTCGATGCGATGGACCACGCCGCGGAGGATCTGCCCCTCCTTGCCGGCGAACTCCGAGTAGATGCCCTCCCGCTCGGCGTCACGCACCTTCTGGAGGATCACCTGCTTGGCCGTCTGCGCGGCGATGCGCCCGAGATCCTGCAGCGGCTTGTCCTGGAGCAGCTCGAGCTCCACGTCCAGCTCGGCCTCCGCCGTCAGGGCCTTGGCATCGGCGAGGCTGATCTCGAGCTCGGGGTCGGCGACCGCCTCGACGACCTTCTTGCGATGGTAGACGCGGAACTCGCCGGTCTTCCGGTCGATGTGAATGCGGATGTTGTCGCCCGGGCCCAGTGACTTTCGCGAGGCCGACAGCAGGGCAGACTCCAGCGCCTCGAAGAGGACCTCTTTATCGATCCCCTTCTCCCGGCCCAGCTGATCGATCACGATGATCAGTTCTCGGTTCATGATTCAGCCGCCCGTCGCGGCCACGGCACCTCGGCCTCGAGACGGGCCTTGGTGACCCGCTCCCGGGGCAGCTCCACGCGTTCGCCGTCACGGTCCAGCGTAAGCCGCGCGTCATCCACATCCGCCAAGCGTCCGCGGAATTCTTCGCCGCCGGCCAGCCAGCAGCGCACCCGCTTGCCGAGCGCCCAGCGAAACTCACGATCCTTCCGGAGCTGGCGATCCAGCCCCGGTGACGAGACCTCGAGATCGTACGCCTCCTCGATCAGGTCTGACGCGTCGAGGACGTCTCCCACTTCCCGGCTGAGGCGGCGGCAGTCCTCGACGCCCACCCCACCCGCCTTGTCCACGAACAGCTTAAGCAGACCACGGGGACGGTGCGCCCGCCACTCCAGATCCACGAGCGTGAGCCCGTGATCGCGGAGGACGGGCTGCACGGCCTCCTCGATTCGGAGCTCCCGTTCGTTGTCCTGCATCCCACCCACAAAGTAAAAAAGTGGGCGACGCCCACTTTTTCGAGACTTTAGCACGGGTGTTGCCGAGAGGCAACACCGAGTCGGCTCACGACAGGTGCGAGAGCACCTCCAGGGACTGGAGCGTGGCGAGGACCTGGTCTCGGGGAACCCGCTGCTCGCGGCGCGGGGCGCGGCGTTCCTTGACCTCCACCAAGCCCTCCTTGGCCAGGGCGTTGCCGATCGTCACCCGGACCGGCATCCCCATCAGATCCGCATCTTTGAACTTCACGCCCGGCCGCTCGTCGCGATCGTCTAGCAGCGCGTCGAGCCCGGCCTTCTGGCAGGCGGCGTAGATCTCCTCCGCCGCGGCCATCTGGCCGGCGTCGCGCACGCTCACGACCACGATGTGCACGTGGAAGGGCGCGATGGCCGCGGGCCACACGATGCCGTCGGCGTCGGCCAGCTGCTCGATGGCGGCAGCCGCGATGCGCGCTGGGCCGATGCCGTAGCTGCCCATGACGATCGGCTGCTCCTTGCCCGACTCGTCGAGGTACCGGGCACCGAGGGCCTCGGCGTACTTGGTCCCCAGCTTGAAAATGTTGCCGACCTCGATCACCTTCTGGATTGCGAGCGGCTTGCCGCACTGCGGGCAGGCCTCGCCGCCCTCCACCGTGTGCAGATCGAGGAAGCGGGCCTCGAAATCGCGCCCCGGCGTGACGCCGCGCAGGTGGAAGCCCTCGCGGTTGGCGCCCACCACGTACACGCCGTCCTTCAGGTGTTCATCGGCCAGCATCGTCACCCGGGCGCCCACGGGCCCGATGGAGCCGGGCGGCGCTCCCAGCAGGCTCGCGACCTCGTCCGGCTGGGCGGGCCGGAAGTCATGCCCCACCACCCGCGCGAGCTTGCGCTCGTGCAGGGCGTGGTCACCACGGAGGAGGACCAGCACCGGGCCGCCCGCGGTCTGGTAGAGCAACGACTTGATCGTGAGCCGCGGATCGATCTTCAAGAGCGCGCTCACCTCGGCGATGGTGCGGACGCCGGGCGTGGCCACTTCCTCGCGCGTGGCGGGAGGAAATGCGGGGACGGCCGGCACCCCGCGCGCGATCTCGACGTTGGCCGCGTAGCCGCACGCCGCGCAGAGCGCGATCTCGTCCTCGCCCGCCGCGCAGGGCGCCTGGAACTCGTGGGCGCCGAGGCCGCCCATCATGCCGGTGTCGGAGAGCGCGACGTAGAACGTGAGGCCGCAGCGCTCGAAGATCTTCCGGTAGGCCGCCTCGTGCAACGCATAGGAGCGATCGAGCGCCGCCACGTCGGGATCGAGCGTGTAGGAGTCCTTCATGACGAACTCGCGCGTGCGCAGCACGCCCGAGCGCGGCCGGGCCTCGTCGCGTTCCTTGGTCTGAATCTGGTACCAGATCTGCGGCAGGTCGCGGTAGGAGCGGATCTCGCGGGCGGCGAGCCAGGCGATGACCTCCTCGTGGGTCATGCCCAGGACCATGTCGCGGCCCCAGCGGTCCTTGAGCTTGAACATCTCGGGGATGCCGTCCCAGCGCCCGCTCTTCTGCCAGATCTCGGCCGGGTGGATCACCGGCATCGTGATCTCCTGCCCGCCGATGGCGTTCATCTCCTGCCGGATGATCGCCGTGATCTTGTCGTGCACGCGATGGCCGATCGGCAGGTAGACGTAGATGCCGGCGCCGAGCTGACGGACCAGCCCGGCCCGCAGCATGAGCTTGTGCGAGATAGCCTCGGCGTCCGCCGGGTCCTCGCGCAGCGTGGGCACCAGCGACTTCGCCATCCGCATCCTAGTGGGCGTCCTTCTTCTTGTTGGCGCCCTTGACGCCCGGCTCGTAGCGGAGCCGCTCGACCGGTGTGCCGCCCAGGATGTGGGACTGCACGATCTCCTCGAGATCGCTCTGCTGCACGCCGCCGTACCACACGTTTTCCGGGTAGACCACGATCATCGGCCCGTGGCCACACTGCGAGAAGCAGCCGGCCTTGTTGATGCGGACCTGCTGCTGGCGGCCGGCCTTGACGATCTCGCCGCGCAGGTACTTCACGAACCCCTCGACGTCGCCGTCCTTGGGGCAGTCGTCGCCGGTGGTGCACACGAACACGTGGCAGTCGTATTGGCCCATCAGGCACTCGCTCCCGCCGCTTCCTTCGCGGCCCGCCGCTCGCTCAGGAACTTGTCCACTTCCTCGCGCATCGCCGTCACGATCTCCTTCTCCGGCACCTTCCGGATGACCTCCCCGCCCTTGAAGATGAGCCCGATCCCGCGGCCGCCGGCCACGCCGATGTCGGCGGCGCGCGCCTCGCCCGGCCCGTTGACCTCGCAACCCATCACGGCGATGTGGATCTCCTCGTTGAGACCGCGGAACTCGTCCTCGACTTCCCGGGCGAGCTTCACCAGATCCACATCGGCGCGGCCGCACGACGGGCACGACACGAAGGTCAGCCCGCCCTTGCGCAGCCCCAGCGATTTCAGGATATCAATGCCGACCCGGACTTCCTCGGTGGGATCGGCCGAGAGCGAGACCCGGATCGTGTCGCCGATGCCCTCGCTCAGCAGCGCCCCCAGCCCGACCGCCGACTTGATGGTCCCCACGCCCGGGGTGCCCGCCTCCGTGACCCCCAGGTGGAACGCGTAGTCCACCTGATCGGCCAGCATCCGATAGGCCTCGATCATCATCAGCGGATCGGAGGCCTTGAGCGAGACCTTCATCTCCGGGTAGTTGCACTCTTCCAGGATGTGGATGTGCCGCAACGCGGATTCCACCATGCCCTTGGCGCTCGGACCGCTGTACTTCTCGAGCAGATCCTTCTCGAGCGACCCCGCGTTCACGCCGATGCGAATCGGGATCTTGCGGTCCTTGGCCAGGGTCACGACCTCCATCACGAACTTCTTGCCCCCGATGTTGCCGGGGTTCAGCCGCAGGCCGTCCACCCCCTGCTCGAGCGCGATGAGGGCCAGCTTGTAGTTGAAGTGGATGTCGGCGACCAGCGGGATGCGGATCTGCCGCTTGATCTCGCCCAGCTTCTCGGCGGCCTCGCGCACCGGCACCGCGCAGCGCACGACGTCACAGCCGGCCGCCTCCAGCGCCCAGATCTCGAGCAGCGTGGCCTGCACGTCGCGGGTGTCGGTCTTGGTCATCGACTGCACGGTGAGCGGAGCGTCGCCGCCCACCTTGAGGTTGCCGAGCGTGATCTGCCGCGTCTTGCGCCGAGTGATCATGCACTCCGTCCTATCGGAATAATTTGAAGGCGTCGATGCGAACCAGGTCGTTGTAGAGCGCGTAGACCATCAGCAGCATCAGGAGCACGAACCCCACCTGCTGCGCCATCTCGCGCTTGCGCGCGGCCAGCGGCCGGCCGAGCACGCCCTCGATCGTGAAGAAGAGCAGGTGGCCGCCGTCGAGCATGGGCACCGGGAGCAGGTTCAGCACACCCAGGTTCACGCTGATGATGGCGGTGAACAGCGCCAGCGACGCCATGCCGTCCTTGGCCTGGCGTCCGGCCTCGGTCGCGATCTGGATCGGTCCGCCGATGTTGGACGAGTCGATCTGGCGCGACACGAGCTTCCACAGGCCCTTGACCGTCAGCACCGTCATGTCCCACGTCTTGACCGTGCCGTAGCCGGCGGCCATGAGGGGGTTGTACGGCTCGAACCGGACCGCCTTGGTCGCGATGCCGGCCTGGATCCGGCCGACCTCGCGCTCCTGACCGTCGGCCCCCTTCTCGCGCACGGCGTCGGGCGTGACCGTGAGCGTGAGCGGCTTGCCGTCCCGCTCGACGGTGAGCGGCAACGCCTGGCCCGGCCGGCTGCGGATCGCCTCGACGAGATCCTCGGGCGTGAAGACCGGCTGTCCCGCCACGGCGGTGACCACGTCGCCGGCCTGCAGCCCGGCGCGCTTGGCCGGCGAATCGGCGCTCACCGAGCTGATCTGGGGGATGAGCTGAGGGCCTGCACCGATGTCCCAGATCTCGCGCGGCTCACGGAACACCGGATCAGGGACGCTGCGCAGGCGCGGCGTGACTGTCACGGTGCGCTCGGCGCCCTCGCGTCGCACCTTCAACTCGAGCGGACGCCCGTTGGCGCTGGAGAGCGCACGCTCAAGATCTTCCCAGTACGCGATCGGGCGCCCGTTGACGGCGACCACCGTCTCATCGGTGCGGAGCCCGGCGGTGGCGGCCGGGCCGCCGTCCGCCACGCGACCCACCACCGGCGGCCACACCGGCCGGCCCAGCGTGCCGAGCACGACCGCAAAGATCAGTGCGGCCAGCACCAGGTTCATCCCGGGCCCGGCGAAGACGATCAGGAAGCGCGCCCACAGCGGCTTCTTGGCGAAGGCCTTGGCCGGATCGTAGGTCGTCCCGCCGCCCCCCTCGAGGGGGTTGTCCTCCTCGCCCATCATCTTGACGTAGCCGCCCATCGGGATCACCGACAGGCAATACTCCGTCTCCTTGCCGCGCCAGCGCAGGAGAACCGGGCCGAAACCGATCGAGAAGCGCTCGACACCGACCCCGCACCAGCGAGCCACGAAGAAGTGACCGAGCTCGTGGATGAGGATCAGCAGGCCGATGACGATGACGAACGAAACGATCGTGGTGGTCACTGCCGGGCACCTCCAGCGAAAGCGTCGATCCATTCGCCGACGCGACGGCGCGCCTCGGCATCGACGGTCACGCATTGCTCGATAGATGTCAGCGCCGCCGCCGGCAAAACCGTCAGGGCGCGCTCGATGAGCTCGGGAATCTGCACGAAGGCGATGCGGCGGTCGAGGAAGGCGGCCACCGCCATCTCGTTGGCCGCGTTCAGGACCGCTGGGGCCGTGCCGCCCTGCTCGAGCGCGGTCCGGGCCAGCCGCAGACACGGGAACTTGCCGGGATCGGGCGGAAAGAAGGTCAACGCGCCGGTGCGGGTCAGATCCAGGCGCGGCGCGGGGGTCGGGCGACGCTCGGGATACGTCAGCGCATAGAGAATCGGGATGCCCATGTCGGCCACGCCGAGCTGGCCGATCACGCAGCCGTCCACGTACTCGACCATGGAGTGCACGATCGACTGGGGATGCACGATCACCTGCACCTGGTCGGGCGACAGATCGAAGAGCCAGCGGGCCTCGATGATCTCGAGCCCCTTGTTCATCAGGGTGGCCGAGTCGATGGTGATCTTGGCCCCCATCTTCCAGGTCGGATGCTTGAGCGCGTCTTCCACGGTGATGCCGGCGAACTTCTCGGGGGGCCACTCGCGGAACGGACCGCCCGAGGCGGTGAGCAAGATCCGGTGGACGTCGCCGCGGTTGTGACCGACCAGACACTGAAAGACCGCGCTGTGCTCGGAATCCACCGGCAGCAGCGTCACGCCCCGCGCCCGGGCGGCTGCGGTCATCAGGCCGCCGGCCATCACCAGCGTTTCCTTGTTGGCCAGCGCCAAGGTGCGTCCCGCCTCGATGGCGGCCATGGTCGGCAGCAAGCCGGCTCCACCCACCAGCGCCGAGACGACCACGTCGGCCTCCACGTCACGACACAGGGCGACCAGGCCGTCGGCGCCGGCCAGCAGCTCGGGACGGGGGGCCGGCAGCAGCCGGGCCAGCGCGTCGCGGGCGCTCGGGTCGAGCAGCGCCACCGCCTGCGGCGTGTACTTGCGGCACAGATCGGCGATCCGCTCGACGTTGGAGCCGCGGGCCGCCAGGCCGACGACCGAGAACTCGTCGGAGAAGCTCGACACCAGCTCGAGCGTGCGGAGCCCGATGGAGCCCGTGGCGCCGAGAATCGTCACGCGTTTCATGCGCACCCCATGACCAGCCAGAAGTAGTAGAAGGCTGGCAAGTTGAACAGGAGGCTATCGATCCGGTCCAGCACACCCCCATGACCCGGGATGAGCCCGCCACTCTCCTTGGTGCCGGCGCTCCGCTTGATCACCGACTCCGCGAGATCGCCGACCTGACCGGTGATGCCGAGCAGTGTCCCCGCCGCCACCGCGACCATCACACCACACGAGGGCAACAGCCACGCGCGCAGGACCATCGCCATCAGCACGGAGGCCAGCACCTGCGCGGCGGCGCCCTCGACCGTCTTGCGCGGACTCACCACCGGCGCCAGCTTGTGGCGGCCGATCGTCGAGCCAACGAGGTAGGCCGCCGTCTCCCCCACCCACGTGATGCCGACGAGGAACAGCATCAGGTCGTCGCCGCGCGGTGAGTCGTGCAGCAGAATGCCGTAGCCGAGGAGCCAGCCAATGTACATCACGGCCAGCAGCGTGGTGAAGGTCGCCTCGCTCGTGGCCGTCCCGCGCCAGATCGGCGTCGCCAGGATCGCCCCCAGGGTGAGAACGACCACGAAGGCCGGCAGGCCGAAGGGATCCGTCATCCGGCCGGCGGCGAAGGCCGCGGTCACCGCGGTACCAGCCACGACGCCGAGGCGATGGTACACGGGCCGGCCCGCCCGCTGCAGCATGCGCGTCAGCTCCCACAGCGCGGCAGCGCTGGCGATCACGACGAGGGCACTGAAGATCCATCCGGGCGCCTTGACCACGATGATCAGGAACACCGGCAGCAGCACCACCGTGCTCGCCACACGCTTCAGCAGGGCCGGCCTCGGGTACTCGAGGGGGAGACTGGCCGCGGTGGCCACGTCACACCCCACCGAATCGGCGATTGCGCTGCTGAAAGTCGGCGATCGCGCGGTAGAGGTCGGCGGCGCGGAAGTCGGGCCACAGGATCGGCGTGATCCACAGCTCGGTGTAGGCAATCTGCCACAGCAAGAAGTTGGAGATGCGCATCTCGCCGCTGGTACGAATCAGGAGATCGGGGTCGGGCACGCCGTCGGTGTACAGCGCGCCGCTGACGTGGGCCTCGCCGATGTCCTCGGGCGCCAGCGCACCCGCCCGCACCTGTCGGGCCAGCGAGCGGAAGGCGTCGAGCAGCTCATCGCGCCCGCCGTAGTTGAAGGCCATGAGCAGCGTCAGCCCGGTGTTGGCGCGCGTCTCGTGAACGACGTGATCGATGCCCCGCCGCACCGGAAGCGGCACCCCGTGCGGGCGGCCGATGACGCGCAGGCGCACGTTGCGCTCCATCAGCTCCGGCAGCTCCCGGTAGATCGACTCCTCGAGCAGCCGCATGAGCGTGGAGACCTCGTCCTCGGGTCGGTTCCAGTTCTCGGTCGAGAACGCATAGAGGGTGATGTAGCGCACGCCGGCCGCATCGGCCGCCCGCACGAGGCCCCGCGCGGCCTTGACCCCCTCGGCGTGTCCCGCCACCCTGGGCAGCCCGCGGCTGGTCGCCCACCGCCCGTTGCCGTCCATGATGACCGCGACGTGGGCTGGAGCAGGCTGTGCCCGCACTAGCGCGAGCAGCTCCTGCTCGCCAAGCCCGTCGAGGACCGCGGCGGGCGCCGCGCGTCTCAGAATGAGAGCGTCTCCTGGGCTGGATAGTATCGGCGCACAGTTAGGCGGACCACGGGAGCCAATTGTGCCACGCCATGAGCCCTAGCGCCGCCCTTTTCGCTGCTGACAGCCAGGGATACGAGCCCGGTCAACCGATCGCGGATGTGGTCATGGTCCCATCGGTCGGCGCATGAAGCCCTGCGCCCGGGCGTCCATCACGTCCTCTGCGTGGGCCTGACAAAGCGCCGCGAGGAAGTTGAGAATTCGCTGCTCCGGGGCGTCCGCCCCCTGCAGGGCGAGGAGCCGATCCGCCATCGCCCGGAAGGCGGAAGCATCGACGTAACCCGCCTCCCCGCGCGTCAGGCCATGCCCTGGCCACTCTGAAACAATGGGCTTGCTCATTGCAGCCGCCTCCCCGCCCCGGGCACCTCAGGCGCCAACTCGCATCGGGATCGTGAATGTGAACGCCGAACCCGTTCCGACCTGGCTCGTGACCCAGATTCTCCCGCCATGGAGATCCACGAACTTCCGCGACAAGGCCAGCCCGAGCCCAGTGCCCTCCACCTTCTTCGCGGCCGTTCCTACCTGCCGAAACTCCTCGAAGATCGCCTCCTGGTCCTCCGGGGCGATCCCCACGCCCGTGTCCCTCACCGAGATCTCGACCATCCCATCAACTGGCACCGCCCGGACGTCTATCCCGCCGCCCTCCGGCGTGAACTTGATCGCATTGGATAGTAAATTCAGCACCACCTGCCGGACCTTCCGCTCGTCGGCGCGGACCTGCGCGAGCCGCTCATCGACGGTCAGGACCAGTGCGATGCCCCGCCTCCCGGCTCGCTCGCGTACAAGAGTCAGGGCGTTGTCGAGAGTCGCGTGCAGGTCGAAGTCCGTCAGTTCCAGCTCCATGCGGCCGGCTTCGATCTTGGACAGATCGAGGATGTCGTTGATCAGGGACAGCAGATGCTGCCCGGAGGCGTGAATGTCCTTCAGGTACTCTTCCTGCTTTTCGTTCAGCGCGCCGAACATCCGCTCACCCAGGACCTCCGAGAACCCGATGATGGCGTTGAGCGGCGTCCGGAGCTCGTGCGACATGTTGGCGAGGAACTCGGACTTGTGCCGGCTGGCTGCCTCCAGCTGTCGGCTCTTGTCCTCGATCTCCTTGAAGAGCCGGGCATTCTGGATGGCCAGGGCCGACTGCGTGGCGAAGGTCCGGAGCAGCTCGACCGCCTCGTCCGGGAAGTCCCCCGGGCGGTTGCGCGAGACGACCAGACATCCAATCAGCCGGTCCTCGCGGACCATCGGCACGGCGAGGATGGCGCGGACTCCCGACTCGATCAGGTTGACCCGCAGCGGACTGTCGTACGCGCCGAGCACCGTGATATCGGGCACCTGAGCCGGCTCCAGCGTGATGGCGGTCCGGCCGACCATCCCGTCCCCCTTGCGGATCCGCGTCGCACGTCGGGCTTCGGCCAGGGCCCCGCCGGTCTCGGTCGCCGCCCGGTTGACGAACTCCTCGGCGGCTCCGTCGTACTCGAAGACCACGCCGCCATCGAGCCTCGACAGCTGGACGGCCCGCGACACGATCGTCGTCCGCACCGTCCCGAGATCGAGCGTGGAGCTGACGGCGCGCCCGACTTCGCTCAGGGCCGTGAGCTGATCGACCGAGCGCGTCAGCTCGCCAGTTCGGGCTTCCAGCTCCTTGAACAGGCGCACGTTCTCGACGGCGATGACCGCCTGGTCGGCGAAGGTCTGGAGGAGCTCGATCTGCTTGTCGGTGAACGGCTTCACTTCCCGGCGCCACACCGCGATGGCGCCGATGGCGTGTCCGTCGCGGAGCATGGGCACCCCGAGGATGGTCCGAACGCCGAGGACGCGGCCCGGCGCCGCCGAAAACTGCGGATCCGTCTCGAGATCCTTTGCCTGCACGGCTTGCCGTTCCAGAATGGCCCGCCCCATGACCGTATCCGGCGTGGGCACGCGTGGATACTGGGCCCGCCAGGCCGCGATGTCGTGCGACGACACGCCGTCGCCGGCCGCGACGGCGGCCGCCACGGTGATCTGGTCTCTGGCCACGATGAACACCGCGCTGGTCGCCGCGGCGGTGAGCGCCTGCGCGCTGCGCACGATCGCGTCAAAGACCGGCTGCACATCGGTGGGCGAGCGCGAGATCACGCGCAGGATCTCGCTGGTCGCCGTCTGCTGCTCCAGGGCTTCGCGCAGGGCGCGCTGCAGCTCGGTGTCTGACGCGACTGGCGAGGCGCCCTGGTCGCGGGAGGTGAACGGCGACCCGCACTCGCCACAGAACTTCGCGCGAGGTCGACTGTCGTGCTGGCATCGGGGGCATTTCATGCACGCTCCCCACGGGCCCGCGCGACCGCTAGAACGAGAGAATCTCCTGCTCCTTTTTCTTCAGCAGCTCGTCGACCTTGGCGATGAGCCGGTCGGTGGTCTTCTGGACCTGATCGTGCGCCCGACGCTCCTCATCCTCCGAGACTTTCTTGTCCTTGGCCGTGACCTTCAGCTTGTCGTTGGCCTCGCGGCGAATGTTGCGGACGGACACCCGCGCATCCTCGGCCATCTTGGCCACGGTCTTGACGAGCTGCTTGCGCCGCTCTTCGGTGGGCGCGGGCAGGCTCAGCCGGATCAGCTTGCCGTCGTTCACCGGGCTCAGACCGAGGTCAGACTTCTGGATGGCCTTCTCGATGGCGCCGATCTGGCCGGCCTCCCAGGGCTGCACGACCAGCGTACGGGCGTCGGGCGTCGAGACAGTGGCCATCTGGCTGATGGGGGTCGGGTTGCCGTAGTAGTCCACCCGGATGCCTTCGAGCAGCGCGGTAGACGCGCGGCCGGTCCGCACCGTGGCGAACTCACGTCCGAGCCCGTCCAGCGCCGCGTTCATGCGGGTCTCCATATCCTTCAGCACGGCCTGCATGACGACCCTCCTGTCTCAGGCGGACGTGACGATGGAGCCGACGGGTTCGCCGCAGACGATCCGGCGGATGTTGCCGGCGCGCGTGATGTCGAACACGACGATCGGCAGCTTGTTCTCCATGCAGAGCGAGATCGCGGTGGCATCCATCACGGCCAGCTGCCGCTGTAGCACGTCGTTGTAGGTGACCGTGGGCAGACGCACCGCGCTGGTGTCGCGCTTGGGGTCAGCCGAGTAGATCCCGTCGACCTTGGTCGCCTTCATGATCGCGTCGGCGCCGATCTCCACCGCCCGCAGGGCCCCCGCGGTGTCCGTGGTGAAGAACGGGTTGCCGGTGCCGGCGGCGAAGATCACCACCCGGCCCTTCTCGAGATGGCGGATGGCCCGCCGGCGGATGTAGGGCTCGGCCACCGCCCGCATCTCGATGGCGGAGAGCACCCGGGTCTGGCAGCCGGACTTCTCGAGCGCATCCTGCAGGGCGAGGGCGTTGATGATCGTCGCCAGCATGCCCATGTAGTCAGCGGTGGCGCGATCCATGCCGGCCACGCTGGCCGCCACGCCCCGGAAGATGTTGCCGCCTCCGATGACGATGGCGATCTGCACGCCCAACTCGGCGACCTCGCGCACCTCGGAGCCGATCCGCAGAAGCACAACCGGGTCGACTCCGTAGCCCTGGCTCCCGGACAGCGCTTCCCCCGAGAGCTTCAGGACGATGCGGCGGTAGGCCGGGCGACTGCCGGCGTCCGCCGCCACGACTACCCGCTCCCGCCGATCTGGAAGCGAGCGAAGCGCCTGACGAGGATCTTCTCCTTGGTGGAGGCGTTCACCTGGTCCACCAGGTCCTTCACCTTGGTCTTGCCGCTGCCGTCCTTCACGAAGGCTTGCTCGAGCAGGCAGTTCTCGCTGAAGAACTTCTCGAGCTTGCCCTCGACGATCTTGTCGATCACCTGGGCCGGCTTCTTCTGATCGGCCATCTGCGAGCGGTAGATGTCCCGCTCCTTTTCCAGGATGTCGCCCGGCACGTCCTCGCGGCTCACGTAGGCGGGGCTGGTGGCGGCCACTTGCATCGAGAGGTCCTTGACCAGGTCCTGGAACAGCGGGTTCTTGGCCACGAAGTCCGTCTCGCAGTTGACCTCGATCAGCACGCCGATCTTGCCGCCGGCGTGAATGTAGCTGCCGACGACCCCTTCCTTGGCGTCCCGGCCCTCGCGCTTCTTGGCGTCGGCCAGCCCCTTCTTGCGCAGGTACTCCACCGCGGCGCCCAGATCGCCATCGCTGGCCTGAAGCGCCGCCTTGCAGTCCATCACGCCGGCGCCGGTCCGCTCGCGCAGCTCCATGACGGTCTTGGCGTCAGCCGCCATCAGGATGCCTCCGCCTCGGTCACCGCCATTTCGCCCTCGGCGTCGACGACGTCGCCTTCGGTCTCGTCCTTGGCCAGCGTGCCCCGGCCCTCCAGCATGGCGTCGGCCACCCGCGAGGTGATCAGGCGCACCGCCCGGATCGCGTCGTCGTTACCGGGCACTGGGTAGTCGATGCCCGTGGGATCGCAGTTGGTGTCCACGATCGCCACGATGGGAATCGCCAGGCGCTGGGCCTCGGCCACCGCGATCTTCTCCTTGCGCGGGTCGATGATGAACACCGCCGAAGGCAGCGACTCCATCATCTTGATGCCGATGAGCGCCTTCTCCAGCTTCTCCCGCTCGCGGTCGAGCTCGAGGGCTTCCTTCTTCGACACCCGGTCGAACTCGCCGGTCTCCTTCATCTCCTCGAGCTTCTTGAGACGAGCGATGGACTTGCGGATGGTGGTGAAGTTCGTGAGCGTCCCGCCCAGCCAGCGCTGGTTGACGTAGAAGCCGCTGCAACGCGTGGCCTCGTCGAGCACCGTCTCCTGCGCCTGCTTCTTGGTGCCGATGAACAGCATCGTGCCGCCGCCGGCGGCCAGGTCGCGCACGAAGGCATAGGCCTCGCGGAACTTCTTGAGCGTCTTCTGCAGATCGATGATGTAAATGCCGTTGCGCTCGCCGAAAATGTACTTCTGCATCTTCGGGTTCCAGCGCTTGGTCTGGTGGCCGAAATGCACCCCCGCTTCCAGCAATTCCTTCATAGTGAGTGCAGCCATGCGTCCTCGTCCTCCTCATCGGTTGGCCACCGCCACGCTCGGAGGGGTCACCCTCCGACCGATGATGCGCGGCGTGCGTGATGGTTACGTCGTGTACTTCCCGTTGATGCGCACGTACTCCTCGCTGAGGTCGGAGGTGACCATGCGGTCCTCACCCCGCCCCAGTCCGAGGTCGATCGTGATCTCGTATTCCCGCTCGCCCATGATCTCGCGGATGCGCTCCAGCCGCACGCCTTCTCTGAGCACGCCGTGCTCGACCATCCGCTCCTCACCGAAGGCGATGGCCACCTTGTCCTGGTCGATCCGGGCCGCCGACTTGCCGAGCGCCATCATGATCCGCCCCCAGTTGGGGTCGGCCCCGTTGACCGCAGTCTTGACGAGCGGCGAGTTGGCCACGCTGCGTGCGGCGAGCAGGGCGTCCCGGCGGCTGGCCGCCCCCCGGACGCAGAACGTGACGACCTTGGTGCCCCCCTCGGCGTCCTCGACCAGCATCCGGGCCAGCCGTCCCATCAGGGCCTCGACGCCGGCGGCGAATTGCCGCAGTCCGCGGCCGCCCGTCTCCACCGGCCGGTTCTCGGCCAGGCCGTTGGCCAGGATCGCCACCGTGTCGCTGGTGGACGTGTCCGAGTCGACGGTCACGCGGTTGAACGAGCGATCGACGGCCCGGCGGACGACGCCGTTGAGCACGCCGCGCGCCACCGCAGCGTCGGTGGCCACGAAGCAGAACATCGTGGCCAGGTGCGGCTCGATCATCCCCACGCCCTTGGCGATCCCGCCCAGCGTGACCGTGCGGCCGTTGACCTCCAGACGCAGCGCCGCTTCTTTTGGCCGCGTGTCGGTGGTCATGATCGCTTCGGCGGCGGCGTGACCGCCCTGCGGCGACAGCGCCTTCACCAGCTTGGGCAGCGCGCCCCGCACCCGGTCCATCGGCAGCGGCACGCCGATCACGCCGGTCGCGGCGATCAGCACGTGCGCGGTCGGAATGTGGAGCAGGTCGGCCACGGTCTTGGCCATCTCGCGGGCGTCCTTGACCCCACGCTCGCCGGTGCACACGTTAGAGCACCCGCTGGAGGCCAGGATGGCCTGCGCCGCGCCGCTGCGCGCGTGCTCAATCGAGACCTGGACCGGCGCGCCCTTCACCTGATTGGACGTGAACACGGCGGCCGAGCGCGTGGGCGTCGGCGAGTGGATCAGCGCCATGTCCTTCTTGCCGCCGGCCTTGATGCCACCGGCGAGGCCGGCGGCCAGGAAGCCGGGTACGGCGGTGATGCCGCCGTCGAGCCACTCGATCTCGGGCACTCGGCTCAGGGGTACACCGGCGCAGCGTCGAGTCCGGTGCGTTCGTGCCAGCCGAACAGGACGTTGAGGTTCTGCACGCCGTTCGCGGAGCCGCCCTTGCCCAGGTTGTCGATGGCGGACACGCAGATCGCGCGGTTGGTGCGCGGGTCGGCGACCACGGCCACGTCGCAGTAGTTCGAGCCCACGACGAACCGGGTGGTCGGCCGCTCGCCCTCGCCCAGCACGCGCACGAACGACTCACCCGCGTAGAAGTCGCGATAGACCTGCAGCAGCTCGGCCGTCCCCAGCGCGCTGGCCAGCGCCACCGAGGCCGTCGTGTACAGTCCACGATTCAGCGGCAACAGATGCGGGGTGAAGCTCACCTTGAGCGGAGTGCCGGCCAGCGCCGACAGCTCCTGCTCGATCTCGGGCGTGTGACGATGCGCGCCGATGGCGTAGGCCTGCACGTTCTCGTTGGCCTCGGTGAAGAGATACATCGGATCGACCTTGCGGCCCTGCGCACCGGCACCGGTCACGCCCGACTTGCCATCGATGACGATGTTGTCGCGCCGCGCCAGCCCGTTCTTGAACAGCGGCGCCAGCGCCAGGATCGCGCCCACCGGATAGCACCCGGGTGACGCCACCAGCGAGGCCCCCGCGATGGCCTTCCGATGCAGCTCCGGCAGGCCGTACACGGCCTCGGCGAGGCTCCCCGGATCGGCGTGCGGCGCCTTGTACCACGTGACGTAGTCTTGCGGATCACGCAGCCGGTAGTCGGCCGAGAGATCGATGACCTTGCGGCCGCGAGCGCGCAGTATCGGCACCGCGCGCTGCGACTCCATGTGCGGCAGCGCAAGAAACACGACGTCGGCGACTCCGGCGAGCCACTCGGGGTCCAGATCGTGAAACGCCAGCTCGGTCAGCCCACGCAGATGTGGATAGACGCGGGCCAGCGGCTCGCCGGCCAGCCGCTCGGAGGTGACACCGGTGAGCGTCACCCGCGGGTGGACGAGCAGCAGGCGCAGTAATTCGGCGCCCATGTACCCGCTGGCGCCGGCGACGGCAACGCGTAGGCGGTCGGAAGTCGCCACAGAACTCAGCGCTTGGAGTACTGGAACTTCTGCCGCGCGCCCGGCTGACCGTACTTCTTCCGCTCGCGCATGCGGGGATCGCGGGTGAGAAGCCCGGCCTTCTTGAGCGCCCCCCGGAGCTTCTCGTCGAAGCGCGTGAGGGCACGGGCCAGGCCGTGGCGCACGGCCCCCGCCTGTCCGGTCGGCCCGCCACCGGCCACCGTCGCGATCACGTCGAACTGGCCCTGCGTGCTGGTGATCTCGAAGGGCTGGGCGATGATCATCCGCAGCGTCTCGCGCGGGAAGTAGTCCTCGAACGTGCGCTTGTTGATCGTGATCCGCCCGGACCCGGGCCGGACCCACACGCGAGCCACGGACGTCTTGCGCCGTCCGGTGCCGTAGAAGCGATCGAGCACGGTTGCCATCTACCGCCCCTCCTTGCCGCGGGCCGTTGCCGGCAAGGCCTGAGGCTGCTGAGCCTCGTGCGGATGCTCGGAGCCCCGGTAAACCTTGAGCTTCTTCGCCATCGCCCGTCCGAGCCGATTCTTGGGCAGCATGCCCTGGACCGCCCACTCGATGACTCGCTCGGGGTGCGACCGGATCATCTTGTCGAACGGCACTTCGCGCAGCCCACCGATGTATCCGGAGTGCCAGCGGTACATCTTGTCGGTGCGCTTGCGGCCCGTCACGTGGACCTTCTCGGCGTTGACCACGACGACGTGATCGCCGACGTCGAGGTGCGGCGTGAACGTGCTCTTGTGCTTGCCCCGCAAGATCGTCGCCACGCGCGTGGCCAGGCGCCCGAGCACCTGCCCGTCCGCGTCCACGACAAACCACTTGCGATCGATCTCGCTCTCCGTCGGAATCGGCGTCGCCATCATGCCCTCTGTTACCCGCTCGCTCCGTAAGTAGCCGTCACGGATAGGAAAATTTGCAAAGCAAGACTCTACGGCAAAACCCGGGGGGTGTCAAGACACGGCAGGCGTCAGGACCGGGTCTTGCCGGGCCACGGGCACAGGGCCCGCACGGAGCACTTCGGGCACGCGGGCTTGCGCGCCACGCAGGTCCGCCGGCCGTGAATGATCAACAGGTGCGTGCCCTGGGTCAGCCGGCCCCGAGGCAGGACGTTGACCAGCTGATCGTGGATCTCCTCGGCGTCCTCGGACTTCGCCAGCCCCAGGCGCTGCGAGACCCGGAAGACGTGCGTGTCCACGGCGAGCGCGTCCTGGCCAAAGGCGTTGCCGAGGACCACGTTGGCCGTCTTCAGCCCGACCCCGGGCAGCGCGGTCAGGGCCCTACGATCCGCGGGGACGACGCCGTCGTGGCGCTCGACCAGCCCGCGGGCCATGCCGAGGAGCGAGCGGGTCTTGGCCCGGAAGAAGCCGGTCGATCGAATGTCCCCCTCGAGCTTCATCGGATCCGCAGTCGCCAGGGCGTGGGCGGTGGGGTACTTGCGGAAGAGGCCCGGGGTGACCATGTTGACCCGCTCGTCCGTGCACTGCGCGGAGAGGATCGTGGCCACGAGCAGCTCGAGCGGCGTCGAGAAGGTCAGCGCGATCTTCGCGTCCGGGTACGCGCGCTGCAGCAGAGTCAGGATCTTGCGGGCCCGGGCCCGCTTGGCCACCGCCGTCTCTCTCATCGCTGAGCCCCCGAGATGCGAAGCGCTTCACCGCTCACGCTGATGCGACCGAGCTCGATCGGAAACGGCAGCCGCGCGGCAATCCGAGCGGATGGATCATAGTTGCGGATGACCCAGTTCACCAGCAGGTCGGGCACGGGCACGGGACCGACGCGCACGTGGTCGGCCGCCAGCGAGAAGGGTCGGTCGGGCGCGCTCTGCAGCCGCACGCGCGCGCTGACGTCGGGTCCGGCCTGGCGCACGGTGACCAGCAACGCGTCGCCGTCGGTGGTCACCACGGAGCGACGGAAGCGCGGGAGCGCGGCGACGTAGGCCTGCAGATCGGCCAGGGCCAGCGTGGCCGACTCGAACCGGACCCGGCCGGCGTCGAGCGGATCGAGCCGTCCCTCGAGCGCGCTCCACGGGTTCACCAGGAAGTCCTCGATCACCACGAGGATGTCCCGCACGCGGAGGGTCGGCGTGCGCCCGCGCGCAAACTCACCGAAGGTCGCCGCCGCCGCCCGGATCTCCGTCCGGGTGATCCGGCCGGCGCGGATCGCGTCGTCGTACGACAGGCGGATCTCCAGCCCTTCGACGTCGCGGATCACGTCGCCGAGGCGCCGCCGCAGCGCGGCCTCGACCGCGGCGGCGACCGCCGCCGGCGCGGCCTGCACCGGCGGGATCCGGCGCGCACGGACGGTCGCCGTCGAGCCGTCAGGGAGCGCAAACTCACCGATCACCGGGAAGACGCGGGCCAGATTCGGGTCGTGGGTCAGCCGCTCGGACACGCGCAGCGCCTTTTCCGCCGTCCATGACGGGCCCACACTGCCGGTCTTGAGGACCATGTAGTCGATGCCGAGAGGGGGATCGTCCCACGCGCGCACGAAGCGCATATCCAGGCGGTCCCTCACGCCGTAGTAGCGGAAGTTGCTGACGGCGAAGAAGTTGTCGTTCGGAACGATGCTGACCGTCACCGGCGCACCGCGGCGGTCCCGCTCCAGCAGGGCCAGGATCTGGGCGTGCTGCCAGTCTGAGCGCATCGGTGGGGTGCCCGGCACCCACAACACGCCGAGCCCCGGCACGCGGACATTCGGCGGCATGCCCGCGGTGATCGTGGCGAGCTGCACCGCCCCCAGGAGGACCAGCGCAACCGCGGCACCGCGGCGGACGCCGCGCGGCAGAGCCACCAGCGCCAGCGCGGCGATCACCGCCATCAGGCCGAGCAGCGGCAGTGAGTAGCGCAGGTTCTTGTTCTGGATCAGCAGCGACAGGATGAAGAACGGGGCCAGCACGGCGCCGAGCAGGAGCCACTGGCGGCGCCAGGCGGCGACGAAGAGCCCCATCGCGAAGAGCACGCTGGCACCGAAACCGAACTGCTGCAGCAGCATCTTGGGATAGAAGGTCACGCCCGCCAGGCTGAGCGGCTCCGGATGCCCGGCCTCGGCGGCCTGCCCGAACGCGCGTGCGCCGAGCTGCGCCTGCAGGCCAAAGAGCCGGGGCCCGAACCACGGCAGGCTGATCACGGTCGCCATCAAGGCCGCCAGCACCGCGTTGACGAGGCCGCACCGTCCGCCCCGCGCCAGCACCATCACGACCGGCACCAGCACGTACAGCGCGAACGTCGGCTTGGTGAGCATCCCGAGCCCGCATACCACGCCGAACGCGAGCGCCATCGGCCGATGGGTGAAGCGCTCGGTGGCGAGCAGCACCGCGAGCGCGAGGGTGACCATCGCGGCCAGCGGCAGGTCGAGCTGAAACCGCAGCGTGGAGAACACGACGAAGGGGGCGCTGCCGAACAGGAGCGCGGCGGCGACACCCACCGGGCCTCCCGCCAGCCTTCGCCCGAGCAGGTACGCGGCGGCCATGCCGAGGCCGAGGAAGCCGATCATGACGCCGGCGCCGGCGGCCGCATCCGACAGACCGAGCAGGATCCCGGCGCCGGCCAGGCACAGCACGAGCGGCGGATAGAACGACGAGCGCTCAAAGATGCCGCGGAAGTCGCCGGCGCGGATATCGCGCGAGCACTGCACCGCGCGCTCCAGGTGGTTGGCGTGATCCCACTCCGGCGGGCGTCGGTCGATCGACCACCAGACGCTCGCGACCAGGGCGAGAACGAGGAATCCGCCGGCCACCACCAGCCACTCGCGTCGCGCGGTCGCGGTCACAGATGCGACCGGATCAGGGCGATACGCGTCGCGAACTCCGCCGGCGCGAGCCGTCGAGGCTCGTGGTCGACCATCCACACCGGCTGGCGCGGTGCGGGATCGTCGGCCGGGCGCGGGATCAGGTGCCAGTGGATGTGGGCGATCTGGTTACCGAGCAGCTCGTAGTTCATCTTGACCGCGCCGAACGCTGTGGCGACCGCGCGGGCCACGCGGGTGACCTCCTCGATCAGGTGAGCGCGCTCGGCCTGATCCAGCTGCCACAGCTCGGTCGCGTGACGTTTGAGCACGAGGAAGGTCCAGCCGGGGAAGAACTGGTCGTCGTGCAGGTAGGCGACGGTCGTGCCGCAGTCGATGATCCGCTGACTGTCCGCCGGCCACTGCTTGGAGCAGGCCGGGCAGGGCTCGGCGCTCACCGCCGCCGAGCCAGGAACGCACCGAGCCGGCGCAGCCCTTCCTGGATGCGCTCGACCGACGCGGAGTACGAGAAGCGCAGATAGCCTTCGGCGTTGCGCCCGAAGGCGACGCCGGGCGTGACCGCCACGTGGCATTGATCGAGGATCTCGTAGGCGAAGCGCACGGAGTCGCCAGAGAATTGCCGCGCGTTCGCGAGGATGTAGAACGCTCCGGTCGGCTCGAAGCCCACCCCGAAGCCCAGGGCGCGCAGGCCGTCGATCATCAGGCGCCGGCGCGCCGCGAAGATGTGGCGGAAGCGCGCCGTCTCGTCCGTCGCCTCGCGCAGGGCGGCGACCCCGGCCCACTGCACGAACTCATTGGTGGAGATGAAGAAGTTGCCATAGAGCCGCTGCAGCGTACGCACGTGGTTGGCCGGCGCGATCAGCCAGCCCAGCCGCCAGCCCGTCATGGCGAAGGCCTTGGAGAAGCCGTTCAGCACGAAGGCGCGGTCGGTGAACTCGAGAATGCAACGGTCCCGGCCCCCGTCGGTGAGGCCGTGATAGATCTCGTCGGCCACGATCCACGGCCCGTCCTCGCGGGCCAGCGCGGCGATCGACGCCATCCGCTCGGGGGACAGCACCGCCCCGGTGGGATTGGCCGGCGAGTTGATCACGATCGCCCGCGTCCGGGGCCCCAGCCGCGACTGGATCGCCTCCGGCCGATACTGAAACCCGTCCTCCTCGGTCGTGTCGACGTAGACCGGCACTCCGTCGGCGTAGCGGACGAAGTTCGGGTAGCAGGCATAGTACGGATCGCTGAGCACGACCTCGTCGCCGGGATCGAGCAGGGCGCCGAAGAGCAGCATCATGGCGGGCGACGTCCCGGGCGTGACGAGCACCTGGTCGGGCGAGATCTTCACACCGTAGGTCGCCCGGTAGTGATCGGCGATCGCCTCGCGCAGGGGCGGGATGCCGAGGCTGTGCGTGTAGCGCATCTTGCCGTCGGCGAGCGCCCGGTCGAGCGCCTGCTGGACCACGGCCGGCGGCGCGAAGTCCGGCTCTCCGTATCCGAGATGCACCACGTCCACGCCCTGCTCCTCGAGCTTCTGGGCCCGCTCGGCCACCTCGACCGCGAGGAACGGCTCGATCGCTTCCGTGCGCCGGGCCAGGCTCATCGCCCGATCCGTACCCGGAGCGCGGCCACCAGGACCTGCGCCACCATGCCGGGACCATTCTTGAAGACGCCCACCTTGCTCCCACTCTGATCGGCCCAGTTCACGGCCACCTCCACCACCCTATAGCCCGCGGCACGCGCGCGCAGGAGCACCTCGACGTCGAAGCCAAACCCCTCGGTCCTGAGCGCGCCGAACAGTGACAACGCGGCTCGGGCCGTGAATGCCTTGAAGCCACACTGCGAGTCCTCGATGCCGCCGAGCCCGACGCCGGTCACCAGCCGATTGAACACGCGACCCGCCCGCCGGCGATGCGGCAGCGAGCGGACCGACACCGAAGGGTCCGGCAGCGCGCGGGAGCCGATGACCACGTCGGCCCCGGCCGTCAGAGCCGGCTCCAGCCGCTTCAGCTCGGCGATCGGCGTCGCGCCGTCGGCATCCGTGAAAAGGCGGAAGCGTCCCACCGCGCTCAGCATCCCCGCGCGCACCGCCCCGCCCTTGCCGTGGTTGCGCGGCCCCAGCACCAGCGCGCGGACGGCCGGGCAGCGCGCGGTCACGGCGCGGACCGCGTCCGCGGTGCCATCCCTCGAGCCGTCGTCCACGACCACGCACTCCCAGGGCTCTCCCCGCCCCTCGAAGAACCCGACGACCTCGTCGAGATACGGCGGCAGCCGCCGCGCCTCGTTGAAGGCAGGAATTACGATGGACCATTGGAGCGGAGCCGTTGCGTGCGGTTCATCCCGTGGGTGGGCTGGCCTGGGTGCGGCGTGGCTCCGCTCAACCAGCGGTTTTGGGCCGGCGTGGCTCCGCTCAACCGGCGCGTTCGGGCCGGCGTGGCTCCGCTCAACCGGCGCGTTCGGGCCGGCGTGGCTCCGCCGCTCAACCGGCGCGTTCGGGCCGGCGTGGCTCCGCTCAAC
>Ga0111539_10000924_pt1 | contig 38393 bp, 27 predicted proteins | sample RhiMethybrSRZTD1_FD_79667 | JGI IMG/M metagenome (GOLD analysis project Ga0111539, IMG submission 79667) | Populus rhizosphere microbial communities from Tennessee, USA - Rhizosphere MetaG P. TD hybrid SRZTD1 (version 2) (version 2) | ecosystem: Host-associated > Plants > Roots > Rhizosphere >...
TGCCTCTGTATGAGGAAGCCTGAAGCGCGGCTTTTTTGAGCGGTTCCACCTGCTTACGCAGGTTCATCGACCTCCCCACACGGCAAAGCGGGGTCTCTTCGTTCCGCTTCCATCCCGAAATCTGTCGCTGTTACGTCTCGAGGGACGTTACGCGTGACGATATATGGCGCGCTGATCGTTAACGCTCTGCTCACCGCGGCACTCGCCGCAATTGTATTTTTCATTTGGCTGGCCAGCCGCAAACGGATCGCCGCCGAAACCATCGGCCGGGCTGAGGAACAAGCACTTCGAATTGCCAAGGAGGCCGAGCGCGACGCCGAAACCCGCCGCAAAGAGACGCTGCTCGCCGCCAAGGAAAAAGCCCACGAACTGCTCACCGAGGCTGAGCGCCAGGCGCGTCAGGAGCGACAGCAGGCGCAAGCGCTCGAACAAACCCTCTCCCGCCGCGATGTCGCCCTTGTCGAGCGCCAGGGCGTCGTCGATCGGCTCGAAAAAGAGCTGCAGGGGCGCGAGCGCGCGATCGGCGATCGGGAAAAGCGAGCGGAAACCGCCGCAGCAAAGTACGAAAGCCTGGTCGCCCGTCAGCAGCACGAGCTCGAGCGCGTCGCCAGCCTGACCGCGGAAGAGGCCAAAGAACTCCTCATCAAGCAGATCGAGGGCGACGCCCGACACGACTCGGCGAACCTGCTCAAACGCCTCGATGCCGAAGCGCGCGAAACGGCGAGCGACCGCGCCAAGCAGTACATCACGGAAGCGATCCAGCGCTCGGCCGCCGAGCATGCCATCGAAACCACCGTGTCGGTGGTCGATCTGCCGAGCGACGATCTCAAAGGGCGCATCATTGGCCGGGAGGGCCGCAACATCCGCGCGCTGGAACTGGCCACCGGCGTGGATTTGATCGTGGACGACACGCCGGGCGCCATCATCCTGTCCGGGTTCGACCCCTATCGTCGCGAGATCGCCAAGCTCGCCATTCAACGGCTGATTGCCGACGGGCGCATTCATCCCGCGCGCATCGAAGAGGTCGTACAGAAGGTCAAGGACGAGACCGACGAATCGATGCGGAAGGAAGGCGCCGCCGTGGCGTTCGAGCTGGGTCTGCACGATCTCCATCCGGAGATCCACCGTCTGATGGGCCGCCTGAAATTCCGCACCAGCTACGGGCAGAACGTCCTCTCCCACTCGGCCGAGGTCGCCCGGCTGGCCGGGATCATGGCCAAGGAAGTGGGCCTGGACGCGCACGTTGCGGTGCGCGCCGCTTTCCTGCACGACATCGGCAAAGCCATCGATCGCGAAATGCAGGGCACGCATCTCGAGCTCGGCATCGATTTCCTGCGCAAACACGGTGAAAGCGAGCCGGTCGTGATGGCCATGGCGGCGCACCACATGGACATCGACTGGCCCTCACTCGAGGCGATGATCGTCCAGGCGGCGGATGCCATCTCAGCGGCGCGACCCGGCGCGCGGCGCGACATCCTCGAGTCGTACGTGAAGCGCCTCGAAAAGCTCGAGGGCATTGCCGATTCCTTCAAGGGAGTCTCGAAGTCCTTCGCGCTGCAGGCCGGACGCGAGATTCGCATCATGGTCGAGAGCGAAAAGATCTCGGATGAAGAAGCCATCTGGCTGTCCAAGGACATTGCCCGTCGGATCGAGAACGAACTGGAGTACCCGGGCCAGATCAAGGTGACGGTCATCCGCGAGACCCGCGCGACCGACTATGCGAAGTAACGAGGCGTGAACACGGTCGACGATCTCACCGAGCGCGAGCTGATCGCGCGCATTCAGGCTCGCCTCCCTCCTCCGCCAGACTGGCTCCTCGTCGGCATCGGCGACGATGCAGCGGTCGTCGAACCCGAGCGGAACCGCCTCGACGTGCTCAGCGTGGACGCGCTCGTCGAGGGGATTCACTTCGACCGCCGCTTCACACCCGCAGCCGCAATCGGCCATCGCGCGCTCGCCGTGAACCTCAGCGATCTCGCAGCGATGGGCGCGGCTCCTCGCCTTGCGCTGCTCTCGTTCGCCTTGCCCGCGTCGCTCTCCTGCGGCGATTTCGACGCGATGGTGGACGGGATCGCCGCGCTGGCGGTGCACCACCGCCTCCATGTCGCGGGCGGCAATCTGACGCGATCGCCGGGCCCCCTGATGATCGACATCACCATTGTCGGGTCGGCCAAACGACGACAGGTCTTGACCCGTCGCGGCGCTCGCTCCGGCGATGACGTTTACGTGAGCGGATCGCTGGGCGGCGCCGCCGCCGGGCTGCAGATGCTTCGCTCGAGAACAAGCACGACCACGACGGCCACGGATACGAACGGAGGGTACGGTCTAAAGCCAAATGAAAAAGTGGTGGAAGCTTGTGTCCAACGCTACCTCTACCCGGATCCGCGCGTGCGGCTTGGCCTTCTGCTCGGCAGGAACCGTGCGGCGTCGGCGTGCATGGACTTGAGCGATGGGCTGGGCGACGGGGTGACTCAGATCGCGGCTGCAAGCGGCGTCGGCATGACCATCGAGGCTGGTGTTCTACCAATCGACGCGTGCGCGCGCGAGTGGTTCTCCGCGCACGGCGGTGACGCGGTCACCGCGGCGCTGACCGGCGGCGATGACTATGAGTTGCTCTTTACAGTGCGGCCGCGTCAGCGCGGACGCCTGCGAGCGGCCAGCCGACACAGCGGCGTTCCGCTCACCCGAATCGGCGTCTGCACGAGCGATCGCGCGCTCCTCCTGCGGTATGACTCGGACGGATCGTGGACGGACACGCCGATTCCCGGAGGGTTCAGCCACTTTTCAAAGACGTGAAAGTGCAGAGCGCAGAACGCAGACTTCAGATTGAATTTGTGGATGGCACTTCTGCACTTGACTCTGCACTTTGCAATTTCAATCTGAACTCTGCAATCTGAACTCTGCCGTTCCGTCCTGCAATTTCACAACTCTGCAATCTGAAGTCTGCACTCTGTAATTTCACTCTGCAATCCGCACTCTGCCATCTACAATTTCAGAATGCGGTTCCTGTCGCAGTCGACGTGGCGCAAAGGGGCGGCGACGGCCGCGGCCGTGGCGGCATTTGTCGCGCTCTACGAAGTGCAGGTGCGTGACTCGAAGCCGCTGGATCCGGATGCGGCTCCTGGCCCCGGAGCCAGGCTGACTGTCAGCGCAACCGCCTACTGCAAAGGGTCGGTGACGGCGGCGGGCGTCGCCGTGCAGAACGGCGCCGCCGCGTCGGATCGCTCGCTGCTGCCATTGGGGTCCGTCGTTCAAATCGACACGGGCGACTCGCGCTACGACGGGATGTACACGATTCTCGACACCGGCCCGCAGATCAAAGGCCACGAAGTGGACATCTATATGTGGAGCTGCTACGACGCGCTGGCGTTCGGTCGGCGGAAGGTCCAGGTCACGGTGCTTCGCCAGGGATGGAATCCGCGCGCCACGCCACCGGTAGAGCCGACCCTGCTGCAGCGGCTGCTCAACCGTCGAACGCCGGCGCGTCCTCAGGAGCCGCTGCCGTCTCGACCTCTGGTTCAACCTCCGCAAGGCCCATAGCACCCCTCGCGGGTCCCGCGAGGGCACCGCTCTTGTACTGCAGCTCGAACAACTTGAAATAGATGCCCCGGTGAGCCAGGAGCTCCTGGTGCGTGCCCGCTTCGCGCAGCGAGCCCTTGTGCAACACGAGGATCTTGTCCATGTCCTGAATCGTCGAGAGGCGATGGGCGATCGCAATCGTCGTCCGCCGAGCCATCAGGACTCCCAGTGCCTCGCGAATCAGGATTTCCGTCTCGGTATCAACGCTTGACGTCGCTTCATCCAGAATGAGCACGCGCGGATCGAACGCCAGCGCGCGGGCGAAGGACAGCAGCTGCTTCTGTCCGACAGAAAGGGTGGACCCGCGTTCGGCCACCGGCGCCTGATAGCCGTCCGGCAATCGATCGACGAAGACGTTGGCATGCACGGCGGTCGCGGCCGCGCGGACATCTTCGTCGCTGATGGCTGGGTTGCCCAGCCGGATGTTGTCGGCGATCGTACCGGTAAACAGGTGCACGTCCTGCAGGACGAGACTGAAGAGGCCGCGAAGCTCGGCGAGGTCGAGGTCGCGCACGTCCACGCCATCCACGGTGATCCGCCCGCGTCCGACATCGTAGAAACGCAGCAGCAAGTTGATGAGCGTCGTCTTTCCGGATCCCGTGGCGCCCACAATACCGACGCGTTGGCCGGGCTTTACATCGAAGGAGACATCACGCAGAACCCAGTTGGTGTCGTCTTCCCCACCTGGCCCACCTGCCCCACCTGCCCCACCCGGCCCACCTGCCCCACCCGGCCCACCTGGCCCACCTGGCCCGTTGTAAGCGAACCACACGTGGTCGAACACGATATGTCCCAGGGCGGATCCCGAGCGAGGCACCGGCGCCTGCGGCGATGTGATCGCGATGGGTTCGTCAAGCAACTTGAAAATGCGCTCAGACGAAGCCATCGCCGCCTGCAGGACGTTGAACTTCTCGGACATGTCGCTGATCGGCCTGAAGAAGCGCTGTGAGTACTGGACGAACGCGACCAGCGCGCCGATCGTCAGCGTGCCGCTCAGGACGCTGAAGCCACCGTACCAGATGATCAGTGCGGTCGACAGCGCCGCAATCGCCTCGATCGCCGGATAGAAGACCGCGTAGTAGAAAATCCCATCGATGTTCGCATCGCGGTGCTTCGCGTCAATCTCGTCGAACCGCTGGAAGTTCAGCGCTTCCCGCCGGAAGAGCTGGACGGTCGACATGCCGGTGATGTTCTCCTGGAGAAACGCGTTGATCCGCGCAATCCAACCGCGGACCACGCGATACGACTCGCGCACGTTCTTCCTGAACCACTGCGTGACGATCGCGATGAGCGGCAGCACCAGGAACGTCACGAGCGCCAGCCGCCAGTCCATCCCGAGCAGGATCACCATGATGCCGACGAGGGCGAACACATCGCTGAAGATCGTGACAACACCGGAGGTGAAGAGCTCGTTCAGGACGTCCACGTCTGATGTCACGCGAGTCATCAGGCGTCCGACGGGATTGCGATCGAAGTAGCGCAGATCGAGCCGCTGCAAGTGGCCGTAGATTCCCATTCGGAGGTCGAACATGATGCGCTGTCCCGTGATCTGCATCGTCCAGGTCTGCAGATATTCGGCCGCAAACGCGGCCAGGAGCAGCGCACAATACAACGCCGCCAGGCTGCTCAGTCCTTCGAGCTGTCCGGTCGCGACGTAACGATCGATGGCCACTTTGACGAGATACGGCTGCGCGAGCGACACCGCCGCTCCGACGGTGATCGCGGCGATGGCCACCGCGACCTGCCGCCAGTACGGCCGCAGGTACGCGAGCAGCCGACGCATCAGTCGTGCGTCGTACGCTTTGCCGAGGATCTCATCGTCGTGGTGGGTACTCACGAAGCCGCGAGCTCCTCTTCCAGCAGCTGCTGGCGGTGAAGCTCCGCGTACAGCCCGTTGTGCTGAATCAGCGCGTCATGCGTCCCGCGCTCCGCGATGCGCCCGCCATCGAGCACGAGAATCAGATCCGCGTCGCGCACGGTCGAGATCCGGTGCGACACGATGATCGACGTCCGCTGCCGCATGACGCCGCGCAGCCTGACCAGAATCTCTTCCTCCGTGTACGTGTCCACGGCTGACAGCGCATCGTCCAGAATGAGGATGCGCGGGTCGACGACCACGGCGCGCGCAATCGCCGTCCGCTGCTTCTGACCTCCGGAGAGCGTGATGCCGCGCTCGCCGACCATCGTCTCGAACCCCTTCGGGAAGTCCGCGATGTCCTTGTCGAGCCGCGCGACAGCCGCAGCCGCCTGGATTTTCGCGATCCGCGCGGCGGCCGCATCGGGATCACCAGCCCCATCATGCCCACCAGCCCTACCAGCCGCACCCGCCCCAATCAGGGCATCGAGCCCGAAGGCGACGTTGTCGGCCACTGTGTCGGAGAACAAGAATGGCTCCTGCGGCACGAACCCGATCGCACCGCGCAGCGCCGCGAGCGGCATCTCCCGAACGTCCACGCCGTCCACGAACACGGTTCCTGGCGGCGGATCGTGGAGGCGCGCGAGCAGACTGATCAGTGTGGACTTCCCTGATCCAGTCGGGCCAACGAGTGCAGCCGTCTGTCCGGCCTCGATCCGTGCGGATACCTGCACGAGCACAGGCGTATCGCCGTACGAGAACGAGAGATTCCGGAACTCGATCTCGCCGCGAATCGGCTCCAGGCCACGCCTTCCGATCTCAACCGCGGAACCCGCAGAGGTCGCAGAGATCATTTGGCTCTGCGTGTTCCGCGAGTTCTGCGGTGATTCACAATCACGGATGGCCGGCTCGATCTCGAGCACCTCCAGCATCCGCTTCCAGGAAGCCATTCCGCGCTGCGCCATGCTGGTCACCCAGCCAAACGCAATGACCGGCCAGCTCAGCATCGTCAGGTACGCGTTGAATGCGACAAATTGGCCAAGAGTGATGCGACCAAGAATTACTTCGCGGCTGCCCAACCAGAGCACGAGCATCGCTGCGAGGCCGAGAAAGAGCGCCATGCTCGGGAAAAACATGCCCTGCAGCACAATCAGGCGCCGGGTCCGTCGAAGGTACTCTTCATTTGCGCGCTGGAATCGCACCAGCTCGGCCGACTCTTGACGGTAGGCGCGGACGACCCTTACGCCCGACAGCGACTCCTGAACGACGGCGCTGATCTCCGCCAGCTGGGCCTGAATCTGCTCCGATCGTTTGTGAATGGCGCTGCCGAAGTACCACACGGAAATCGAGACGCACGGCAGCGGGATCAAGGCAACCAGCGTGAGCCGCAGATCGATCGAGAGCATCAGCGCGAGCGATGCCACGAAGCCGAGAATGGTACTCGCGGAGTACATCACCGCGGGGCCGACCATCATGCGTACGGCGTTCAGGTCGTTGGTGGCGCGCGACATCAGCTCGCCCGTCCGATGTGACTGGAAATACGACAGCGGCAGCTTCTCCAGATGGGCGTAGAAGTCGTTGCGCATGTCGTATTCGATGTGGCGCGACGCCCCGATCAGGATTCGACGCGTGTAGAAACGGAACACGCCGCCGGCGACGCCAACCGCGAACAGAAGGCCCCCATAGAAAAGCAGCTTCCCACGGGTCACGCCGCCCGTCAGGTCGTCAACGGCTGCCTGGAGAATCCTTGGTGCCGAAACGACGATGGCCTGGGTGAGAACGATGGAGGCGAGGCTGGCCAGAAACGCCCCCCGGTAACGCAGAACATAGCCCTGGAGGCGGCGAAACGAGGACACATCGCCAGTATATCTCTCGAATTCCAGGCCGCGGCCGGGCTTCACCCGCGTCGAGTACCGCGATAGAATGCGCCTCATGCATGCTCTCTATCTCGTCATCCCCACGCTCTGCATATTGGCGATTGCGTACCGCTACTACAGCGCCTTCATTGCGGCAAAAGTCATGGTGCTGGACGATACCCGCAAGACTCCAGCCCATTTGAAGTACGACGGGGCTAATTACTATCCGACCACTCGCTGGGTGCTGTTCGGTCACCACTTTGCGGCCATCACCGGAGCCGGACCGCTCATCGGCCCGGTGCTCGCCACGCAGTTCGGCTGGGCGCCCGGGTTCATGTGGTTGCTGGCCGGTGTGTGCCTGGCCGGCGCGGTCCACGACTCGGTCACCCTCTGGGCCTCCACCCGCCGGGGCGGCCGATCCCTCGCCGAAATCGCGCGTTCTGAGATCGGCACCGTCGCCGGGAACACCGGCATCGTCGCCATTCTCTTCATCCTGGTGATCGCGCTTGCCGGCCTCGGCATCGCCTTCGTGAAGGCGCTGGCGGAAAGCGCGTGGGGCGCTTTCACCGTCGGTGCGACCATCCCGATCGCCATCTTCATGGGCTTCTATATGTTCGTGTGGCGCAAGGGCCACATCAAGGAAGCCACGATCATCGGCGTCACGCTGATGTTCCTCGGTGTCATCTTCGGCAAGAACGTCGCCGAGTCGTCGTTCGGGCATTTCTTCGTGCTGACGCCGCATCAGATCACCTTCGTGCTGGGCATCTACGGCTTCGCGGCCGCGACCATGCCGGTGTGGATGCTGCTGACGCCGCGCGCGTACCTCAGCACCTACATGAAGATCGGAACGATTCTCTTCCTCGCGTTGGGCGTCATCATCGTCAACCCTGAGCTGCACGCGCCGAGCTTCTCGGTATTCACCAGCGGCGGTGGACCCATCATTCCTGGTCCGCTATTCCCGTTCGTGTTCATCACAATCGCGTGCGGCGCCATTTCCGGCTTCCACGCGCTGATAGCGTCGGGCACGACCTCCAAGATGGTGGACAAGGAGTCGGATATCCGGTCCGTCGGTTATGCCGCGATGCTCTTTGAAGGCCTGGTTGGTGTGATGGCCCTCATTGCCGCATCGGCCCTCCATCCCGGCGACTACTACGCCATCAACACGACGCCGGCAGTTTATGCTGGGCTGCAGCAGGCGCACACGGATCTCGGAATGGTCAACCTGATGGACCTGCAGGCCCAGGTGGGCGAAAACGTCATCGGCCGAACGGGCGGCGCCGTTTCGCTGGCGGTCGGCATGGCGCAGATCTTCGCGAGCATCCCTGGGCTGCGGGGCCTGATGGCGTACTGGTACCACTTCGCCATCATGTTCGAAGCCATTTTCATTCTGACGACGATCGATTCGGGCACTCGCGTCGGCCGGTTCCTCCTTCAGGAGGCCGGGGGACGAGTGTGGAAAAAATGGGGTGACACGAACTGGCTGCCCAGCGCGATGATCTCGTCGGGGATCATGGTGGTGCTGTGGGGCTACTTCATCTGGACCGGCAGCATCGATACGATCTGGCCGATGTTCGGCGTCGCCAACCAGCTGCTCGCGTCGGTCGCGCTGGCAGTCGGCACGACGATTCTCATCAACGCCGGCCGCGCGCGTTATGCGTGGGTCACGATGATGCCGCTCGCGTTCCTCTCGGTGTCCACGTTGTACGGCGGATACCTCAGCATTCGCGACAACTACTGGCCGAAAGCGATCGGCACCAACCCCGCGCTGCACGTACAGGGGTACGTCGATGCGATCTGCACCGGCATCATGATGGTCTGCGCCGTGATCATTCTCACCTCAGCCGCGCGTCGCTGGGCGCTCGTGCTGACCGGCAAAGTGCCGACGATGGACCTCGCAGAAGCGCAAAGCTAGGCAGCTAATTACCGAATCAGGGCTAAGGGCTAGAGGGCTGAGGGCTAACAACAGCCCTTGGCCCTTTCTGCTCTTCCCCAGCCCTCAGCCCCTTCTATATTCCCGCAGCCCTCAGCCCCTTCTATATTTCCGCAGCCCTCAGCCCTTCTGTTCCCCAGCCCTGAGCCCTTTCTGCATTCTCCTAGCCCTTAGCCCTATTCTTCGTAACTCTTCATCCTCTAGTACTTCTCCCGGCCCTGTGCTATTCTGAACCCGCCTACCCCAGCAGGCTTCGTTTTACTTCTTCCGCGGAGACAAATTGTTCATGCGCAAGAACGCGATGACACGCCTGTACGCTTCTGTACTTTTCGCGCTTGGTGCCCTCGCCGGAACCGCAACCTCTGCCAGCGCGCAGTTCGAGCCGCGCACGGTCGATGAGCCGGTCGTGGGCGAGAAGTACTTCATCGAAGGCTCGTCTGGTTTCTGGAGTCCCGGCACCTCGATGTCGATCTCGAGCGAGTCGCTGGGCATTCCCGGCGACATCATTGATTTCAGGAAAGACCTGGGGCTGACCAACCACCGGTTCAGGGAGATGCACCTGGTGCTGCGGCCGGGGAAGCGCCACAAGCTCCGGTATCAGTACATTCCGATGCAGTACGACCAGAGCGCCGTCGCGACCCGCGAGATTACGTTCAACGGCCAGCGCTTCACCGCCGGCATCCCGGTGAACTCGTCGCTCAACTGGCATGCGCACCGTTTCGGCTATGAGTTCGACTTCATCTCGATGGCCCGCGGCTACGGCGGGTTCGTCCTCGATGTGAAGCAGACGGACGTTCGGGCATACCTCGAGTCGCCTCTCGTCCGGCGGGAGAGCGCCCATGCGGCCGCACCGATCCCCGCAATCGGGGGTATTTTCCGCTACTACTTCATTCCGCAGCTGTCGCTCACGGGCGAGATCACGGGCTTCACGCTGCCGGAAAGGATCTTCAAGGACGTCAAGGGCCACTACCTGGACGTCGACTTCTACGGCACCTACAACTTCACACGCTATTTCGGCGCGCAGTTCGGGTTCCGGCGGTTCGACCTGGGCTACCAGGTGGACGATGATTTCGGGGATTTCGAGCTCAAGGGGGTCTACTTCGGAGCCGTGATCCGGTACTAGATTGCATGTGTGCAGGACTAAAGTCCTGCGCTGCGAGTACCCGGACAGGTGTGCCGCGCTACGAGTCCTGCGCTACGAGTACCTCTCAGCGCACGGCCGCGGGCATCACCTTCTGCAAACGACGATCGGCCTCTTGCAGCGTTTCGTCCCGCTTGCAGTAGCAGAACCGCAGCTTCGTTCTCCCGGCAGCGGCATTGCGATAGAAGCTGCTGCCCGGCACAGCCGCGACGCCTCCGTCCTTCACCAGATATCGCGCGAACTCCACATCGTCGGCAAAGCCGAAGTGGCCGATGTCGGTCATGATGTAGTACGCGCCGTAGGGTTTGTAGCACGTGAAGTTGTGCCGCTCCAGAATCTCGAGGAGCATGTCACGACGCCGACGGTAGTTGGCCGCCAGATCAATGTAGTACTGCTCCGGCAGGCTGAGCGCGGCCACGCCGGCTTCCTGCAGCGGCGCTGCGGCACCCACCGTCAGAAAATCATGGACCTTCCTGACCGCGCCGGTGAGTGACGCCGGGGCAATCGCCCAGCCGACGCGCCAGCCCGTCACACTGTAGGTTTTGGACAGACCATTGATGGTAATCGTCCGATCGGCCATGCCGTCGATCGAGGCGATCGGCACATGCTGATGGCCGTCGTAGACGAGATGCTCATAGATCTCATCGGAAATGGCCACCGCGTCCCACTTGCAACAGAGCGCTGCGATGGTCTCGAGCTCGGCTCGCGTGAACACCTTCCCAGTGGGATTGTTGGGCGTGTTGATGATGATGGCCTTCGTGCGTTCGTTGAAGGCGGCCGCAAGCTCGTCGGGGTCGAACGTCCAGGCATCCCCGGTTGACTGACTTGGTTCGTGGAGCGTCACGTAGCGAGGCGTGGCACCAGACAGAATCGCGTCGGGACCGTAGTTCTCGTAGAAGGGCTCGAAAATGACGACTTCGTCTCCCGGATCGATGATCGCCATCATGCTGGCCATCATCGCCTCGGTGGCCCCGCAACAGACGGTCACCTGCTCGTCGGCCACGACCGGCACGCCGAAGCGATGGGAGAAATTCTCGGCAATTGCCTCCCGGAGCGCGCGCGTTCCCCAAGTGACGGCGTATTGATTGATGTCGGCCTGGATCGCGCGACAGGCCGCGTCCTTCACCGCCGCCGGCGCCGGAAAGTCGGGAAAGCCCTGCGACAGGTTGACGCCGCCGTGAATCTGATTGAGCCGAGTCATCTCGCGAATGACCGACTCGGTGAATTGCGTGGCTTTCTGAGAGCCCTTCAATTTGGACACTATTTGTACAGCCGTTTGTAGTCTTCTGCCGTTCCGAGAATGCGCTTCACGTAGTTCTGCGTCTCGGGATAGGGAATGTCGTCGATGAATTCTTCCACGCCCATGCCGGGACGTTCCGCGACCCACTGGTGGACCGCGCTCTCTCCGGCGTTGTAGCTCGCGAGCGCCAGATGGACGGCGCCGAATTCCTTGATCTTGTCCGAGAAATACGTCGTCCCCATCCGAATGTTGGCGTTTGGATCGGTCAGCAGCCGTGAGGAATACGGCATCTTCAGCTTCCGCGCCAGCTGGCGGGCGGTCGACGGCAGCAGCTGCATCAGGCCCACGGCATTCGCCGACGAGCGGACATCAGGGGCAAACGTTGACTCCTGACATACGAGCGCCGCGACCAGGTACGGATCGAGATCCTCCTCTGCCGCGTACTTGCGAATGAGGTCCCAGTACTGCATCGGGAAAATCACGGTCAGAATCTCGCGCGGTAGCTGTTCGCCGCCGGCGGCAAGAAACTGCGGATAGGCGCGCCTCATGGTGGTCCGGGCGTTGACGAGGAGTGTGAAACGCTGCGAACCGGTCTCGTCGAGGCCCTGCTCGTGCGAAAGCCAGGCGAGCGTGGCCTGAATCGCCGGCGAATCGCCAGACGTCCGCTGCGCATAGCGGAGCTCGTTCACGGCGTGGTCGTAGAGGCCCGCCGCGACCAGTGCCTGAATCAGAGCGGCATTCTGCGGCGTCGATCCTTCAGGACGCTCGACCGGAGCGTCGGCAATGACGCTGGCAGCAGGCCCCCGGCCATCCAGGCGTTTGAGGGCGAGGCGTCCGTAGTACGAGTTCAGGTAGTCGGTGGTGACAAGGGTGTAGCGTTCGCCAGCCAAATCGTATTCTTTGAGCAGGTGATGGGCGCGGCCGGCCCAATACAACCAGGCGGGCCGATAGTCCGATCGCGGGAAGTCCGAGGCAGCCCGTTCGAAGAACCTCGCCGCTTCCATGTACTGCTCTTGCATGTACGCGCGCCAGCCGATCTTCCAGGCGGCGCGTTCGGCATACGTGCCGCGCGGATACTTCGCGTACAGCTCGCGGAACGTCTCGTCGGCCTTCGCGTCCTCGTCTTTGATGATGTAGTAGCTGGCCAGGTTGTTGAGCGCTTCCTCGGCCCAGCTCTGCTTCGGAAAATCATCCGCAATGCGGCGCACGGTCTTGAGATACTCGTCGGCATCTCCCAGCTCGCGCATCGAGGCCGCGTAGAAATAGAGGGCTTCGGCCTGGCGCGATGCCTCCTTGACGAACGGCCGCAGACCTTCGCGCGCATCGCGAGTGCGTTTCAGGTAGTAGTTCGACTCGGCAACCCGGAGATCGACACGCTCCCGATCATCGTCACGCGCGATCGCGCGGAGCGAGGTGAACGCCGTCCGCGCCGCTCCGTACTGTTTGGCACTGAATAGCCTCTCCGCCCGCGCCATCTCCAGTTTGTAGCGGTCGGTGCCCGCTCCGATCGGCGGGAGGCCGGGCAGTGTCGCGAGCTCGGCACCGGCGGTCGCGCTGTATTCGCTGAGCGGAAATTCGTAGTAAAGACGCATGAAGGCGTCCGCGGCCTTGCTCGTCTGGCCGCCGGCCCTGGCGGCGGTTCCGAGCCGGACAAGCACTTCATCGGGGCGGCCGATTTTCGTCTGCAGGAGTTTTTCGTAGATGGCGATCGCCGACGCGTTGTCCTTCAGCGCTTCTGCGGCCTGTGCTTCGCCGAAGGCCGCCGCTTCATTGAGATAGCCAATCGGCTGGCGACCGCCAATCGTCTGAAAGATCCGGCGCGCTTCGTCGGCTCTCCCAAGATTGAGCAGTGCCGCGCCCATGTCGTACATCGCGTGCAGGCCAAGCGTGCCCTGATGACTGCTCGGCCGTGACAGAGCGGCCAACGCCTTCACGTCCTCGCCCCTGGCGTGCAGCTTCATGGCCGTGATCGCTTCACTCCCAGCCGACCGGCTATTGTCTGGTACGAACCACAACTGCGACAGATCGACCGACACGCGCGGATGACTGGTCGGCACCAGGACAATACCGCCAGCTGAGTACTGAGCGACGGTGCCGTCCGTGACGAGGCTGCCTCGCTGCGCCACGGTGGGCGCGGCCAGCACCAGGAACGCCGCTACACCAGCCGCCAGTCGTGCGTCGAAGGTTTGCCTATTCACGTTGTGCTTTCTGCGCTAGTTTCCTAGCAGCGACGCGTCGCCGTTTGCGAGGGTCCGCACAAGTTCGGTATGAAAATGGTCGGTGCGCGCCGCTCGTGATCCAACACGCTGTTCGTACAGGACCCGCGCCCGTGCAATCTCACCTCCGAGGCGAGCGGCTAGATCCCGTTCGCGACGGCCTGCGAGCACGGCGCTCTCGTGAGAGAGCTTGATGTCGGAGATCAGCAGCCTGGCGTACCGGCGCGCCGCTTCCGTGTCCTCCGATTCGTCCGCATCCGACGTCATTGCCCCGCCTCCGCGCACGATGGGAGGGCCGGTGAATACTGACGCCGTTCGAAACGCCGTCATCGACTCCAGCGCGCGCCCGGCATGGCGCACGAGGATCTCGAGCGCGGTGGGCCAGGCCGCCGACAACTCCGTGTTCTCGCCTTGATCGCCGTAGAGAACGGCGACGACGTCGCCGCCGACATGAAGTGGAACCGCGACCATCGTTCGCCCGCCCGGCAAGGAGATGAACCCGGGGACCGACACCTCGTGCGCGCTGTCGGCCGACACCAGTTCGCGGCGACGGATCGCCTCGCCCACGAGTCCTGCGTCCGAGAGGGGTACTTCGAATCGTGGAGCCTGGTCGAGCGAGCCCAAGCCAGACAAGCGCCAGCTGCTCAACTGATCGCCGCGCACAAGGAACAGAGCCGCACTGCCTGCCTCGCGGCGCGCGGCGCCGACGAGGGTATCAAGAATCTCGGAGAGTGACCGCCCCTCGTCGATGAAGCGCATGGAGGCAGCCAGTCGTTCGACGGGGCCGGTGTCTGTGTCACCTTCTTCTTTCTGACTTCCGCCTTCTTCTTCCTTCTGCCTTCTTCCTTCTTCCTTCTGAATGGCCTCCGCGACTGCCGCGTCGAGACGTTCGGCCGCTTCACGTTCGGCTGCTTCACGCGCTTCGCGTGCCGCATCGACAACGGCCATGGTCAGCCGGTCGTCGGCTTCGCGCCTGGCTTCTGCGACCGCGGCTTGCAACCGGCTCTCGAGTTCGCGATCGGCGGCGTGCCTGGCCTCTTCCACCGCGGCGTTCAAACGGTCGTCGGCGTCGCGAGTCGCGTCGGCAACGGCGGCTTTCAGGCGCTCTTCTGCTTCGCGGTCGGCTGCCTCGCGTGCTTCGCGCACGGCCTCGGTAACCGCCGCGTTTCGCTCGGTCTTCACCGCGTTATGGAGGTCGACCATCCCCGATTGAAAATGCCCAGCGGCCTCGTGGCGAACGCGGTCTGCCAGCGTATCGACGAGGTCGCGCAGCTGTTCTTCGAAGGTCATGTGGCGGATCTTTCCGAAAATTATGGGGGCCGCGGTACCGGTGAGTCAAGCGCGAAAGCGCGACAACTCTAAGCGGTACAGTCGTTTGACCAGCCACGCGGCCGGGCGTACAATCGTCGGGACGAGCCGGACGTGTGGTTCGTCCCGACAACTGGTATATCGGCCTTTCGGGCCAGCTTCCTTGAGGGGGCGAAACGGTTTCGACGGGGGTAAAGACGCGCGGGATGCATGCCGAGCTCCATTGACTCGTAAATCCGATGGAACATCCGTTAACTGCGGATACTCAGTACGCTCTCGCAGCCTAATACGCTGTGAGCGTCTGCCCTGACCTCGCCTGGTGGTTGGGGGCCAGATGCCATTAAACAGGCTGGCGGCTGAATGGCGGCTCGGCGTTCAGCCGTGAGACAAACCGGGTCTGGTGTCCGGCGGTTTTGAGCCGCATCCTCACGCCGGCATGAGAAAACAGACGCGGATACGCATGTAGAGTCTCGTGTGGAAGTACCTTCGGACGCGGGTTCGACTCCCGCCGCCTCCAACCTTCGCTCACGCTTGCCAGTGTCGAGTGAGTAACGGATGGCAAGCCACGCGAAGGTTGCCCGCCGAAGCGCGCACGCGCGAAGGTGGACCGTACGCCCTTCGGTTGCCAAGCCACCATCTCTCTCTTCGCTCGATCTAATGTTCGTCGCCGGTCGTCAGGCGGGTCGGCATCGGCCTTCGGCCTCGCCTGACCGGCTCGACTCCCGCCCGCCACCTCCACCATTTTTCCTAGATCGGCCAATTCAGTGTCGATTTCTCGCCGCCTCCAGTATTTCTCCACGGAATTCCGTCCCCGCTTCGAGTAACCGGATCACGGCATCGAGCGCCGCCATCATGTTCCCTAATCTATTTACGCGCAATCAGCGAGCTGGAACTTGTGTTTGCTTCAGTCGGATCTGTCGGATCGCGGCCGCTATGAGTGATCCGTTGCCCGGCGCGGCCGTTCCATCCGGCAGTGTCCTCGTGTCTTCGAAGCCGATGCGTGTGTCGTAGCCACGCGCGATCGCCTCGTCGAGCATGGTCCACGCGGTGGCGCCGGCGCCGTGAAGGAGCCGAGGGACGCGGCTTGCCTCCTGCGGACCGAGCGTCGTTTCGATGGCGTTGACGTTCTCGATCGCAGCCGCCAGCGTCGGCTGACCCGGCTCGAGCAGGACACGAAGGCACCGGGGCATTAGGCCGCTCGCCAGGAGTTCGCGCGCACCGCCGACGTCCATCAAACCTGCCTCGACGCCCACGCCTCTGGAGATCAGCAGCTCGGCCAGTGCCGCGGCCCCCTCCTCGCGCATATTCACTGACGCAAAATCGGGGAACACGCGCCAGCGACCGACGGTCGCGTAGCGCTTAGCCACGTCGCGCTCAATGAACGCGCCGGTGCTGACACCGACGGCCGTCCCTGGAATCGCCGCCCGCACGGCGTTGAGCGTGCGCGCCATGTCTTCCGGGTCGAGCGTCGGCATTCCCTCACGGTCGCGCACGTGGAAATGAACGGCGAACGCACCCGCCGCGACTGCCTCGCGAGCGGACGCCGCCGTTTCGTCCGGCGTGATCGGGATCGCTGCGTTGTCCGAGCGCGACCGCTGGCCGTTCAGACACGCCTTCACTCTCGTCGCCGAGCGTAACGTAGAGGCATTCTGAGCGCGCAGGAACGCGGCCAGTGGAGCGATGACCGAGTGCTGAAGGAGCGTGCGCCGACTGAGCATGCCGACCGGCGGGCATTCTATAAACGTTCTTCTTGAAGAGCAAGGCGAATGGATGGTTGGCTCTCAAGGAGACGGTTCGATGTTTTCGAAGACTGCTTTCGCGAAAACTCGCTGTTCTTGGCCTTGTCGATCGCGGGCCACGGGATGCTCGCGATTCCCATCATCGGCGCCCATGGCCTCCAGCTGAAATTCCGCCAGCTCCCGACTGAAGTGCAAAACGTCGCACCAGCAGGCGCGTCGTTCAGTCTGAATGCTTCGACATCGCGAGTTTCGGTTGAGGCTTTTGCTTCGACTGACCTGGCACGTAACCGTCGCAGCACGGGACGACATGAATCACTTGTCCGCCTTTATGGCAGACACAATCACAATCCCGAAACGGCTTCAGCAGTTCGGTCACTGAAGGTAACCGAGTTAGTCCGGCGTCCGCAGGTTCGTCAGGAGTCCCTGGCTCACGCTGACTGTCCTGGTCACGCTGCCGCTGGGCATCGGCGAGAACACCGCCGTGTTCAGCATTGTGAGGGCGGATGCTGCGGCCTGTGCCCTACGAGGGTCCGGATCGATTGATGTTCGTCTGGAACGGCACTTCCGGGACACCGACCCACCCGCAGCAGATCCCGACCGGCCGAGAGGTTGCTGAATTCAGAAGCAAGAGCGCGCACCTTCCCGCGCGGTCGTCGAACGTCGTTCCAGTTCGACTAGTACGGGTAACCCGGAAGCCTTCGCGTCTTCGGCTTCCACTCAGGAAGATCAGCGTACGCATCACCAAGCGGCATTTTGACCTTCGGCAGACTCTCCTGATCGAGAACCATGTCCTCCGGAATCACCCCGTTGATGCTGAGCAGATAGGCCGTGAGCGCGTAAACCTCGTCGGGCGTGAGCGTCCCCTCTGCGTTGAGAGGCATCCCGCGATTGATGTAGTCCCACACCGTCGTGGCAAACGGCGAGCGGACCGGCAGAACCCGCCCGCGCCGCCAGGTGTCGGCCTCCGGCCCGAGTCGCGCTTTCAAGACGGGCGCCCGGCCGCCAGTTCCCCCCGCGCCGTGGCATCCCGCGCATCCCTTCGCGCGATAGACCAACGCGCCCTCCTTGGCGGTTCCGCGGCCCGGCGGGAGTTCCTGTCCGGTTGGACCGATCGAAATATCCAGAGCGCGGACTTCCTCAGCGCTCGGCGTGCGTCCCACGCCGTACGTGGGCCCCTGCGCCAGCGCGGCAGCCCCCATGAGCAACACGAGCAGGAGAACTCTAAGCGCGCCCATTCTGCACGCTCCCATCGCTCGCAATCCTCCAGGGGAAAATCGTGTTGTCCAGCCCGGGAACGCTGTACGACGGATCCAGCGGCACGTTCCAGTGCGCGGCCACCTGAGCCCGCGTCGGTTGCACCTGGCCCAGTTCGTCCGTGCAGCGCGACATGATGACCGTCTCGGTCCCGTCCCAGTTCCAGGGGAGGCCGAACCGGGTGTGCGCCATCCGCTGTGCCGTTCCCTTGATCTCGGCGTTCTTCCAGCTCTTGCCGTTGTCGGTGGAGACCTCAACTCTGCGAATGGCGCCGCCACCGGACCAGGCCAGGCCGCTGATCTCGTAGAAGCCGCGTCCGCGCAGCTGTTGTCCGCCCGAGGGATACGTGATGACCGACTTGGGCCCGATCTGGTACTCGAGCGCCGCCACTTTCGGGTCCTGATCGAGATGCCCGAAGTCGTTGTAGTTCATGTAGTACCGATCAACCAGCTTGATCCGCCGCAGCCACTTCGTGTGGAAGATGCCTTCGAAGCCTGGGACCATCAGCCGCAGTGGAAATCCGTTTTGCGGGCGCACCGCCTCGCCGTTCATGCCGTAGGCCACCAGACAGTCGTCCATGGCCTTCGCGATCGGCATGCTCGACGCGCCCTTCACTTCCTCCGTGCCTTCTGCCACGAACCAGGTCGCCGAGCCTTTCAGGCCGCACTCTTTGAGCAGTACCGAGAGGAGCACGCCGGTCCATTCGGCGCAACTCGTCATGCCGTGCGTTTCTTGAACCGTCCGTTGCCTGGCCGACGCCCGGTTCCCCGCGCACTCGATGAAATGGAGGCGGGTGACTGAGGGGAGGCGCTTCAAGTCCTCCATGCTGAAGGTCAGCGGACGGTCCACCAGGCCATGGATCATCAAGGTGTGCTCCCGGGGATCGATGTCCGGGAGGAAGGCTCCACGGGTCGTCGCGTAGTAGTGGAGTGAAGATGGGGTGATCACGCCCACCGAATCCTGAAGCGGCGACGCCACATGAAAGGTCAGCCCGAAGTTGTCGGGCGACGGCCGTCCGCCGTGGGGGATGCGGACCGAGGTCACATGTTTGGAGCGACCGCCGTAGGCGATCTGATCCGCGTCCTCTTTGATCATCGGCGGGGACGCTGGTGTCTGCCCGACCACGGGCGCCACGGCTCCCAGCGTCAAACCACCGGCGACTGCGGCGCCGCCCTTGAGGAAGTCTCGTCGACCTGGTCGTTTAGAAGTCATCGCTCTCTCCTTCACGGATGAGGCTACGAAGAATCTGTTCCCAGCGTCGGAGTATACGCCCTTCCCGTGCCACCCTCGCCAGATGCACGGGAGCCGCGAGAACACATATTGTCGATTCCGCCAGGCCTCGTTCTGACCTGCCCCATTTTCCGCATTTTCATTCAATGTCGGCGTCGAGATCGGCCAGCTCGCCCTTGTGCTCGTCGTCGCGACGCTGCTGGCCGCAATCCGGCGGCGGAGCGACGCCATCGGCTACGACGTGGCCGACGCCGGCTCGGTCGTCGTGATTGCGGCGGGATCGTACGGTTCGTCGAGCGACGGTTCTTCCCGGCCTGAGCGGCCCCACACAGTCTAGCCGTCGTCGTTTGTGCCACACGTACCTGAATCGATTGCCAGAACCAATAGTTTGCACGGCTAATAGTTAGTAGTTGACGGCTTTCCTCCGACGGGCTATTGTGTAGTGTCACCCCATGGATATCTGCGGATGAGCCGTTCACAAGCCGAGGCCCAGGAGCTGCTTGCCGTCGTCATGCTCGTGATGCAGAGCGTGTCGGCTGAGATGCGGTGCTCGCGGCGGCACCTCGAACCAACCCAGATGGGCAGCTTGATGAGGATCGGGGCCGGCCCGTGCTCCATGACCGATCTCGCCCGCCACAAGGCGGTCAGTCTTTCAACCATCTCGAAGTCGGTCGATATGCTGGTCCGGCGCGGATGGGTCGACCGCTGGGTGGATAAGCAGGATCGGCGTCAGACACGGGTCCGTCTGACGGCTGCCGGCCGCCGCACGCTGACCGACATCCAGCGCCGCGCCGAGCGCCACGTCGCGGAGAAGCTCGCCCCGCTCACGGCCGTGGAACGCGGTCAGCTCATGGTCGTGCTGAAGCGGCTGACGGCGGTGCTTGGCGAGTCGGACGCCGCACGACTGAGCGAGCTCGGGTAAGACACGAAAACAGGAAACACACCGCCGCTTCCATCACCCGTCACAGACAAGGAGAGAATGACCATGCGGATTCACAGCCGGTTCGTCACTGCCCTCGCGGCCCTCGTGTTGATCACGTCGGCGCTCACCAGCGCCGCCCAGTCGTCGCTGACCGCAACCGACGGCGCGGCCTTCCTCGGGACCTGGCTTCTCGGTCTCGAAACGCCCCAAGGGGCAATGACGATGACCCTGATCCTCAAGGACGAGGCGGGCAAGGTCACCGGATCGATGAGTGCCGATCTGCTCCCGGATCCCATGAAGATCTCCGAGATCTCGAAGGACGGCACGAAGCTCGTTCTCAAATACAGCCTGGATGTTCAGGGACAGTCGATTCCAGCCCAGACGACGCTGATCCCCGACGGCGACAAGTGGAAGGCGAGCTTTGATTTTGCAGATGGGCAGTTCGTCGTCGACGGCACCGCTGCCAAGAAGTAGCCACGAGGATCACGGTTCTGACCTCCACTCACGCGCTTGCCGTCGCCGCAGTCCTGCTGCTCTTTCCCGGATGCGGCCGATCCGATGAGACGGTCAATGCTGCGGCATCAGCGTCCGCCTCTGGTCGCGTCGTGGCCGTTGAAACGGCCACGGCGAGTCAGCGTGACGTGCCGACGATCGTGCGCGCCACGGGCACGTTCGTGGCCGACGAGACGTCCGATGTGACGCCGCAGGTGTCCGGCCAGGTTAGCGCCACGCCGGTCAATGTGGGTGATGCGGTCGAGGCCGGACAGATCGTCGTCCGGCTCGACGACCGTGACGCCCGTTTGAAACTCGATCAGGTCCAGGCATCGCTCCGGCAGGTCGACGCGCAAGCGCAGCAGGCGCGGGCGGAGGCGGCGCGAAATCTGAGGCTCGCCGAGACCGGTCTTATTCCCAAAAGCGACATTGAGCGTCTGAATACCCAGGTCGCCACGGGCGAGGCCGCCGTGGCGCAGGTTCGCGCGCAGGTGGCGATCGCGCAGAAGACGCTCGAGGACATGGTGATCCGAGCGCCCTTTGCCGGGCATGTCACGGCGCGCACCGTGGCTCCAGGGGAATCGGTCACACCTGCGACCAAGGTCATCACGATCGTCCGGATTCAGCCGATCAAGCTCCAGCTCCAGGTGCCGCAATCCGACGCCGTCAGACTGCGGACCGGCCTGGCGCTGCAGGCGGATCTGCCGGCGTATCCAGGCGTCGCGTTCCGTGGCGCCATCACGGCGTTGAACGTGGCGATCGATCCGGGCTCCCGCACCATGATGATCGAGGCGACGTTTGCCAATCACGATGGCCGGCTGACGCCAGGGATGTCTGGCAGCGCCGAGGTCTACCTGTCGACGACCGAGCCTGCCGTGTTTGTGCCCGCTGCGGCAATCGTCAAGGTCGCCGGCGGGACCTCGTCGGCGGTCTACGTCGTCGAAGGTGAGCGGGCCCAGGTTCGGATCGTGCAACCGGGCGCCGAACAGCAGGGACTGACGCGCATCCAGTCGGGTCTTAAGGGCGGCGAGGTCATCGCGACGACCAACACCGGCCAGCTGTTCGACGGCGCGACGGTGCGGACGACCGTCGCCAGTGCTGGAGCAAGCGGCGCCGCGCCCGGCTCCCGCTAGCGCAGAGGCCGATCATGCACAAGCTCGCCGAGCTCTGCGTCCGCCGCCCCGTGTTCGCGACCATGCTGATGCTCACACTGGTGGTCGTGGGCATGTATTCCTTTTTCGGCCTGGGCGTCGATCTGCTGCCCAACATCGACGTCCCGACGGTCTCGGTCACGGTCGCCAACCCGGGGGCTTCACCGGATCAGATCGAGACCGAGATTACGAAAAAGATCGAGGCGGCGGTCAACACGATCAGCGGAATCGACGAGCTGCGATCGACATCGATCGAGGGGACCTCGCAAGTGACGGTCACCTTCCTCCTCGACAAGAACGGCGATGTCGCAGCGCAGGAAGTGCGCGACAAGGTGAACCTCGTGATTCGCGATCTGCCCGAGACCGCCCTCGTGCCGGTCGTGCAGAAGTCCGACCCCGATGCGTCACCGGTCCTGCAAATCGTCGTGGCCGGCAATCGGCCGCTTCGCGACGTGACCCGGCTGGCTGACGAGCTGATCAAGCAGCCGCTTGAAAGCATCAGCGGCGTCGGCCAAATCCGGATCGTCGGCGGCGCCGAGCGCCAGATCCAGGTTCGTCTCGATCCGGACAAGATGCGCGCGTATCAGGTGTCGGTCACCGATGTCGTGGCGGCGCTGCGCCAGCAGAACCTCGAATTGCCCGGAGGCCGGGTCGATCAGGGATCGCAGGAGCTCACCGTCCGGACGATCGGGAAGATCAGCGACCCGCGGGATTTCAACGCGATCGCCGTCGCCACCCGCGGATCGTACGTCGTTCGAATCGACGACATTGGCGATGCGATCGACACCCAGGAGGAGTTGCGGAGCGCGTCGTTCCTCAACGGCGATTCGGCGGTCACCCTGATCGTCTCGAAGCAGTCCGGCCAGAACACGGTGGGAATCGCCCGCGCCGTCAAGGCGCGTCTGGCGCAACTCTCCTCTGCCCTGCCGACCGGCATGCACGCGAGCGTCCTCAACGATCAGTCGGTCTTCATCGAAGCGGCCGTTCGCTCGCTCGAAGAACATCTCGTGCTCGGCAGTCTTCTGGCGGTGATGGTCATCTTCTTTTTCCTCGCCAACATCCGGGCGACATTGATCTCGGCAATTGCCATTCCGATCTCGATCATCTCGACCTTCGGTCTGATGAAGGCGATGGACTACACGCTCAACCAGCTCACCATGCTGGCGTTGACGTTAATGGTCGGGATCGTGGTCGACGACGCGATCATCGTGCTGGAGAACATCTATCGCTTTATCGAGGAGAAGGGCATGCCGCCGTTCGAGGCGGCGATCGCCGGCACCAAGGAGATCGGTCTGGCGGTGATGGCCACCACCTTGTCGCTGATGGCCGTGTTCGTGCCGGTCGGTTTCATGGGCGGGATCGTGGGCCGCTTCATGTCGTCGTTCGGGTTGACGGCCGCGTTTGCGATCGGCGTCTCGCTGATCGTGTCGTTCACCTTGACGCCGATGCTCAGCTCACGGTTCATTCGCGTGCGCACCGGTCCCGGAGGACACCACCGTTCGAAGGACTCACCGCTTTTCAGACCGATCGACCGGGTCTACATGGCGATGCTGCGCTGGTCGATGGCGCACCGCGGTGTGATTGTCACGATCAGCGTGCTGGTCGTCGCCAGCAGCGTCCCGCTGTTCATGGTGATTGGCGCCAACTTCGTCCCGACCGACGATCGGTCGGAGTTCCAGGTCGGTGTGAAGACGCCTGAGGGGTCAGGGCTTGCAGCGACGGTAACCGTGCTGCAACGGATCGCCACCGAACTCCGCGCGTTGCCGGAAGTGACGAACACACTGGTCACGGTGGGTCGCGGGGGCGGAGGAGGCGGGGGATTCGGAGGAGGAGACCCCGCCGGGGCCGTCAATGCCGGATCGATCTACGTCACGCTCGTCCCGCCGAGCGCTCGCACAGCGTCGCAGGAAGACGTCATGGTCAATGTCCGCGCGGCGTTGCGCCGGTATCCGAGCGATCTTCGGACGAGCGTGGGCGCCACGGGCCAAGGCGGTGGCGGCGGTGGGATTCAATTCGTGATCTCCGGCCCCGACCTCAACCAGCTCGGCCAGTACTCGCAAGCCCTGCTGGATCGCATGAAAAGCCTCCCGGAGTTGGTCGATACGGATACGTCACTGCTCATCGGCAAGCCTGAATTACGCGTGGAAATTGATCGGCAGCGCGCCGCGGACCTTGGCGTTCGCGTGCAGGACATTGCTCAGGCGCTGAGTATCCTGGTCGGCGGCCAGAAGGTGTCAACCTTCGATGTCGGCAACGATCAGTTCGACGTGACCGTTCGAGCCACCGAGCTGTTTCGAACCGGGGCCGAAGGGCTGGAGCGGATGACCGTGCTCTCGAATTCCCGCGGCACGGTCGGTCTCGGCGACGTCGTGCGTATCACGCCGTCAACCGGCCCGTCCAGTATTCAGCGGCTCAACCGCCAGCGCTACGTCACTCTTTCCGCGAACCTTGCACCCGGCGCATCGCAATCAGCCCTGATCGGGCAATTGACGCAGGCGACTGCCGAACTGCATCTGCCGGCCGACTATTCTGCGGGACCGTCGGGTGGGTCGAGAGAGCTGGCCCGGACGGCGTCGTACTTTCTGATTGCGATCTCGTTGTCGTTCATCTTCATGTATATCGTGCTCGCGGCGCAGTTCGAGTCGTTTCTCCACCCGATCACGATTCTGCTGACACTGCCGCTCGCCGTTCCGTTCGGCATTGTCTCGCTGCTGCTTGCCGGACAGACCATCAATATCTTCGCCGGGCTCGGACTGCTGCTGTTGTTCGGGATTGTCAAGAAGAACGCGATCCTGCAGATCGACCATACCAACGGCCTGCGGGCCCGAGGCCTGTCGCGGGCCGATGCGATCCTGCAGGCCAATCGTGAGCGCCTGCGGCCGATTCTCATGACCACCGTGGCGTTGGTCGCCGGGATGCTGCCGCTGGTCGTTTCGAGCGATGTCGGGGCGGCGACCAACCGCTCGATTGGCGTGCTCGTCGCCGGCGGACAGACGCTCTGTCTCCTGCTGACCCTGCTCGCGGTCCCGGTCTTCTATTCACTGTTCGATGATCTGCAATCGGGTGCGGCGTGGAGCTATCTGGGCCGGCGCTGGCAAGGGCCGGCCCGCACCGTGGCGCCGGTGATCGGCGACCCGGTCGACTAGGAAGCCGCGTCAGGTCTCCATTTCCGCATACGGAAGCGTCTGCCGCTGCTCGAGTGCAGCGGCAGCATCCGATTCTCAAAACGTCACGGGTTCATATCAAATTGTCAGCAGCCGTCCAAAGAATGACCGGTACCTTTGCAGCGCGACTCGGAGGTCTTCGGTCGTAATCTGGTCGCCTCTCTCCCACTGCTTGTCGATCTCGGTTCGTTCGTGTGCGAAGACGTCGGTCAATCGCTTTATTACTTCAGACACCAGGGCGTCTGCTTCCGCGACCGCCTTCCGCGGCTCATCGACGAAGCCCGTCTGAATGGCGCTCCAACGCGTTTGAAATCCTTGAGCTTCGTCCGAGCCGAAGAGCGGTGTGGCGCTCATTTCTTTTGAGACTGTCATCGGTAACCGCTCGTTTTCCGTCATCCTGCCCTCCTCTGCTGCTGTTCGCGGACTGCTGGTCGATGGACTGGTTCGACCAGCTCGGCAAACAGTTCACGGTACGCCACCATTGCTTGCCGCAGGTCCTCCGTTGAGGCAGTCCCTTGCTCCTGCCGGAGTGCGATCTCATGACCGACACGATAGCGCTCACACACACGTGGATGATCCACCGAGATGTCGGCGACGCGTTGCGCCCAGTTCGTCATCGGATAGCCGCGTGTGGCCATGACGTCTGTGATCAGCTTATCCGCGTCCATCACCGCGCCCTTCGGATCGTCCACGAACCGGGACTGCACAGTGCGCCATGCGATCGAAAACCGATCGGATTCTTCCGGTGTCAGAGACCGAATGTGGAGCTTCTCAACCCGCCGTTCTCGATCAACGAGCATTGCCTCAGCTTTTTCGACATTACCCGTTTCGTGGACGGCCCGCTCGTACTCGGGGCCAAAACGTGTGCGCAAATGCGCGCGCCGCTGGCTCTGCACGTACCACCACGCCAGGACCGCAACGACGACCGCCACGACCACAGCCACAACTATCACCTGAGTATTCATGCGGGAGCTCCTCCTTTCAGCAAGGTGCAATCGCAAGCCATGTACCATCCCCGCACACATCAACACTTCTCGGACGAGCTCTTACTACAGCTGACGCTGGCACCGCGTGATCTATCTCAAGCACAAACGAGATCGAACAGGAGGACGTCATGGCCAGACGTGCCGGAATCGGCAACCGGGAATCATCTCAAGAAGAAGCTCGAGAACGTGACGCCCCGGGCCGAAAGGGCGAAGAGCCGCTCACGGATATGCGCGACCGGCACACGTCGCACAAAGCCGGCAGCCGGTCGGTCGCTCAGAAAGAAGGGAGCACACCGCGATGTACCGCGAACCAAAAAGCCAACTCTTCAAGGTTGACTTCGGTTCCGGGCAGCCACTTCCATTCGGCCGCAACCAAGCCGCACATCGCGAGGACCACCGCGAGACGGCGCCAGACCGACGGACTGCCTGAAACCCGGCGGGTCACACGTGGCGCCAATTTGTGCAGCGCGAATACGGCCGAATGGTTGCCTTTCGTTCCACTCCCAGCTAGCGGAATAACGGCCACTCGGGCATGTGTTGCGCTGTCGAGCAAGCAACCGGCTGCTTTTGACGAACGGTCCGGCTTGGCCGTGGCCGAACCTTTGCTAAGTCGTCTCCAGGCGTGCTAAGTCGTCTCCAGGCGGCAGTCTCGCGGGCGCATTCTATCTTGCTCGACGGTAACCACATCCCGCGCTGCGCCGCTCGTAGCGCTCGTTTCGGTAGCGCGACAACATCTCGGGCTGTCAACCCCATACCAGGAAGGTTGCCATGAAGAGTGTCTCCCTCAATCTGCCGACCCTCGGATTCATCGTGAGCACCCGCGCAGCGCTCGGCATGGGTATCGGCTTGCTGCTATCGGCACGGTTACCGGCCGAGCGGCGGCGGGTCATCGGCGCAACACTGGTCGCCATTGGCGCCGCAACCACAATCCCGGCAGCGATGTCCGTGCTTCGCAGTGTGCGGCGATCGCGGCCGATCGGCAGGCGCTCGCCCATCGGCCGCGACCAACGACTCATAGGCGCAACCCGGTTCCCCCGAAAAGGTGACGATGCGGTTGATTCGTAGTGAATCGGACCGGCCATTCGCCGATCGCCGGGAGGCGGGGAGGGAACTCGCCGGCAAGCTGAGCGCATATCGAGGCCGGTCCGACGTGGTTGTGCTTGCGCTGCCTCGCGGCGGCGTGCCGGTCGCGTTCGAGATTGCCGACGCCCTCGACGCGCCCCTGGATATCTTCGTCGTTCGCAAGCTCGGGATGCCCGGTCATCCGGAGATGGCGATAGGCGCGATCGCCTCCGGCGGCGTTCGCGTGATCACCGAAGACGTGATCCGCTCGCATGCCATCTCAGACAGTCAGATTGACGCGGTGATCAGGCAGGAGCTTGCGGAATTGCAGCGCCGCGAGCGTGAGTATCGACAGGGTCGGGCCCTGACCGATCTTCATCGCCGGAGCGTCATTCTCGTGGACGATGGCCTGGCGACGGGTTCCACGATGTGGGCGGCCGTTCAGGCCGTACGAGCCCACGAGCCGGCTCGCGTCGTCGTGGCGGTCCCGGTCGCCGCCCGCGACGCTTGTGAAGCCATCGCCGACATCACCGATGAAACGGTGTGCGCCCGCACGCCGGAGCCCTTCGCGGCTGTGGGCTTGTGGTACCGTGATTTTTCTCAGACGTCGGACGAAGAAGTCCTCGCGTTGTTACAGGAACATGCTCAGCGGGTTCGAACCGGGAGCACCGATGGCAACTGATCGAGACACTTTCCACGGCGCGACAGAGGACGAGGCATCACTTGTGGGTCGGACTTCTCCCCTGTTCCGCGAAGGCCTGCGCGATCTTCACCGCAAGAGAGAACGAATCGGCGTACGAGATGTTCGAGGTGACGGACACGACGATCCCGTACTCGGGGAACGTCATGAAAGACGAGGCCATTCCGCCCAGCAACTCTCCGTCGTGTCCGACTGCGCCCGCTGGTTGACCCGCCAGCGTGACGGTCTCGAGGTCCCAGCCAAGACCGTAACCCGTCTCCTGCCCAGAGGCCAGTCGCTGTGACGTCTGGAGTAATTGGACCGTGGCAGGTTGCAGCAGCTTGCCGCTGTTGATCGCCATCGCGAAGCGCACCAGGTCGGTCGGGGTGGACAGGAATGCGCTGGATCCCGCGTAGCACGAATAGTCGATCGGGCGCATCGGGTCCGGGCCGTAACGGGGCTCCGCCGCGAACCTCGGGAAGTAGGAAGTCGCCCGATCCAGGTCGGTCGCGAAGTCTGCCCTCGTGTCGCCCATGCCCAGCGGCTCGAAGATCTGCTGCCGCATGAAGGTGAAGAACGACTCGTCCGCAGCGGCTTCGACGGCCGCGCTCACCAGGATCCAGCCGTAGCTCGAATAGCGGTACTGGGTCTCCGGCTCGAAGAGCAGCGAACGCTCCGCAAAGTACGGCAGCCCTTCGACCGGCCGCTCGCAGTGCTTCGAGAACAGCGGCCCTTCGTCACCGCCGTCGGCCCTGACGCCGGCCACATGCCCCATCAACTGGCGCAGTGTCACGGGCCACTGTTTCTCCGGGAATTCTGGCACGTAGGTCTGGATCTTCTCGTCGAGCTTCAGCCGGTCTTGCTCCAGCAGCAGGCCGGCCGCGGCCGAGGTGAGCGCTGTGGAGGCGGTGCCGATCCTGAACCGCGTATCTGGCGCGACGCGCACCTTGTCCTCGAGATCTGCCCAGCCAAAGCCCTCGGCCCACACGATCTCGCCGCCAGCACCAACTGCCACCGACAGTCCCGGCAGGTTCTGCTCGGTGAGCGTCGCACGGACGATCTGACGCCCTTGCTCCACCGCATCGGCCCACTTGGGCAACGGGGCCGAACGCGTCACGGATGGCACCTCCTGCGCGTTCGGGTGCAGCGGCGTCGATGTGGCGATCACATATCCCCACAGCCCCAGAATCGCCGCGGTCAGCAGGCTCACGGCCAGGACGATCACCACGAACCAGGTCTGGTCCCGAATCCCCTTGGCGCTCAATCTTCACCCCTTGATGTTGATGCAGCCAGACTTTCACCACGGGCTGCTAGGATGCTTGGCGTGCATAGTCTCGATCTGATTTTGATGTTGGCCACCGGGCTGTCTGCCGCGCTCGTGCTCGGGTACATCACTCAACGACTCGGATTGTCACCGCTCGTCGGCTATCTCCTCGCCGGAACGCTCGTGGGCCCCTACACGCCGGGGTTTGTCGCGGATGCAGAGCTGGCCCTGCAACTCGCCGAGGTGGGCGTCATTCTCCTCATGTTCGGCGTCGGCCTGCAGTTCAAGATCGAGGAGTTGCTGGCTGTCCGCCGTGTGGCGGTGCCTGGCGCCATCGCGCAGAGCGTGGTGGCGACGGCACTCGGTGCCATCATCGCACGGGCATTCGGGTGGGATTGGTCGGCCGGGATCATTTTCGGCATGGCCCTGTCGGTTGCCAGCACGGTCGTGCTCGTTCGCATTCTGGCGGACAACCGCGATCTCCATACTCCGACTGGTCATATCGCGGTGGGATGGCTGGTGGTCGAAGACCTGTTCACGGTGGTCGCGCTGGTGGTGCTGCCGGCGGTGTTCGGCAGCGCGGAATCATCACTAGTGGTTGCGCTCGGCGTCACCGCCGCGAAGGTCGGCGCGCTGGTGGTCTTTACATTCTGGGTCGGCAACTGGGCGATTCCGCGCACCCTCGACCACGTCGCGGCCACCGGCTCGCGCGAGCTGTTCACGCTGACCGTCTTGGTGATTGCGCTCGGCATCGCAGTCACCGCCGCAAATGTCTTCGGCGCGTCAATGGCGTTGGGCGCGTTCCTCGCCGGGCTCGTGGTCGGACGTTCTGAGTACAGCCTGCGTGCCGCATCCGAGGCGCTGCCCATGCGGGACGCCTTTGCGGTCCTCTTCTTTGTGTCGGTCGGGATGTTGCTCGATCCGGCGTCCCTCCTGAAGGCGCCAGGCCTTCTCGCGGCGACGCTCGCGGTCGTGCTCGTCGGGAAACCGTTCGTGGCGTTGCTGATTGTTCGATTGCTCCGCTATCCATTCAGAGTCGCGCTGGCCGTGGCGATTGCGCTCGCCCAGATCGGAGAATTTTCGTTCATTCTCGCGAGCCTCGGCCGAGAGCTCGGTATCCTCACGATCGAAGCAACCCAGGTACTGGTCGCCGCGTCGATGGCGTCCATTGTGCTCAATCCCCTCCTCTATCGGCTGGTTGTCCCAGTGGAGCGATGGGTGGCCGGGAACCCCGCACTCGGAAGATGGCTGAATCCCGTACACGCTGAGAGTCCTCGCGACCCGCATGCCACCGTCGATGCGTCAACGATGGACCCTCGGAATCGCGCCGTGGTCGTCGGCTACGGCCCCACTGGACGCACGGTCACACGCCTGCTTCGCGAGAACGGCATCGACCCTACGGTGGTCGAACTCAACATGGAAACCGTTCGAGCGCTGCGCGAGGAGGGGATACCGGCCATTTATGGCGACGCGACCCAACCCGGGGTTCTGGAAGCCGCTGACGTTTCCGGGGCAGGAACGCTGATCCTGACCTCAGCCGGAATGCTGGCGAGCGCCGAAGTGATTCGCATCGCCCGCGGGCTCAACCGCACGATTCGGGTCCTCGCCCGGGTGGCTTACCTCCGTGATCTTCCCGGCCTCCGGAAAGCGGGAGCGGATCGGGTCGTGACCGGCGAGGGGGAAGTCGCTCTCGCAATGACCGAAGAAATCCTCCAGCGCCTGGGGGCGACTCCTGAGCAAATCGACCGAGAACGACGCCGAGTGCATACGGAGCTGGTTGGCGAATCTCCCGTCCCATGACCAACCCCGAAGGTGGTTGAGGTTCGGATATACTCCGCCGCTGGCGCCTGTCGGATCGCGTATCATGATTTCGTAAATGCTTGTCAAAGGAAGCAGAAGCTCCGGAGGTTATATGCGGCATCGACTCGTCGCGGCCATTGCGGCCCTAGCGCTTGCTTCTGGGATCCAATCGATGATGTCGGCGCAGTCCGCCCCGGCACGCCCCGCGGTGAGTCCGGCCCGCCCGGCGGCGACGTATGCTCCGCCGCGGATGGCAGACGGACACCCGGACCTCTCGGGTGATTGGAGCTTCGCCACGATCACGCCGCTCCAACGGCCGGCGAACCTTGGCGACAAGGCGACCTACACGCCGGAGGAAGCGGCCGCGCTCGAGAAGCAGGTCGCTGCGGCGTCCGTGCAGGATGAGAACCGGCAAAAGGGCACCGCGGCGGACGTCAGCCGCGCGTACAACGATGGCTGGTACGACCGCGGCACGAAGGTCGTCGGCACGAAGCAGACCTCGCTCATCATCGACCCTCCGAACGGACGGATACCGCCGCTGACCGCGGAGGCGCAAGCTCGCCAGGGTCGGGGCCGCGGCGGCGCCGCTGCCGCTGGAAACACGGGACGAGGACCGGCCGACGGTCCCGAGTCTCGCTCGCTCGGCGAGCGTTGCATCATCGGCTTCAACGCCGGTCCGCCGTTTCTGTCGAGCGCGTACAACAACAACATCACGCTGGTCACGACCGCCGACTACGCGGTCATCCAGACCGAAATGGTTCACGATACGCGCATCGTGTCGCTCACCCGCAAAGAGCATGTGCCCGCGTCGATCCGCTCCTGGATGGGCGATTCCATTGGCCACTGGGAGGGCGACACACTGGTCGTCGAGACGACGAACTTCAGCGAGAAGAACATTCCTCAACGGGCGACCATCAACGTCAAGCTCATTGAGAAGTTCACCCGCACCGGTCCCGACTCGATCAACTACGAGTTCACGCTGATCGATCCGGCGACGTGGACTGCGCCATGGACCGCGCGGGTGCCGATGGAGAAGCTCCCGCCCGACCAGCACGTGTACGAATACGCCTGCCACGAAGCGAACTACGGTATGGAAGGCATCCTGAAAGGCGCGCGCGCCGACGACAAGGCCGCCGCAGACGCAGCGAAGTAAAGCCGCAATACGGCAGCGGATCGGGCTCCGCGGCGCACCGTGCGGTCCGAGTCCGCGCGGTTGGTCGCTCAGTGGCTAAAGAAGAAGATCAAATCGGCGCCGGTGCTCTGTGCTCGCCAAAACAGAGACTGCTGGGCACTCGAGTTCTGCAGGACGTTGCTCTGAAGCCTTAGCCAGTTGAGCAGCTCATACTCGAGAACGACATTCGTCCCCGCCCGCTCGCCGAAGCCCTGCTCCACTTTGACGTAAAGGGTCTGGCTCAACTGCTGGCCCAAGGTGAACTGAGGCCCTCCACCCGTTTCAGGCGCCAGATTCACTTCGAACGTGTCGAGATGAAGCGCACCGCCAATCGACTGCGCAATCTGGTTGGTCAGGGCGCCGGCCGCGAGTGCCTGCGCGCGAGCGGCAAGGGAGATCTGCTGTCCCTCCGCGAGTTGATTAATCGGTTGGTTGAACACGATGAGTGAGAGGATGTCGGCTTGCTCGAGCGGCGGGGTGCTGCTCAGGCCGATCTCCGGGTCGCGGAGTGTGCCAAGAATGTTGACCCTCGCCTCGACGCCCTGAATCAGACGGCGAGTCCGAAGATCCAGGATCGGATTCAATTCATTCGTGCCATCGAATCGAACCGCGCCGTCGCGCAGGATCTCGAATCGCCGTCCCTGAAAGTCGTAGGTCCCACGGACCGTACTCACCGAGCCGACGAGCAGGACCGGACCCCGAGCCGCCTTCGACGCCCTCAGGTCGCCTCCGAGCGTCACATTCAACGCGCCCATACCGATCGGGGCGCCGCCGGCGCGAAGATCACTGGCCTTCACGATCAGGTCGTTCGGGATCTTTACGGTGACGTCCATCTGGAGGGCCTCGAATAGGCCGGGCGGCGGCACCTGCCCCGGATCGGTGACGACGGTCGTCTCGAACTCCGTGGCTTTCGTGGCATAAGCGGACGGTCCGGCCAGCGCGATCAATTCGTCGAGGTTGAGCTGTCCTGTCGTGACGTCGAGCGATCCCTCGAGACGCGGCGATCGAAGCTCGCCGGTGACGGCGAGTCGACTGGCAACCCGGACGTGGCCCATCTCGTTGTCGATCACCTTGAAGTCATCGGCTTCGAGCTTCAGTGATACGGCACCGATTTCGCGCTCGTGCAGCGCGACGTCGCCCGACACGATCAGCGGACTGTCATGGTTATCGACCGCCTTGATCTGATCGATGTGCACGCGATCCGGCTGCAGGTCGATGCGCCCGGCGATATCGGTGTAGTGCACGCCCGCTGCCGCCACCGTCGCCGCGCCGTTCTGTATCGTGATGACGCCTTCGGGGTGTGGATCCTGCGCCGAACCGGTGACCCGTACGTGCGCCTCCAGTGTGCCCGTGACCTCGGTCAGGGCGGTCGTGAATCCCTGGACGATGCCGAGGCCGATCGGGCTGCTGTCGAGTACGAGATCGATGCGATCGGCGGGTGCTGGAGCTGCCACGTGCGCGAGAGTGTCTGAGGCCTGCTCGTCATCGGCCGTGGAGCGAAACACACTTGTGGGAACGTAACCTTTCGCGGTGATCCATTGCGCCGCGTTCTGCTGCAACCGGCTATCGAGCGTCAGCCCCTGACCGGAGTAGTTGACGGTGCCGGTGAACGCGTCGTATCGGAACTCGCGAAACCCACCGTCCGTGACCTGGAATTCGGCGTCGACGGCTGGCGCCTTCATCGTGCCACTCACCGATCCCGCGGCGTTGATGCGGCCCGTCAATTGCGATGGCCGGAGCAACATGGCATCAACATTGGCGAGGTCGACGTTGGTCAGGGTGACCTGGAGCGCGTCGCCGGATCGGCCGATCGTTCCGGACGCGGTGATTTGCTGCTGACCGCTAACGAGCGTGAGATCGGTAACCGTCACCGCCTCTGCGCCGTACTGCACGGCAGCGGACGAGCCCGGCGCCAGCTGCCATTGCAGGCCGCGCGTTTCCAGAGCCAGCCGCTCGAGGTGCACTTCCTCGTGTTCCGGATGCAGCTCCAGCGCCCCGGCCACTCCCAGCGATCGCTCCGGCTGCCTCGCCGTTGCGTCGAACATCACGCGCTTGTCGGCGTAGGTCGTCTTCGCGTCGAGCCGATTGATGTTCTGGCCAGCGAGGGTGACGAACGTGGCGTGCGTATCGGACTCGACGTGTGCCCGGTTCATGTCGAGGCCGGGGACGCGTGCCGTGAAATCGGCCGATGCCGTCAGCGCACCATTCTCCTGGTACTTGACGCTATTGCCGACCAGCGTGCCCGTCGCCAACAGCTCCGCGCGGTTTCCAGTCACCGTGGCGTCCAGACGGCCTATGCCGGTCATCGGCACGTCGAACATCCTGGCGACCGTTTCCAGACTGGGAGAATCCGCGTGGACTTTCAGATTCGAGTGGTCCGTCTCGTTGAGAGCGAGAGTGCCGGTCGCTTCGACGTTGAGGTCGCGGCCGGTGATCTCCAGCGTCCGAATCTCGCTCGTGCGATTGTGATAGTCAGCGTCGAGATTGCCCTTGCTGATTTCCAGGCCGCCAATTGTGGACGGGCCAAGGGCGAGGCGCGCGGTTCCCTCGACCGTCTCGGCGGATACGCCGTTGGATATGTCTGCGAGGCTTGCATCCACGACGAGGGTGCCGTTCGTCGTGCCGTGGAAATCAGGCTTCCCCGACAGGACAGCAGGATCAAAGGCGGCAAAGTCCCCTGCTGCCGTCACGTGCACCGTGTCGTGCTCGAGGCCCGCGGTGAAATTCAGTTGCGGGAGCTGCCCGCCGAGGACGGTCGAGTCTTTCAGCGTTCCCTCCGCGTTCAGCCGCAGGTCGCGTCGCGTCGTGCCCTGGCCGCTGGCCGTCAGATGTCCATTCAGCTGGCTGTTGTATCGATCGACCGCAAGCGCGGGCACGTCGAAGGCTTCGCCAAGACGCCGTAGATTCACGTCCTCGAAGGTGGCGTCGGCCTGATACGAAACGTCGCCCCCGCTCATCGTGACGCCCGCGGTGCTGCCTTCGACGATGCGGGCGCCCGGGACGGTCGAATCGTCAAAACGGAACTCACTCTCAACGGTTCGAGGCGAAGTGCCAGTCGGTGGTTCGGACCCGCGCACGTGATAATCAGCGGTCAGCCGCGTGTCAGCCGGCGTCACGTTCAGCGAGGCTGGGAGTTGACGGAGGTTGAGGCCGGCAACCCGGCCTTTGAGGTCGTACGTCAGGGGCGTCGTCCGTCCCTGTAAGGTGATCCGGCCAGCCGCAGTGGCGCCAGCGCCGTATGCCGAGGCGCGTCCCTTGAGATCAATCTGCCGCCCGTGGATGCTCGCCTTTGCCTGAATTGCCTTGGCTTCGTATCCAGCGGCCATCACGCGCGGTGCGGCCACCGACGCGGTTCCCTCAAGCGTGTTGACGTCAGACAGCGAGCTGGCCCGCAAGTCGAGCTTCGAGGCTCCGCTGATATCGGTGTGCTTCCGTGCGGCCGCCACCCAGGGAAGCAGATCAAGGTGATGCACCGATAGATCGCCGGTGGCTGAATAGCCAGGTTCCATCACGTCCGCAATCAGCTGTCCGGACAGATTGCCCGCAGACGATCGGACATTCATGGCCACGTTGAGCCGGTCCATGGGGCCGTCGATCTTGAGATCGAACGATGGCTGAAGCTCGATTCCAGAGAGTGCCGGCACGATGGCTGAGAATTCGGGAAGCGAGAGCTTCTCGGAGGCCAGCTGGACGTTGAACTGCGGGGTGCTGAGGTAGTGTTGCACCGCGCCGTCCACGGTCACGGTCGATTCAGCGGTCCTGATCGCAATTTTGTCGACAAAAAGCGTGTCGTTCCTGACGGCCACACTGCCGGTGAGCCCATTCAACGCCAGTGATGGATCCGATCCACGGAACGATACGTTCGTGATCCCGATGGAATAATGAACGGGCTGGTAGTCGAACGACAGCTCGGCATCGAGCTTGTCGATCTGCCGCGGCACGTCCAGTCCCGAAGCCACTGGTTGGTCGATCGAGATTGATGCCCCACGCAGCGCAATGGTGCGGACGGCGATCGGGTTGGTGGGACCTTGACGATCGGCTTCCCTCTCCTGCCGCTTGATCAGCCGACTGATCTCCCAGGTGTCGCCATCGCGGCGCAGCGAGAGAACCGGCTGGTTCAACTCAATCTCTGAAATGGTCATGCCTTTTGAGATCAGCTCCCAGATGCTGTAGCGCAGTTTCAGGTTGCGGGCGGCCACGATGTCGCGTCCATTCATCGACACGAGGACGTCTTGCAGCTCGAGGCCGGAGAAGAGGTTTCCATCGAGCCGCTCGATCGTCAGCTGGCCGTTGAGGTAGAGGTTCGCTTCCCGCTCGATGTAGCCCTTTAGCCAGTGCCTGAACCAGACCGTCTGGGTGGTCACCAATCCAGCCGCTGCCGCTCCCACCACGAGGGTCAACACGATCACGAGCACTCGAATGGGGCGCCGGAGCACGTGCATGGCTTGAACTGATCCCTCCTTAAAAGGCCTGTCCGATGCTGAAGTGGATCCGGAATCGGTGCGACTGCGGCGCCCCGTTCACGAGCAGTTCGTCGATCGGAGTGAGCTGGTAACCGACATCGAGTCGAATTGGACCGACCGGCGTCTGATAACGAAGACCGGGGCCAACCGCATAGCGAAGATCGTTCAAGGCAAAGCCGCCAGAGTCTTCCCACACATTCCCGGCGTCGAGAAACAGCACGCCGCCGAGTTTGCCCTTGAGATGGGCGCGCCCTTCGATGCTGAACGCGAGGAAACTGTTGCCGCCGATTGGCAGCCCCTCGCTGAGCGGGCCGACTTCGTACCGGCCCCATCCCCGCAACGTCGCTGCTCCACCGAGAAAGTACTTCTTCGAAAAGGGAACGTTCGTGGCATCTGCGCCGGTGGCAGCGATGTTCCCCAGTTGCAGTCGGGTGGCCAGCACGAAGTCCTCGCCAATCGGCTGATAGTGCCGTGTGTCCGCGGCAATGGAGTAATAGTTGAACGTCCCGGGAAGGAGGACACCGGCTTGCTCGGCATGGACTCCCAGCTGAAATCCGCGCGTTGGGTTGAGCAGGTTATCGGCAGTGGATCGCTGGAAATCGACGCCTAGCGCGCTCAGCGTCCCTTCCTGTTTTCCAGTCGTCGGGTCCAGACCAAGCGCGATCAGATCGTCGCGAAGCTCGGGGTCGTTGAGCACCTCCTCGGCGATCGCGCTGCTGGTTTTTTCACTGGCAATCGAGACCGACCACGAGGTCGCCGGGCCGTCGCGGTGCAGGACGGTCGCCCTTCCGCCCGTCACCGTGGAGTTGTAGGCGGGCGTGAACGTGTACCACTGCTGTGCGTCGACACCGAGTGAGAAATGCGGTTGAAAGAAATACGGTTGATTGAACTGGAGCCGGACGCCTCGATCAAGCGACGACCAGCGAGCGTGCACACCCGCGGATCGCGCCGCGCCGAGAAAATTCACGTGGGTGTACTCGCCGTCCACACGAACCTTTTCCTCAGTGCCGTACCCGACACCCAGATTCTCCCGCTGGTGCTTTCCTTCAGCCACCGTGACCTTGGTTCTGACGATCGCTTCTTGAAGGTCGGGCTCGAGTGTTTCGACGTTGACGAATTGGAACAGCGTCATCCCGTAGAGGCGGCGCTGGGTGTTCTGCAGCACGCTCCGACGGTAGAGATCGCCCGGCTTGAATCCGAGTTCGCGTCGAATCACGTTCTCGCCCACGGTGGTGTTACCGGTAATGACGGTTTCGCCAAAATGCGCCAGCGTTCCAGGCTCGGCCGTAAACGTGATGGTAGCGCGCTTGCTGTCGGCGCCGGTTTCGGCAGTCGCCACGTTGGCGTACGGATAGCCGTGATCACGCAGCTCGTTGAGCGCCATTTCGTGCGCCTGAACCACCAGCTGACGATCGCGCGGCCGGCTGACCTGCAACGGAATCTTCCCCTGCAGGTCGGCGAAGTGGTCAGCAGGGATGACGTCGAAGCCGAGGAAATTGATCGCCGCAATGCTGACCGGCTCTCCCTCTAAAATTGTGAGCACGACGTCGACGGCATCCTGCTTGTTGTTCAGCTTGACGTCGAAGGAAGTCACACGTGCGTCCGGATAGCCGCGATCGGTGTAAAACGCTTGGATGCGCTGCAGATCCTGATCGAAGCGCGCCCTGTCGAAGTAGCGCTTCCGCACCCACGGCAGCATGGCGCTTTGCTGCGTGGCCAGCGCTTCGCGCAACCGCGATTCATCGACCGCGGTGACCCCCTCGAACGTGATCGAGTTCACCTTGATGGTGCCCTCTTCTTTGCACCCAACTGACGCGAGGCAAAACGCAATCAGAGCGGGGATGCGGAAACAGGCACGCATGCGCCGGGTTTGGAACCACATTCCATGCCA
>Ga0111539_10000926_pt1 | contig 38374 bp, 28 predicted proteins | sample RhiMethybrSRZTD1_FD_79667 | JGI IMG/M metagenome (GOLD analysis project Ga0111539, IMG submission 79667) | Populus rhizosphere microbial communities from Tennessee, USA - Rhizosphere MetaG P. TD hybrid SRZTD1 (version 2) (version 2) | ecosystem: Host-associated > Plants > Roots > Rhizosphere >...
AGGCGGAACCAGGTCAGTCCCGGGGCCCGCATCCGGTGGATCGTCACCATGAAGTTCAGGCCGGTGAGAATCGACGAGAAGCCTGTGATGAACACACCGAGTCCGGTCATCATCACGTTGGAGTTGCTGGCGCGACTGCTGTAAGGCGTGTAGAACGTCCATCCGGTGTCGACGCCGCCGGTCACCATCGCATAGACGGTGAACAGAAACCCGATCACGAAGATGTACCAGCTCAGTAGATTGAGCTTCGGAAACGCGACGTCCTTGGCTCCCAGCATGAGGGGCAGGACGAAGTTGCCGAGGATGGCCGGCACCGCAGGGATCAGCACGAAGAACACCATGGCCACGCCGTGCATGGTGAACATCTTGTTGTAATCGTCGTTCGAGAGGAGATCACCGGCGGGCGTCGCCAGCTCGAGGCGGATCACCGTCGCAAACAGACCACCCAGGAAGAAGGCCAGCGTCACGACGGCGAGATACATCAGGCCGATGCGCTTGTGGTCCTTCGTGAGGAGCCACGAAGCAACACTGTGCTGATGATTGAGATACGTCAGTGGTGTGGATGCCATGGTCCTACTTCTTCTGCGGGGTCGCCGGTGGCGTGACGCCCGGTTCGGCGGCCGATCGCGGCTCACCGCCAGACGTGGTCCGCAGCGACTTCACATACTCGACGAGGGCCATCACGCTCTCTTCGCTCAGCAGCCCCTGGAAGGTCGGCATCAGTGGCTGATACCCGGCGACGAGCTTGGCCTGCGGTGTCAGAATGGATTCGCGGATGTACGCTTCGTTGACCGCAACACTGGTGCCATTGGCCAACTCCTGGGGCGCGCCGAACTTGTTGACGAGCGAGGGCCCTCGCCCCGAATCGTCGCTGCGGTGACAGGTGTTGCAGGCGAGGTCGCTGAACAGCTGCTCCCCGCGTTGCGACAGTGAGCCGGCTCCCAGTCCACCGGCGAGCCACGCCTGATACTCGGCCGGCTCCATGACGACGACTTTCCCGATCATGCCGGAGTGCTTCGTTCCGCAGTACTCTGCGCAGAACAGGTGATACTCGCCCAGCTTCGTCGCCGTGAACCAGACCGTGCTGTATCGACCTGGGATCGCGTCGGCTTTCACTCGGAACGAGGGGAAGAACATCGAGTGAAGGACGTCCTCCGAGGTAAACGTCACCTTGACCGGGCGCCCCGCCGGCACGTGCAGCTCGTTGATCTCGTTCTGGCCGTCGAGGTGTTGGAACTTCCACATCCACCGCTTGGCAGTGGCGTAGATCTCGAGCGCTTGGTCGGGCGGGCGCTGCAGGTCGAAGTACACGTCTGCGGCCCAGGCGAAGATCACAATGGAAATCAGGAAAGGAATGATCGACCAGGCCAGCTCGAGCGGAATCGACCCGTGAATGCTCTCGCCGACGGCAAGTGGATCCTCGGTGTGGTATTTCGCCGCGAACCAGATCACCAGGACGGAGACGAGCACGGCAAAGAACGCCGTCACGGCGACGATGAAGAGAAACAGGTTGTCCACGCGCGAGGCGATCGTGGACGCCTGTTCAGGAAACAGCGAGAACCCAGATCCCATAAACGCTCAGGCGTGCCCCTCCGCGGCCGATCGCACCTCGCGGCGCCGCATCAGCAGGATGAAGCCTCCGATGAAACACACGGTCAACACACCGCCGAGCCGCATGATGTTCATGAACACCGGACCGTAACGGCCGTGAGACGGGTCGTACTGGAAACAGTAGAGCAGCAACTCGTCGACGACAGAGCCGATTTTGCCGTTGCCCGAATCGATCAGCGCGAGGCGCAGATCGCGGGGCGAATACTCCACGCCGTAGAAATAGCGCGACAACGTGCCGTCGTGAGTCGCCACCAGCAGGCCGCTGACATGCGCGAACTGGTTCGTCTCGGTGTCCCACTGATACGTGAACCCGGCGGCCGATGTGACCTGCCGGATCGACGCCTCGGACCCGGTGAGGAAGTGCCAGCCATTCGATGTCTCACGTACGGCCCAGTGATCGAGATGCGCCCGTTTCTTGGCGTTCGCCGCCTCCGGCGTGTCGCGTGGATCGAAGCTGACCAGCACGATGTCGAAGTCCTTGCCAGGCGTGAACGGCAGCACCTTCAGCGCAGACGAGATCCCGTTCATCACCTGTATGCACAGCATCGGGCATTGGTAGTACACGAACGCGAGCACCACCGGCCGCGACCCAAAGTACTCGCCGAGGGCGACGCTGCGGCCCGTTTCATCTGTGAAGCGAACGTCGAGCGGAAGCTTCTGCCCGAGCCGCTGCGCAAAGGTGACGTCTTTGAACTGCGGCGGCACGTTCGACGCGACGATGCCGCTGGTGAAGCCCATCGAGCCGGGCATGCCGGGCTGCTGCTGCGCCTGGACGGCCGTCATGCAAAATGCAAAATGCAAAATGCAAAAGGACACCGTCACACGCACGCCAACTTGCCGCGCTGCCGACTGTTTTTGCATTTTGCATTTTGAATTTTGCATTCCAGGTACTGCTTTCTACTGTCTTCGCCGTTCCAGCGTCCGGCCCGAGCTCGAATCCTGCGGCATCATGCCGAGCGGCACATCCTGCGGCGCGTCGGCCGGAGATTGCGCCCGCGCCGGTAGACCACGTTCGATCGTCAGACGCATCGCTTCGTCGATCGGAATGTGCACGGTGCCGGCGTTGCGGTCGATCCAGCCGTAGCTGTTCAGCCGCTCGTTCTCGCCCGTGCGGTACTGGTCCATCTCGATGGCGGGAAACCGCTGCAGCCGCGGCGCGGCGGGCAGGCGGTGCTCCTGACCGACGGCCAGGGGGAACTCGGGTACGCTGGCGGCTTCTCGCTGCGTGACGAACACGCGGAACATGATCCACATCAGCACATGCACGACCAGCGCGCTGAGCGTCAGCCAGATCGCAAACTGCACGATCATCCAGACGTTGACGTCGCTGTGCTCGTGTCCCGATGCTTCCGTCGTTTCGCGATACTCGTCGTCGGCCGTAACGTGGCTCACCGCGGCATCGTGATGGGCCATCAGTGTCCTCCCGCGCCGCTTTCGAGGGCCTGGCGCAGATACGGATCACCCGTTGCGAGCAGCGGTCGCTCGCGGAGTTGTGTGAAGAACATCCACACCCAGAAGCCGCCGATGGCCAGCGGGGCGGCCAGGTCCAGCCAGTGGACGAAGAAGTGGCTCACGTGCTCGCCGGCGAGCAGATGCAGGTTGCCGCCGGTTGACGCGAACTCCGGCGACACCAGCATGTAGATATCGGCAAAGCGCATGAACAGCATCCACGCCGCGATGACCACGAGGCGATGGGGGTTCCGCTTCAGATCGCGTGAGAGCAGCAGGAGCCACGGCACCGCAAAATGGAAGATCGTCAGGAAGAGCGCGAGGTACTGCCACCCGTGTGTCGTCCGCGTCGTCATGTAGGGAATCTCTTCGATCAGATTCGCCGCGAACACGAGCAGGTACTGCGAGAAGTTGAAGTACGCCCACAGCATCACGAAGGCAAACATCAGCTTCCCGAGATCATGGAAATGGTGCGGCTTGAGCACGTCGGCCAGCGGCTCGTGCTTGAACAGGAACGCGGACACGACAATCGTGAACGCCAGCGCAGACAGTCCCTGGCCGCCCATCATCAGGAACCCGAACAGCGTCGAGTACCAGTGCGGGTTGAGCGACATGATCCAGTCGATGCCTGCACCGGTGACCGTGAGCGCATAAATCACGAGACCGGCACCGCTCAACCGCTGCAGCCGGGTGTTGACGGCGACGTCGCCGCGATCCTGCGCCTGCGACCATTTGCTGAGGAGCGTCGCGATGCCCCACCAGCCGACAAAGTAGACCGCCGCCCTGATGACGAAGAAGGTCGTGTTGAGATACGCCGCTTTGTGCCGCAGTACTTCGTCGGCCTGCACGTGATCTGCGTGCGTCCACGGAAACAGCGTGCCACGCCCGAGCAGCACCGGGAGGAACAGCACCATCAGCAACGGCAGCGTCCGGCTCGACGCTTCGAAGACCCTGCGGAAGACGCCCCACCCGCCGCCGGACAGGTGCTGGATCATCACCATCGCCATCGAGCCGAGCGCGATGCCGAGGAACAGCAGGTACGCAATCAACCAAGAGCGGTACAGCTGCTCGGGGTCGACGAAAAAGCCGACCGCACATGCCGCCAGCCCGATGCCTCCCGCAATGAGGGCGCGCGAGCGTGGCCGTTCGATGTCGGCCACCGGCGGCGCGTAGGTGGTCACCACGGTCACTTGATCTCCTGGGCCGGCGCGGCCGGCGGCGGCGTCGGGCGATCGAGATCGCCGCGGCGATCGGCCGGCACGTCGGCAACGGTGGCGCTCTGACTCAACTGCAGCGCGCGGATGTATGCGGCAATCGCCCACCGATCCGCAGGCGGCACCTGGGCCGCGTAGTCCTGCATCGCGCCGAATCCGTTGGTCATCACGTCGAAGAAGTAGCCGGCCGGCGCATTGCGCAGGCGCTCCTCGTGATACGAGGGCGGCTGACGGAAGCCGCGGCGGACGATCATCCCGTCGCCGACTCCGGTGCGGCCGTGGCACGGCGAGCAGAAGACGTTGAAGCGCTCCCGCCCGCGCGCCATGACATCGGCCGTCACCGGCATGGGGAACTCGGTAGCGAGCTGACCGTTGACGCGTCCCGTGTAGAAGTGCGCGTCCTCCCGGAGTTGACCGCGAGCGACCGTATTGGCCACGAGCGTCCGCGACGCCGCGCCGTTGGCGAAGAACGGGCTCGCCTGCAGCGGGTCGTAGCTGGGTGCATCGTGCATGTCTTGACGGCACGCCGCCGCCAGGCACGCCAGGGCGATCATGACGCCAACCCTACGGTGCAACTTCGGTGACTCCCACGGCATGCAGGTTCTCGAGGAACTGCGCGGTCGAGGTGCGGTCGAACCGCGGATCACTCGCCTCGATCACCAGAAAAAACCGATCGGTCGTCGCACGCGTGAACGCGTCGACGTTGAAGACCGGATGGTAGGGCTGCGGCAGCTTGTTGAGCGCCCACATGCCCAGAAAGGCTGTCAACGCTGCGCCGAGCACCGTCGTCTCGAACGTCACTGGAATGAATTGCGGCCAGCTGACAAGCGGCCGGCCACCGACGTTCATCGGATAGGCGACGGCCGAGGCCCAGGACGCGAGGCTGAACCCGCCGATGCCACCGAGAATGCCGCCAATCAGCACCAGCAACGGGAGCCGCGTCCGTTCGAGATCGAGCGCCTCGTTCAGTTCTTCGATGGGAATTGGAGAGTACGCGTCCATCTTGCGGTAGCCGGCCAGACGTGCCTTGGTGGCGGCGTCGACCAGCCCTGCTGGGGTGTCGAACTCGGCCATCAGGCCGTAGAGCGCGTGTGCGGCGACGCGTTCCATCACATCACCCGTGCTGTTCAGCCACACGCCCAGGGTCTCCGCCGGGCGGATGGTGCGGGGTGGGGTTGACCTTGGCTTCCGGCACGATCGTCCGCATCTCGAAGATCGCGATTGCCGGCAAGAAGCGGATGAAGAGGAAAAAAAGGGCCAGGAACAATCCGATCGTCCCCGCGAACATCGAGAAGTCCCACGCGGTCGGGTAATACATGGCCCAGGACGAAGGCAGGAAATCCCGGTGCAGGCTCGTCGCAATGATGATGAACCGCTCGAGCCACATCCCCACGTTCACGAACAGCGACAGCACGAAGAGCAGCGGGAGGTTGTCTCGAACACTGCGGAACCAGAACAACTGGATCATCACCACATTGATGGCGATGAGCGACCAGTAGAACACCGCATACGGGCCCGTCATGCGGTTGTACATCATGTACTCTTCGTACGGATTCGCGCTGTACCACGCGAAGAACGCTTCGTTAGCGTACCCGTAGGCGACGATCATCCCCGTGACCAGCATGACCTTCGTCATGTTGTGGATGTGTCGCATCGTGATGAAATCTTCGAGCCCGTAGAACTTGCGCAGCGGAATCGCCAGCGTCATCACCATCGCGAAACCCGAGTAGATCGCGCCGGCGACGAAGTACGGCGGGAAGATCGTCGCGTGCCAACCCGGAAGATTCGACACCGCGAAGTCGAAGCTCACCACGGAGTGCACGGAGAGCACGAGCGGGGTGGAGATGCCGGCCATGAGCAAGTACGCCGTCTCGTAGCGCTGCCAGTGCTTGGCCGAGCCCCGCCATCCGAGGGCGAGCATGCCGTAGAGGCGCCGCGCAAAGCGCGACTTCGCGTGATCGCGAAGCGTGGCCAGGTCCGGCACCAGCCCCTGGTACCAGAAGAGCGCCGAGACCGTGCCGTACGTCGAGACGGCGAAGACGTCCCAGATGAGCGGGCTCCGGAACTGCGGCCACAATCCCATTACGTTCGGGTACGGGAACAGCCAGTACACCGCAAGCCACGGCCGCCCGGTGTGGAGCAGCGGGAACATGGCCGCGCACGCGACGGCGAACAGCGTCATCGCCTCGGCGAATCGGTTGATCGACGTCCGCCACTGCTGCCGGAAGAGCAGAAGAATCGCCGAAATGAGCGTGCCCGCGTGGCCAATACCGATCCACCAGACGAAGTTGATGATGTCGAACGCCCACCCGACCGGGACGTTGTTGCCCCAGATCCCGATGCCAGTCAGCAGCAGCTTGCCGATGGTCACGTTGAGGACCATCAACAGTCCGAAGGCGACCGCGAAGCCGAGGAACCAGCCGAGCGGCGTGCGTTTCGACAGCACGACGTGGCTGATGGTGTCGGTGACCGAGGTGAAGGTATGCCCCGGCGCGATGACGGCAGGCGTTCGCGCGAGGAGTGCAGCCTCCGCGGACGCGCTGCTCCGATCCGGTTGGTCCGGCGCCACTACTGTTTCTCCCCGGAGGCGGTTTCCGCGCGTGGATCGAGCTCAGTGTTGGGATTCCACACGACCGCCATGTAGGTCGTGCGCGGCCGGGTGTTCAGCTCGGCCAGCAAGGGATAGTTCAATGAGTTCGCCTTCTGCTTCGACACGCGGCTGTTGGGATCGTTGATGTTGCCGAAGACAATCGCCTCGGTCGGACACGCCGCCTGACACGCGGTCACGATGTCGCCGTCGCGAATCTGGCGATCCTCGAGCTTGGACGCCACACGTGCCTGATTGATGCGTTGCACGCAGTACGTGCACTTCTCCATGATGCCGCGGCTTCGCACCGTGACGTCCGGGTTGCGCATCAGCTTCAGACTCGGCGTGTCGAAATCACCGTAGAGGAGGAAGTTGAATCGGCGCACTTTGTACGGGCAGTTGTTCGAGCAGTAGCGTGTGCCGACGCAGCGGTTGTAGACCATATCGTTCAGGCCTTCGTCGCTGTGTACGGTCGCCGCCACCGGACACACGACTTCGCACGGCGCCGTCTCGCACTGCTGACACAGCATGGGCTGGTGGTAGGTGTCAGGGTTGTCGAGCGGGCCGGAGTAGTAGCGGTCCAGACGAAGCCAATGCATCTCACGACCGTTGAGGACCTGAGACTTCCCGACGACCGGAACGTTGTTCTCCGCCTGGCATGCCACCACGCAGGAGTTGCAACCAGTGCAGACGTTCTGGTCGATCGTCATGCCCCATTGGTAGCCCTCCCACTTGACGTTCGTGTACATCGTCAGGCCGGTCAGAGGCTGATGTTCGAGCTTGCCCGCAAAGGCCGGATCCCGTTCGAACTGCTCCTGAGTCGCCGACCGGATGATGTTGCGTCCTTCGTACGACCAGTGGTCCTGCGTGCACGCGAGCTGATAGCTGTCACCGGTTTTCGACAGCGGAACACCCCGCAGCGCGTCGGGCGACGCAGAGACACGAAGGGCGTTGACGTCGAAGCCGATCGCGTTGCCGGTGCGGCCGGCGCGAGCGCGCCCGTAGCCCGCGTGCAGCGTGACCGTATCGAGCGTGTGTCCGGGCGCGAGCCACACCGGAATCCGCAGCGTCGTGTTGCCTTGCTTCAGCTCCACGACGTCACCGCTCACCAAATTGAAGCGATCAGCCGTGACGGGCGACATGAGCGCCGCGTTATCCCAGGTGAGCTTCGTCAGCGACTTCGGCAGCTCCTGCAGCCACGCGTTGTTGGCGAAGCGTCCGTCGTACACGGTGGGATCCGGCCGGAACACGACATCAACGGTTCCAGCGGCCAGAGGAGAAACCGCGGTCGGCGCCGGAATCGTCCCCGTGAGCGCGACGGCCTTGGGCGCAAACGCCGTGTTCGGGATCACACCCGCGTGGAGCCACCGTCTCCATTCGTAGTCGAACGGCGAGAGCGCCGCGGCGCCGCGAACGGTCCCGGACGAGGCAGACGGAGGAGCCTGTGTGATCCTCGTCGACGCCGTTCCTTCCTCAACCGGGCGGAGCGGCGGCAGTTCGGTATTCGATCGCAGCGAGGCAACGGGGTTCGGGGCCGGCGCGACATTCGCCCGCTCGCTCCAAAACGATCGCACGATGTCGTAGCTCGAACGCGGCCCGGCGTCGTTCAGCGCCGACATGACCTCATGCGCCGTGCGGCCGTTGTACAACGGCGCGATCAACGGCTGCACGATCGTCGTCGTCCCGTCGTCGCTGCGCACGTCGCTCCACGATTCAAGGAAGTGCGCCTCGGGAACGTGCCAGTGACACAGCGCGCCGGTCTCGTCGTGATACAGCGCGAGGTGCGCGCGCAGCGCGACTTTGTTGAGGGCACTGGCGAACTTCAGGTCCGACGGCGCGGTGTAGACCGGATTGCCGCCCAGAATCACGAGGAGGCTGACCGTGCCGGCATTCATCTCGCCAACGAGCTCGGTGAGAGCCGCGCGCTGATCGATCGGCCGCGCCTCGGCGGTCTCGCTGTACCACACCGTCATGCCGACATTGCCCAGCGCGGCATTCATCGCGTGGGCCAGGGCATGAACCGCGGGGGTCTGGCTCTCACCGACAACGACGAGGCTTCGCCCCTTTGCTGCCTGCAGGTCCTTCGCGAGCGGAGCCAACCACTTCTGCGCGGCCTCAGGCATCGCGGCTGCACCGGCGCCCGCGACGCCGAGCTGTGCGGCGATGGCCCGGGCGAAGGCCTCGACTTCCGACGCACGCAGCGGCAGCCGATGATCGGCCTTCGTGCCGGTGTTCGTCGGTGTGCTCTCGACGGCGTACAGCCGGTTGCGTCGCGACCCGCTTCCTTCGACGCGGCGGCGCGACGCGAAGGCGCGCGCGTGCTTCAATCCCCCGTTGCCTGCGCAGAGGAAGTCGGCATCGAGCGAGAGAATGACGTCGGCTTTATCGACGGCATAGTGCGAATCCAGGTACTCGCCGAACGCGAGCCGGCTGCCTTCGCGAGCATTGTGTCGACCGAAGGGCTCCCACTGCACCCACTTGGCGCGCGGGAACCGCGTCAGGAGATCGTTCAGCTGAGAGGCCAGGGTTGGTGACGCGACCGTTTCCGTGAGAATTCGAACGCCCGCACCCTGGGAGGCCTCCTGCGCCTTGAGGACGTCGCGCATCGCCGCGGCAAACGCGTCGAACGATCGAATCTCTCCGAGGTGCGTGAGCGTCTGCGAGCGATCGGGATCGTAAAGCCCGAGGATGGCCGCCTGCGCGTAGAGATCGGTGGACCCCAGGCTGGCCGGGTGATCGGGGTTTCCTTCGATTTTGGTCGGACGGCCCTCATGGCTCTCGACGAGCAGTCCGACACCCGCCCCGGCAAATGGCATCGCCGTCGCGAAGAACAGCGGCTTGCCGGGTACGAGCTCTTCGGGCTGCCTGACATAGGGAACGATGGCCTCGTCCGGCTGCCGCGTGCACGCGCTGACGCCGGCCAGCGCCAGCGATGCGCTCATCAGCTTCAAGAAACCGCGGCGGCCGACCGGGTCGAGCCATTCCGCCGCGTTCTGCGGAAACTCGCGATGCACGAACTCTTTGAACTCCGGGGTCTCGGAAACTGCCTCGAGGCTGCGCCAGTAGTTGCGACCGCGGCTGTGATCGAGCTTCGCGCGAAGCGTCTGGAGGTCGTGGGGTACGGTCATGTGCGCCTTACCGATGACACGTCGAGCAATTGGTGTTGCCTCGAATGTCGTACTCCTTGACGAGCTGCGGACCTAGAACCGACTGCGGCACCGGCGGCGTATACCCCATGGTGAAGACTTCATTCCGTGGCCGGACGTAGTTCTCTGGATTGCGGTGGCAGTTGAGGCACCATTCCATCTGAAGCGACTGCACCTGACGCATGAGCGGCATCTGATCGACGCGCCCGTGACACGTTTCGCACCCCATCCCCTTTTTCACGTGAATGCTGTGATTGAAGTACACGAAGTCGGGCAGGTCGTGTACGCGCGTCCAACTCAACGGCCGATCCTCGCGGAAGCTGGCGCGCACCGGTTCGAGAATCGGGGCCGACTGCCAGATCTGCGAGTGACAGTTCATGCAGGTCTTGGTTGGAGGAATGCCGGCGAACGAGGACGTCTCGACCGAGGTATGGCAGTACCGGCAATCGATGCCATCGTCGAGCACGTGGTGGAGGTGACTGAACTGGACCGGTTGCTCGACGTACTCATTGGCGCGGGTCACGTACGACGAGCGCCCGAGGAGCATCGCCAGCCCGATCAGACCTCCGACCAGGCCGACAATGGCTGCGAGGCTGAGCTTCGACAGAGTATTGGCACTGGGATGGAAGATCTGCGACATCAGGGCTTAAAAGCAGAGAACCGGCGCGCCTGCCGACCTGTTCCGACTTGTACCACAATTGTGAAAAAAGGATCAAGCGGCCCAGAACGCCCTTAACCTTGCGACAACCCGCGAAATACTACGCCCAAACCCGTGCGCGCATCTACGTCAATGCGGGCGCACCGCGCGCATCATCGGTCGCTCGCAGCGCGCGTCGGTATACAATCGCGCTCGCCAGCGCAACCACATGAGCGAGAGGAAGTACCGTCAACGCGGCTATCAAGACGATGACCGCGATCGCCAGCCCAAGCCCGCGCAGCGTCCCGCGCCCGAACCGGGCGCACCCGCAGGGGCCCGACGCATCTCGCAGGACGCTCCGAAGAACATCAACATGCCGGGCTACCACGAGGTGGTCCGTTGCGCGCAGTGTGGAAATGTCGTCTCGGCAGATATCGGCCTCGAGACGCGGTGCAACCGGTGCGGAACCGATCTCCACGCGTGTGCTCAATGCGTGTCCTTCGATCCAGGAAGTCGGTTCGAGTGCATGCTGCCGATTCCCGCCCGCATCACGCCGAAGAACACACGGAACAGCTGCACATCCTTCTCGCCACGGACTACGGTCGAGCGTCAGACGACCACGCCCCGGACGGACAGCGCGCGAAAGGCCTTCGACGATCTGTTCAAGTTTTAGTGGAGCGTTGATACGATCCACGAATGGTGTTGCTCTCCGAGCAGGACCGCGAGACTGTCCGCGCGCGCCTCGCAACCCTGCAGCGGCCCGTCACGATTCTGTTCTTCACGCAGACCATCGGCGCGCCGGAGACGGTGTATCTGACGAAACGCGTGCTCGAGGAGGTGGTCGGTCTGAGCGACCGCCTGACGCTCGAAGAGGTGAACCTGGTCCTCGACCGAGAGCGGGCCGCGCAATACGGCATCGAGCACATTCCGGCGATCGTGCTGCTCAAGGACGGAGCGGACACACGCATCCGCTTTCTCGGCGCCCCCGCGGGCTACGAGTTCGTCTCGCTCGTCGAGGCGGTGATCCTGGCCGGGTCCGACGACTCTGGGCTGTCAGCGAACACGCGAGCGCTGGTCGCGGAGCATGTCACGAGTCCGCTCGATATCAAGGTGTTCGTGACGCCCACGTGCCCGCACTGCCCTCGGGCGGTAACGCTCGCACACCGGCTGGCCGCAGAAAACCCGAACATCCACGCGACGTGCGTGGAGGCGACAGAGTTCATGGATCTGTCGCGCAGGTTCAATGTCACTGGCGTGCCCAAGACGGTCGTGAACGACACGGTCGAGATCCTGGGCGCCCTTCCTGAGGATCAGTTCGTACGAACCATCGTCGGGGCACCAGCGCGCGGCGCCGACACGTCGGCCGAATGAACGATGCGGCCGTCTGGGCGACAACCGTGATGTGTGTCGCCTATCTCGTCGAGTCGACTCGGGCGCGCTTGATGAAATCGAGCTTCGGGTACTCGGCGGCGAGATAGGCGTTGCCCTCGCTGAGAATCCGTCGCTGGTCGGGCACGTTCGCCCTGCCGTATCCGCTATACAGCTTCTCGACCACGTCCATGCCGGCGATCACCTGTCCAAACGGGGGAAAGCCCTCGCTATCCAGGTAGCTGTTGTCCTTGTAGTTGATGAACACCATCGTGTAGCGGGAGTTTGGACTGGACTCACGCGCGAACGACACGATACCGCGCGTGTTGCTTTGTTTGGCCGGCTCGTCGGGGAGGCCTGCGGAGGACCATGGTCGCTGAACCTCGGGATCGCCGTTGAGACCGAACTGCACCATGAAGCCGCTCAGCACGCGAAAGAAGCGGGCATTGTCGTAGAAGCCGTTCTTCACCAGGTTGTAGAAGCGGTCGGCGGCGTTCGGCGCCCAGTCTCGATGGGCCTCGATGACGAACACACCCTGACTCGTCTCGAACCGCGCACGATAGGTCGCAGGCGCCTGTTCGCTAAGCGCGGCAGGATCCTTCAGCCTGGCGGCGGTCTGGCCGGCCACATCGACCGTCGTCGCCACCTGCACAGCGCTGAACAGAACGGCAAGGGCGGTTCGTCTCATCAACATGGGCGTCTATCGTAGCGCCCTGACGCGGGCAGATCGGCGACAATTCCAAGAGGGCTGGAAAGGGAGGCCACGTGAGCGACGACACCAAAGCGTGCCCGGTGTGCGGCGAAATGATCAAGACGGCCGCCATCAAGTGTCGGTTCTGCAACACCGACTTAGCCGCGCGTGAGAGCGCAAAGGAGGCCGAGGTCGAGCGGGATCTGTTCGTCGGCCACCCGGCGGTCATCTACTCCCTCACCCAGTGGGTGATCATCGTCATCACGATCGGCATCGCCGCGATTGTGTACTGGGCGAAGAGCCGCTCGATCACGTACACGCTGACGACGCAGCGCATTCAGATCGAGCGCGGCCTGCTGTCGACGATCAAGTCGAGCGTCGAGTTGTTTCGAATCGACGACTTCGACATCCATCGGCCGTTCGGGATGCGCGTCCTCGGCTACTCGCTGCTCCACCTGCGATCGTCGGATCCTGACCTGTCGACCGTGATCATCCACGGCATCCCCAATCTCGAGGCCCTCGCCGATCAGTTGCGTGAGTGCTCGCTGCGCGAGCGCACGCGCCGGAAGATCACGACGTTTGTGAAAGCGTAGAGTCGCGGGCCGCCTGAAGGCGGCCCCTACGAACAGACCGTCGCAGAAAACTTGGCCAAGCCGAAGGCTTGGTCTAGCCGTAGCTCGCCGAAGGCGAGCGGAGGCTGGCGGAGGGAGAGGGATTCGAACCCCCGGGCCCGTTTCCGAGCCAACGGTTTTCAAGACCGCCGCCTTAAACCACTCGGCCATCCCTCCGTGCACGCGCGAAGCGTCGTGCGAACCGATGAACCTCTGAACCCTGAACCTACTTAGATCTAATCACCGATTCCCCGTTCATGAACGGCCGCAACGCCTCCGGAATCGCGACCGATCCGTCTTCCTGCTGAAAGTTTTCCAGGATCGCAATCAGCGTCCGGCCAACCGCGAGCCCAGAGCCATTCAACGTGTGGACGAACTCCGCTTTGCCGGTTCCCTGCGGCCGGTACTTCACGTTGGCACGCCGCGCCTGGAACGCTTCGGTGTTACTGCACGACGAGATCTCTCGATACGTGTTCTGCCCCGGCAGCCATACCTCGAGATCGTACGTCTTCGCGGACGCAAATCCTATGTCCCCGGTGCACAGCAAGACCGTGCGGTACGGCAGCTCCAGCCGTTTCAGCACCTCCTCCGCGTTCGACGTCAGTCGCTCGAGCTCGTCGTAGGACCGAGCCGGCTCGGTGAACGCCATCAGCTCCACTTTGTCGAACTGATGTTGGCGTATCAGCCCGCGGACGTCAGCGCCGTAGGAGCCCGCCTCACTGCGAAAGCAGGGCGTGTATGCGGTGTATCGGATTGGCAGAGTGTTGCCGTCGAGAATCTCACCGCGGTGCATGTTCGTGAGCGGCACTTCTGCCGTCGGCACCATATACAGGTCCCAGTCTCCCGCAATCTTGAACAGGTCGGCCTCGAACTTCGGCAGATTGCCAGTCCCGGTGAGCGACGCCGAGTTGACCATGAACGGCGGCTCCACTTCCGTATAGCCATGCTCAGTGGTGTGCAAATGGAGCATGAAGTTGATCAGCGCACGGGCGAGCCGAGCGCCAGCGCCGACCAGCACCGAAAAGCGTGCGCCGGCGATCTTGGTGCCGCGCTCGAAGTCGATAATCCCGAGGGCGGGGCCAAGGTCCCAGTGCGGCTGTGCTGTAAAGCCGAACGCTCGCGGCGTGCCGTGCCGACGCACCTCGACGTTGTCGGCACTGCTCTTCCCGATCGGCACCGTCTGGTTCGGCAAATTCGGAAGCACCTGCAAGCCGCGATTCCGGCGCTGCTCGATGGAATCGAATTCGATACTGAGCTGCTTGATCTGCTGCGCGCGCAGGCGGCTGGCGTCCTGAATCTTCGACGCGTCGAGACCTTGGCGCTTCGCACGCGCGACTTCGTCGGCCGCCGTGTTCTGTTCTCGCTTGAGGCCCTCGAGTTCCTGCAGCAGGCGACGACGACGCGTCTCGAGTGTCGCGAGCTCTTCGAGTTCCGTCGTCAAGTCGATGCCGCGTGTGCCCAGTCCCGTGCGCACGGCGTCGAGGTTGTCACGGAACAATGCCGGATCGAGCATGCCGCCGATTGTACCTGCGATACGATTGCGCACATGAAACGTAGCGTTCGAAAAGCGGTGTTCCCGGCAGCGGGACTGGGCACCCGTTTCCTGCCGGCGACAAAAGCCCAACCGAAGGAAATGTTGGTGGTCGTCGACAAGCCGGTGATCCAGTACGGCGTCGAGGAGGCGGTTCAATCCGGAGTCACGAACATCGTGATCGTGACCGGCCGTGGCAAGAACGCCATCGAAGATCACTTCGACGTGGCGGTCGAGCTCGAAACGTTTCTCGAGCAGCGCGGCAAACAGGAGCAGCTCGAGGAGATCCGGAAGATCACCAAGTTGATCAACGTCTCATATGTGCGTCAGGGCGAGCCGCTCGGCCTCGGACATGCGGTGCTCGTCACACGGAATCTGGTCGGTGACGAACCCTTCGCCGTGGTGCTTGGCGATGACGTGATCGACGCGACGCCGCCGGCATTGCGACAGATGATCGACGTTTTCGAGCGCCTCGACGGCCCGGTGATAGCCGTCGAACGCGTGCCGCACAGCGACGTATCGAGCTACGGGATTGTGGCGATCGATGAGCGCGCCGACCTCGGCCCGGGTGTGCATCGCATCACGGACATGGTCGAGAAGCCGCCGCGTGACGAGGCGCCCTCGAACCTGGCGATCATCGGACGTTACATTCTGACTCCAGACATCTTCCCCGCTCTCGAGGCCACCGCGAGCGACCGTACTGGAGAGATTCAATTGACCAATGGACTTCGCCGGCTGCTGCGAGAACGGCCGATCTACGCGTGTGAAATCGCCGGCGTCCGCCACGATACCGGGAACAAGCTGGGGTTCCTGAAGGCGGTCGTCTACTTCGCGCTGCAGCGGCCAGAGCTGGCCGAGCCATTCAGGCGATATCTCGAAACGCTCGATTTGAAGGTTGGAGCGCAGTCGGGCCGCTAACGGGTCGCGGTGCGCTCACACAGACCTATTCACTCGACGTGGCTTTCGTCGGCGTGGACGGCGCAGTCGTCGTCGCACTCGAAGTCCCGTCGCTCGCCTTCGTGTCGCCGCTCTTCGTGTCGTCCGATTTTGCCCCGGGCTTCGCGGCATCCTTCGAATCGCCCTTGTCGGTCTTGCCCTTCTGCGCGTAATCAGTGATGTACCAACCAGTGCCCTTGAACTGAATCGCGGGAGACGACAACAGGCGACGCACCGGGCCTTTTTGGCAGAGCGTACAGGCGTCGAGCGGCGGGTCGGAGAATTTCCGAATCACCTCGAATCGTTGGCCGCAGGCGTCACACTCGTATTCGTACAGCGGCATCGCGTTTCAATCCAGGGACGCGTCCGTCGTCTCGCCGAGGAGCAGTTGTCGATGCGCTCGGAACGGCGCATTGCCTTGCGCCAGCACAGTGTCGTGGAACGCCCGTAGCGAGTACTTGCCGCCTTGCTGTTCCTTGAAGTCGCGCCGCATCTTCAACATCATCAGTTTACCAACCGAGTACAGCAGGTAACCCGGATCGAAGGTACCGCGTTCGGCTTCGCGTCTCGCCGTCGCTTCCTCGAGAAACGCCTCGTCTCTGAAAAACCGCATGCCCTGTTCAACCGACAGATCCTCGCAGTGGAGGCGGACCGACACGATCACGCGGGCCAGGCGCACGAGCGACTCGGCCAGCTGTCCGAGTCTGATCGTGGGATCGCGCCGGCGGAACCCCGCCTCGATCATCATCTGCTCGCAATAATGCGCCCATCCTTCGACGAACGATACTGATGCGAAGAGCGTCGACTTCCGCACCTTCGATTCGACCTTCCTCAAATGGCGGAAGTGGAGGAAGTGTCCGGGGTAGACCTCGTGAATCGAGATGTTCCAGAGCGTCGGGATATTGAAATCCCGCATGTGCTCCTTCTGGCGTTCCGAGGGCCACGATCGATCCGCTTCGGTCAGGTAGTAATACGCGCGGCTTGGCTTCGACTCGAACGGACCCGGCGTCCACATGCTGGCGAACGCCCATCGGTAGAACTCGGGCGAAGGCGCGACGACAACCGGCTCGGAGTCCGGCAGCGACACGATATCTTCCGAGCGTAAGAATTCTTCGAGCTCCTGGACCTGCGCTTGCGCGACCGCCAACAGGCTCCCGGGTTGCGGATGCTCCTCTTTGGCGACTCGCCAGACCTCTAGCGGATCGCCGCCGTTGATGCGGCTCGCAACGGCGCGGAATTCGTCCTGCACGGCTCCGAGTTCGCGCATCGCGATGGCGAGCAGTCGATCCGCGCTGAGTGTGACTCCCTCGTCGAGTTTGAGCTTCTGCTCGAACCTCTCGCGACCGAGGCGGAACGAGGCCTTGGCCCGCGGCGCCAGATCGGTTTCGAGATAGTCGACGTAGGACTTGATGGCCAGTGCGGCTTCGGCCGACGTGTCTGCCAGGTCGCCGAGAATATGCAGGTCGTCGAGCCCAGAAAACGCACGCGGAAGGTCGGTCTCGATAAATTTCAGCACCCCGCGCCACGTTTCGAGACCGACCTTCACGAAGATCCCGGGGCACTCCTTGATGTTGTCGCGGGCCGCCTGCACCAGTCTGGGCACCTGCCGCAGCTTGGACACGACGCGCCGCGCTCGCTCGGGTTCCGGCGCATAGGCGAACAGCGCCTGTCCGGCGAGACTGCTGCCAATCAGGTCCGAATAGACCTGCGGGCTTCGATCCCACGACCGGATGACCTCATGCTCGAACATCCGGGCCTCGATGTTGGCCGCAACAATCGGATGCTCGATCCGCTCGACCGGCGAGAGGAGTTCCGGCGTGATCTGGTGCAGGCGGCGTCCGAAGCCAGCGAGGGCCCGGACATGCACGTCGATGGACGGCCGGCTCAGATCTTCGAGCAGATCATCATGAACGTGGACCCCGTCGAGGCCCGCGTGGCTTGGCAGGGTCTCGTGCAGGTACGCGAGGTAATCGTCGACGAAGTGCGGAAATGGCTCCGATGGGTACATGCCCTGTCGTGGGTGGCGCTCTGTGCCGCGACTTGGGGAGCGCTCATCCCGCCAATGGTACAATAACCGCTCCGTCATCGCGATGTCCGGTACGCTGTTTGTGGTCGCCACGCCCATCGGCAACCTCGAGGACATCACGCTGCGGGCGCTGCGAGTCCTGCGCGAGGTCGACCTCATCGCTGCCGAAGATACGCGGCGTACTGCGAAACTGCTGACTCATCACGGGATTTCCACCCGGACCGTCAGTTTCCACGCCCACAACACGAAACGGCGTCTGCCGGAGCTGCTCGCACAACTACGATCTGAATGCTCAATTGCCATCGTCTCTGACGCTGGCACGCCAGGTATCTCAGACCCGGGAGAAGAGCTCGTGCGCGCGTGTGTGTTAGAGGGAATCCCTGTGGAACCGGTTCCAGGCGTCTCGGCGGCGATTGCGGCGGTCGTCGTCTCCGGATTCGCGGTTCTGCCACTGACCGTTCTTGGCTTCCCCCCTCGTAGGCCTAAAGACAGAACGTCATGGATATCAGCTATTTCTGGAGTTTCTAACACTGTGACGTTCTTTGAGTCGCCCCGCCGCATCGGTAACACACTCAGAGAAGCATCCTTAATTATGGGCACTCGACAGATAATGGTGGCGCGTGAACTCACCAAAGTCCATCAGGAGTTTCTGCGCGGCACGTGTGCTGAGCTTGCCGAGCGACTCGCCATCACCAAGGGTGAAATTACCGTGGTCATTAGCCCAATTATCAAGGCCGTGGCTGGTTCTGGGGAGGTTGACGAGCGGCGCGTGGCCACAGAATTCTGGTCTATGACCATAGAAGGGGTCGCCGGACGACGCCAAGCGATTTCGACGCTGGCGAAGAAGTTCGACATACCTTCGAAGCAGGTCTATGCCATCATCGAAAAATCAAAGCGATCTGGTGACTGACCAAGTCAATGACGACTCCTCCTGCTTTGACCGAGATTCACGTGGTCGTCTTGGCGGCCGGACAGGGCACCAGGATGAAGTCTCAGTTGCCGAAGGTCTTGCACCGAATCGCCGGACATTCCCTTATCGAACACGTACTTCGGTCCGCTGCGCCTCTTGCCGCTTCAACCACTTCTATCGTAGTCGGTCATAAGGCCGAACTAGTAAGAGACCTCCTAGGTACCTGGCAGGGACTGAGCTTCGCCATTCAGAAGCCGCAGCTCGGCACGGCTCACGCGCTCCAACAGGTTGAACCGCTCCTGGCCGGACGCAGCGGGACGCTCGTGCTTCTGTCAGGGGACGTGCCGCTGCTCAGCACCGCCACACTGCAGGCGCTCGTGCAACGTCACTGTGGTGCCGGAGCCGCAGCCACCGTGGTAACGGCAATCGTCGATCGGCCCTTTGGCTACGGGCGGATCGTCCGAAGCCGGGGGGCTATCGCCCGTATCGTCGAAGAGCGAGATGCCTCCCCAGAGCAGCGGCACATCAAGGAGATCAACAGCGGAATCTATGCGTTCGACGTGGCTCCGCTTTTCGACGCCCTCCGCGGGATTTCGTCGAAGAACGCTCAAGGCGAGTACTACTTGACCGATCTGATTGCCCTCTATCGCCGACGCAAGCTCGTCGTGGATACGCTGGTGATCGACGACTCACGGGAGATCCGTGGAATCAACAGCCGCACAGAACTGGCGGAAGTGAGCAAGATTGTGAACCAAAAGAAGAATGAAGAATTGATGGCTGCCGGCGTGACGCTGATCGATCCCGCAACGACCTACATCGACATGGACGCCGAGGTCATGCCCGATACCGTGATTCACCCGGGTGCCATCATCGAAGGACGCAGCCGCATTGGTGCAGGCTGTGAAATCCAGGGCTACGTGCGAATCGTCGACTCGGAGATTGGCGACCGGGTCACGATAAACAACTTCTGCGTGATCACTGGTTCAAAAGTTGCAGATGGAGCCACCGTAGGACCGTTCGCGCACCTTCGGCCCGGAAACGTCGTCGGCGAGGGCGCGAAGATCGGGAACTTCGTCGAACTGAAGAAGACCACGCTTGGGCCCAAATCGAAGGCGAGCCATCTTGCGTACCTCGGGGACGCCAAAGTGGGCGCGAACGTCAACGTCGGCGCTGGCACGATTACGTGCAACTACGACGGCCGCGCCAAACACCAGACGGTGATCGGGGACGGAGCGTTTATCGGCAGCGATTCACAGCTGATTGCTCCGGTGCGGGTCGGCGAGGGCGCCTACGTCGCAGCGGGTTCATCGATCACGGAAGATGTGCCGGCAGGTGCGCTGGGGATCGCTCGTGGACGGCAGCGCAATGTGCCTGGTTGGGTAGACCGGAAGAAAGAGAAGGACGGGGTCTGACGTCATGTGCGGAATCATTGGTTATGTGGGTTCAAAACCGGTGCTCCCTGTGCTGCTCGAGGGACTCCGGCGGATGGAGTATCGCGGGTACGACTCCGCCGGTGTCGCGCTCCTGAGCCCCGAGGGCATCGCGCTGCGGCGATCGGCCGGCAAGCTCGCGAATCTCGAACATGCACTCCGCACCGAGCCGGTCGATGGCATTTACGGCATCGGCCACACGCGATGGGCCACGCACGGTCGGCCCACTGAGGAAAACGCCCATCCGCATCGCGATTGCACCGGACGCATTGTCGTCGTTCACAACGGGATCATCGAGAACTATCTCGAGTTGAAACACGAGCTGCGCGAGCAGGGTCACGTCTTCACCACGGAGACGGACACTGAAATCGTCGCTCACCTCGTCGAGCGCGAGATGCGCGATGACGGCCTCGAGAACGCCGTTCGACGGGCACTGACCTATCTGCGCGGCATGTTCGCCATCGTCATCGTGTCGGTGGAGGATCCCGAAAAGATCGTTGCCGTTCGCAATGGCCCACCCATCGTCGTCGGCCTCGGTCAGGACGAGTTCTTCGTGGCCTCGGATATCCCGGCGATCCTGAGTCACACGCGCGACGTCGTCTTCCTCGGCGACGAGGAGATGGCCGTCATCACGCGCTCCGGCGTTCAGTTCACCGATTTTTTCGGCCGCGCCGTCTCGAAGACGACGCAGCGCGTGCTCTGGGATCCAATCGCGGCGGAAAAGGGCGGGCACAAGCACTTCATGCTCAAGGAAATCTTCGAGCAGCCGACGGCCGCACGCGACACCATCCTGGGGCGGGTCTCGCTTGACAGCGGCCGGATCTTTCTCGAGAACCTGAACGTCGAGGACGCGGCATTGCGGGCCCTGCAGAAGGTGACCATCATCGCGTGCGGCACCTCGTGGCACGCCGCGCTCGTGGGGAAGTATCTGATCGAGTCACTCGCCCAGCTGCCCGTCGAGGTCGACTACGGCTCCGAGTACCGCTATCGCAACCCGATCATCGGGCCCAACGAGCTGGCCATCGTCATCTCGCAATCTGGCGAGACGGCAGATACTCTGGCGGCGCTGCGCGAGGCCAAGCGAAAAGGAGCCAGCAGCATTGCCATCTGCAACGTCGTGGGCAGCATGGCCACGCGCGAAGCCGACGGCACGGTCTACACCCACGCCGGACCCGAGATCGGCGTGGCGTCGACGAAAGCGTTCACGTCACAACTGGTGGCGCTGCACCTGCTCGGACTGTACCTCGCGCAAGTGCGAGACACGCTGAGCCCGGCCGCGATGCGTGGGCACATCGAGGACCTGCTGCACATACCCCAGATCATCGAACAGGCCGTCAAAGCGTCCACTGCAATGGAGCGTGTCGCTGAGCGATTCCATGCCAGAACCGATTTCCTGTTCCTCGGTCGCGGGATCAACTACCCGATTGCGCTCGAGGGAGCGCTCAAGTTGAAGGAGATCTCATACATCCACGCCGAGGGCTACCCGGCCGGGGAGATGAAGCACGGCCCGATCGCGCTGATCGACGAGCGGATGCCCATCGTCGCGATCGCGCCCGACGATGCCGTGTTCGAGAAGATGATCGGCAACGTACAGGAGGCGAAGGCGCGCGGGGGATCGGTCATCGCGATCACGACCGCGGGTGACGACCGCATGTCGTCCGTGTTGGACGCCGCGCAGGACGTGATGCTGTCGATGCCGCGCACGTCACAGTTGCTGACGCCGATCGTGATGACAATTCCACTTCAACTGCTCGCGTATTACATCGCGGTGCGGCGCGGCTGCGACGTCGATCAGCCGAGGAATCTCGCGAAGAGCGTAACGGTAGAATAGGAGGAAGTGGACCTCCTCTCCTCGCTGAACTCCGAGCAGCGGTCGGCCGTCCTGCAGACCGATGGCCCCGTTCTGATCCTCGCAGGGGCCGGCTCAGGGAAGACGCGCGTCATCGCCCATCGGATCGCGTACCTGGTCAGCCATGGATTCGCGGCACCGGACCGCGTCCTCGCAGTCACGTTCACCAACAAAGCCGCGGAAGAGATGCGGGCGCGCGTCGAGGCCCTGCTCGGCGTCGACTGCCGGCAGATGTGGATCTCCACGTTCCACGCGTTGTGCGCTCGACTGCTGCGTCGCGAAGCTCCGCATGTGGGACTGTCTCGCGATTTCGTGATCTACGACTCGGCCGACCAGTTGAGCGCGATGAAGCAGGCGCTCAAAGAGCTCGGCGTGGACGACTCGACGGTTCAGCCCCGCGTGGTGTTGTCACGCATCAGCCACGCGAAGAATCGAATGGAGGGTCCCGAGGCGTTTGCCGCAAACGCGGCGTGGGACTTCCGAGCGCAGCAGATGCAGCAGCTCTACGCGCTCTACACGCGTGCCCTGAAAGAGGCCAATGCGCTCGACTTCGACGATTTGCTGCTGAAGACCGTCGAGTTGTTCGAGACATCCGAGCAGGTTCGCGAGCGGTACAGCCACAAGTTTCGCTACGTGATGGTGGACGAGTATCAGGACACCAATCGTCCGCAGTATCTGCTGGTGCGGCGACTGGCGGCCAAGCATCGCAATCTCTGCGTGGTCGGCGACCCCGACCAGTCGATCTATCGCTGGCGTGGCGCCGACCTGCGGAACATCCTCGATTTCGAGCAGGACTTCCCCGAAGCCACGACCGTCAAGCTGGAACGAAACTACCGGTCGACGCAGGTCATTCTCGACGCCGCGTCCGCGGTGATCGCGCAGAATCGCAGCCGGAAAGAGAAGCGGCTGTATACCGACACGGCGGGAGGCGCACACATCCTGTACTACCGCGCCGGCGACGACCTGGATGAAGCCGAGTTCATCGCCCGGAATGCCAGCGCCGCCATCCGAGAGCCCGACGCGAGCGTCGCCATTCTCTATCGAACCAACTCGCAATCGCGAACGCTGGAAGATGCGCTGCGGCGGGCAGGTACCTCCTACCGAATCATCGGTGGCGTCCGGTTTTACGAACGCAAAGAGATCAAAGACGCGCTCGCGTATTTGAAAGTGATCCTCAACCCGGCGGACGACGTCAGCGTGCGGCGAATCATCAACGTTCCAGCCCGCGGCATCGGCAAGGGCGTGATGGAGTCGCTCGAGGGGGTCGAGGTGCCAACCGATACGGCACCGCCTCTCTTCGCCGGCCTCAACGACGCCGCGGTAAGCCGTTCCCTGTGGGCCCGTATCAACCACGTCGTCGCCACTCGTGCGCTCGCCCCGCGCGCCGTTGCATCACTTGCCGCGTTTCAGCAGCTGATCACCGGACTGCGGGGGATGATCGAGCAGGAGACCGTCGCCGTCGCGCTCGCCAAAGTGCTCGACAGGAGCGGCTATCTGCAGGACCTGCGAGAGGAACGCAGCGAGGAAGCAGAAGGCCGAGTCGAAAACCTCGCGGAGCTCGTGTCGGCCGCGCGTGAGTTCGAGGCGCGCACACCCGAACCGACGTTGGCCGGTTTCGTCGATCAGCTTTCGCTGTTGTCCGATGCCGACGAAGAGGCCGGATCACGGGGCGCGCGCGTCCTCATGATGACGCTGCACAGTGCGAAGGGACTCGAGTTCCCGATCGTGGTGATGAGCGGCCTCGAAGAGGGCCTCTTCCCGCACTCGCGATCGAGTGACGACGAGGCCGAACTCGAGGAAGAGCGGCGGCTGTGTTACGTGGGCATTACGCGTGCGCAGAAGCGGCTGGTGCTGACATCGGCCGCGCGACGGCGCGTCTTCGGCGATTATCAGTCAACGCAACCCTCCCGCTTCATCGAAGAGATCCCGGCCGCGCTGCTCGAAGAAGTGCCCTCGGCGTACGCGCCGTCGCAGCGTTCGTTCTCGCAATACGACGGCTATCCTCGCGGCGGCGGTTATCGCGGTCGCGTGCGGGAAGAGCCCGTCTACGCCTACGAGAACGACGATCAGTCACAGTGGGCGGGCCTGAGACCAGGATTGCGCGTCAGGCACGCGCAGTTCGGCATCGGCACAGTCATGACCGTCGAACCGCTCGATGACGACCTCAAGCTGGTCGTGCGTTTCAACTCGGTGGGCCAGAAGACACTGCGCGCGAAGTTCGCTCGGCTGGAGCTCGCTGCAGGCGCGTAACGATCCATTGACCCTCAATCGACACGCCCGCTCTTGTGCCGACTGCCCGCTCTAGAGTGACGATCAGCACACCACGCCCGACCGCACCGCTGGGGGCACGTACCTCGGCCTCGACCGTGATGTCTCGCTCGATGATTCCGACAGAGGCGTCAGAGAGATCGATGTCTTGACGCTGCGACGCGGCGAGGCTCCTGACGGCCGCTTCCCGGTTCGAGGCATCGATCGAGCGACGCCGATCGGCACCGCGATCGGTCACCGAGAAGCGCTGAATACTTCCATCCGTCCGCGGATTGAAGACGACGGTGGCGAAGCGATCCAGACGGATACTGTCGAGGGTACGCGACGCCTCGAAAAACCGCGTCAGCACCTGCTCGTCGGGGGCCGGCGCACACGCTGAAACGAGGCAGAGGACGCCTGCGGCGCTCAGCGCACGCAGGCGATGCCTCACTCTTCGTCCTTCTCAGCGAGGCGCGCGATGGACACAGCGCGGTCTTCGCCTTCGATGTCGATCAGACGGACGCCCTGCGTGGCTCGTCCGATGCTGCGGATGGCGTTCGATGCCATCCTCAGGATCTTGCCCTGCTGCGTGATGAGCATCAGCTCGTCTTCGTTGCTGACCTGCGTCACTCCGACGACCTTGCCATTGCGCTCGCTGGTCTGGATGTTGATGATGCCGATTCCGCCACGGGATTGCACGCGATACTCGTCGAGCTCGGTGCGCTTGCCGTACCCTTGCTCGGTCACGGTGAGAATGGTGCCGCCTGGTACGAGCACCTCCATCGCCACCACTTCGTCGTCTTCGCGCAGTTCGATCCCGCGGACACCGCCGGCGGTCCGACCCATCGAGCGCACGTCGGTTTCCTTGAATCGAATCGACATGCCGTTGCGCGTACCAATAAAGATTTCTGCGCTGCCGTCGGACACCGCGACCGCAATCACGGCGTCGCCTTCTTCGACGTCCATCGCGATGATGCCGCCGGCGCGCGGATTGCTGAATGCCGTCAACTCGGTCTTCTTGACCTCGCCGCGCTTGGTCCCCATCACGATGAAGCGATTGGGCTCGAACTCCTTCACCGCCAGCAGTGCGGCGATGCGCTCGCCTTCCTGCATCGAGACCAGGTTGGCAATCGCCTTGCCGCGGCCGTCAGGACCAACGTCGGGAATCTCGTGCACCTTCAACCAGTAGGCCCGCCCGCGGTCGGAGAAGATCATGATGTAGGCGTGCGTCGACGCGACGAAGAGGTGGCTGACGAAGTCCTCCTCGCGCGTGCGCATGCCGATGCGCCCTTTGCCGCCGCGGCGCTGGTTGCGATAGTTGGTGATCGCCGTCCGCTTGATGTAGCCCGTGTTGCTGACGGTGATCGCCATGTCCTCCTCAGCGATCAGGTCTTCGACACGGAACTCGCCTTCTTCGGCCAGGATTTCTGTGCGCCGGTCGTCGCCGTACTTCTCTTTCACGGCTTTCAGTTCATCGAGGACGATCTGCATCAACAGTCGCTCGCTCCCGAGAATCGCCAGCAGACGCTCGATCGTTTTCAGGAGCTCGGCGAGCTCGGCCAGGATCTTCTGCCGCTCGAGACCGGTCAGCCGCTGCAGCTGCATGTCGAGAATCGCTTGCGCCTGGATCGCCGTCAGCCCGAACTGGGTGACGAGCCCGTCGCGTGCCTCGGCGGGATTGCGCGAGCCGCGAATGAGCGCGATCACCGCATCCAGATGATCGAGCGCGATCTTCAGCCCTTCGAGGATGTGCCGACGGGCCTCTGCCTTCCGCAGCTCGAACTCGGTCCGGCGCCGCACGACCTCTCGCCGGAAATCGACGAAGCTCTCGATCAGCTCGAGCAGCGACAGCACTTTCGGCCGTCCGCCGACGATCGCCAGCATGATGATGCCGAAACTACTCTGCAGCTGCGTGTGCTTGTAGAGGTTGTTCAGGATCACGTCGCTGACCTCACCACGTTTGAGGTCGATGACGATGCGCATGCCGTCGCGGTCAGACTCGTCGCGAATGTCGGCGATACCTTCGATCGTCTTGTCCCGAACCAGATCCGCGATCTGCTCGATCAGGCGCTTCTTGTTGACCTGATACGGAATCGCAGAAACCACGATCGACGTGCGGTCGCCTTTCTTGGCAACCTCGGTCTCTGCTTTGGCCCGCATGATGACGGAGCCGCGCCCGGTCAGATACGCCTGCTGAATCCCGTGGCGGCCGACGATGTAGCCGCCGGTCGGAAAATCAGGGCCCGGAACCAACTCGAGCAGCTTGCGCTGCTTTTCCGGAAGCGATGGCGGAGCATCGGACTGGGCGCTCTCGATGGTCCACGTCACGGCGTCGATCACCTCGCGCATGTTGTGCGGCGGGATGTTCGTGGCCATGCCGACGGCGATACCTGCCGATCCGTTGACCAGCAGATTCGGGAACGGCGACGGAAGAACAGTCGGCTCCTCGGTCGTCTCGTCGTAGTTCGGCACGAAGTCGACGGTCTCTTTGTCGAGGTCCGTCATCATCTCGTCGCCGAGCGCATCGAGACGCGCCTCGGTATACCGCATCGCCGCGGGCGGGTCGCCGTCTATCGAACCGAAGTTCCCTTGGCCGTCGACGAGCGGCTCGCGCATGTTGAAGTCCTGCGCGAGCCGGACGAGCGTGTCGTAGATCGACGCGTCGCCGTGCGGGTGAAAGTTGCCCATCACCTCGCCGACGATCTTCGCGCACTTGCGATAGCCACGCCCGGACGACAATCCCATGGTCTTCATGCCGTAGAGCACACGGCGGTGCGCCGGCTTCAGACCGTCTCGTACGTCGGGCAGCGCTCGCCCGATGATTACGCTCATGGCGTAATCCATGTACGAGCGCTTCATCTCGTCTTCGATGTTGACCGGGATGCGGTTGCTGATCGGTGTTGTCATGAATCTTTGCGGGATGGACCAGCGATCTGGTCCGGCTGACGCCGGACACGACGCAAGCCCAGGCTAACCGGGACGCTACGGGCTAGACGTCGAGATTCTTGACGTCCAGCGCGTTGTCTTCGATGAACTTGCGCCGCGGCTCGACCTGGTCCCCCATCAGTGTGGTGAACATCTGGTCGGCTTCGGCGTGATCTTCGGCGCGAACCTGCAGCAGCGTCCGGTTCTCCGGATCCATCGTCGTCGTCCACAAAGTATCCGGATTCATCTCGCCGAGGCCCTTGTAGCGATTGATCGCGATCCCCTTCTTGCCGGCACTCAGGAAGAACTCGACGAACTCGTCGACGTTCTGCAGCGTCGAATCGGGCTCCTTGCGCGAACGCGCTGCTGCGGTCGGTGTCGCCGGTGCTTCGGTCGCCGTCTCGGCGCCCCCACCAGCGCCCGCCGCCGATTCGGTGGGTTCCTCGTCCTGAGCCGACTCGCCGCTGCTGATCACCACAGGAAACTTCAGGTCTTGAATCTCGCGATAGGCGGATACCAGCGTCCGATACTCGCCCGAGGTGATGAACTCGACGCCGATCTCGGAGCGCCGGGGATATCCCTGTGATCGGTCCTCGATGATCAGTTCGAAGACGTTGTGTTCGTCGTCACGCATCACCGACACGGATCGCGTCGGCGTCGTCATGCGAGCCGCAATCACGTCGAGCCGCTCGCGCTGCTCGAAGAACGACTTGTCGCGCGCGTCGAACTCGAGCAGGGTGGAGACAATCGCTGGCGAGTGACCGCGTCTGGTGACGTGCTGAAGAAGCTTGCGATACGCCATCGCGCGCTGCACATGGCGCTCAAGCACCTCGCCGAACATCGAAGTGGCATCGGCGAGTTTCGCCACCCGTGACTCGACGGCGCGACGAACCAGGTAGGACTCGAGCTCCTGTTCGTTCTTGATGTAGGTCTCGGTCCGGCCGCGCTTGGCGCGGAACAACGGCGGCTGCGCGATGTAAATGTGACCGCGGTCGATCAATTGCGGCATCTGACGATAGAAGAACGTCAGCAGCAGTGTGCGGATGTGCGAGCCGTCGACGTCGGCGTCGGTCATGATGATGATGCGGTGATACCGCACCTTGTCGGCGTCGAAGTCCTCGCCGCCGATGCCAGTGCCGAGCGCCGCAATCATCGTCTTGATTTCGTCGCTGCTCAGCATCTTGTCGAAGCGCGCCTTCTCGACATTCAGGATCTTGCCCTTGATCGGCAAGATAGCCTGAAAGCGACGGTCGCGCCCTTGCTTGGCCGAGCCGCCGGCCGACTCGCCCTCGACGATGTAGATCTCGCTCAACGCGGGGTCGCGCTCCTGGCAGTCGGCGAGCTTGCCTGGGAGACTGCTGCCGTCCAGGGCGCCCTTTCGACGAACCAGATCACGCGCTTTACGCGCAGCTTCTCGGGCCCTGGCGGCGTCGACGGCCTTACCGATGATCCGCTTCGCGACAACCGGGTTCTCTTCAAGGAACTGGCCCAGCTTGTCGTTGACGATGGTCTCGACGATGCCCTTCACCTCGGTGTTGCCAAGCTTCGTCTTGGTTTGCCCTTCGAACTGTGGCCGGGGAATCTTGACGCTGACCACGCCCGTCAGACCCTCTCGGATATCGTCGCCGCTGATGCTGGCGTCCTTGAGGTCCTTGGCGAGATTGTTCTTGACCGCGTACGCGTTGATCGTCCTGGTCAGTGCGGCGCGGAATCCCGAGAGGTGTGTTCCCCCCTCGTGCGTGTTGATGTTGTTGGCGAACGTGAACACCATCTCCGAGTAGGCGTCGTTCCACTGCAACGCGATCTCGGCGTCGATGCCGTCCTTGTCGCCTTTCATGAAGATCGGCCGCTCGTTGACGACCGCCTTGTTCTTGTTCAGATGCTGCACGAACGAGACGATGCCACCTTCGTACTGGAAACGATGGCTCTTGCCATCTCGCTCGTCGTCGATCGTGATGAGAATCCCGCCGTTGAGGAAGGCCAGCTCGCGCAGCCGTTGCGCCAGCGTGTCGAAGCTGAACTCCGTGGTCTCGAAGATCTGTGCGTCGGGCTTGAACGAGACTTTCGTGCCTCGTCGCTGGGTCGTTCCCGTGACCTCGAGATCGGCCTGTGGAGTCCCGCGCTCGTAGGTCTGTTGATACACCTGGCCGTTGCGCCAGATCTCCAGTTCGAGCCGCTCAGACAGCGCGTTCACGACCGAGACGCCGACACCGTGTAGACCGCCCGAGACCTTGTAGCTGTCGTTATCGAACTTGCCGCCGGCGTGCAGAACGGTGAGCACGACTTCGGCCGCCGACTTCCCGCTCTCATGCCGATCGACGGGAATGCCACGGCCGTTGTCGACCACCGTAATGGAGTTGTCGATGTGGATCGTGACGTTGACCTGATCGCAGAACCCAGCCAGCGCTTCGTCGATCGAGTTGTCCACGATCTCGTAAACGAGATGGTGCAGACCGGGGGCACCCGTCGACCCGATGTACATGGCGGGTCGTTTCCGAACGGCCTCGAGGCCTTCGAGAACCTTGATCTTGTCCGCGCCGTAGTCGTCGACCGCGCCGCTGCCGTTCGGGCCAGCGTGGGCAGACGTGCCGTCTGCCGGCTGACTCTCAGGCTGGTCGGCTTCTTGGTGTTCGAGATGCTCCACGTATGTCCTTTGCTACTCCCACACCTCGCCCATCAGATGCGCATGGGCATGATCACGTAGGTATAGTCGTAGCCTTTCGCGCCGACAGGCTTCATCACGGCCTGGCTGACTTCGTCCTTCAACGACAACGAGACCACGTCGGTCTCGACCACATTGAGGAAGTCGAGCACATACTGCGCGTTGAACGAGATCGTCAGAGCAGGGCCTGGGTATTCGACCGGCAGTTGTTCGTGCGCTTCGCCGAATTCGGAACTGCTGGATGTCACCTCGACCTTGCCTTGATCGATCTCGAACTTCACGGCGCGAGAACGTTCGTTCGAGAGGAGAGCGACGCGCTTGACCGCGTTGGTCAGCCGTTCTCGATCGAACTCGATAGTTTTGTCGTTGCCCTTGGGGATGACGCGCTCGTAGGTCGGGAACTGTCCGTCAATCATGCGGGAGATCAGGACGCGTCCGGCGACCTCGAAGAACAGATGGTTCTCCCCACTCTCGAATTGCACATCGCCTTCACCTTCGGCGAGCAGCTTGCCCAACTCTAGCAGCGTCTTCTTCGGCAGAATGACGCCCACCTCTTGCGTGATGCCGGTATCGTGCTGCACGTCGACGAGCGCCAGTCGGTGACCGTCAGTGGCGACGAGCGTCAGGCTTTGCGGCTTGAGTACGAGCTTCGCGCCATTCAGGAAGAAGCGCGTGTCCTCGCCGGTAATCGCATACTGCGTCTTGGCCACCATCTCCTTCACGGCGCTGCGCGGCAACACCGCGCGAGCCTTGCCGCTGGCATCGGGCAGCGTCGGAAAGTCCTCTCGTGGCAGCGTCTGCATCCGCGAGTCGAACCGATCGGCGGCAACCTTCACGCCCTTCCGATCCTCTTCGATTCGAACGTCCGTTTCTGGCAGCGCCTTGATGATTTCGTACAGCTTCTTCGCAGGAAGCGTGAGCGAACCACCCTTTGCAACAGCCGCCTGACAGCGACTTCGCAGTGCAACTTCGAGATCCGTGGCAAGCATGCGGACCTCGTCGCCCTTCGCCTCGAGCAACACGTTCGCGAGAATCGGGATCGTGTTCTTCCGCTCGACGATGCCTTGGAAGAGCTGCAGTTCTCGCAGAAGCTCATTCTTCCGAACGACCAGTTCCATTGGCGTGTACTGTCCTTCGAGCAGAGCGGCGTGGCCCGCGTTAAGTGGACGTTCGGCGGAAAGATCTCACTCCACCGTAGTGATCAGAAGAGATACAAAATTATACCGAAGAAAGGGTGCCGTGCAAAACTCAACAAGGGACGATTAAAGCTTGACTCTCAATAGCTTACAGTGTGGACGATTCTGTGAATTTATGGTCGTGACAATCGTGCGTTCCCTGTGCATAGTTGCGGTCGAGCTGGTGCTGCACACCGGCTGTTGACAGTGCGCTGTGGATGTCGGCGGATCCTATCGGAATGATTCCAGAAAGCTCTTGATCAAGCTGTTGAAATCTCCTTCGTGCTTGCGCAGATCTTCGACCTTCTTGATCGAGTGAATCACGGTCGAGTGGTGCTTTCCCCCAAAGCTGCGGCCGATCTCAGGTAGCGACGCATTCGTCAGCGACTTACACAAATACATCGCCACTTGACGGGGCATCGCGACCGACTTCGAGTTGTTTCGTGACTTTAGGTCCGCGATCTTCAGTTGATAGTAGTCGGCGACGAACTTCTGGATGCTTTCGATCGTGATCGCCTTCTCGTCCTGATCGAGGATGTTCTTCAGGACTTCCTGTGCGAGCTCGAGCGAGATCTCGCGGCCCGTCAGCGACGCATAGGCAATGAGGCGAATCAATGAACCTTCAAGCTCGCGGATGTTCGACTTGATCCTGCCGGCGATGTATATCGCAACGGTGTCGGGAAGCGGTACCGCCTCGGCTTCGGCCTTTCTTTTCAGAATGGCGACCTTCGTCTCGAGATCGGGCGGCTGAATGTCGGCAATGAGACCCCATTCGAACCGTGAGCGGAGACGCTCTTCGAGCGCCGTGATTTCATGCGGCGGACGATCGCTGCTCAGCACGATCTGTTTCTGCGCGTCGTACAGAGCATTGAACGTGTGGAAGAACTCGGTCTGTGTACCTTCCTTGCCGGAAACGAACTGAATGTCGTCGACGAGCAGCAGATCGACGCTTCGATAGCGCTCTCGAAAATCCAGAATCCGATCGTACCGGACGGCGTTGATCATCTCGTTCATGAACCGCTCGGACGAGATGTAGGTGAGCTTCAGCGACGAATCGTGGTTCAGCACGTAGTGACCGATCGCGTGCATCAGGTGTGTTTTGCCGAGACCGACACCACCGTAAATGAAGAGCGGGTTGTACGAGCGCGACGGGGCTTCTGCGACCGCGCGGCACGCAGCGTGCGCAAACTGGTTCGACGAACCGACGATGAACGTGTCGAAGCTGTAGCGCGGATTCAATCCACCCGATGCTGCGGCGGGAATGGCCGCTGGCTCCAGAGCCGTAGGGGTTGGTTCCTCGGCCGTGAACGCCGCCGTCGCAGAGCCCTCGGAGACGAAGACGACGGTCGCTCCGCCACGGTGCACCTCGGCCAGGGCTTCGGCCAGCACCACGGCGTAATGCTTCGTGAGCCAATCCTTGAACAGGGGGTTTGGAACGCGAATCGTCAGTTGATTGCCGCCATCGGCAACAAGGGTGGTCGGTCGAAACCAGGTGTAGAAGCTGTGCCGGTTCACCTTGGTCTCGATCCTGGCGAGGATCTGGTCCCAAATGCTCGCGTCCGTCATGATCACGGGTGTCAACCTTCGGGAAATGTGACTTTCGCCTGCAAGAGCGGCCGGTGGCGCATGAAGCGAAGCTTCTCGAGGGCAGAAGGCCCGAAAAACCCCGGAATTCAGACCGACGGGCGCGCCGTACTAGCGGAAAACAGGCTCTTTTCTGGGCAAACTAACTCGACGGTGCGTTTTCCACAATGTTTTCCACACCTGTGGAAATCTTGGGGAAGAAACCGAAGCCGCTTTCGCTACCCTCTCAAGAGCGCCCGCGACTGTAGCACAGAGCGGCGGGTCCGACTCAGATCCTTTGACAGTCCCGGTAAGCGCCGACTACTATTGAAATTTCCTCCGGCGCCCCGGAGGGTCTTGGGACACATAGGACCCCAAACGAGATGAAGGGAAAGCGCACTTTTCAGCCTAATGTCCGCCGCCGGAAGAAGACCCACGGCTTCCGCGTACGTATGGCAACGAAGAACGGCCGCATCGTGTTGAAGCGCCGCCGAGCCAAGGGCCGCAAGCGTCTGACGGTCGCCGACGAGCGCTGATCGATGGGGCAGGGCCACGGATTGGCGCCCGCCGAGCGGGTCCGCCGCCGGCCCGACTTCGAACGCGCCTACTCTACCGGGGTCCGGATCCACGCGCGCTTCATGACGCTCTTCGTCGTGGGCAACGGCGGTCCGTCCTCTCGTCTGGGTGTAGCGGCCACGAGAAAACTCGGATCGGCGGTCGAACGAAATCGCGCAAAACGGCTGGCGCGCGAGGTCTTCAGGCGACACAAGATCCGCGCTGGCCTAGACATCGTCATCGTGCCACGCCGGGAAATGCTCGATGCTCCGTTCGTTACCCTTGAAGCCGACTACATCGCCGCTCTCGAACGGCGCGATCGGGGGCAATCATCGCCAAACCGGCGTCCCGGTGGCCGTCACGGTCGTCCTCGTACTGTTACGAGCGTATAAACTGCTTGTTTCTCCGTTATTTACGGGTTCCTGTCGCTTCGAGCCGTCATGTTCGGATTACATGGCGGAGGCCGTGCGCCGCTTCGGAGCTGTGCGTGGAACCTGGTTGGGCCTCCGTCGTCTGATGCGCTGTCGGCCTCTTGGCGGACACGGCTTCGATCCCGTGCCGCCGGGCACATAGACACTCCTCATGGAACGCAGGTTCTTCATCGCCATTCTTCTGTCGATCGTCGTTCTGTACGGCTATCAGGCGCTCTTCGTCCCACGGCCCCCTACGAACGGCACTGCGCAGAAGCAAAGTGCAACGACTCAACCACCACCCGCTCCCGCACAGGTACCGGAAGCGCCACGAGCCGTGGCCGCTCCGGACGTTGCACCATTGCCGGAGCAATCAATCCACGAACCGGTAGTCTCCGAGGGCTCCGAACGTGAAATCGTCGTCGATACCGAAACCGTCAAGGCGGTATTCACGAATCGGGGTGGGCGGCTGCTGCACTGGCAGTTGCACGATTATCGTGACCGCAGCGGTAACCCTGTCGACCTGGTCCCCTCGAACGTCCCGCCAAATCTACCGAAGCCGTTTTCACTGGTGGTCGACGACGCCGAACTGACCGAGCGGTTGAACAACGCAATCTATCGAGTGAGCGGTGACACCTCGGGGCGTCTCAACGCGAGGACCCAGGCAGGCTCTCTCGTCTTCGAATTTCAGGATGCTGCTGGCCTGCAGGTCCGCAAAGAGTTTCGGTTCGATCCCAAGCAATACCTCATCGGCGTGTCGCCCATCGTCACGAGCGGTGGTCAGCCACTGAATCCGACGATCGCGTGGGGCCCTGGACTGGGAGATATCGGTGCGGTCTCCGGTGGAGGAAGTTACTTCACCGGCAATTACACCCAACCGCCGCAGGCGATCTACTTCCGCGACGGATCCGCCACGCGCATTCCGATCGGCAGTATTGCGGGGCAACCTGTTCACGAGGCGGCGTTTCAGTTTGCCGGCATCGACGACCATTACTTCTTGACTGTGGCGGTGATGCCCGGCCAGGCACGCGTCGAGTACCAAGCCGTGACGCTGCCAGGGCTTAATCAGACACAGCGGCAGCTTGTCTCAACATCCATCCGGTTGCCTCAGCCGCCGCAGCAACTGCAGTTCTTCGTCGGTCCGAAGCAGTTCGATCAGCTTCAGGCCGTGGACCGCAGCATCGGACAAGGCGCGGTGTTCGTCCGAGCCATCAACTTCGGCATGTTCGGATTCCTGGCCAAGCCGCTGCTGGACGCGCTGAAATGGGTTCACGGCTATATCGGCAATTGGGGTTGGGCCATCATCGTCCTGACGATTCTGATCAACCTCGCGATCTTCCCGCTACGCCACAAGAGTGTCGTCTCGATGCGGAAGATGCAGGTACTGCAGCCGCAGCTGAAGGCCATTCAAGACCGCTACGCGGGCTTGAAAGTGACCGACCCCGAACGGCAGAAGATGAACTCGGAGATCATGAGTCTGTATCGGGAGAAGGGCGTCAACCCGGCGGGTGGCTGCGTCCCCATGCTGCTCACGCTGCCGGTCTTGTTTGCGTTCTACTCTCTGCTGTCGCAAGCGATCGAGCTTCGCGGCGCCCGGTTCGGCTTCTGGATTACCGATCTCTCTGAGCGCGATCCGTACTACATCACGCCGATTCTCATGGCGCTGACGATGTTCTGGCAGCAGCGGATTACGCCATCGACGGCGGACCCTGCGCAGCAGCGAATCATGATGATCATGCCGCTGATGTTCGGCGTCATGTTCCTCGCCGCTCCCAGCGGGCTGGTGTTGTATTGGTTCGTTGGTAATCTCTTCGCGATCGGTCAGCAGTACTTTACGAATTGGTGGATTGGTCGGCCGCAGCCGGTCGTCGCCGCGCCAGCACCAGATCCGCGCCGGATCAAGAGTGCCGGTGCGGGGCGAACCGCCGGTGCGGAGAACAAGAACTAATTCTTTCGACAGCGAGCCAGACGTGAACACGAACCAGGATCATCGCGGGATTAACGAGGCGCTCTCCGGACAGATCGTGTCGTTCCTGCAGAATGTGGTGGACGCGATGGGCATGTCGCTGCGCGCTCACGTGGAGGAGACGCCAGAAGCGGCCCGGATCAATCTCGAGGGTGAGGACGGCGGCCTGTTGATTCGCGGCGGCGGGCAGGGTTTGCAGGCGTTGCAGCACATCGTCGCGACCGCCTTTCGCAAGCAGCTCGGCGACGACAATCGCATCGTCGTCGACTGCAACGGCTTTCGAAGAGACAAGGACGCAGAGATCCGCCAGATGGCTCGCTTCGTCGCCGACAAGGCGCGGTCGAGCGGCGTCCCGCAGGAGATGGGTCCGCTCAATCCATACGAGCGGCGGATCGTGCACATGGCGATTGCCGAAGATCCAACGGTCAGCTCGGAGAGCATCGGCGATGCGTTCATGAAGACCGTGATCATTTCCGCCCGGCGATAGCGTCTCATCACGACGCATCATGCTCGGCTCGCGCGGGCGCACCAGGACGCACCATGTTCTCGCCCGACGACACCATCGTTGCGATCGCAACGCCGCCCGGACGCGGCGGACTCGGTGTGGTCCGCATCAGTGGCCGGTTGGCCGCTGACATCGCCGGCCAGATTCTCGACTGCCGAGCACTGATCGCACGTCGCGCCACCTTCGCAACTCTGCGAGCCCGAGACGACCGGTCATGTGTCCGCGACGAGATCGTCGCGACGTTCTTTCCCGGACCACGGTCGTACACCGGCGAAGACGTGATTGAGCTGAGCGCACACGGAAGTCCGGTTGTGCTCGATGCGATTGTGCGCGGTGCCATCGATGCCGGTGCAAGACTCGCCCGTCCCGGTGAATTCACGTTTCGCGCGTTCCTGAACGGCAGAATCGATCTGGCGCAAGCCGAGGCGGTCGCAGACCTCATTGACGCGGCGACGCCACTTCAGGCACGGGTCGCGTTCGATCAACTCGAGGGCTCGCTCACCAGCTGCATTGGTCGCCTCGACGCGCAGTTGCTCGACGTCATCGCACGGCTCGAGGCCTCGCTCGATTTTCCAGAAGAGGGCTATCACTTTGTCGAGCCTGGCGACGCGGGCGCACAGATCGCCACCGTGATCGCACAGATCGACCGTGTGCTGACAGGTGCGCGCCGCGGTCGCATCATTCGCGAAGGCGCGACCGTCGTGATCGTTGGCCGTCCGAACGTCGGCAAGTCGAGCCTGTTCAACGCGCTCGCTGGTCAGCCACGCGCGATCGTGACGGACGTGCCTGGAACGACGCGAGACCTCGTGAGTGAGACGGTCGACATGAATGGGCTCGCCGTGAGGCTCGTCGATACTGCGGGAGTCAGAACGACGGTCGACATCGTCGAACGCGAAGGCGTGGCTCGCAGCGTGGGCGCGCGTGCCGTCGCCGACGTCTTGATCGTCGTGCTCGATCAGAGCGAACCGTTGACGCCAGACGATCGACAACTACTCGATGACACAGAGTCGCGGCGTCGTGTCATCGTCGCGAACAAGTGCGACCGTGGTGCGGCGTTCGACACGAGCGAGATGTTTCGAGTGTCGGCGACTGCTGACGTTGGTCTGCAGGAGCTCCGAGCTGCGCTGGTGCGGGAGTTGACCGGAGACGAGGCTCTTCACGATAGCGCGATCGTCAGCAATGTTCGGCACGCGCAGTTGCTGGAACGGGCGCGCGAGCATCTCACTCGTGCGCACGGCGCGTTGATCGATGGTGATGTTCCGGAAGAGTTCGTGCTCTCGGATCTCCACGCTGCCCGATCGAGCTTCGACGAAGTGTTCGGCATTCGCGCGAGCGATGAAGTGCTGCGCCACATCTTCGACAGGTTCTGCATCGGAAAATGAAGTAAAGATCTTCCCGATGCATTTCGACGTCATCGTCGTCGGCGCGGGCCATGCCGGCGTCGAAGCCGCGTTTGCGGCGGCACGCAGGGGGTGTCATGTCGGTCTCTGCACGCTGTCGCGGGACACCGTAGCGCAGATGCCGTGCAACCCCGCGATCGGTGGGACTGCAAAGGGGCATCTCGTCAGGGAGATCGACGCGCTCGGTGGGCTGATGGGACTCGCCGCTGACGCGACAGGCATTCAATTCAAGCTGCTGAATCGGAGCCGAGGTCCGGCAGTGTGGTCTCCTCGCGCCCAAGCGGACAAGCGTCGCTACAGCGAGTGGGTGTGCGTTGAAATTGGGCAACAACCCAATATTGAATGGCTGATCGGTGCGGCAGGGCACGTTCTCGTTGAGAGTGGGCGCGCAGTCGGTCTCGCGATGGAAGACGGCGACATCCATCGGTGTGAAGCGCTCGTCATCACGACGGGGACGTTTCTCAACGGGCTGATTCACGTCGGGCGAGAGCAGCGGGCCGCCGGACGTCACGGCGAGCCGCCTTCTCGTGAACTCGCTGACTCGATTCGGGCGCTCGGATTTCAGATGGGTCGTCTGAAGACAGGAACGCCGCCGCGGCTCGACCGCCGGACGATCGATTTCGATGCGTGCGTTCGTGCCGGCCTCTTCGCCGAGGAGCGTGGCGATGATCACCCGGTCCCGTTCTCATATCAGACTCGGGGTGTTCTTCGAAATCGCGCCTCCTGCTGGCTTCTTCACACCAACGAGCGCGTGAAGACGCTCGTGCGACGTCACATCGACGAGAGCCCGTTATTCAACGGACAAATCAAAGGGATCGGCCCTCGCTACTGTCCTTCTCTCGAAGATAAAGTGATGCGCTTTCCCGACCGCGAGCGGCACCAGATCTATCTCGAGCCTGAAGGACTGGACGTCGACGATGTCTACGTCAACGGGTTCTCGATGTCTCTGCCTCGAGAGGTCCAAGAGGAT
>Ga0111539_10000927_pt1 | contig 38364 bp, 27 predicted proteins | sample RhiMethybrSRZTD1_FD_79667 | JGI IMG/M metagenome (GOLD analysis project Ga0111539, IMG submission 79667) | Populus rhizosphere microbial communities from Tennessee, USA - Rhizosphere MetaG P. TD hybrid SRZTD1 (version 2) (version 2) | ecosystem: Host-associated > Plants > Roots > Rhizosphere >...
ACGATCCGAAGGCGTATACGAAGCCGTGGACGGTGACGTTGCGTCAGCAGTTTGCCGCGGACACGGAGCTCATCGATGAGATCTGTGCCGAAGGCGAGAAGTTCGCGAAGCAGCTCAAATAAGACTGCGCAGGGCCATTCTTCCGTAGGTATCCTGGCCTCATAATCAATCGATAACTTCAATCCGCGCGCGGTGTCCGGGTGCCGTGGAGAGCGGACCGTCGCAGGTGACCATCGTTCCCTCGAGCGCTTCGGCGAGGGCCACGTACATGGCGTCGTATGCGCTGATGTTGTCTCGCAGCTTCCACACACGACTCAGCAAGTCGAGGTGGGGATGACGGTGCAGATCGAGGTCAGTGAGATCGGCAATCGCCTCGACCGCACGGCTGGCAGAGACCTCACCGCTTCGCACGAGACGTCGCAGACCTTGAGTGATCTCAACGTCCACGAGGTGCGGCGCGTGCAGTTCGTCGTTTTCGCGAAAGAGGCGGGCCTCGACTCGTGCACCAAGCGAGGTTTGCAGGAGAAACTCCAGCAGAGCCGATGCGTCGATGACGATCACGCCGACTCGCGCTCAACGCGGATGACGACGGCCGCCGGCGTCTTCAGGGTCACGCGCTTTCGACTATGAAGCTTGGCCAGCATCTCTTCGCGCGTGGGCCGTGCCGCGAGACGCTCGAGTTCGGCCAGTAAGTAGTCGGAGAGCGTCTGGCCTGAGTGTGCTGCGCGGGCCTTCAGCTTTCTGTGGAGCGTGTCGGGGACGTTTCGGATTTGAACCATTCTCGACATGTCATTAGCATGCGCGCATGCTAATGACATGTCAATCCGGGGGCTGTCCGGCGCATCGCAGAAAATGTTCGCTGCGACGGTCCTGGTGGTCAGCTGAGTTTCTTCACCCAGACATTGCGAACCGACACCCTGGTCGTGGCCTCGATTTCGATCCCGAACTGACCCGACCAGTTGTTTGACGAGGCGGGTCGTCGTCGATCATGACGGCCATCAGCTGGCCGTTGACGATGTGGAGGAACGTCCCACCCCGCGCGATCACGGTGTACTGGTTCCAGTCGTTCTGCTTCACGATGGCGCCCAGCGCTTCGCGATCGCCGATCGTGCCCATCAGCCGTTTGCGTTTTTCGCTAAACCCCTCGACCACCTGACCGCGCCAAGCCAGGATGCGCATCGGGGTGTTTTCCGACTAGAACTGTCCGGTGTACACGCGGCTCGGCCAGAAGTCCGCTTGCGGGCCCGTCATCATCCAATTCAGATTGACGGGTCCGTTGAATGCGGTCACGTTGGCTGGAATGTTCGCGAGCCACGGTAGTCCAGTGCGACTGCGGTACTGAAGGCCGCTGCCGCCGGTGCCCTCGACTTTGATCTCGAACTTCAGCGTGAAGTCCTTGGCTTCCATGTGGCGGTAAGCGATGTAGCTGTTGCCGCTCGGCCGCTCTGGCGTCGATTCTCCGACGATGGCGCCATTCTCGACGCGCCAGAACTTGGGATTGCCGTCCCAGCCATCGAGTGTCTTCCCGTCGAAGATCGAGGCATAGCCTTCGTGATCGGTGAAATCAAGTGGGCTCGGTTCGGTGAATTGCAGGCCACAGCCGCGCCCTTGTGGGGACTGCGATGGCGCGGCTGGTTGCTGCGCGCCGGCGACGGGCAACCGCAAACTGCTGATGCCAGACTGCAGCAGGACCGCAAGTGCGAAGCCGCCGACGACAGCGATCGACAGACGAACGAATGAACCTGTTGACGATGGTGTCATAACTGCAGCAGTTTGTGCGCGTTGTCCCACGCGATCTTTTTGAAGATCTCGGCTGACGCGGCCCGCTTCAGGATTGTCAAGGTTTCGCGCGCGACGCACTTTCCGGCCAACCGCGCTGCGGCTGGATTGTTCGCCTGGCTCACGCCGGCACCGTGGCCGTCGGCGCAGCTGCAGTCACTGCCGAACAGCAGCTTGTTCTGATGGCGTCGCAGGAAGTCCGAGGTGAATTCCGGGTCCCGCGAGAGCATGTTGTTGCCTGAATTCGCCGACACATCGCCATACAGGTTTGGATAGTCGCCGAGCAGTTTGTCAGTGATCCCTCCGCGGACGATTCGGCCTGACGGATACGCCGCTTCGTTGTGGTAATCGCCGCTCACATTGGCCCAGAACGCATCGGCATGGCCGATGAAGGTCGTCTTGGGATAGGCCTTCAGAACTCGCTCGAAGTTCTTGGCGAAGCCTGGGCTCCATGTGCCTTCGTTGTCGAAGTGATCCACCTCCTGGAAGTGGATCAGAATCGGTACGTTCAACTCGGCCGCGAGCGCGTACGCGCGGCGGAACTCGGGCCCGTCGGTTGCCAGGTGGTACTTCATCTCGCCAAGTCCTCGAGCGCCGGATTTCACGCTCTGCATGAGCGCGTCGATGTTCTCGGAGCTGGAGGGGTCAGCACTGCAGAACCATGTGAAACGCTCGGGCGCGGCGGCGTGCGCCGCCCTGATCTGATCGTTCGCCGTGGCTCGCGTCAGCAGGTTGGCTTTCGCGATACCAGCCCCATCGAGATGCGCGATGTTGGCAGCGGGTTGTCCGCGCATGTGAAAGTGAAGATCGAAGACGGGCGATCCCCACTCACTTGCCTGCGCGCCGCGAAGAGTAGCCGTCGCGGGCCATGACGCCGCGACGGCTCCGAGGAATTGACGTCGATTCACCGTACCAACTCACCACGCCAGGCGCAGGCCGAATTGCATGCTGCGGCCATCGTCGGCGGTGGTGATCATACCGGCGGTTGGATTCGAGATGTTCCCGTCCGGATTGCCGAAGTTCGTGTGATTGAGCAGATTGAAGATTTCTGCGCGGAACTCCAAACGGGACGCACCCAGCGGGAAACGTTTCGATACCGAGAAGTCGACGCGCTGAGTTCCCGGTCCCCGCAGCGTGTTGCGTCCTGCGGTCCCCTGTGTGCCCAGAGGCGGCACGACATACGCCGTCTTGTCGTACCATTGCGTCGGTGTCGGATTATCCAGACGGCCCTTGTCGCCTTCTCGACCTGGGGCGAAGTTCACGCGCTGCGGCACGAACGAACCGCATTGACAGACGTTGGTGGACGTGATGGTGAATGGAAACCCGCTGGCAAACCTGGCAATACCCTGAACCTGCCATCCGCCGAGCGCGTACGACACCGGTCCACTGCCTGACAGCCATCGTTTGCCAGGTCCGAACGGAAGTTCGTAGCCGTAGCTGAACGCGCTTCGGTGCCGCTGATCGAAGCGAGAGAGAGACTTGTCCGCATTGAGGTCCCATGCAAACGCGGTGTCGTTCGCCTCGATCTCGCCCGAGCCGTTGTCAGTCGTCTTCGACAGCTGGTAGTTCGCGAGGAAGAACACACCGGACGAATACCGCTTCTCGAGGCGGATCGACACGCCGTTGAATCTGGCCCACCCGGCGTCAGACGAATACAGGATCGCGGACTGGAATGCCGGATACGGCACGCGCGTTTCGATTGGAGTGGTGCCGGGCTGTGCCTGGTTGATGTTGAAGCGCTTATGTTCGTTGTAGCTGCGGCTCCCGGTGTACGCGACTTCGACCATGTAGTTCGCGCCAAGTGTTCGTTGAACGTTGGCGTTCCATTGCACGGTGTAGGCGGTCCTGTTATTCGGATCCGACGAGAACGGCGCCGGAAACTGTGGAATCTGATCCAGATTCGGGAACAACGTGTCCACCTGAATAGGCGCGGTTCGTACCGGCGTCAGTGAGAATTGTCCGTAAAACGGCGGCACGAGTCTGGTGAACTGGAGCTCGTTGAGATTCAAGTTGTCGTAATACACGCCAAAGCCACCGCGCGCGACGGTCTTGTCGTTCACGTTGTAGGCGAGTCCCACCCGGGGTCCGAAATTGTTCAGGTCGCGCTTGACGATGCCCGCTTGATAGAAGTTGTCTTGCGTGATCACGAGTGGACGCAGTTGTGGCGGAAGATTCGCCGGTACCTGGTGATAGGCAATCTTTCCGCTGACCGGATCGAACGACCCTTCGACACTGTTCTGTTCGACCCATGGCGCGAGGTATTCCCATCGCAGACCGAGCTGCAGCGAGAACTTCCGCGACACGTTCCACACATCGTCGATGAAGGGAGCGATCGTGCCCGAGTGATAGGTCGAACGCGAGCTGCCGAACGCTCCCGTGCACGTCGAGCAGTAGCCGAGCAGGAAGTCGGCGACGGCGTTGCCGGAGAATTGACCATTGAAGGCGAAGGTGCCGCGCGGCGGGACTTCTGTCAGGTGTTCGAACGCGCGCCACTGCGCCTGGATTCCGAACCGCAGATTGTGACCGCCAACAATCTTCGTGGTCGCATTGGAGACGCTGAAGATGTTTTCAGTAGCGCCCTGCGTAATTCCGCCTTCCCCGTTACCCGTAAAGCCGGTCAGGTTAAACGCTGGACGGCCGTAGTCAAGCGGGTCGGTCCCCCCAGCGAGATTGCGCAAGCCAATGTCGCCGACCCAATTCCGTCCATCGAGGCTGATTGGCGCCGTCAGGTGATAGGCATAGTTGTAGCCGAACCTGAATTCGTTGACGAGCGATGGCGACACCACCCACGTTTCGCCGATGGCCAGGTTCTTCCCCTTTTGCGGAAGATCGGTAACCGTGAAGGCGCCTGGGTTGCTCTGTCGCCCGTCGTACTGCATATATCGTTCGAACAGCGTGTGGCTCGGTCCGAGCACCTGATCCGCTCGGATGGTGCCGGTATCCGCGTCGTCGATGAAGTTGCGGACGACGCGATAGTTGCTCGCACCGGCATTGTTCGGCGAAGGAACGGTCGGCGCCAGCAGCTGCGCAAACCGTGAGAAGCGAGAAGCCGGAATCTGATTGCCGGTAAACGGCAATCCCGTGAGTGGATCGACGATCGCCGTCGCAACGCTGGAGAAGTCGCCGCTCAACATCGCGGGAGATGGCACGGTGGCGAGGAACGTGCGTCCCTGGGTCGCGCGCAAACCTTCGAACCCGCCGAATACGAACACCTTGTTGCGCATGATCGGACCGCCGGACGTGAACCCGTACTGGTTGCGCTCGTAGGGCGTCTTGGTGGCGGCGAAATAGTTGCGGGCGTCGAATTTGTCATTGCGAGTGTATTCGTACGCCGATCCGTTGAAGCGGTTGGTGCCGGATTTCGTGACGATCGAGACGACCGCTTGACCCTGACCGTACTCGGTAGAGAACGAGTTCCGAAGCAGGCTCACTTCCTGCACGGCATCGAGTGGGGGATTCAGCGACAGGTTGTTGAAGCGCAGCGATCGAACGTACACGCCGTCGATCGCGTAATTGGTCGAGCTGTCGCGGCCGCCTTCCACGGTCACATATTGGTTGCGACTGCTTCCGGCAGCACCAAACTGTGTGCCGCGATTGAAAGCCTGCGGTGTGACGCCTGCAGAGAGCGCCGTCAGCGACAACACGCCACGTCCATTCAATGGGAGCGTCTCGATCATCTTTTCGGAGATGACCTGACCGACGCTCGCGCTCTGCGTCTGCAGCAACGGCACCGAGCTGCTCACCGTAATCTGCTCGGTCACATTCCCGAGACCCATCGACAGAGTCGGCCGAACCGTCTCGCCATTGCGAAGGATCACGTCCTTGATCTCGGCGGGCATGAAACCCGCGAGCTCGACCCGGATGTTGTAGGTCGCCGGCCGAAGTCCTGGCACCGAAAAGCGACCCTCGCCGTCTGTCACGACTACGCGTTGAGCGCTGGTTCCAACCTGCGTCACAGTAACGGTGGCGCCGGGCAGCGATGCTTGTGTGCTATCGACGACGACGCCAACGATTGCCGACGATGCCGATTCCTGGGCACCGGCGACAGACGAGAGCGCGACCAGCACCGCGAGAGTGAGGCCGACGAGCCTGCGCACCATGCATGACCTCCGTTCGGTAGCGGAATGACGCACGCGTAGACCTCACGGCCAACGCGATCGTGTGCGCCGTTGTAGGACCTCACCGAACAGGGGTCAAAGCGTTTCTGTGCGTGAAACGATATTTGGAGGGTCGAAACGGAGTCTTACACGCGTGGCGATGGGCTAACTCAAGGCATCGCTGTGCGTTAAGGCTCGCACGCGACAACGTGGTGGGTGACATTCTCGTTCATGGATGTGTTGTCGTGTTGCGCGGTTCGCAACGCACTGAGGAGTGTGCGCGCCGGGGAGGGACGTCCTCCCCGGCCAGAGATCAGAACGTGAATCGCGCGCCGAGCTGGATGCGTCGCGCACTGAGTGTGTTGTTGTTCGGCCGGCCGAACACGTTTCCGTTCGTGAGCGCCCCGGTGGTGTAGTCGAACGTGGCATTCGTGTTGACACCGGTCCACTGGTCCGAATTGAAGGCGTTGTACAGCTCGACGCGCAGCTGGAGACGACGCGTGCCGCTCAGCGGGACGTTCTTGAACACGGAAATATCCCAGTTCACATAACCCGGCCCGAGGTACTCGTCCTGCAGCGCTGTCCCGAGACGAAACTGATCGGTCGGCGGTGCAATGCATTCGGTTCGGAACTGCCGCTCGAAGGTGCGCTCGCCTCGAGGCAGGTTCGGATCGCACGTCACGTTCACACGACTGGCGACGACGCCACCGAGTGCGCCCGTGGTCGCGCCGCCGTTGATGGCGCCAGTGCCGCTGAACGCTCCGGTCGGGACGTTCGCATAGTTATAGGTGAAACCGCCATAAGTACCGCTCGTGAAAGTCGTCACCCCCGAGAACTGCCAGTTGTCGAACACGGCCTTCGTCAGCAGGTTGTTCCACCGCTCGCTCAGACGTGGGACCTCGTACGAGTAGTTGAGGACCAACACGTGCGGCCTGCGGCCGTTCGAGGTGTAGTTCCTGGCGCGATTGTCGTCGACGAACGGATCGATTGCACCCAGCGTTTTGTTCGAGATCTGATACGTGTAGGCGGCGCCGACTGAGAGGCCGTCGGACGAGCGCCTGCGATTCAAGGAGAGCTGCAGTGCGTGATAGTCGCCGTAACCCACGAATTGACGATCCTGGATGCGCCCGAAGCCTTGATAGGGCCGCAACAAGTCGTCAGCAAGCGGCTGTGCCTGGCCGCCTGCCACCACCGTCGGATCGAGGCTCGATGGGAGATAGGCGTATCCATACGGACGACCGTTGATATCGACGACGACTGACTGGTTGCGTGCAGCGTTGCCGACGTACGCGGCGTCCGCGATCGCATGGAATCCGACGTCACGCTGGACGCCGATACTCCAGTTGTAGACGACCGCGGGCTTGAACGGGTCGATTCGTCGTGCCGCACTCGGCGTGGTGGTCAACGGACTGGTCAGCAATTCGTCGATCGTCGTGTAGTTGGTTCGGTACGTATTGAGGATGGGCGGAAACTCGATCAATTCGAGGATGTTGTCATCAGCGTAGCGATCGTAGAAGACACCGGCGCCACCGCGGATGGCTGTTCGGCCGTCGGCGGTCACATCCCACGCGAAGGCGAAACGCGGCGCGACACGGAACGGTGAATCGTCGTGTGGTGTGCCATCGTGGACCTGTAGACCGTTGACCACGCTGCCGGAGCCTGGGACGAGTCGCCCGATGTAGACGGCCGGAAGAATTTCCCCGGTCAACGGATTCAACGCGCGACGGCCCTGGGGCGTCGCCACAGGCGTGAACAATCGCGGCGCCTGGGCAGGAGTCCACTCCGCAGGCTCGAAGGTGCTGAGCCGGTCTGCCTCACTTCGGGTCGGAGTCATGTAGTAGAAGCGAAGTCCGGCATCCAGCGTGAAGTTGCGTTTCAGGCGCCAACTGTCCTGCGCGTACCACTCCGTGATGAGGAATTGTCCATGCGCTGAAGGATGGCCGTCAGACTCCGTGTAGTCGGTGATCGCGCCGAGCAGCGCATTGGCAAGGCCAACATTCGTATTGAGCGGGTTGGACGCATCGGCGCCGAAGTCGAACCGTCCGTTGAAATTCGACGTCCGTGCGGCCGGCCGGGTCGTGTGCTCCACGAACAGGCCGGCTTTCATGGTGTGAGCGCCGGTGACTTTGGTGAGGTTGCTCGAGACGTTCCACAGCGTGTTGTATCCGAAGAACGGAAACCGCTGCTCGATCCCGAACTGGAGCAGGTTCCCCGGAACGCCGCCGGTGAACACGGCCTGGGGGATGATGGCCAGCGGATTCGCCTGCGGGAAGAACTGCGGCATCCCGGGCAGGACGAGCCGGCGGTCATTCGCGTCTCGTGCCTGATCGTTGAGCGGACTGGTGTACTGGTGCGCCCAATTCACCCCGACGGTGAACTCGCCGTACAGCGTCGGGTTGAACGTGTGCAGCAACGTGTTGACGTAGCTGAGCGTGTCGATTTCGTATTTGGTGGCCATCTGCGGCCATCCGCCGGTCGAACCCAGAAGCGAGACGCCGCCTGAGCGCTTCTCGTAGCCATACTGCAGCCGCCCGTACACGGTCGTGGCCGGCGCGACGTTCCAATCGACCCGAAGTACCTGATCGTTGCGCGGCCAGTCCTGCTCCGTCTGGAAGATGTAATTGAACTGGTTGCTGCCCGTGGGATCCGTGGCATTGGGCAACGGAAACAGATTCAGCAGCGCTCGGGCATTCGGATCGATGCGGCCGTTCGGAATGCGATTGCCGGGGAAGCACGCCGGGCCCCCCGTGGTCGCCGCGCAGTTGCCGGGCAGCAGCGGATCGCGAATGAAGATCAGGCGACCCTGGTTGTCGAACGTCTGGGAGAAATCACCCTGCCGTTCGAGGGCCGTCGGCACGCGCCGCTGGTTCTGCATTCCAGGGTCGGTGCGCGCCAGGATGTCCTGCGACCAGAAGAAGAACAGCTTGTCACGATTGCGGTTGAACGACGCGTTGGGAATGATCACCGGTCCGCCGAGCGTCCAGGCCGTGTTGTCGAACGTGTACGGCGCAGGGCCGCACTGATCAGGCTGAGTCGGACACAGAATGCGGCGTGAGTACTCGTTGCCATTCAGCGCGTCATCACGTTTGTAGAAGGCGGCGCTGCCTCGGAAATCTTTCGACCCGCTGCGGGTGACGACCGTGATCGTCGCCCCAGAGCTGCGGCCGTACTCTGCCTGGAAGTTCGACGCCTGCACCCTGACCTCCGCGATGGAATCGAGGGCGGGTGCGGCAAAATTGCCGGCGTTCTGGCCGGTGTCCTTGTTCGTCACGCCGTCGTAGGAGAAGTTGAACGACGCGCGACCGTTGATCGAGAGGTTGTTCATGCTCTCCCAGCCGGGCGCCTCGCGGTTCCGGGTATCGATCACGCCCGGCAGCAGCCGCAACAGGCCAGCGAAATCACGTCCCTTCGTCGCGATGTCTTCCATCGTGTCGCGCGTGATCAAGCCGGTGCGCGCGCCGTTGGCGGTCTGCACCTGTACGTCGGAGGATTGCACGGAGATCGTTTCCTCCAATCCGCCGACCTCGAGAGCGATCGTGCGCACGGCGACACGTTCGGTCGCGCCGAGCACGACGCCCTTCTGCTCGAATGCCTTGAACCCTGGCAGGGACACAGTGATGTCGTAGGTGCCCGCCAGCAGATCTGGAATCAGGAAGACGCCGTCGCGATCCGTTGGCGTCTCTCGGGTGAAACCTGTCCCAGCGTTCTTGATGGTGACGGTGGCCCCGGGCAGCACGGCTCCAGTCGTGTCCGTCACCGTTCCGGTGATCTGACCGGTGAGTCCTTGCGCCTGAAGCAGGCCCGGAAGGTTCAGCAGAGCGATCGCAAGAGCGAGCGCGACGCGAGTGAAACGAGTCCTCACGACATCCCTCCTCCGTGTCCCAACGACGGCGAGCGCCCGAAGGCCGTTCGGTCTCGGGCGACCTCAATCCCACGTGCTAGCGGCGAAGCGTAGGAAGGTGAGCAAGGGGCCGCAACGAGAAAGCCGGACCTAGCATCTGTTTTGCGATGAGAAACGCACTGTCGGGGTGACGAGGGTTCCGCGTCGAACAACGGCGAGTGGTTTTGGCCGTTGATCGGGGGGCTTCAGGCCGAAGATGCCGATTGCCTCTGGTGAGCGATCGTCGAATGGCTATGCGGACGCGACGGCGACGCGTCGTGCATCGCCAAACGCTGAAGCGCCGCGGTTACTGCGACAAATACCTGACGTACACGTTGCGGTACCAGATCTGGCCGCTGCCCTCGAGCTGCAGTGACAGGATGCCCTGCGGCGCACGGCTCGCGGCGTCCTCGTCGATGCTGACAGTGATGACTTGCCCGTTGAGTACATGAACAAGGGTGTTTCCCCGCGCGATGATCTCCACCTGCTGCCACTCGCCCTCGACACCACGGTGCGGCTTCACTGCCGTCGCCGGGGTTGCGGTCGCCGTCCCAATGCGTTGCAGCCGTCGATCCGGGAACAGCATGGCGATGCCGCCCGGCAAATTGATAATGCCGCGCCCTTGTCCCTCGTAGAGACCGCCGGTGTAGCGATTCTCCGAGTCGAGATCGAACTGATAGCCGCTGACCTGCCATGGATTCTGGAAGCCCTGCGTCGGATTCGCGCTCGGCGCGGCCGCCGGCGCGTTTCCTCGCGCGGGAGCACGCTCGGCGACACCAGCTTGCACGGCCGCTGCGAACGTGGTGATCCCCTGCGGCATCGGCGCGCCGAGCGGGTTCTCGATTGAACCCTTGTGAGGCGCCATGAGCAGACGACTGCGATACTGAATGCCGCCATTGGCGCCGGTCGCGGAGATGCGGAACTCGACCTTCAGATCGAAGTCCCGCATCACGGCGTTCAGGCCCGTGTAATGGATGTGATGCTGCCCAGGCGTCTTGACGGTGTTGGCGTGCATAGCGCCGTTGTCGATCGACCACACATCGCTCTCCCCGTTCCAACCCGCGAGCGTCTGGCCGTCGAAGAGCTTCGTGAAACCGGTGTAGTCGTTATAGGCGACCGGCGTCGCGCCGTTGCCGAGACCCCCGCCACGCCCGGCACCAGGCGGTCCCTGTGGTGGTGCTCCTTGCGGCGCGCCGTCTGATTGGACGCGGACCCGTGCCTCGTTCAAGAGCATCGCGATCGAAACCAGCGCAAGCATGACGACGACTGGACGTGAAGTGGCAGCAGCAATCTTCATGGCGCGTGCACCGTAGCGTAGGCGATCGCGATTCACAAAGCGTTTTGCTCCATGAAACGCGTCTCAGTTCAATTGCGAGGTGAACTCCAGCACTTCGGGAACGACGTCGGCCGCGAACAAGTGAATCTGATAGACGACCGTCACGCTGCGACGTGCAGGAATCCACCGGAACGTCGGCTCGTCGAACAGACGGCCGCGCTCGATCATCTGTCGTCGTGTTTCGGGGAACGGCGACGCACCGAATTCCATGCCGCGCGTCACCTCATTCCCGTTCCATGGCGACGCCGTCCGACTGCGATTCTCTTCCCAGATTCCAAGCCACGGGAAATCGCGACGCCGCCACACGTACCCGAACGCCAGGTTCGCGTCCGCGGAAAACGCGACGAAGAACGCATCGTCGCGAGAGTCGTCCATCAAGTGGCACGTGTAGGCACTCGATGAGCGGGCGTCTGTGAACCGTTGCAGGTCTGCGACTCCACCGTCGATCCGAGGCGCGTGGGGCCAGTCGAAATCGGCTCCAGCCTTGAGGTAGTCGGCGCTGCCGAACGCTGATTCGAAGACTCGCGATCGCCCGGCGGACGTGCGGAACTCGGTTAACCCGTGCCTGAGAAACGGCGGGCCGAGCGTCACATGCTGGGTCCAGCCAATCGGCCGATCGCAGGCAGTCAGGTTCGTCAACGTCTCTGTTACGTCGATCGCAGCGTTTCGCAACTCGAGGAGTCGTTCGAACTTCAGCGAGGCGAATTGGAAGATGGCCTGTGCGCTCAGCGTCTTTCCATGCGCCTGGAGATCGTAATGGGCGATCGATCCTTCACCATGCGCAGTAAGCCCGCCGAGTGCTTCGGCCTCTGAAGGGCCGCCGAAGATGTCGAGACAGAGGTTGTGTCCCATGATCCCCGCGAGCAGTGGACCGTCCGCCGGCCCTCCGTAGATCGGCGCATACGACGTGCTGTAGCTCGAGGGTTCGATCGAGGGCCACGATGGGATCCACAGCGGACTTGTTCCCGTTCGCTTGTCGAGAATCTCGGCGATGTGTCCACCCTCGACGAGAACGGTCACTCGAAGTTCGTCGTTCTCTATGGCTGCAGCGCGCCGGCCGCGGTAGCTGAGCGTCGTCATGGGCCCGGCATTATGCGCGAGAAGACCGCGGCGCGTCCGGCGTATCGCACAGCGTAATATCAGACAAGCGCCTCACGGTGAACGCCGTGTGTCGCTGTCGTCAAAACAATAGGAAATCAATCCCTCGGCGTTCTTCACAGCAAAACAGAGCCTGTCGTTCACATCGGATCTTGATGCGCCGAGACGGAGCAGGCTATCGTCCGGTTTCTCCGGTTGTGCGGCGCGTCGCCACCGGATTGGCGGGGGCATGCTGACTCGAAATCAGGTTCAGGACGCGATCGATGCCGGCAACGGGATCCTCAGACTCGAACCGTGCTGGGTGCCGCGTAGATTCATGCAACCAGGACGACGCCTGCGGCTGCATCCCGACGACCTGTATGCGCTTGGAGCCCACCGCGGCGGCATCAACGAGCGGTGGTTCGCATCGACGACGAATGCGGATAACGGGCCCGGCACGCCGGCGGACGAGGGGTTGAGTTATGTGCGGCTCGACTCAGCGCAGCGATTCCAGCTGAAGCAGGCGATCGATGTCGCGGGCGATGCGCTCGTTGGCGCCGAGGTGATGTCGCGCGAGAGTGGGTGGAACGTCCTCTGTAAGTTCTTCGACAACATGGGGCCGATCCCGCACCACATGCATCAGGACGATGCGCATGCCAGGCTCGTCGGACGCAAGGGCAAGCCGGAAGCGTATTACTTCCCACCGCAGTACAACCAGATCGATAACGCGTTTCCCTACACGTTCATGGGATTGGAACCGGGGACGACCAAGAATGATGTGCGCCGTTGTCTCGAGAACTGGAGTCGCGGCGACAACGGCATTCTGAACCTATCGAAAGCGTATCGTCTGCAAGTGGGCACCGGCTGGCAGATCGATCCGGGAATCCTGCACGCGCCAGGCTCGCTGGTGACGTACGAGCCGCAGGTGAACAGCGATGTGTTCGGCATGTTTCAGTCGCTCGTCGAAGGACGTGTCGTGCCGCGCGATCTTCTCGTCAAGGACGTGCCGAAGGACAAGCACAACGACCTCGACTTCATCGTCGGCATGCTCGATTGGGATGCCAACGTCAATCCGACGTTCGCGCGAGACAACCGCGTTTGTCCGCATCCGGTACGGCCGTTCGCCGAGACGGAATCGGAGGGTTATCGCGAGCAGTGGGTCTGCTACGGCACTGGCTGGTACTCGGCGAAGGAATTGACTGTTCTGCCGAAGCGGACCGTGCGCATCAAAGACAGCGCGGCCTACGGGTTGATCGTTGTTCAGGGCGAGGGAACGTTCGGCGGGCATCGAGTGGCGGCGCCGGCCATGATTCGATTCGGCGACATGACGAACGATGAACTGTTCGTCATCGCTGACGCCGCGAAGGCCGGCGTGCGTATCGAGAATCCGAGCGCAAGCGATCCACTCGTCATCCTCAAACACTTTGGCCCTGGCAATCCGGACAACGAGCCGTTGCGTGCGCTGCGCGCGCATTGACTTCGGGCACTGAGCAGGGGGAGCCATGGGATCCGATTCGCGGCATTCGCGTCCGGCGTTGCACAACGCGATGTGGCCAGGGTTGGTCGGCAAAGGCAGCCCTGACGCCGAGCCGTTCATCAGTCTGGAGGCGATGCTCGACCTCACGGCAGCCGCAGAGGTCAACGGGGTCAGGTTCGACGGGGTTGATCTCTTCCTCTTCGATCCACACACGAGCATCGACGCATCGCTCGATGATTTGAAGCGGCTGCGCGACGCGATCGCCGCCCGCGATTTTGTCGTCGGCTCGCTGGTTGCTCCGGTCTGGCCGCCGACCGGCGGCGGACCGGCCATGGGAAGCGACGACGATCGTCGGCATTTCCTGGAGCAGGTGCGCAAGGCGTGCGTCATCGGCAGAAGGCTGCGGGATCTCGGGATCCGAAAGTACGGTGTGATCCGGATCGACTCTGCGTCGAGTCCGGCGGACTGGGTGAAGGATCCTGAAGGCAACACGCGTCGGATCGCAGAGACATTCGGGTTGGCGTGCGACATTGCCGAAGGTGAAGGCGAGCAGCTCGCCGCGGAAGGCGAGATCTGCTGGGGCGGTATGCACAGCTGGAAGCGCATGCTGCAGCTGCTCGAGTTGGTGAACCGCCCAGGGACGCTCGGCTATCAAGCCGACATGGCGCACAACCTGCTCTTCACCATGGGTTACAACGCGCCGGAGGATCGAATCCTTCCGAACGGCTACGATTGGCAGGACCGATCGCAGTTGGATGAAGCGTACCGACTGATCGCACGCGCACTTCGCCCGTGGACGATCGATTTTCACGTGGCGCAGAACGATGGCACGGTCAAGGGCTCTGGTTCTCATGACAAGACCGGCCGCCACTGCCTGCCGTACGATCCCAACGGAAAACTCGACGTCGTGAAGTACGCGGGCTACTGGCTGCGCGATGACGAGGGCAGGCCAACCCGAGCCGTGCAGCATCTGTGCTGGGATGGCTGCATGTTCCCGAACGACGTCATGATGGAGGCGCGTACGTGGAGTGACGTGCTGAAGTTGATGATCGACGTGCGCGACGCTCACGGGTGGACCGCACCAGCAGCAGTGGCCGTCTAGGAGAAGCGCAATGGCCACCAAGGCGCTGAACATCGGTCTCGTCGGCTACGGCTTCATGGGTCGTACTCACTCCAATGCCTTCCTCCAGGCGCCGCGCTATTTCGCATTGCCTTACCAACCCGTGCTGAAGGCGGTCGCCGCCCGCAATCGGGCGCGAGTGGAGGCGTTCGCTGCGAATTGGGGTTACCAATCTGTCGAGACCGACTGGCGGGCGCTCGTCGAGCGCAAAGACATCGACCTGATCGATATCGCGAGCCCGAATGACACCCACGCGGAGATCGCGATCGCCGCAGCCGCTACCGGCAAGATGGTGATGTGTGAAAAGCCGCTCGCACGATCGGCCACTGAAGCCGAAGGCATGGTCACCGCCGTCGAGCGCGCCGCTGTCCCGAATTCTGTTTGGTACAACTACCGCCGCGTTCCCGCCGTTGTGCTCTTGCGTCAGCTCATCGACGAAGGAAAGCTTGGTCGTATCTTCCATTACCGCGCCAAGTTCCTGCAGGACTGGACCATCTCTGCGGATTTGCCGCAGGGCGGTGAAGGTCTCTGGCGGCTCGATGTATCGGTGGCCGGCAGCGGTGTGACCGGCGATCTGCTCGCGCACTGCATCGACACGGCCATGTGGCTCAATGGTCCGATCGACGATGTGAGCGCGATGACCGAAACGTTCGTCAAGTCGCGCAAGCACAACCTGACCGGCACGGTGGAACCCGTCGGGATCGACGATGCGTGTGCGTTCTTGTCTCGATTCCGCAACGGCTCGCTGGCCACGTTCGAATCGACCCGCTACGCGCGAGGTCACAAGGCGCTTTACACATTCGAAATCAACGGCGAGCATGCCTCGGCGCTCTGGGATCTTCACGACCTGCATCGCCTCCAATGGTTCGACCACCGAGACGAGGGACGCACGCGTGGATGGCGCAGCATTCACATCACCGACGGCGACCATCCATACATGAAGCACTGGTGGGTACCGGGACTGCAGATCGGCTACGAGCACACGTTCATCCATCAGTTCGCCGACTTCTGCCAGTTTGCGGCCGAGGGGAAGAGTGCGCCGCCGACATTCCGCGACGCGCTCGCCACCGATTACGTCACCGACGCGGTTCTGAAATCGGCGCGAAGCGGGCAATGGGAGAAGGTGCCCTCGTTGGACGGGGTCGCCACGTAATCGCGGTTGGCCAGCGTGAAACACTTCCTTGCGTTCGACATCGGAGCCGAGAGTGGCCGCGCGATTCGCGGATCGCTAGACGGCGGTTCGCTATCGCTGACCGAAGTCAGTCGGTTCGCCAACGGTCCGGTACGTGACAACGGCTCACTTCGTTGGGACATCTACCGGGTCTGGCGCGAGATGCGCAGTGCACTGGGGCGTCTCGACACCGAGCCGCTGGAGAGCATCGGCGTGGACGCCTGGGGCTGCGATTACGGTTTGATTCGCGAGGACGGCAGCCTCATCGAGTGCCCATTCACGTACCGTGACACGCGTACTGACGGCGTCATGGAAGACGTGCTCTCGAAGGTGGCGCGAGAACGCATCTACAGCACCACCGGAATTCAATTCCTTTGGTTCAATACGCTCTATCAGCTCTATGCCGCGTGTCGATCGACGCCGGCGGTCGTTGCATCGGCCTCTCGGATCGCGATGATCCCGGATGTGTTGAATTACTGGCTGTCGGGGCATCTGCGGGCCGAATTCACCAACGCCACGACGACGCAGTACGTCAACGCATCCACGCGCCGATGGGCGACCGATCTCCTGGATGCGCTCGATATCCCCACTCGGTTGCTGCCGGAACTGGTGGAGCCTGGCACTCTCTTGGGGACGCTGCGAAGAGAAGCGGACAGTGCACGCGCAGGAACGCCGGTAGTGATTCCAGCTTGTCATGACACCGCGTCGGCGTTCGCCGCGGTGGCATCGGGAACGACCGCGTTTCTGAGTTCCGGTACCTGGTCGCTTCTTGGGACTGAGTTGGTGGCGCCGATCATCACCCAGCGCGCACTCGAGCTCGATTTCACCAACGAGGGTGGCGTGTGCGGCACGACGCGCCTGCTCAAGAACATCGGTGGTCTGTGGCTCCTGCAGTCCTGCCGAATGTCGTGGGCGGCGACGGGCCGTGAGTACGCCTATGACGAGTTGGTCAGCGCCGCCGGCGCAGAACGCCCGTTCCAAACGCTGCTTGATCCAGACAGCCCTGAGTTCCGCAATCCGGCCGACATGGTCGTCGCGATCGATGGCTTCTGCCGGCACACGGGCCAGCCGCTGCCGCTCGGTCCTCCGTCGTACTCACGCGCGATCATGGAGAGCCTCGCCTTCAAGTATCGCTCTGTGCTCGAGTCGCTCGAGGAGCTGACAGGGCGTCGCTTCGATGCGATCCGTGTGGTCGGCGGTGGTGCGCGAAACCGGTTGTTGAATCAGTTCACGGCCGATGCGACGGGGCGCACCGTCATCGCAGGCCCCATAGAAGCGACTGCGTTGGGCAACCTCGCGATGCAGATGCTCGCCACCGGTGCCGTGTCATCCCTTGACGACGCCCGCGCCATCATCGAGCGCTCGTTTCCAGTGGAGCGCTTCCAACCGACTGAGACCGATCGATGGGAACCGCATTATCGACGGTTCCGGGAGTACGTGGAGTTGACCTGTGCCTGACGTAGCCACCGCTGGGGCGACTCGATTCCTTCAGAACCTGTGGGACGACGCTGAAGCGTCGCGATTGTCGCCGCTCGAGCAGCTCCGCGACCGATCCAATAGGCTCGGCGACGATTTGCGCATCACGAACTTCGGCGGAGGCAACACGAGCTCCAAGCTCGACATGCCGGATCCATTGACAGGTCAGCCGGTACGCGTGCTCGCGGTGAAAGGCAGCGGCGGGGATCTGCGGTCGATCGCCTCCTCCGGGTTCGCGCTGCTCTACATGGACAAGCTCGAGGCCTTGATCGCGCGCTACCGCGGTGAGGCGTACGAAGACGAGATGGTCGCGTACTACCCGCTCGCCGCGTTTGGCCAGAACCGCGTCGCCGCCTCGATTGATACGCCGTTGCATGCCTTCCTGCCGTTCGACCATGTCGATCATCTGCATCCGGATTGGGCGATCGCGCTCGCCGCGAGTGCGAACGGGACGGAAAGACTCCTCGAGTTCAACCAGCGCTTCGGTCGCCGTATCGCCTGGCTGCCATGGCAGCGCCCGGGCTTCGAGCTGGCGCTCATGCTTCGACGCGCCGTTGAGGACGACCCGGCCTGCGACGGAATCATCCTCGGCGGCCATGGCCTCTTTACCTGGGGCCGCACCCAGCAGGAGTGCTATCTGAACAGCATCCGCACCATCGACCAGATGGGCGAGTTCATCGAACGGCATTCGCGTGCGAGAACACGCGCGCCGTTCGGTGGTGCGGAAGTCGACGGGCTCGCGAGCGATCGTGCCGCGATCGCGGGAGCTATCCTGCCGTACCTTCGCGGAATCGTGTCATCGAACCGGCGCACGATCGCTCATTGGGACCAGTCGGACGACGCGTTGACGTTTGCGGCGTCGCGATGGGCGGAACCGCTGTGCGCACTGGGCACGAGTTGTCCTGACCACTTCCTTCGAACGCGCATCAGTCCGATGTTCGTGCCGTGGAATCCTGCGAAGGACGACATCCAGGTCCTTCGGGAGCGTATTGCCACTCGCGCCAAAGCGTATCGTGAGAAATACGTCGCGTACTACAACGCATTTGCCGACGCCGATTCGCCCAAGCTGCGCGACTCGAATCCGTCCGTCGTGGTCATACCTGGACTCGGCCTGTTCGGGTTTGCCAAAGACAAGCGCGAGGCGCGGATTACGACGGAGTTCTTTGTCAATGCGATCCATGTGATGGCGGGCGCGAACGCTCTGGAGGGCGATGTTCCTCAGAGCGGTGTGGTTCCGCAGGCAAGGCGTTTGGAGCAGGCGGAACACTTCGCCGCATTCCACAACTATGTCGCTTTGCCCCGACTCGAGGCATTTCGCATCGAGTACTGGGCGCTCGAAGAAGCCAAGCTCCAGCGCATGCCGCCAGAGCGAGAGTTCAGCCGAAAGATCGCACTGGTGGTGGGTGGCGGGAACGGGATCGGGCGAGACGTCGCCCTGCAACTCGCTCAGCGCGGCGCGCACGTGGTCGTCGCCGACCTCAATCTCGAAGCGGCGAAGGACGCGGCGAACGCTGCGGCCACGGTCGCGACATCACCCGAAGCGGTGCTGTCGGTGGCATTCGATCTCGGCAGTCGCGACAGCATCCGCGACGCACTCAGAGCAGCGGTGCTGGCATTCGGCGGGCTCGATATCGTGATAAATACGGCTGCCATCTATCCAACGCCTACGTCGGGCACGCCTACCGAGCACGTGTGGACGCAGGCGATGGCGATCAACGTGAGTAGCAACTACGTGCTGATGCAGGAGGCGGGCGCGCTGTTCGAGGCTCAGGGCTTGCCCGCGGCTGCGGTCCTCACGAGTTCGGCCAATGCCGTCGTCCCCAAGCACGGAAGCGAGCCGTACGACGTGAGCAAGGCTGCGATCAATCATCTGATTCGCGAGCTGGCGATTGGGATGGGACCGAACGTACGCGTCAACGGCATCGCGCCGGCAACAGTCGTCTCGGGCTCAGCGATGTTTCCACGCGATCGCGTGATCGTGTCGCTGAAGAAGTATCAGATTCAGTACAGCGACGACGAATCGATCGAGGAGCTGCGCTCGAAGCTGGCCCAGTTCTACGCGCAGCGCACGATCACGCGTCGGCCTATTATGCCGGCCGATTGCGCAAACGCGATCTGTTGGCTGGCAGGCGATCAGAGTGCAAAGACCACCGGCCATGTGATCCCGGTTGACGGTGGCCTGCCCGAGGCGTTCCTGCGCTGACGATCCTTAGGAGGGACCGCCGACGGGCAACTGCATGAGCTCGTCGTTCGGATACACGTGGTCCACGTTCTCCGGCGTGACGAGCTGGTGCTTCACGAAGACGGCCGGTGGCACTGGCCGGCGATGCAGGAGATCCAGTGCGACGGTCACGATCTCAGGCCCATATTTTTCAGGGAAGTAGGCGACCGATCCGATGAGGCGCGTTCCTTGTTCGCGCAACTCGGCGCGTCCTTCCGGCGATGCGTTCTGACCCATGATGGCGCACCCCTCGGTGCGACCGGCTTCCTGAAATGCTCTGAGCGCGCCAAGTGCACTGGGATCGTTGATCGTCCCGACCAGCATTCGACGCGACTTGGTGGTACGCAGATGGCGTCGCATCGCTTCGAAGCTGTCCGCCATCTTGCCATCGCCGTCGATAAACGTGACCGGCACGTTTTCGAGCGCGGGGCAGGCATCCTTCATTCCGACGAGCATCCCGGTGAGTCGCATGCGCGGCAGGCCGCCCGCCCGTTCGAGCGTGATCAGCACGATTTCGTCGACGTGTGACTTCCACTGGTGTTTCGCCCATCGGCCCGAGTAGCGGCCGCCAATCAGACCGGCTTCGTAGTTGTTGGCCCCGAAGTAGGTTGCACCCGGATGCGGGATCTCGACTGCAATGAACGGGATGCTCGCCTCGCGGTATTTCGACGCGACGATGGGCGCGACGTGTTCGTCGGTCTGAAATTCGATGACGAGATCGACTTTCTCGCGCACGAAGACGTCGGCGTTCCGCTGCGCGATCTTCGCGCTGTAGCGATTGTCCAGGCAGATGAGCTCCATGCCCTCGGCGGCAGCGGCACGCTGCAGTCCCGTGGAGATCTCTTTCGAAAACTGGTAGTCAGTGCCTTGAGCGGCATACCCCAGCCGATAGCGTTTCTGTTTGAACGGTCGCACGAACGAGCGATACAGGTTCTCGCCCACCTTCTCGACCATGCCGCAGCGCTCGAGCGTGTAGAGCAGACGAAACACCATGCTCTTGGGGAGAGCGCTGCGCGCCGCGATTTCCCGCAGCGGTAACGCCTCGCCCGACGCGCTGAACGCCGACAGCACGCGAGACGAATGGACGATCGATTTGACGAGGTACCGGTCCCGTGGCGTTTTGCTATCCATAAAAGCCCACGTGGGCGGGCCGCGGCCGGGCGGCGAACGGCCCGCATTATCTGTGAATGTTTCCGGCGGAGCAACCGGTTACGTTCAGGTCAACGGCGTATCGCATAGCAAAACGCGCACGTCGTGACGCGCGAGAGCGGCGGTCCCCGCGCGATCTGGGTATGATGCGCGGCGATGCTGCAACAACTCGTCGAGAAGACCTTCCGGGCGCTGGATCGGTTCACGATCGAATTGCCGTCCTGGGGCTTCGCCGATACCGGGACGCGATTCGGCAAGTTCCTGCAGCCGGCTGCGGCAGTCACTCTCGAGGAGAAGCTCGCCGACGCGGGCCAGGTGCACGCGTTGACCGGCGTGTGTCCCACGGTCGCGCTGCACGTGCTATGGGACTTGCCTAGCGGACTTGCCGATGTCGCCCGCGTTGCGGCCGCGGCAGCGCCGTGCGGCGTGCGCCCAGGCGCCCTCAATCCAAATCTGTTCCAGGATCAGGAGTACAAGTTCGGCTCTCTCGCCAATCCGGACGCACGAATCCGCCGGCGCGCACTCGATCACTGCATCGAGAGTGTCCGCATCGCGCGGGCGCTGGGGTCGCGGGATCTCTCAATGTGGTTCGCCGACGGATCCAACTATCCAGGTACGGCGGACATCCGCGCGCGGAAGCGGCTCTTCGCCGAGGGACTGGCCGAAGTCCATGCGGCGCTCGACCGCGATCAGCGCCTGCTGATCGAATACAAGCCCTTCGAGCCGGCCTTCTACCACACCGACATCGCCGACTGGGGCATGGCGCTCCTCCTGGCGCGGCAGGCGGGGCCGCAGGCGAAGGTGCTCGTCGATACGGGTCATCACTACGCGTCGCAGAACATCGAGCAGATCGTCGCGTGGCTGCTGGACGAGGGGATGCTCGGCGGCTTCCACTTCAACGATCGCCGGTATGCAGACGACGACCTGACGCTCGGGTCAATCGATCCGTACCAGGTGTTTCGCATCTTTCACGAGATTCTCTTGTTCGAGTGGCAGTCGAACGCCCCCGCGGACATCGCGTTCGTCATCGATCAGAGCCACAACCTCAAAGGCAAGATCGAGGCGATGATTCAAACCGTCGACATGGCGCAAGCGCTCTACGCGAAGGCAGCGCTCGTCGACCACGAGGCGCTCGCTGCTGTGCAACGGTCGACCGATCTGGTTGCCGCCGAGCGCTGCCTGCAGGACGCGTTTGCGACCGATGTACGGCCAGTGCTGGCGGAGTGGCGGAGCCTTCGTCGCTTGCCGGCCGACCCGCTGCAGGCGTTTCGAGAAAGCGGATACATCGAGCGCATTACGAAAGAGCGTGCTGCGCGTCCACGCGCAACCGTCTCGTCGTACGCGTGAACACGTATGGTCGAGAGCACGGGACTCTCGATGGGCGCAGTAACCCGGCGCAGGTTCCTCGTCGGCGGCGCTGTCGCTGTGTGCCGGCTAACGAGCCGCTGCAGCGACGAGCGGCGCGACCCGTTCGGAGAGGCGAGACGACCGACACGCCGCTCGCAGCTGAGCGGCGGAGCGTTAGGCGCAGAAGGTCCCGATCTCTGTCGTCCGATCGTTTCAGGAGTCAGCTGTGCAAACTCTGGCGTTGAACAATGGCATCGCTATTCCAGTCGTTGGCTATGGCGTCTTCCAGATTTCGGATAGTCAAGAGTGTACGCGCTGCGTCATCGACGCCATTCACGTCGGGTATCGCCTGATTGATACCGCTGCTTCGTACTTGAACGAGGCGGCCGTTGGGCAAGGAATCAAGGACGCCCACATCCCACGTGAGCAACTATTCGTGACGACCAAACTGTGGGTGCAAGACGCTGGTTACGACCGCACACGCCAGGCGATCGACAGCTCCCTGCGTCGCTTGGAGCTTGAGTATCTCGACCTGTACCTGATTCACCAGCCGTACGGTGACGTGCACGGCTCGTGGCGCGCGATGCAGGAGGCTTACCGCGCCGGGAAAGTGCACGCCATCGGTGTCAGCAATTTCCAATCAGACCGACTGATGGACATCGCTGTGTTCAACGAGATAAAGCCTGCCGTCAATCAGATAGAAATAAACCCGTTCCAGCAGCAAGCAGAGAACGTGGCCGTCACGCGCGATCTTGGGGTGCAGGCAGAAGCGTGGGCGCCCTTTGCCGAAGGACGCAACAATCTCTTCCAGAATGAAGTGCTGAAGATTATCGCTGCCAAGCACGAAAAGAGCATCGGCCAAGTCGTTTTGCGCTGGGTGATCCAGCGTGGGGTTGTGGCGCTGGCAAAGTCGGTACGGAAAGAACGCATGGCCGAAAACCTGGCGATCTTCGATTTTGAACTCGATTCCAACGACATGGCCCAGATTGCGACTCTGGACACCGGCACCAGCAGTTTCTTCTCCCACCGCGACCCCGCAATAGTCAAGTGGATGAGCGAGCGCAAGTTAGACATTTGACAGCATGACATCGCGTGCGGCCTTAATTTGGCTTGTCGCTGACCACGGATGGTGCGATGCTGAGCCGCCGCGGCTGAAGCTGCACGTTAGGCCCGCCCTTTGGTATTCAACTCCCTTGAAGGCAGTGGCGTTACACGAACGCGCGCAGCACCATCACGCCGGCCAGCCCAACGACGCTGATGATCGTCTCCATCACGGACCACGTCTTCAGCGTCTCGCCCACTGAGAGTCCGAAGTACTCCTTCACCATCCAGAATCCGGCGTCATTCACATGTGAGAAGAACAGGGATCCAGATCCGATCGCGAGCGCCAGCAGGGCTGCGCCCGAGCGATCGAGTGTTGCGGCAAGCGGCGCGACGATCCCGGCTGCCGTAATGGTGGCGACCGTAGCGGACCCGGTTGCGACTCGTATTGCGACGGCGACGAGCCATCCGAGAATCAGCGGCGAAACCGCGACGGTCTGAGCCGCACGGCTGATCATCGTGCCGACTCCGGCATCGATGAGTGTCTGTTTGAATCCGCCGCCGGCGCCGACGACCAACAGGATCGTCGCAATGGGCGGCAGCGCTGCCGCCAATGACTCGGACAACGTGCGTCGATCGAGCCCCGACGCAAGACCGAGCGTGAACATCGCCAAGACGAGTCCGGCGAGAAGCGCAACGATCGGCGTACCCGCCACATCGAGCGTGGCACGGACATTCGATCCAATGGGCAGCAACAGCTCGCCGAGCGCACGCACAAGCATCAGCACGATCGGCAGCAGCATCGTCAGCACGATTGTCCAGAAGGCAGGTGCCTGGCGCGGAGCGCGCTGTCGAGCTGCTTCGATCGGCGATGCATGCACCTCGCCAGGAACAAGCCGAGCGACCATTGACCCGAAGATCGGCCCGGCCACAATGACCGTAGGGATCGAGACGATGAGACCAAACGCGAGCGTCAGTCCAAGGTCGGCCTTCAAGGCCGATACGGCGACGAGCGGCCCCGGATGCGGAGGAACGAGGCCATGAAGCACCGACAAGCCCGCGAGCGCGGGAATCGCGATCTTCATCAGCGGCAGGTCCAGACGTCGAGAGACCAGTAGCAGGATCGGCACGAGCAGTACGAGGCCCACTTCGAAGAAGAGCGGCAGCCCGACGAGCGCGGCGACGCCCGCGATCGCCCACGGCAGCCGGCCGATCGACACGCCATTGGCCACTGTATCGACCACCCGATCAGCGCTTCCGCTGTCGGCAAGCAGCGCTCCTATCATGGCGCCGAGCGCGATGAGCAGACCGACACCGCCAAGCGTCGATCCGACACCTGCCGTGAATGCGTCGACGATCTTCGATGTGGGCATGCCTGATACCACGCCAAGCGTCGCCGAACCGAGGATGAGCCCGAGAAACGGGTGTACTCGAAGCCAGGTGATCAACAGGATGATGGTGACGACGCCGAGCAAGGCAGCCGCTATGAGCTGGGTATTCATGTGGCGCGATTCGTCAATTCCAACCAGGCGACGATTGCATCGACGATTTGATCAGGCAGCAACTCGGAAGACATTACGATCCCAGGTTCGTCAGGCTTCAGCGGCTCAAGTGTCTCGAGCTGACTCGCAAGCAGCGATGGTGGCATGTAGTGGCCGCGCCGTTGCGCGATGCGTCGCCGCAGAACGGCGATTGAGGCTGAGAGCTGTACGAACCGCACGGAAGGATGGCCGTCCCGAAGAAGATCGCGATACGAGCGCTTCAGCGCCGAACAGGTCACGAGGCCATTCTCGCCCGCAGCTTCTCGCGCGCCGATCCACGCCGCAAGCGCGCGTAGCCAGGGCCAGCGATCGTCATCGTTCAGTGGCTGCCCCGACGACATCTTCGCGATGTTCGCTGCCGGGTGAAATTCGTCCGCCTCCGCCGAGCGCCAATCGAACCGGTCGCGTAGGTGCGCCATCACAGTCGACTTGCCACTACCGGACACACCCATCAGCACTACCGTGACGGTTGGGGCGCGGAACTCCACAGAATCGGCGATCGCGTCTAACCGCGCGCCTCGACCTGCTGATACGTGCCGCGAACGATCGTCCGTGGATCAACGCTGGAATCGACGATCACTCCATAGAACGGATTCATCATCGGTCATCGAGCCGTCGCAGCTACGAGAACTCGAGCAGTCATAGAGCCTCTCCAGCGAGCGGCATTGTAGCTCGCGCCCCTCGTGCCATTCGGCCGGCGAGCGAACTTGCGCGGTCGGCGCGGCTTCGCGTATCGCATTGCGAAACGTCACGAGGCACCGAAAGAGTTCGGTTGCCGCGTCGCGAGTCTGGGTATCATGCGCGGCCATGCAGCCGCCGGATCCGCTCCTGTCCGCTGAGGGCATCAGCAAATCGTTCGGAGCGATCCAGGCACTGAGCGGCGTGTCGCTCGACGTGTGTGCGGGGGAAGTGCACGCGCTGGTCGGAGAGAACGGCGCCGGGAAATCGACGCTCATCAAAGTGATGACCGGCGAAGAGGCGCCCGACTCTGGCACGTTGTGGGCCGACAGCCGCGCTGTACCCGCTCTGACTCCCGCGACTGCTCACGACATGGGCATCTGGATCGTGCACCAGCTGCCGTCGCTCTTTCCGGATCTCACGGTGGCAGAGAATCTGGCGCTCGGAGTCGAGCGGATACGCCCGTGGCAACGCATCGATCGAAGCGCGCGTCGCCGGCGCGCGCACACACTGCTGATGCGGGTTGGTGCGTCCATCGATCCGGACCGGATCGTTGGATCCCTGACAATGCCCGAGCAGCAACTCGTGGAGATCGCGCGGGCGCTCGGCGCCGACGCGCGCGTCCTGATTCTCGACGAGCCGACGGCGTCGCTGACCGCGCCCGAGGTCGAAGCGCTCTTCGATACGCTCCGCAGCCTTCGACGTGACGGTGTCGGGATCGTCTACATCTCTCATCGGCTCGGCGAGGTGCTGGCGATCGCCGATCGCGTCACCATCCTTCGTGATGGACGGACCGTCGGAACACGACCGATCGAGGGGCTGTCGCTACGAGATCTCGTCGCGATGATGGCCGGAGACGTGCGACCGGATCACGCGCGACGCGATCGCGTTTCCGGACGCATCGCGCTGGAAATCCGCAATCTCTCGTGCGCAGCAGGTGGTATTCAGAACGTGTCGCTGACCGTCTCACAAGGTGAAGTGCTCGGCGTGGCGGGGCTGGTCGGTTCCGGCCGGACGCAACTCGCTGAAACGATCTTCGGGATCACACCAGCCGACTCGGGCGAGATCGTTGTCAACGGGAACTCGGTCGACGTGCGCTCTCCAATTCACGCCCGGCGCGCGGGCATCGCTTACGTGCCGGAAGATCGCCGCCGCCATGGCGTCATCCTCGACATGGCGGTCGCGGCAAATGCGACACTCGCCTGCCTTGACTCGGTGTCACGATTTGGACTGATCCGGCGCACCCTCGAAGAGGACGCCACTACTCGATACGTCGATGCGCTCCACATCAAAGTACCATCGCCGTCGGCGCCTGCGACAGCTCTGTCCGGTGGCAATCAACAAAAAGTCGCCGTGGCGCGCTGGCTGATGACTCGACCGGATCTCTTGATCCTCGACGAGCCGACGCAAGGCGTCGACGTGCGCTCGAAAAGCGAGCTGCATGCTCTCATCGACGAGCTCGCGGACGACGGCCTCGCAGTGGTGTTGATCTCGTCCGACATCCAGGAGCTGCTCTCCGTCAGCGATCGAATTGCGGTGATGCGAGGCGGTACCATCGCCGGCGTGCTGCAAGGAGCCGAGGCGTCGCAGCACGACGTACTGGCGTTGGCGCTTGGGACCGACCGCATTCCCGCGGAGTCGTCTTGACGTTGAAATCCCTCGACTTCGCTCGGAGCCGGCCCCTCGGCTCCGCTCGGGGCACGCCCCTCGCTGCGCCTCGAATTCCGGAGCTCCACTCCGAGTTCGCGATTGCGGCGGCGCTTGCCGTGTTGATGGCGGTGTTGGCGATCGTCTCACCCGCGTTCTTCACGCCCGGTAATCTGCGCGATGTGTTCGTCGCCAATCTGCCGGTCCTCATCGTCGCGACCGGTGCCACGTTGGTGATTCTGACCGGCGAGATCGACATTTCGTGCGGGTCGATGTTCGCGGTCTGCTCCGTCGTCGCCGGCGTGGCCGCGAAGGCCAGCGACTCGGTCGCGTTCGCGATGGCCGCGTCGCTGCTTACCGGTGCGATGCTCGGCGCGACCAACGGTGCGCTGGTCGCATACGCCGGTATTCCATCCATCGTGGTCACTTTGGCGTCGATGGTCGCGCTGCGCGACGGTTTGAGGTGGGCAACCGAGGGTACGTGGGTCACGGACCTTCCCACGTCCTTCCAGTGGCTTGGAATGCCAGCGACGGCGTATCACGCGTTGGCGGCAATCATCGCCATCATCACCCTCGTTGCAGGCGCGTGGGTGCTGCGAAATCTGGGCGCCGGCCGCGCCGTGTACGCGGTGGGATCGAATCGAAGCGCCGCACGGCTGGCAGGTCTGCGTGTCGACGTTGTCAGGCTCGGCGTCTTCGTCGCCGCCGGTCTGTTGACCGCGCTCGCGGCGTTACTCAATTCCGTCCGCTTTACGCAGGTCCCGAGCAACACCGGCATCGGCCTCGAGATGAAAGTCATTGCGGCTGTCGTCGTGGGAGGTGCAGCAATCACGGGCGGACGCGGGACCTTACGTGGCACCGCTCTTGGCGTTCTCCTTCTCGGCGTCGTGGGGCCGGCGCTGACGTTCTTCGGCAGCTCGCCGTATTGGGAGCGCGCACTTCAGGGCGCGATCATCCTCACCGCTGTCAGCGCGAAGGGCTGGAAGCGATGAAGAAAGTGCTCTTCGCGGTACTCGTGGCCGAGGTCGCTGTATTCGCGGCGACAGCCCCCAACTTCCTCAGCGCTCCCAATCTCTTCGAAGTCGTCAGGTTGAGCGTAGAGCTCGGGCTCATTGCTATTGCGCTCACGCCGGTTCTCGTCACTGGCGGGATTGATCTGTCGGTCGGCGCGCTTCTTGGGCTCTCCGCCGTCGTGTTTGGAATGACGCATCAAGACTGGCACCTGCCTATTGCTGCGGCCATGGCCGCGGCGCTGATGACAGGCGTGCTGGGGGGCGCGCTCAACGGTGCCGTTGTCGCGACGTTGTCAGCTCCGCCGCTGATCGTCACGTTGGGAACGTTATCGCTGTTTCGCGGGATCGCGGAAGGCATCACGCACGCGGCCGTCAACTACTCCGGGTTTTCACCTGGCTTCCTGGCGCTCGGCCAAGGCTACATCGCGAACTTGGTGCCGATGCAGGTTCCCGTACTGATTCTGACTGCTGTTGCCTTCGCATTCCTGCTGCATCGATCCGTGATCGGGCGCGCGTGGTACGCCATCGGGCTCAACGTTGCGGGGGCGCGGTATGCCGGTATTCCAGTCGCACGTCGGAACGGGATCGCCTATCTGCTGTCTGGCCTGATGTCGGGAGTCGCCGGCATCATCTACGTCGCGCACCTTGGTCAAGCGAGAGCCGATGCCGGTAGCGGCTACGAGCTCGATGCGATCACGGCAGTCGTGCTGGGCGGCACTTCGGTTTTTGGCGGGGTGGGCAGCATCGGAGGGACCATCCTCGGGCTGTTGGTCCTGGCCGTGCTCAAGAATGGCCTGTCATTGGCGGCGCTGCCATCGGAGTCGATCGGGATTTTGACCGGAACGTTGTTGGTGGCAACGATCGCTGTCGACCGCGTGCGGCGACTCGAGCGCGACGTGCGTGCCTCGAACAGGGGAGAACTCGACGTGAAGAACAGCCAGGTCGCCGTCATCTGCGCGGCCATCATCGCCGGAGCGGTGCTCGTGGCCGCGACCAACGTGTGGCTCGTGCGCTCGCTGACGACGTCCGGAACGGCGGCAGCCGCAGCGGCCACAGCTCCCTCGCACCCTGAGAGAATCGTCGTCGCGATGATGCCGAAGGCGAAGGGCGATCCGTACTTCGTCAGTTGCCGTGTTGGTGCCGAGCAGGCGGCGCGTGAGCTCGGCGCAGAACTCATATGGGATGGTCCCACCAGCCTCGACGCCGCGCGTCAGAATGAATTGATCGAGGGCTGGATCACACGCCGCGTCTCGGCGATCGCTGTCGCGGTGGAGAATCGCGCCGGGATCTCGACCGTTCTGCGGAAGGCGCGCGATCGCGGCATCAAGGTGCTGACGTGGGACGCCGACGCCGAGCCGGACGCCCGCGATTTCTTCATCAATCAGGCGACCGCCGAAGACATCGGCAATGCGCTCACGGATGAAGCGGCACGGCTCCTCGGCGGAACGGGCGAGTTCGCTGTTATCACCGGGGCGCTGACGGCCGCCAACCAGAATGAGTGGATCTCCTTGATTCGCAAGCGGCTCGCTGACAAGTATCCCAAACTCGGACTGGTGATGATTCGACCGAGCGACGACGATCGCGACAAGGCATTCGCCGAGACACAGACGATCATGCGCGTGGCGCCGCGAGTCAAATTGGTGATGGCGATTTCCGCGCCTGCCGTGCCAGGCGCCGCGGAAGCCGTGCGTCAAGCGGGACGCAGTGGTGACGTGCGCGTCATCGGTCTGTCGTTGCCCAACATCAACAAACCGTACGTGCACGATGGCACCGTGCAAACAGTGGTGCTCTGGAATACGGCCGATCTCGGCTATCTGACAATGCGGGCGGCGGTGCAGGTGGTGCAAGGATCGCTTCAGCCAGATGCCACTTCGATGGATGGTGGACGGTTGGGGGGCGTGGACATTCGCGGAAGCGAAGTGATCCTCGGACCGCCCCTGCGATTCACGAGGGACAACATTGATCGATATGACTTCTGAAGGGGGAACGCGGTGGTGAGGCTTTGTGTCATCGCAGGCGCTTGGGCACTTATGGTGCTGGCGTTTTCGGGATCGCCCGCGCCGATGCTGGCTGCGCAAAACGCACTTCCGGACGCGCCGGGTCGAGATGTGACCGTGAAGCTATGCAGCAACTGTCACGCAGCGGACGTTGTGGCTTCGGTGCGGTTCACGCCGCAGGGCTGGCGCGACGTGATCAGCAAAATGGTGGCGGCGGGCGCAAAGGGCACCAACCAGGAGCTCGAGACCGTCTTCGACTACGTCTCGACGCAGTTCCCCGTCGATACGCAGCCGGCGCTCGATCTCAACACGGCAACCGCTGTGGAGCTCGAGAGCGTGGCCGGTCTCCTGCGCCGGGAATCTGCGGCCCTGATAGCGCACCGAGAAAAGAACGGCCGCTGCAAGAAGCTGGAAGATCTCAAGAACGTTGCCGGCCTCGACTACAAGAAGATCGAGGCGCGGAAGGAGCACCTCGCGTGCCTGTAGCCGTCGGCGTTTTGCTGTGAAAAACGTGGTGGACGTTCCAACTATCTTGCACGGGCAATTAGGTCAGCATTGTCGGCGTGCCTTCACCCGGCGGCATTTTGCACGTCGCAACGAGGCATCGTCGTACGATTCGTCGATCGCGCGCCAGTCCGCTCTGCTAGAACGCAGGTTGCGCGCCCGATTGCAGTAGATGAAGACATCGATATCCATGCGAACACTGTTCCTGTCTGCCGTCCTGCTGTCGGTAGTTGCGACGCTTTCGGCCACTGACGTCCTCATGGAAGGCGTCGACACTGCGCGAACCGGTTGGGTGAAGGACGAGAAGATCTTCACGCTGGCCAACGTCGGATCAACCAAGCTTCTGTGGCGCGTTCAACTGAACAGCACGCCGCGCTCGATGCACAACCTGTTTCCGCCGCTCATTGCGGAAGACGTGATGACCGTGCAGGGACCGCTCGAGGTGGGCCTGGTGGCGGGCGTCACCGACGATCTTTTCGCGATCAACGTTGCGAACGGCCAAGTGCTCTGGCGCCGGAGATTCGAGAACCGGCTGCCGAATCTCGCGCCGGTCGACAACGTGCTGTGCCCGGGCGGGCAAACCGCAGTGCCCGCGATGGTGCAGGTATCGGCGGGCAAGTACACCGTCTACGCCGTGTCCTGGGACGGCAAGCTGCACCAGATCAACCTCGGCGACGGCGAGAACGTCGCGCCTCCCGAGAAGTTCATACCGGGCAACGGCAAGCCGTACGCGCTCAATTACAAGGACGGTGTGATCTACACCGCAACCGCGCAAGGCTGTGGCGGTCTGACGAACGCCTTCCACTCATTCGATCTCGCGTCGCGACGCGCGAGCACGTTCATTCCTGCAGGCGGCGGCCTGTGGGGACGTCGCGGCGCGGCCATCGACGCTGAAGGTCGCGTGTTCCTTGGCACTGGCGACGGAATCTTCGACCCGGAAAACCGTCGCCTTGGGAATGGCATCGTCGGCGTCAAAATTGACGCGACCAAGAAGCTCCAGCTGATCGATTTCTTTGCCGCTCCGAATGCGAACTGGATGTGGCGGCGCGACCTCGACGTGAACACGACGCCGGTCGCGATCGATTATCGCGGGCGGAAGTTCCTCGTGGGTACGAGCAAGGAGTGCCGTCTGTGGCTACTCGACCGCGACGGTCTCGGCGGCGAGGATCACCGCACCACGCTCTACACGACGCCCCGGATCTGTGCCGACTCTCAGGCGTTCGACAACGTCGGCATCTGGGGTGCGCTTGGCGCGTGGCAGGATTCGCAGGGCACGCAGTGGGTGCTCGTGCCCTTCTGGGGTCCCGTGAGCACGACGTTCAAGGCACCGATCGAACAGAGCCGTCCCAAGCGCGGCGGAGTTGCCGCGCTCAAGCTCGAAGAAAGCGCTGGCAAGTGGCAGCTCACACCGTCGTGGCTGTCGCGCGACATGGATATGGGGGAGGAGACGGTCGTCGCCAACGGCATCGTCTTCGCGTACTCGAGTGGCGTTGACGGCACGCAAGTCGTTCAGGATTCCGCATGGAACGAGCCCGGAGGACCACGATACGGAGGCGCACTCTCAAGCGGCGCCGCGCGTCGTATTCCTAACTCTCGCAAGGCGATGCTGTACGCGCTCGACGGTCAGACGGGCAAGGAACTGTGGAACAGCGGCGACGCGATTACGTCGTGGAATCACTTCAGCGGCATGACGGTCGCGAACGGACGCGTCTACCTCGGGACCTGGGACGGCATGCTGTATGCCTTCGGTGTCCGGTAGACCAATGATGAAGATGCGCGCACGCCGCATAACGTCTGTCTGTGCTGCCTTGCTGATCGCCAGCGGCGTGACGCTCGCGCAGGTCGGCCGCGGGTGGTCGGATTGGTCCACGCCATATGCCGATGCGCAACGCACGTCGTGGCTGCAGACCGATCCGAAGATCTCCGTCGAGTCGATGTCGAAGCTGGGTTTCGAACTGCAGTGGACCGCGAAGCTTCACAACCAATCGCGGGGGCTCCAGGGTCTCACGCAGGGTGTGACCGCAAGCGGCGTCACACTCTTCGTGCCGACTTCGTTGGTGGCCGGCAGTTCGAACAATCTCTCGATGCTCGACAACGATACCGGCTACATCGTGTGGTCGCGCACGTTTGAGGGAACGTTGCCTTCGCCGAGCGGTGGGTGCAGCGGAGGAATCACCGCGGCGCCGACGCGCATTGTGAGCGGCACGGCAGCACCGACGTCGGTGTCGGCAGCAGCCGCGCCACCAGCGGGGCGAGCGAATCTGGGTTTTCGCAGTCTGCTCGGCGAACCAGGTGAGGGCATTCCCGTCGAGCCTCGCGGCGGTGGGCCCGGTCGTGGAGCAGGCGGTGGCGCGGGTCGCCAGGGTGGAGCACCCGGCGGTGACCAAGGCCGCGCCCAATCAGCTGGTATCCCCGGTGCGCCGAACGTCGTCGCTGGAGGTCTCGGACGAGCGATGGTCGTGTACGCTGTCGCTGGCGATGGCCAATTGCACGTAGTCGGCCTCCAATCCGGCAAGGACCTGCAGAAACCGTCACCATTCGTTCCGGCCAACTCGCAGTGGTCGAATCCAGTCGCAGTCGGCACGATGATGTATGCCGCCACATCCGGAAACTGCAGCGGTGCGCCGAACGCAGTGTACGCGATCGATCTCGATGGGCCCGACAAACCGGTCGTTTCCTATCGGACCGACGGTGGCAGCGTCGTCGGCGCGGTTGCGTTCTCCTCGGGTGGCAACACGCTGCTCGCGGCAATTGGTCCGGGCAAGGTGACCGGAGACGGGAAAGCGAACGCGATCGTCGCGCTCGATCCGAGAACGTTGCGATTGAAGGACTGGTTCACGCAGCCCACGTCGGAGTTCGTGACCGGCCCCACGGTCTTCCGGCATGGCACCAAGGACGTGGTCGCTGCGGCGACGAGGGATGGTCGCGTGCTCCTGCTCGACGCGGCCTCACTCGGCGGCGCGAACCACGCAACGCCGCTGATGACGTCGCGGCCCCTCGTTGCGAGCAGCGGTTCGATCGCGGCAGAGGCGTTGTCGACGTGGGCGCGTGCTGAGACACCAGCCGCGACGAATCGTGATTCGGAGACGCGGTGGATCCTCGTCCCGATCTCGGGCAAGCCCTCGACTGCGAGTGCGACAAACGGAGAGATCCGCAACGGTGCTGTTGTCGCCCTCCGCGTAACCCAGGCCAAGAATGGGTTCTCGCTTGAGCCTGATTGGACGTCCGCCGATCTCACCACGCCGGCGACGCCATTGACCGTTAACGGAGTCGTTTTCGCGCTGTCTACCGGACGGCCGTCTTCGACGGGTGGAACAGGAGCACCGGCGGTGCTCTATGCCTACGACGGTGTCTCGGGCAAGGCGCTCTGGAACAGCGGCAAGTCGATGACGACGTTCGCATCGCCAGGCAGTTACTGGAGTGCATTGAGTCAGGTGTACGTCGGCACCGACGACGGGACCGTTCATGCGTTCGGCTTTCTCGACGAGCGGCGTTAGTGTCGGTTCTCATTCGTAGAGCGCAGGCTTCCAGCCTGCGCGTCGGAGGAAACGATGTCGATGGTCGTCAGTCGACATCAACAACGAAAGACGTCGCACGTCTCAGGGGGCGGCCCAGAAAGTCTTGGCCGAGTCCGGCGCCGGCCGGTAGACTCGGTCGACGATGTCGAGCGACCACACGCCACCGGCCGGACCGCTGGCCGGCCTTACCGTTCTCGATCTCACGCTGGCGCTCGCGGGGCCGTTTGCCACGTTTCTCCTGGCCGGGCTCGGCGCGCGCGTCATCAAGATCGAGAATCCCGAGTCGCCCGATCCATGCCGGCAGAATCCTCCTTATCTCGGGCGCGACGGCGTGTCGCTCGGCCGCACGCGGCCCGACGATGTCTCGGTGTCGGCGCTGAACAGGCTTCGCGGCAAGTACGGCGTCACACTGAATCTGAAACGACCTGGCGCGCGTGACGTCTTCGTCCGGTTGCTGCGGCAGGCCGACATCGTCGTCGAGAACTTCAGCGCCGGAACGCTCGATCGGCTTGGCGTCGGGTATCCGTTCGCGCGCTCGATCAACCCGCGTGTGATCTACTGCTCCATCTCGGGCTTCGGGGCGACACAGGCCCCGGGCACCGGCAAGGCCATGGATAACATCATTCAGGCACTGAGCGGTCTGATGATGACGTCCGGCATGCCGGAGGAGCCGCCGGTCCGCGTCGGCGTTCCGGTGGCGGATCTGATGGCGCCGGTCTTCGGCGTGGTTGGCATTCTCGCTGCACTCCGCCACCGGGAGGCCACCGGCACCGGTCAGCACGTTGATGTGTCGATGCTCGGCGTCCTGACGTCGCTCGTCGCGGCCGAGCCCTTCGACCTGCTCGAGGCATGCGGCCTTCCTCAGCGCACCGGCCGCGTTGTTCCACGCCTGACGCCCTTTGGTGTCTACGAGTCAGCCGACGGGCACGTGGCGATCTGCGCGCCCACCGAGCAGTTCGCGCGCGGTGTCTTCGAGGCTATCGGCCACCCGGAGTTCCAACATGACCCACGCTTCGCGACGCGCGACGCCCGCGTGGTAAACGTCGATGATATGAATGCGCACATCGAGACGTTCACGCGTACGCTCTCCACGGCCGAACTCCTGCCGCTGCTGGCACGACACAACGTGCCGGCGGCAGACGTGCGTTCGCCTCGCGACGCGGTCCGCGACCCGCGGGTGCTGGCGCGAGGTGAAACGGTGCCGCTGGACCACCCGGAGTTCGGGCACGTGGCTGACGTCGTCGGCATGGGCGTCCCGATCACGTTTTCAGACGCTCGCGCAGAAAGCCTGCGTCCAGCGCCATCGGTCGGCCAGGACAATGCGCTCGTCTACGGCGACTGGCTTGGATACGGTCGTTCCGGCGTCGAGCAGTTGCAGGCCGCTGGCATCATCTGAGAGGCGTGCGTGCCTGAGCCCCCCGTCGTCGCGTCGTGGCCCTCGGTTCCGGTCGAGATCGTGCGGGCCGCTGGGTTCCGCCCGGTCATCTTCCGTGGAGCCTCCGGTCCGACGCCTGCGGCTGATGTGCATCTCGAGCCCGGCATCTTCCCGAGCCGACTTCGCCGGCTCGTCGACGACGCCCTCGCAGGACGTCTCGCTGATGCGGCGCGCATCGTCATCCCGCGCACATCGGATGCCGACTACAAGTGCTTCCTCTACCTTCGCGAGTTCGTGCGCAGGGGAGTGGCGACGACGCTCGCGCCCGTTGTCCTGTTCGACCTGCTGCAGTCGCGCGGCGCGGACGTGCCAGCCTACGACGTGGCGCGCATGCACGCACTGCTCGACGAGCTGTCGTTGGCGTCGGGCCGGACGCCTTCTGCCGACGATCTGCGTCGCGAGATCACACGAGCGAATACCGCCCGTGCTGCGGCTAGACGCCTGGTTCGCCTTCGCCGCAGCGTTCCGTGCGTGGCCGGAACGGAAGCCTTCAAGTTGCTCGCGGCTTTCTGGGAGATGGAACCCGATCGCTACGTGGAGATGGCGAGCCACGCTGCGAGCAGGATCGCCGCGCGCCCACCGCTGGCCGGCCCACGCGTGCTGCTCACTGGAGCGCCAGTGGATGGCCATACACTGCACGAGGCGATCGAATCTCACGGCGCCGTTGTCGTTGACGAAGTCGGCCCCTGGGGAAGCGGCGCCGCAGGAGACGACGTGCGCATCGACGACGACCCAGTGGCTGCGCTGGCCGATAAATATCGAGTCGACGCGATCGGCGCGCGCACTCCCGTTGACTCGCTGCGCCGCTTGACGGAGAGCATGCTCAACGACGTCGATGCCGTCGTCGTGTCGCTGCCCCCGGACGACGCCGTGTTCGGTTGGGACTATCCCTCGCTACGCGGCGTACTACAGGCGCGTCGCATTCCACACATCTGTCTTCGCGGCGATCCGCACGAGGCGCCAACCCCTGCTGATCACGCAGCGCTCCACTCGATGGTATCCGCCGCCTCGCGGCTGCAGGAGGCGCGGCATGGCTGACAGGCAGCTCGACGCGACGCTGGCCGCATCGGCGTTCCAGAAGCAGTGGTTTGCCGACCTGCGTCGCCGTGTGTTCGACGATCGGCAGCCGTACGCCCTGCTGCAGGCCGACGTCCCATTCGAGCTGTTCGATCTCGTGGGTTTCCCCGCGGTCAGCAACCAGTGGTGGGCGTCGATCGTTGCCGCCAAACAACAGGCGCCGAAGTTTCTTGACGCCATGGAGGCGAATGGCCTCCACGGTGATCTATGCCGCTACTGCAGTCTTGGTTACGCCTCGACACGCTACGCAGGCGCCGGTGAACCGCCCTGGGGCGGACTGCCGACGCCTCGGCTGCTCTGCGCCCGGCTCACGTGCGACTGCATTCACCGGGTCTTCGAGTTGTGGGCCGACACATTCGGTGCCGAATATTTCGAGATCGATCATCCCGGCGCCGGCGATCTGCCGCCGCGCTGGTGGGAGCTCGGCCGATATCGCTGGCGTGACCTCGTTGAGCCGCACCGGTTGGCGTTCGTGGTCTCCACGCTGGAGAGACTCGTCGAACGTCTCGAGGCGATCAGCGGCCGCGGACTCAATCGCGACGAACTGCGCGAGCGTCTCGAGCTGGTGAATCAGCAAGAGGAAGTGTTCGACGCCGTGCGCCGTCTGATCGCTGCTGCGCCTGAGTGTCCGGTGCGGATGACGGAGCAGATCAGCAACGTCATGGCGACGCAGTGGGTGCGAGGCAGCGAGTGGGCGCTCGCCCACGCACGTGCGTTCCACGACGAAGTAAAGCAGCGCGTCGACGATGGTGTGGCGGCGTGCCCTGGTGAGCGCGCGCGACTGATGTGGATCGGCGCGGGCCTCTGGCACGACACCGGGTTCTACACCGCGTTCGAGCCATCACACCGCGCGGTCTTCGTCTGGTCGATGTACCTCGCGTTCGGTCCCGACGGCTACATTCGATACGGCCTCGACGACCCGATGGCCGCGCTGGCCAGCCGCACGGCCAGCTTCAACGAGTACCTGCACAATCCGCCGTGGGCCGCCGAGTGGATCGTGCACCAGGCGCGCGAGCATCGGATCGATGGCGCCCTCGTCCTGCGTCCGCGCAGCATGAAGCCGGCGGCCACTGGGCGCCTTTTCATCGAGCGTGCGCTCGAGGACGCTGGTATTCCGGTGTTGCCGATCGAAGCTGACGTCGTGGATGCGCGCGGGTGGGACGCGGACGGCGCGCGCGCCGGTGTCCGCTCGTTCCTCGAGACGCGGGTGTTTTAGTGGACTGTATCAACTGGAAGAGTACCGCGAAGGGGTTCGTTCCGACCGCGGTTGTCCAGCCGTTGGGAAGGACACATCACGAGTGACGACGACCGTGCTGCCGGCGGCTTCGACCCCGTGGCTGTTGCCCTTCGCGGCGACGCTCGTCGCCATGTTTGCGCTGCAGTTGTCGAACCTCGGGTTTTCGCCGCTGCTGCCGTCGATCCAGCAGGAGTTCGGCATGAGCTTCACGCAGCTCGGACTCTTTACCGGGCTGTACGGTCTGCTGGCGATGCTGCTCAGTGTTCCCGCCGGGATCAGCGCGAAGCGCTTCGGCGAGAAGCACGTGCTCGGCATCGGACTCCTTGGTGTGGCGGCGGGCAGTGTGTTGCTCGGAGAGGCCTGGAGCTTCGGGTCCGCGGTCGCGTTCCGCGGCCTGACGATCTTCGGCTACCGATTTGCGTTTGTCAGCGTGCTCATCGCCGTCGCGCTCACCGCGCCGCCATCGCTGCGCGGCCGTACCATGGGCGTGCTCGGCGCGACCTCGGCGCTCGCGTCGGTTGTCGGCGCTCCGCTCGGTGGTGTGCT
>Ga0111539_10000929_pt1 | contig 38351 bp, 47 predicted proteins | sample RhiMethybrSRZTD1_FD_79667 | JGI IMG/M metagenome (GOLD analysis project Ga0111539, IMG submission 79667) | Populus rhizosphere microbial communities from Tennessee, USA - Rhizosphere MetaG P. TD hybrid SRZTD1 (version 2) (version 2) | ecosystem: Host-associated > Plants > Roots > Rhizosphere >...
CTGCCGGGGTACGGCTACTCCGGCGAGCCGAGCGAGCTCGGCTGGTACACAGGTCGCACCGCGCAGGCGTGGGCCGAGCTGATGCACCGGCTCGGCTACACGCGCTACGTCGCCCAGGGCGGCGACCAGGGCGCCGCCGTCACCGACGACCTCGCGCATCTCGGGCCCGATGGGCTGATCGGGGTGCACCTGAACCTGCTGCGGAGAGCGCTGGGAAGCACTGACGGCCTCCCTGCGGAGTCCGAGCAGGAACGCGCCGCTCTCGAAGCGGTCGGCACGTTCAGGTCGAGCGGCTTCGGCTACTTCCTCGAACAGTCGACGAGGCCGCAGACGATCGGCTACTCGCTGCTCGACTCGCCCGTCGCGCTCGCGGCCTGGATGCTCGACCACGACACCGACAGCTACTACAAGATCGCGCACGCGTTCGTCGACGCGCAACCGGCCGGCAACCTGACGCGTGACCACGTCCTCGACAACATCACGCTCTACTGGCTGACGGCCACCGGCGCCTCCTCGGCGCGGTCGTACTGGGAGGGCGGACAGGCCGCAGCGCGAGCCGCGGGCCAGACGCCCAAGCCCGTCACGGTCCCGGTCGCCTTCACGACGTTCCCAGGCGAGATCTTCCGCGCGCCGCGCAGCTGGGCCGAGGCCGTCTACCCCACCCTCGTCTACTTCAACGAGGCCGACAAGGGCGGCCACTTCGCAGCCTGGGAGGAGCCTGAGCTCTTCTCCGCCGAGCTACGGGCCGCGTTCAAGACCGTTCGCTAAGGAGGAGTCATGACAGTTCAAGAACCAGTGCAGCAGGCGCCCGGGCTCTGACGCACCTATCTGCAGGAGCACGATCTGAGCGTGCCAGGACGCATGGTGATCCAGAACCGCGTCGAGCGCGGCCGGCGGTTCGGCACAAGCATCCGGGTGAGAAGTAAGTATGGCGGAGTGACCGTACGGGGAAGCTTTGCTTTGTGACTCAACACTGACGGCGCGCTCTTGGGCCGGTGAGGTTCTCGTGCCACTCGCCAGCCGGGAACACTTCTGCGATCCCGCCGCCGACCTCCCAGTCGCCGCACGAGCACCAGACCGTGTAAGGGTCGCGAGGGCGCAGGCGGGGCCTCCCGGGTGGTCTGTCGACTAAGAATCGCACAGGGTCGGTCACCCAGGAATCGCATGGGTATTGGTTACCCAGATTGGCTCAGCCGGGACCAAGGTCCACTGCATCCATTCCGCGTAGCCGTCAGGCTGGTGCTGGCAGCCAAACGTCCTTGCCCACCAAAGAACCACCCATATCCACGCTCGCCGCGGGGGTAAGACACATGAGGCGATCGATGGCAAACCTGCAACAGCAAAATGCAGTAGAAACGCGCAACCTGCCGGTTCGAATGCGGTTATGTCGCGCCGGCTAGGCACGAATGGCGCTCAACGATGTTCGCTCCGCCACTTTCTTGCTACACGTTCTGTGTCGCCTCGCAGGTGCGCCACTCAGTTCCGCCGCACAGTACTTAAATTAACGAGGTTTGGATCGTCGCCAGGCGCACGGTTTGTGCCTAATCGGCGACCAGCTCCAATGGGCGGCAGCGCGGACTGAGGGCAGGCAACAGACTGCCGTACCGCACGCTGCGCTCAGTCCGCCGCCGTGAGGAGCGGCTTGCCCTTCTCCACCACATAGGTCGCCAGTTCGGTCGCGTTGCGGCTGCCGATGTTGCGCACCGCGTGGATCACTCCAGCTGGGACGGTCAGGGCCTGACCGGCGTTGTACACCTTCGTCGGCTGGCCGTCGATCTGGTATTCCAGTGACCCTTCCAGGACGTAGATGATCTCCTCGCCCGGATGGAAGTGTCGGATCGGGGGCGAGTCCGGCTCGATGTCGACGCGCACCTGTATCATCTCCCGCTCGGGCACGCTGAGGTCGTAGTGCTGCAGGTTGGTGCGCCACAGCCCTGGCGCCGCCTCGACCGCAGTGCCGGGAACACTGCCGTGATCTTCAGTCGTGCTCATCGCGGCCTCCGCAGAAGGTCAATACCAAATAGCCGTAATGTCTTAACCGTCTCGTGGCATCACACGCGTTCGGGTGCGATCCATCATTTCATGAGCGCCAAACTCTGCATGCCTGCATCCCTGAGGACCATTGTCAGGGCGCCGCATCTGCATAGGCGGTTGCCGTGCCACCGGCTCCCAGCAGGGCCGGAAACACCATCGGGCCGGAGACAGCACTTAGGGAGGAAATGGAGTCCGGTGAATCAACGTACTGAGTTGGCGTCCCGGTGAAATCCTCAAAACACGATTGTGAGCATCTGGCTAGTGCGGCCAGTCGACAAGCCCGAGTCGGTGGTGATCATGCGGCCACAGTGACCCACCGGTGCGGCGCGCCGCCACTTCTCCGACCTAGCGGCGACCGTCCGCCGAGTGATGGCAAACGCCGGTACCGAGCTAGCCGCGATTAAGGCCAGCAGGCGGTAGTCGGCGCCACCAACGTGGCAGCAACTCGTGCGCAATCATGACTTCCTGGCCGTCTCGATCTACTTAAAGCAAGGGCGGACATCAGTCGGACACCGCTAGCGGTGCAGACGTGTCGCTTCCCCAGAGGAGTAGACAAGCGACCTTGGCCCCACAGTTACTGCTGGCGTGCGGGGTCAGCGGGCCTTCGAGGGTTGGACGGTTCTACCCTCCTCTCCAGGATGACGATCTGCTCCACACCTCTATTCGGTGACTCATGCGACCGCGCATCCTCCTGAGCCTTCGTCCCTTGCTCGAACACGTCCTACAAGTCAAGCGCAGATTAGGCGCGCCCCGGTGGCGCGGGACAACAGGCTTTTAGAGCTTTGACGATCTTGATCAAGGCTCACCCGCCACGGGTGATCATCGCTCCTGTTCCGCGGGGTGATGGTGCTTTCATGACCGTCAACGCGTCACTGTTTTGGGTCAACGCCACCAAGGTCCAGGAGGCGATCCTCCAGGCGGCCGCCGCGGTCCCGGACACCACGGCGCTGATCCTGAACCTGGAGTCGACAGACCAGCTCGACGCGACCAGCGCCGACATGTTGTCCGAGCTGCGCGAGCAGCTTGCCGAACGCAACGTCGACCTGTACCTCGTGCGGGTACGGTGGCCGGTCCGGACCGTCCTCGCCCACTCAGGGCTTCGGGCACGGTTAGGCGAAGACCACCTGTGGCACAACGTCGCCCAAGGAATCCGGGAAGCCGGCCGGCAGCACGGGATCGAGCGTCCCGGTCAGCCGGAACCCGAACCAGTCGTGGAAGAGGCGGAGGAAGAGATCATCGCGACGCCAACGTTCGACGACGAGCCGTGGAGTGAATCGCCTCGCCGCCTTCCCTGAAATCGTCGGCGGAAGTGCTAGTGGAACAGCGGAATGATCAGGTAGATCCCGAAGAGTACGAGCAGCGCGGCGATGCCGATCAAGAAGTAGCCCAGCGACACAGTTGCGGTACCGGACCCGCCCTCGTTCGACTTGATCTTGGCCGCCGAGATCAGACGGATGCCGCCCGCCAGCAAGATGGTGAAGATCACCGACGCCGCTATGGAAACCACCGCCACGATGGCCAAGGCAGCCCAGTCGACCCGCATCAGGCGGCGCTCTTCAATTTAGGCATCTTGGCCTTCTTCTTTTTCTTGGGCTTTGGAAGAGCCTCCAACTGCGGGTGATCGGAGTACAGGGTGGTGGGCGCAGCGGCAGCCAACACCAAGACCTCGTGGCTGTCGGTGACATTGGCATGGGTGATCCTGTGGCGCCGAGAGAGGGAGTAGATCGCCAGACAGGTCCCAGCGAGTAACAGAAGTAGCGCACTGATTCCCCAGACGCCTTGATCGGCAAGCAGCGCAGCCAGGCCGCCGACCAGTGCGGCTCCCGGCAATTGTCAAGAGCCAGGCGAAGACCATCCGGCGGCCAACCCTCCAGCGAACCTCGGCTCCCCGGCCCACCCCGGAGCCCAAGATGCTGCCGGTACTCACATGCGTGGTGGACAGGCCAAACCGAAGTGAGCCGACGCGAGAATCGTCGCGCTCGTTGCGGCACCAGACGCCGCGCCCTGCGGCGTCTCAATCTCGACGATCCCTTTGCCCATCGCCCGCATGATCCGCCAGCCACCCGAATAGGTGCCTAAGCCGATCGCCAGAGCATAAACAATGATCACCCATATCTGGGGCCCCGTGCCGGCCGGCTGCAGGTTGGCTGCGATCAGCACCAACGTGATCACACCCATTGTCTTTTGACCGTCGGATGTTCCGTGGGCCAGCGCGACCATCGATGAGGTGAACGCCTGCCCATACTTGAACCCAGTCCCGGCGTGCACACTCGGCGTCGGTCTGGTGATGCGATATGCCAGCCGGGTGGCCCAAGCAGCAGCGATGCCGGCAACCAACGGCGCCACGACGGCCGGCAGCAGCACCGTGGAAACGATCACCCAGCCGTTCACCGACGCGATCCCGGCGCCCACAATGACCGCCCCGATAAGGCCGCCGAACAGGGCATGCGAGGAACTTGAGGGCAGGCCTAGCAGCCAGGTCATCAAATTCCAGACAATCGCGCCGATCAACCCAGCCAGGATGACCGAAGCCGTGATCAGCTAATCGTCAAAAAAACCACCAGAGATCGTCTTTGCAACCGCAGTGGAGAGGCACCGCACCTACCAGATTCAGGAAGGCGCCAAGGATCACCGCGGTCCGCGGCCGCATAGCGCCAGTGGCAATCGGCCCGGCCATCGCGTTCGCGCTGTCATGGAATCCGTTGGTGTAGTCAAAGATGAGGGCCACAGCGATGACCGTTATGACAATGAAGAGCTCTGTCACATCAGTCCCCATTTGGAACGGGTGGTTTGGTGTTGGACAGCACGTGGCAAAGACGCTCGACCCTAGCCGCCAAGGTGAACAATAGGTAAAGAGATGCGATCTCAGCCCTGGCCAATACCAGTCTCCTCAATGGCCAGGCAAATGCGCTAGGGACCTTCTTCCTGATTTTTGGTGGACGGCGAATTCACCAAGTCTGTGCCTGATCGGCCTACTCCCAATGTGGCCCGCGCTCCGCGACGCCTTCGGGCGCCACCATGAGCGCGCCATGTGTCTGCCTCATCACAGCGCGGGCAACTGACCAGGTCCAGTCTTCCCAGGTACGCCGGTGCGGGTGGCCAACTACCAAGACCGCCGCCCAGCGGGACCACCGTACGAGCTGAGTGTCGGCATCGCCAGAGACAATCGCAGTCGAGACCGCGACCTCGCGATAGTTCTGCTGCCATTCCGCCTACACCACGTCAAGATCGAATTGGGCCGCGTGAACCTCGTGATCCGAGGCGCTCATGGGCTGCGCGTGCAGCACGATCAGTCGAGCGTCACGCAGCCTTGCCTCCTCGTACCCCAACTTCAGCGCAGGCTCCGGCGCCGTCTCAAGGTCAAGTGCGACGATCACTGGCAGCCGTGCCCTGGCATACCGGGGTCGCCAATTGCCGGGCACGACGACCAATGGGCATGCGATGTGATCGACGAGTTGAGATGTGACGGCTCCCAAGAACAACCGCTCGATCCAAGACACATTGTCGCGACCCAATACCAGCATCGCTGCCTCGTGCGCATACCTTTCGAGTACCTCGACAGCATCGGCCGGCTCGGCCTTCATGGATACCCGCACCTGAGGCGGAATGACTAGTTGCGCCGCTACCGCTTCGAGGACCTTCTCCGCCGCCATCCTGGCTTTTGACAACGCCTGCTCTTTGTCAGCAACCCGAGTGGATGGTGGTTTGAAGGCGTGCACCAATACGACGTCACCGCCACGAAGCTCAGCCATCTTGACGGCGTAATGCGCGGCTGCCAACGACTCTGCCGAGGCGTCCACGCCCGCTACCACCAGCGTTGTACCCGCTGCCGGCGGCTCCTCGATCATTCCCTCTTCAACTTGGATCGCGGCCGCCAGGTCTTGTTCGGTTCCACTGCTGGTTGCCAGCTCCGCTGCGTCACGAATCTCGGCGCGATCAAAGGACGGAGCCGGAACTGCGACTACCGGACATGAAGCATGGCTCAGGCAGTAGTGACTCACCGAGCCCGACACCAGCCGCCCCAGGCCAACGTATTCCCGGTGCCGACGACAAGCAGCCGGGCGCCATCCGACTGCTGAACCAAAAACTGACCGGCATCTCCGCTGGCGAACTGCAGGATCCAGTCGGGGCTAGGTGATACGGCGTCGAACACCGCAGTGATCCCCCGTCGGTAGGAGTCTTCAATTTCCTAGGGGGTCAACTGTTTGAAGTTCGCAGGCGCAGGAAAACCAGCCGAGCTCAGCCCGTACGGCCAATCAAGGACATGCACCGCGCGGAGCACAGCACCGACACTTCTGGCCTGCGCTGCCGCCCAATCCAACGCAGCCCTACTCGATGGCGAATCGTCAAGTCCTACGACGATCTCACCCTTCATTGCCACCTCCATCCGCTAAGGCATCCGTGACAATGCACCTGCCAGCCGTGAGGGGTACGACGACGGCCCGGGCCGACGCCCACAGGTTCATACGGCGGCGGTTAGCCCGCCCAATCCACAGCGAGCGCTGATTGGGCACCATCGCCCGGATGCGCCGATCGTAGCGGTGTTCGGCGGGAAACTGCCGTCAGTCAGGCTGACGCGCTTCTGAGGGCGTGGCTTCGACTACGCGACCGCCCGTCGATTCTCAGGCGGGGAAGGTTAGCTGCTTTCGATGATGATCGAAATGTTGAGTGCCGTAGTGGTAGACCTCGAAGACGCTCATGGTGTCCTGGAAGTAGGGATCCCATGATGTTGGGAAGTGCATTGTCAACGCCAAACCTTGATCAGTCTCATTCGCAAGGCTGCGTTGGAGTGCGCCGATGGCCCGGTCCATAAGCGCGGTCATCGCCGGCCTTGGCAGGACTCGCCCACCGCCGCAGGAGCCAAAGTAGTTGATCACATGGAAGGGTCCTCGGCCAACATCTAATGTGGCGGCGAAGCGACGGCTCCAGTCTGGCGGCAGATGTCCGAACCCGTGTACAAGCGGCATCAAGCTGCGCACGATGAGGTAGCCGAACAGCATGTGGAACAGCAGTTGCCGGTTGGTCCAGCGGGTGCCGTTAGAGCGTTGTTGCATATCGGCTGGTGTTGCCTTGCGCACAAGATCGTTGAAGGTGAGACGCGCCTGCTCCATCTCGCTATGCACTGCTGCACGATCCACGAGCCCCTCCCCAGGGAGGCTATATCGCTGGGACACTCGCGGCAGCGATCAGTCAATATCAGGTGACCCGATCGGTTGCAGCTGGCTGATCAAGCGTTCGACCCGTCGCCTGATTTCGTCGCGGATTGGTCGGAGGTGCTGGATGTCTTGGCCTGCGGGGTCGTCGAGTTCCCAATCCTCGTAGCGTCTCCCATGACCACATCGGAGGCTTTGACGGCATCTGTGGTGAGGAGTTTGGGTTGTTCAGCGGCAATGTCGATGCCTTCTTCAGCCATAGCTAGAACGGCAACAGGGTTGATCAAGTCGCCAGGTTCGGAGCCAGCGGAGCGAAGACGACCGCCGGAGAGCTGGTTGAGGTAGCCAGCGGCCATTTGGGAGCGGCCAGCGTTGTGAACGCAGACGAACAGGACGGACGGCTTGTCTGCCATCGATGCTCCTTGTGATGAAGGCAGGTTTGACCTCATTGGCGTGCGGAGCTACCTGCCGTCGACACTTCTGCCCCGGCATTCGACCGGCTCATTGCCGCTGCAAGTGAATGATTGTTCGGCTTGGTGGCTTGGATGATCGCGCCGTGCATACCGTCGGCGGCTTGATGGGTGAACCGTACGCTGACATCAGCGAACCCGGCAGCAGTCAACCCGTCGAGGTATTCGGTTGGTGATAGGGCGCCGGCGATGCAGCCGGCATAGGAGCCGCGGTCGGCCCGTTCGGCCAGAGTCAGCTGATCTTCGGCGACGACGTCGCTGATCCCGATCCTGCCTCCGGGCGTGAGGACCCGGAACATTTCAGTGAGCACGGTCGGCTTGTCCACCGACAGGTTGATCACACAGTTGCTGATCACCACATCCACCGACTCATCGGGAAGCGGAATGTCCTCGATGGTGCCCTTCACAAACTCCACGTTGGTGACCTGCGCCTGGACAGCATTGGCGCGGGCCAGATCGAGCATCTCATCGGTCATATCCACCCCGTAGGCGAACCCGGACGGACCGACCCGCCGCGCCGACAACAACACATCGATGCCGCCGCCGGAGCCCAGATCGAGGACCGTCTCGCCCTCTCGCAACTCGGCCACCGCGATCGGGTTTCCACAACCCAGACTCGCGGCGACCGCAGCAACCGGCAGGCTGCCGGTGTCGCTCGCGGTGTATAGCGCCGAGCCGAACCGGTCGTCGACCTCCAGCACCGTCGGGCCACAGCAGCCACCCGAGTCATCACAACAGGAAGCGTTGCCCTGCTCGGAAGTCACCGTAGTCGCTGCTGCCGCGTAGCGTGCCCGTACCTGCTCACGCAGATCGTCCGCCGACCTGGTGTCGCTCATCACCGGTTCCTCTTTCGTATTGACATTTATCGATGCATGCAGTGTAGCCATGTCCCATCGACATTTGTCAATGTATGCCAGGATGGTTCCATGCCAACCTCACCGACGCCAACGGGAACCGAGCTGCCACTGCTCACCGAATGCTGCACGCCCGTGGTCCGCAAGGTTATCCAGCCCATCGAGGCCGAAGTGTTAGCTGGCGGATTCAAGGCATTGGCCGACCCGGCTCGACTGCGCCTGATCTCCCTAGTCGCCGCACAGCAAGGCGGAGAGGCCTGCGTATGCGAGCTGACCGATCCGATCGGACTGTCCCAACCCACCGTCTCCCACCACCTCAAGATCCTGGTCGACGCCGGCATTCTGAGTCGCGAACAGCGCGGCAAATGGGCCTACTACCGGGTGGTGCCAGTAACCCTCAACGCCCTTGCTGAGCTAATCGCGTCGCCAGCCGGCTGACCTACCAGGAATAGGCCGGATCGGAGATGTCCACCACAAGAACCGAGTGTTTGGGGCCGGTTTTCAACCAGCGCCGCACGATGCGGCTCCACGCCCGACCCTCGACCCAGTTCAGCTCAGCGCCTGGCAACGCCCGACCGCATGTTGGGCACCGCCGGGCTGGCGTGGGGCGACTGAGGTCTGCATCCGGCGGATACCCGACGTACTCCGTGCCCGGCAGAGCATTGCCGTCCTCGTCCTTATCGACGAACACGGGCAACTTGGCCAGCCTGAATTTCTGGTGCCGTGCACCCCTCACGCCAGTCTTCCGATTGATGTACATGTCCGTACAGACCACCCGAATGAACAGACGCCCGGAACTGTGTTCGTCCATTTCGCCGCTCCTCAGATGCTTCTGCCAGCTTGGCTCGAGCTGCGAACCCGTGGGCTGACCCTGAGCAGAGCAGCTCGTTAATCCTTAATCAATTCCACAGTGAGATACGACTAATTGTCTAGCGCTTTATAAGATGAATAAAAGGCGAAATCGATTAAAACAAATGATTAATGGAAGGGAAACGCGAAAGAAATGCCGTTAAATCGCTCCGTGCTGGCTTATTGCTCCCGCCTAAGTCGTATCCGGCAAAGAATCTCATTCATGATCCGGACAAAATCCGACGAGAGTCGATTCCAGTCGTAGTCACGCAGCGCCACTTTGTATCCGTTGGCTCCCATTTGCCGCCGCAGTCCAGGTTTGGCTCGCAACTGCAAGATCGCTTCCACCACTGCAGCCGGGTCGTCCCACGGCACCTCGAAGCCGATGTTCTCGGATCTGATCAGGTCGGCGGCTAGCGGGAGTGGTGTTGTAATCACAGGTACGCCCAATGCGCAGTACTCCATGATCTTGGTAGGCAGGCTGACTCGGTAATTGGGCAGATCTCGCAACAAGCACAACCCCGCCAACGAGCCCTGGACTCGAGCCAATGCCTGTTCACTTGGCAGGAAGCCGAGCCAGTTCAAATTACCGGCTGCTGCGGCCTCGTGTAACGCCTTCCTTGCCTCAGCGTCGGCGGCTTCACCGATCACTTCCAGCCGGACGGCTCCATTGGTCCGGCGGCGCAACTCCTGACCGACCTCGATCATGGTCCTGCAGCCGCGAGACATCGTTACCATTCCGAGATAGCTCACCCGCTCACCGCCGGGCGGCATGATCAGCCTCGGGACAGAAACGGAATTGGAAACCACAGGATGCCGGCGGCGGAATCTGGCTTGATAGGAATATTCGGCCAACAACAAATGGTGCCGTCGTTCCACCATCCGCTCCGCCCGGCGCCAAGCGGTGGCCAATGGACGGCGCAGCGGCTTCGGCATCCAGGACTTCACTTGAAGCGCAGCGGCCGGATCCTCGTGGACGTCCCAGATCAGGTTCTTCATGCGAAGACCGGCAGCGGCCAGAACCAACTCTGGATCATGAACCAGTACCACGTCATGATCTTGCGCGAGCGCACGCATCACCGTTCTGGCTGCGCGCCAGGCCGGGAAGCGGCGTTGACCGCTTGATCTGGCGATGTTGAGGCACCGTAGGCTGCCCCGACCAAGATCGGCAGGGCGAGACGGTGGAACGTCTAGGCCGAAGCCGCGAAATGGCGCCACATAGGTGACTTTCCAGCCCGCGGCGAGCAGGGCGTTTATCTGGCGTTGCCGGATCCGTGCGTCTTCGGGGTGATGGACCACCGTGATAACAAGGGCCGATCCGGCGCCCGAAGTCGGGCGTACTCGTCGCGTACCACCCAAGGACGGCGAGGCCATCACAACAGCTGGACGTGGCCCGCCGGCCGGGCTACACCGCGTGTGTCGAAGAAGCGCCGTGACACTGCCGCCATCGCTTCGACGTCATAACCGCGATGATCTTGCAACAGGACTCCGATGTCCGCCTCGGCCAGTGACTCGTAGACATCATCAACGCGTGCCACCTCGTAACCGGAAACTGCGAACTGCTTGACCAGCGGATCGTGGAAGCGCAACTTAGCGCCCTGCTGAATCAAGGTTCTAGCGAGCGGGACTGCCGGCGACTCTCGGGTGTCACCGATATCCGGCTTGTAGGTCACGCCTAGCAGCAGAACCACGGAACCGCGCAACGGCTTACCGTCGACATTGAGCTGATCTTGAATTCGCCGCGCGACATAACTCGGCATCCCGGCATTGATCTCCTGCGCAAGCTCGACGAAGCGGAACGGATACCCCAACCGAGCTCGGACTCGGTGGGACAGATAGTTCGGGTCAATCGGGATGCAATGACCACCCACCCCAGGACCGGGGCGGAATGCCTGAAACCCAAAGGGCTTCGTACCTGCCGCGTCGATCACATCCCACAGATCGATGTGGAGATCATGACAAAAACGCGCCATCTCGTTGACCAAAGCGATGTTGATATGGCGGTACGTGTTCTCGAGCAGCTTGGCCGTCTCTGCCTCGCGGGTGCCCTTGGTCCGCACAACCGTGTCGATGAACCGCGAATAGAACGCCTCAGCCGCGTCCGCACACGCCGTCGTGTGTCCACCGATCACCTTCGGGGTATTCTTCGGGCCGAAATTCTGATTGCCGGGATCGATTCGCTCTGGCGAGAACACCAGGGCGAAATCGGTTCCTGCCACCAGCCCGCCTGCCTCGAGAATCGGGCGGATCTCCTCGTCAGTGGTTCCCGGGTACGTCGTTGATTCCAAGATCACCAGGGTGCTCGGCTGCAGGTACTCAGCAACCGAGGCCGCAGCGGCTCGAATCGGACCAAGATCAGGAAGTCCATCGCTGGACAGGGGTGTCGGAACGCATACCACGATCGTTCGAGCGCGGCCGAGCTCGCGTGCATCCATGGTGGCGAAGAAGCCACGCGCAAGCATTTCCACCACATCGGAATCGACAAGATCATCCACATGTGAACGCCCCTGATTCAGCCCGTCGACCACTTCTTGATTTACGTCGAAACCGATCACGCTGAGTCCTGCGGCGCTTGCTTCCCGCGCCAACGGCAGCCCTACGTATCCCATGCCGACAATGACGGCGTCAACTGAGTGATCCATTGGCCCCCGACCTCTACGTCACAATGCGGTCGTTTCCGCGGGTTGACGCTTTGAGCAAATCAGGCGGTCGCATCAAATCGGCGAGCATGAAAAGCACGCCCGGTGAAGATCAGGTGAACTATCGATGCCAGTAGCACGGGCTATCCGTAGGACAGCAGCACCCCTCGTGCCACATCGTCTAGACCCTCACGACCGGTCGTGACAACGGCCGAGATTCCGTAGCTTCGCATCATCGATGCAATCCGAGCAGCGATGTAGTGCGGCCACTCCGCTGCTCCGCCCAACCACGCCGCCGCAGGCGTGACAAGTTCGACTGCATAGCCATAGCTCCGGGCGCGACTGAAAGCGGGTATGTCGAGCAGGAACACCGGCCGGAAACCAGCACCTAACAGCTGTAGCTCAGCCACCTCATCGATCACTGCATCGATGATCCTGCCAGTCGTCCCATTCTCAGCGACACGATCGGCCAGTCCGACCAAGCTGATCAAGACGACTGGCAATTGTTCAACGCCAATACCAGCCAGCAACCTGCCAGGCGCTACCTCGGCCGGTATCGGCAATGACTCGAGTGACTGGCTCGGAAACATGCGGTGAGCCAACGCTCGTGCACCGGCGCTTTTCCGGATGCGCGGCACTGCGCGACGCCGTACCCAGCGATATCCCGGCAGCCGACGTGCTAGCCGGGCAGCTGTTTGCAATGAATTCTCAGACACTGGCAGCCTCAACCTCCGCGAGCTTGTGGAGATGTAGCGCTGCAGCACTTGCCCCATTACCGCGATCAACCGAGGAAACGTTGGCTACCATCTGCTGCCCGTGTTCCAAAAGATCACGCAGCAGCAGAGTGGCACCCGAAACGCTGACACCGCCTAACAAGTGGGCCAGCCCTCGATCGGCGGCGAACTGTGCCCGTCCTTGCTGGTCGTCCAACGCCGTGTCCTGGTTGGGAATGAACAAGGTCGGAATGCCGAACCGAAGCAGTTCGTGGAAGGAGTTGTAGCCGGCGGCACTTACCGCCAGGTCGAATGCGCGGAATCGGCGCGAGAGTGGGAAATCACGGACGACGTGCACGCTGGCGCTTGTCCGGTTGGATTCAGCGATTTCGGTCTGCGTCACGCACACCTGGACATCCAGCCGCTGCAAGGCAGCAACCACCGCTCCGGTCTGCTGGCTGGTGTCGTTGATGTTGCCTGCACCGAGTGCGACCAATGCCACCTGACGATCCAGCGGCAACCCCAACGCATGGCGGGCTGTCTCGCGATCGTCGAGCTCGTCTTTGTCAAGCAAGGTCACCGGACCAAGCCGTACGCCGTTGGCAGCCGATGTCGCGCCCTGGTCGTATTCCTCGGCTAGCTCACCAGGAGCGAGCACCATATCGAACCAGGCAGCCTTCTCGAGCTGCTCGGCGCTCCTCCCGCGGCGCCACATTCCGCGCCGCGACCAAACCCAACGCGCGTCATGCTGCTCCCGTACGCGTGCGATGCCGTCGTATGGCCAGGTGCCGTCGAAGACCACTACCGCTGGCTGTAGCCGGGCAACAGCATCAGATAGTCGCTCGGCGAACAGGTCGTGCCAGCGTCGCGACGACAGTCCGGTCGCGCCAGCGGAGGGAATGTACTCGAACGGGAATCCGAAGTGGCCGACGACGCTCACCGCCTGCGACAGTGACAGGAAGTAGGGAGCCAGGTCTGGCTGCAGCCGACGGGCGTACGCGATCAGTCGAGTTAGGTGACCCATTCCAGAACCGTTGCTACTGATCAGAAGCAGTGAGCGGCGCTTAGCTGCCGTTGCACGGATAGGCAACGAGCGCGCCGGCTCGTACGGGGTTACGGTTTCCGGCGGGCCGATCAACTCAGCAATCCGCTGCTGGTGGGCCTCGTAACCGAAGCGCGCTCGGACTGACGTGACCGCGCGCTCGGCGATGTCCCCGTACGCGCCGCGGTCGGCGTACAGGCGGTTCAACACCGACGGCACGTCGGGCGGATCGGCGTAAATCGCAGCCTCGCCGAAGAGCGGACGAAAATGCCGAGGCAGGATCGTCGGCAGGCCGCTGGCCATCGCCTCCAAGATGTTGCGGCCGAAGGCCTCGACCCAGGCCGGGTGATGGAAATAGACGAAGAAATCTAATTGGGCGAGAAACTCCCGAGGGTGCATCGCTCCGAATGACATCACCTGCCAGGAATTCGGCAGGTAACCCAAAACCTCGCGCACCGGTTCAGCGCCACCGAGAATCTTGACGACGGCCGAGCCATCGACCGGATACACGGTCTCGATCACTTTCGCCTCGGTCGGCCACTTCTGCCGAGATGGGCGACTGTGCCGACCGATAACCGGCCGGTCCGCCTGCCATTCAGACCGGTTCACACGCCAGCGATCAACATCGATGATGTTGACCCAGTCCTGTTCTCGCAGTCCCGCCGGAATCTCCGAAGCAACCGACTCGCGCACCAGCGGCCCGATCGGTGCCCAAACCGGATCGACGCCGAATCGCTCCCGGGCAATCCGATCAACTACCTGCGGCCGATAGTGCCGATAGCCGTCGATGTCAATCGGCGGCGCATTCGCCACAATCACCACGCGCTCGGTCTCAATTTGCGGCAGTTGATCGGCCGCCGCCTGCAGCACCGCAGGATGTCGTACGACAACCAGCTGTGCTCGGATCGGACGATTTCCGACGAACAGCCTCGCCCAACCGTGTCGGATCTGCTCACGGATGCGTGGATTGACCGGCCTCAGCCGTGACACCAGCGGTCCATTCATATGCACTAAGCCTGTCGACCAGCCGACCTGCGCCTGGGCAGCAATCTCCTCGGCCAAGCTGTGGGAAGTACCGCCGGGAAATCGCAGATCCGATAACAGCAAGACGTCGACCTGCCGCTGGTTGGATAGCGCGCCGGACATCATCGGCTCCATGGGCACCAGAGATTAGCTGGGAAGAACGCTGATCAAGGCCGGGCAAACCAGGGCATCACCTTACTGACATCTTTCGTTCACCTGGATGTGGGTGTCACCGGTTTGTTGACAGTGTGTCCGGGAGGGCATCTAGTTGACTAAGTAGCCAGCTGGCCGCTCTGAGAGCTCCGTTCGGCATATGTGGCGGGACTCAGGCCGGCCGAAATCTTCCGGGATCGTCAGAGCCCGCAATTGAGGAGGTTGCCCAATGAGTGTGTTGCGATTCGACCCGTTCGGTGACCCGTTTCGCCAGGTGGATCGGTTGACGAACCAGCTGCTGTCGGGGACTCGTACGCCGATGGGAATGCCGATGGACGTCTGGCAGACCGAGGACGGATTCCATGTGTACCTCGACCTGCCCGGAGTGGATCCAGACAGTGTGGACATCACCACCGAGCGAAACGTCTTGACGATCAGGGCAGAGCGTCGGCCCGAGTACCAGCAGGGCCAGAACGTGCTGATAGCCGAGCGGCCGCAAGGAAGCTTCACCAGGCAGCTGCAATTGGGTGAGACCGTCGACTCTGAGAACATCGAGGCCTCGTACGGCGATGGGGTCCTGCACCTGACGATTCCGATGACTCGAGCAGCTCAGCCGCGCCGGGTTCAGGTCCGGACCGATAGCAGTGGCCAGCGTCAGGTCACCGTTGAGAGTGAGGCGGAGGAAGCGACGCCTGCCGCTGGAGCGACGGACGACAGCGATACCCATGGCACCGGTACCTAGGCCGAGGAGTTCGCGATGTCACGGTTGCTGGTACTTGGCGTTGACAGTCCACAGACGGCTGAAAAACTGCTCGATCTGGCAAGCGATCTTGCGAAGCAACAGCTGCTGGAACTGGCTGACGCTGCGTGGGTGCAACGCACCAACGACGGCAAGGTCAAGCTTCATCAGTCGGTGAATCTGACCGCAATGATGGCCGGTTCTGGCGCAGCCACCGGTGCATTGTGGGGCACCTTGATCGGACTGCTGTTTCTCAATCCCTTGGCGGGCGCTGCCGTTGGAGCAGGTGTAGGCGCCGGAACAGGGGCCATTGCCGGATCCTTGAGCGACATAGGCGTAAGCGATGATCTGATTCGCGAGATTGGCCAGACCTTGGAGCCAGGTAAGGCGGCCGTATTCTTCCTAGCCCGGAATGCCACTGTGGATCGGGTGATCGACGCCATCAGGCCGTACAACCCGAAGGTCATTCAGACCAATCTGAGCCGAGACAGCGAACGCGATCTGATCGAGGCGTTACAGCAAGGTCAGCAGGTCGCGGCTCCCAACCCGCCGCAGCAGACAAGTGAACCTACTGGCAGCTAATGAGGTGCTCAGGGATCAGGAGCATGGATGAGCACTCCGGAGCCAGGTAAGCGCGCCGTCAGGAGGCAGCAGGAAGCGCGCAGCCTGGACCTTGTCCAACGGGCCATCGTCTCGATTCTGGTTGGCATTGTCTTCGGCACTTTCTCAGCAGTTCTGGCGGCATACCTTGCAGTTCGCGGTGATCAAGATCTGCCACCGTTCAGCGTTACCGGATTGTGGATCATGACCGGCGTACTAGGCCTGGCCACGGCAGCAGCAATCTTGTTGATCAATCGGCGTCGGCCGTACAGTCCTTGGGTCCTATTGGGGCTGTTGCCAATGGTGATCTCTGCTCCCTGGATCTTGCGCTAGCGCGCGCTGGGACGGGGCAGACCTTTGGCGCTCAAGTCAGGGATGGTCGCTCGTCGTAACACACCAAACATCGGATCCAACAGACGAGGCGGGATCCGCTGGACCGCAATCCCAACCAACTGAATGGGAAAACCTTTCACGTCACGACGCGAGATGTTTGGCGGCGTACGTATCGCGATCCGGACTCGTCCCGCACCGCCCTCCGCAAGATCGACAGCAATCTCGCTGCTGCTGTTGCCTGCGCCAACAACGAGAACATCTTTACCGCGGTAAGGCTTCGGATTTCGGTACTCGACGGAATGCACTATCGGGCCATCGAATGAGCCAGGCCATTGCGGCAGATTCGGCACGCGCGTATAGCCGCTGGCAACTACGACAACTCGCGCGGAGATCGTGCCAGGAGACGTTCGAACGAGCCAGCGGCCGTTCTCACGATCAATACACGTGGCCTCCACCCCGGAACCGGGGTTCGGGCTGGTTGTGTGCCGCGTACTGCTCTAGATACTCCACGAAGTTGTCGCGTGCGACCCAGCGGCCAAAGTCAGTAGGAATTCGGTAGCCCGGAAGGTCGGACAACCAACGGATGGTGTGCAAGTGGAGGCGGTCGTAGCGGGCGCGCCACGGCTCTGCCAGGGACTGCCCCCGCTCTAGCAGTACGGCGTCGATCCGATGTGCCCGCAACGTCGCCGCAGCAGCCAGTCCTGCGGGACCCGCGCCGACGATGACCACATCATCCACTCGGCAAGGCTATGGCGGTTAGGCGTCGTCGAAGGCGGCGTTAGGGATCGATCTCTGCTTTAAACCACTCGGCAAAACTCGTGGCAAGTGATTGGGTTGCCGGGCGCGTCCGACGGAAAACCTGATCATCCCAGCGTTCTATGCCTTGGATGTCACGCATCGAGGACGTGAGGAAGGCCTCGTCTGCCGCCTTGGCCTCATGGAGAGTGACGTCACGTTCCTCCACCATGGTGTGTTCCATGATCAATTCCCGAGTTACTCCTGCGAGCGGACCCGAGCTCAGGGGCGGTGTAATGATCGTGTCCTTGAACACCAGGAAAATGTTGGTGCCTGTTCCTTCGCAGACATGGCCGGCGGTATTGAGAAAGATCGCCTCACTGCAGCCGCGCTCAGCCGCGTACCCGAGAGTTCGAACATTCTCCCCGTACGAGGTGGACTTCACTCCGGCCAACGCGCCATGTTCGTTACGTGTCCAGGGGGCCGTCACGATCGACGTCACGGGTCGCGCAGCCTCCACGGGCGCCAGTGCGACGATCAAGGTAGGTGGACCGTACGCCGCCTCGGACCCGAGTGGCCCGCGGCCGCCGGTATAGGTAATCCGCAGTTTGCCGCGGCGGAAGTCACGCCCCTCGAGGATGGCGTCGATCGCCTCGCGAATGTGGTTGTGATCGGGTGCGGGAAGGCCCAGGGCGGCCGCCGAGCGAGTCATGCGATTCAGGTGACGGCGTACGGCGAAGGCACCTTGCTCGGTGACTTTCAGCGTCTCGAAAACGCCGTCACCCACGAGCAGCCCGTGATCAGTGCCCGCCACGAAGGCCTCGCGCGGATCGTCGTAAAGGCGGCCGTCGTACCAGATTCTGAGTTGCCCGACCAGGCCTTGTGGGGCCGATGCGGTGAGTTGCACCACGTCAGGCTACCGGCCGACTCTTGATCATGCTGCCCTAGTGAGCAAGGCTGACGGTGAGCCCGGCGTGAACAGGTTTGGACTCCGGCCTTAGCCTCGGCTATGGTTTCTGATCGCACCCGAGCCGCTTGGTTGCAGGGCTGCGCGGACGTGGCTCAGCTGGTAGAGCATCACCTTGCCAAGGTGAGGGTCGCGGGTTCGAATCCCGTCGTCCGCTCGGAGCGAGTCTCGCCCAGTCCCTATGGGGAGCAAGTTCCCCGGTGGAGTGGCCGAGAGGCGAGGCAACGGACTGCAAATCCGTGTACACGGGTTCAAATCCCGTCTCCACCTCGGGCGATTGGCCAGATCAGGGGCACTTTCGAAACTGTCGCTGATCTGCCGCCCGCCCCTATCTGGGATTGGGGTTCACGCCCCGAGGCACCATGTCTCAGGCGTGAAGAGAATCGAGTCCGACCCGCTAGTATGTGCCGGGCGGGAGTGCGAATCCGAGTCCACGGGTTCAGCCCCGTCTCCATCCCGGGCGATTGGCGCAGTGGGAGCGCGCTTCCCTGACACGGAAGAGGTCACTGGTTCAAATCCAGTATCGCCCACAAAGATCAAAGTGCTGCTGACTAGGTGAGAGACCAGTCAGGAGCGCTTCTCTATTTCCACGCCGTGCGATATGCGTGCGATCCGGCGGCGGCTCCAGACACGTAAGTGGCCCGACCGTGCGGACACACGACCGGGCCTAGGACCCACCTAGCCACAGGAGGCAGGCCCCGCATGCACGTTACCCAACTTGCCCACGGCAAGATCACCAAAGCCGACCACTTGACGATTGAGTTGGTCGAACCACCCAACATGCCGCCAGTCATCCGCCTCAGGTGGCCGGCGAAACCCTCAATCACCACACCGGACGCGTACACCAACGCGGGCGGCAGCGGCCATGCAGGTGTTGGCGGCGGCGACCGTCGAACTAGCCGCGATCAAGACCTGGCGGCGGTTGTAGGTGTCAGTGCTGACTGAGTCATTGCTGACAGAGTTATCTAAATGCACCGAACGGCGGCTCGGGGGCTGGCGGGGGTTCGACGCGAGGCTCATTAATCTGTCGCCAGAACGCCGGGGACAGTCGGATAGTCGGCTGGCTCTCGTCGTCGGGGTGGACTACTAGCACCGCGTTCTCCAACACCTGGTAATTGCCCTCGTAAGGAGTCTCAGCATCATCTGCCGTGATCACACTGAATTGCATCGCGGCAGCCTACAGGTGAGGAATCTTTAGCCGCTGATGCAGCGGTACCGTGCTTCAGTTCGTTCTAGGGGTCGCCGTTAGAGCGGCTGCTCTAGCCGATACACTCCTGCTTACTGCGGTTGTAGCTCAATGGTCGAGCACGTGTCAAGCATGAGATCTGGGTTCGATCCCCGGCTTCCGCTCCAAGGGTCCACAGCACAACGTCCATACGCTAGCCGGCGCTAGAGCGGGCGAGCAGGTCCTGCCCCTTCACCGCAACCATGCATGACGCAGCAAACGCCGGCTGGCTAAGTAAGGCCGCAGGCGCCAAACTGACGAGTAGTGACATGACGGTTGTTAAAATGGCCCGCTTAAGCATGATTTGTTCCCCTTCCCCCGGAGCGTGGCGCCGACGAACTCTATAGAGGAGGCTCGCCTGCGCGTCGAATGCTCCTATGTGCAGCAGTTGGCGTCAATGCGACACGCGACTGCAATTTTCAGCTCACAATCGGAACGGGCTACGGTCCCAACAGGGGTCGCGAAACGCTAGCATCGCTATTTGATAGTTAATCGAACTAACTAACTGACTTGTGCGGGACGCTCGCCAATTACGACTCACCAGCATTTTTGTGATTGCGGCGCGCATCCGTGGCCTACCTGTTAGTGTTCGTCCGCAACATTTCATCTATTCCGAAAGGAAACCATGCCCCACATTAAAAAGGCTCTTGCGGGCGCAGCCATCGCGGGGCTTGGTAGCCTCGGCGTGATAGTCCTGCCAGCAGAGGCCGCCCCCCTAGGCCTGAAGCCCGGCGCAGGCCCAGAGGACGTAACCGTCACCAACATTGTCGAGGACGCTGGTAACCAAAAGTTTGAGGTTGAGGCCACGTGGGGCCACACCTACACGGACAACGCAGGCAATTATCGTGTCACCCTGCACAGCTTCAGCATCAGCATGGTCGGCGGAAACCCCGATGATGAACAAATCGACGCACGGGTCCGTGTTTACAGCGGCCGCCCTGACGGCTCGACCGTATTGATTGACGATGCGATTGCGGATGGTGCCGATGACCCGATCACGTACAACCCGCGCAACCCACTGAACTACCCCAACCTCAGCAAGATCAAAGTCACCGGGGTAGGTATCGACGATGACGGGCTGGCTGGTGCCCCAAAGCTTGTGATTAAGCAGCCGGCGATCGGTGACGGGGTCACCCCCACCCCGTAACTAGTACCTCCTTTTTATTGGCAGGCCCCGGGAGAGCTGGATTGGCCTCTCCTGGGGTTTGCTTTTGCCCTGACATGGTCATCATGGCTTTCTCTATCGCCCGTATAGGTGAAATGGTCAACGGTTGGCCAGTTCACGCCGTCGTCGTCTCCTGTTTGCTTTAGCCGTTTGGCCCGGCCTGGTCCGCTTAGCCATAGCCGATGCGACTCGGGATCGCTGCAGTTCGGTCTTAATCCTCTGGCAGCCGCGGCGACCAACGCTTGTGTTAGGTGATCTAGGGCGACATGTCCGCGGCGGCTCATGACTCAGCCACGCAGGCTCTGAACTGTTGGCAGTTGGTGTTGGTGGAGTCCGCCCAGCTGCCAGCGCAGGTGTTCGGAGCGTCACCAGATTTGGCCTCGCCCCTCTCGAGGTAGTGCGCCTCCAAGTCCCTGAAGGGGGGCCAAACCGGTGGTGCCTCCACTTACAGCAACAATGTAGCCATACCGCCGCATTTGATGCCGACCGTGAAGGCGCATATGTCGTCGGATCGGACATCGCAGTGGATCGAGGATCTGGGCATTCGTGATGCGGCGCCCGAGGCCGCCGCTGCACGCTACTGATCTTCTCGGGCTTCGTCGCCCGGGGCAGTGCCTGCACGAGGCAGCAACTCAGATGATCGAGGCAGAGAACCCGCACGCGGCGTTCACCCTGCTGCGGGCGTACGCGGAGAACACCGCCGCGATCCTCTACGCGAAGGATCATCCGAACCTGCTCGACCACCCAAGCGGTTCGAGGGCTTCAAGGGCATCTAGGACCAAATGAGCGAGTTCGCGCACCCGCAGGCATTGGGCGTCCTCGGCATGAGTGTGGAATGGCGAGCGTAGGGCGCTCAGTTAGCAGGTCTTCGGTTCGACATTGGGGCCGACGTACGAGCCACAGCACTCTCGGCCGACACGATCGGATCTGCCAATCCGTCCGATCGTCCCATCGACAATCCTTCGGACAGGCGGTCCGGCGCATCTGCTGCTCCTGGGATGGATTGGCCTGGCGAATCGCCGAGCGGCACGACGCGACCGGAGACCGGTCCGACGTCTGGGTAGTCTTCGCGGTGCTCAACGCCCAACTCTGCCAGATGCAGCCATGCGGCAGCTGCGTCGGTCAAGAACACATACGGTTGGTAACCAAGGTGCGCTTGGATGCTGTTCTTCAACAGTCGGTGGACGACGTTGACGGCGGGGCCCAGAAGCTCGGTCTGCGAGCCAACTGTTTGTCGGACGGCCTGGCCTCGGTGGAGCACCATCTTGAGGTCGAGGTTGGAGACGACCGGGCAGGCGGTGCAGACGTGATCCCGGGCCGCCCGCGCCACCTCGCGCCGCGTGCGAAAGGTCTCGTAGAGTGCCTGAAGCCGATCGAGAACGTCGCCACCCCGCCCATCCAGAGAGGCCGCGGGCGCGACGGCAAAGACAGCGTCGCCCTCGAGCTTGATCACTTCGAAGTTGGGCTGAACGCCCTCGACGACCCCATCGAGCAGCTTGCCGAGGATGGCGAACCCTGCGGGGATCCCGGCGCTGAAGTCGACGCCGTGGGCGCTCTCGACGCTGGCCATGAAGGCCGTATAGCCCGAGATGTCGACCAACAACAGGTATCGATCACCTGCCCTGGAGGCCAGCTGCGTCGAGTCCGACATACGCATGACCCATCGTACGTCGACCGCGTGGCACTTCGAGGCTACTGGTGTCCACTTGGAGTTCACGGCAACCGAACGCAGTTCGCCGCCGACGCCTCACGCCGAGGATCTGCTTGTGCTGTATGTAGGTGATCAGCGAACTGTTGACCAGCTCCTCGCAAGGCTCGCCATTACGCCGATAGCCAGCGAGAACCCTTTCTGGGACCAGGTCGGCGTCACCGTCTGTGATCCTGACGATTTTCGGGTCATTCTGGTGGGCCGCCCATGGCCGTGATCGGGATCTACCAGTGGCAGCACAGGCTCGCCTCTTGGCTGCTGCCGCCGCTAAGCTGCCCGGTAGCGCGGGCGACGGAGGTGCCGGGATGTCAAGTGCCGACGCCAAAGCCCATCCCCTACGGAGCCGTGCTAGCGATGACGGCGAGCCTGCAGATGCACGCATGGTCGAGCGCTTGCGCGGCGGTGATACGGAGGCGTTCGCTGAGATCGTTCAAGCGTGGTCGCCGATGATGTTGCACGTAGCGCGTATGTATGTGTCGACCGAGGCCTCTGCTCAAGAAGTGGTCCAGGAGGCGTGGTTGGCGATGATTCAAGGTCTCGACAAGTTCGAAGGCCGGTCCTCGCTCCGCACGTGGATGCTGGCGATCCTAGAAAATATTGGTCGCAGCCGCGGCGTACGGGAAGCGCGGACCGTGCCACTGTCATCTTTAGGCCCGGATGAGGACGACGCGCCTGCCGTGGATCCGGACCGCTTTCGTGGCCCAAAGGATAAGTGGCCGCGAAACTGGACGCTGCTAGGCAAACCGCGACCCTGGCCGCGCTCTCCAGAAGAGGAGACACTGGCTGCGGAAAGTCGTACTCAGATCGAAAATGGCTTGGCTGAACTCCCGGAGCGGCAACGGACAGTCGTCACCCTGCGCGATGTTCACGGCCTGTCCTCCGAGGAGGTCTCTTCCCTTCTCGGTCTCAGTGCCGTCAACCAGCGGGTCCTGTTGCATCGCGGACGCTCACGGCTTAGAGGCCTGCTCGAATTGCACTTCGCCGCCGGGGAGCAGGTGATGGGCACATGAACAACGAGCAGCGTACGCCGGGCATGACGATCCACTGCCAAGAGATCGTCGAGCTGATCACCGACTACCTGGAGGGCGTACTCGACCCGGACCTGACCGCGGATGTTGAGGCCCATTTGCAGCTCTGCGACGGCTGCGATATTTACGTGGAACAGATACGTGCCACGATTCGCGCGCTCGGTAAGGTGCCTGTCGCCACGCTGAGTGAGGAGGCCCGAGCCGAGCTGGTGCGAGCCTTTCGCGATATGCGCGGACCGACTGCCCCGGCATAGGCCACTGCTGTGCCGAGGCCGTTGGCACCCTCACCATCCCGTGTTGAGCAAATGGTTCACCAGCAACGCCCATACTCCGCTCATCACGAGAGCCCAGGTGGCCATCCGGCCGCGGAGCTGCGCCAGACCCGAATACGCGATCACCCCAAAGGACAGCCAGATCCGCTCTGTCTCCGCTTTCGCCATGGCCGAAAGGTCTGCGAGCAACGCCGCAAGGACGCCGGAGAGGGCCAGCAGAGCGACGGTCCGGTCCTGCGTCCACGGTCCGGCACGGCCTTTGCTGAGCACCGCCATAGAACGGATGACTCCGATCACTAGCAGCGGCGAGCAGCTGACCAACCAGGCGGCGAAATCTGCATAGACGAAGTACGAGAACGGCCGCTGGCTGGCAATGCCCTGGTAATAGCGGATCCGCAGGGCCATCAATCCACTCACCCAGTTAAAGCCCAGCGCCAGATGGACCGCCGCGACCGCGACGAACCCGGCGGTTGCGATCAACCATGGCACTGCAGTGCTTCGCAGCCCTCTTTCACGAACCGTCAAGATCACGACGACCAAGGCGACGAGCCCAAAGAGCGCCAGTCCGTACGACAAAAACACGGCGATGCCCAGCAGCAGGCCGCCCAATAAACTCGGGACGATTCGGCGGCGTACCGCACCTCGGCAGACAAGCGCCAGTCCGCTGACTGCAACGCCGGCGAACAGACCGTCCGCCGACACAGCCATCCAGACCGCACCAGGGAACAAGGCGATGAACGGCACGATCCGCCGGGCCGCAGCCTCGGCACCAAGTTCCCGCACAGTGACCGCCAGCGCCACGCTCGCCGCCGAGGCCACAACGATGCATAGCGCCCCCGACCAAAATCCACCACCCAGGCCGGCGCGGGCGAGCAGCCAGAAGATCAGCGTGGTCAAGGGTGGATGTCCGGCGACATGCGTCGTCCAGACAAGATCACCGTCGACACCGGGACCAAATGCAATGAAGTGCGTAAAGCTCGACAAGAAGGTCCAAGGATCGGAGATCCGGTGGAGGTCGTGCAGGTACTCGTTCGGATCGAGAAAGACGTCAATCCATCCCTGCTGCAACCCGTCTACAAGAGTCAGCGAACACATCCAGGCGAGGTTCAGCAGCCAGCCTGCAAGTAGCAGCCGCCGCCAGGGCAGCACCGCGGCCAGCTGTTGCAACCGCAGACCGAGGAGCAGCGACAAGATCGCCGCCGGCGTACCCCAACCAACATGGGGATGCCAAAACGCAAGCAGCGGTGGACGTGGCAGCACAATCGGAAGGCCACGGCGGTTCATGTCATAACCGACCACTGCAGCCACGCCAATCAAGCCAAGCGCCACCGCCAGCGCAATCCCGTCGCCACGCCGCCACTTTGGCGCTGGGGGATCCGGAAGCTCGTTCGCCTGTGCGGTCCTACGCGAGACGGCAAGTGTAGAAGTCGCGATCATGAAATCTTCGTGAGCGCTGAACGATCACGGGCGACTCGTATCGCATACATGATCAGGCTGATCACACCAATGATCGCGATGATCAAAATGAGATCGAGTCCGTAGTTGCGCAGCAGCAAAGCCTTAACCGCTGGTTGACTGCCGCGGAGGAAGATCATCGGAACCGCGACCACTGTTATCAATGCGCCCATGATCAACGTGACCTGCAGATAGCGCCGCCCGCGATCAGGAACGTACCGCCGGAGCAGCCAACCCACACCTACCACAGAGGGAGCCAAGATCGCGTCCTGGATAACGAGTGCAGCGGCTAGCCAGACCCCGAGGATCACCAAGCTGTACGTCGGGATCTCGCTCACCAGTCGGAAGACTCCGAACACGCCGAGAGCAATCCCAGCAGCGGCAAGAATGATCCGCCACGCCTTCATGACAGCACCTCGATCCGGCCCAGCCATTTGGTGTTCAATACACCGGCCCGGTTAGGAGAGATCAGCCGCAGCGGGTAACCGTGATCAATGTCCAGCCGCTGTCCATTGAGATGCGTCGCCAGGAGGGCGGCCGACAGCTGAGGACCCTCGATAAAGGAGTGGTTGAAGCCCCAGTTCTGCTCGACGGAGACGAGCTGAATTCGAGAGTCGGCGGTGCCGCCGGCCCGCAGAACCACCTCAAGCAATGACAGACCGCGCCAGTGCGCCCCGACGCTCCATCCCTCAACACAGTTGACGGGCAGCCGCGCTACATGCACTGCGAACGACTCCAGGTCGGCCAGCGTAAGTCTGTAGGGCCTCGGCCCGACAACTTCAAGAGTCCACTTCGGCGATGTGGCGGCGGGAATGACTTTCGCCTGCTCAGCGGTGCGGTTGACGGGTACTCCTTGCGGCCCACGAGTCCACTGTCGGGGCGCAAGCAGGCCCAGCCGCTCAAGTGGAGTAATCGTCTGGCCGACCGAGGTAAGAATGACGACACCCACGCCTGCCCCGGCGGCGGTCAGCATGCCGCGCCGTGAGATACCTGGGGTCGGCGGATCGGGAAGGGTGCCGGCGTTGCTGTGGGACTCGGGATTCTCATTCCACGGGAGCTCGGTGAGGACATCCGCTTCTGCAACCTTGGCCCTAAGGCCGTATGCGATATCGGGCAGCTTCACCCCGACGTGGAGCAGCACCGACCCGACCAGCACGTATGCGAGGAAGCGGTGGACCGTGACGAAGTACCACGGAAACGGATACCAGTTGAGCACATTGAGGAGCCCGGTGGTCACCTGCACCAGGGCGGTAGAGACCAAGATCGCTACGCTGAGCCGTTCGACCGCGTGCCTGATCGATCGGATCGGAGGGAAACGGAACTGGTTGGGATAGATCGACCAGAGCTTGACTAACAGCAGCGGAATGGTCGCGATACCGGTAGCGACGTGGATGCCCTGAGTGAGCCGGTAGCCCCAGACTGGTCTCGCGGGCACAGGCAGCCAGGACCAGGGTTCGTACTGGTAATGGCTGAGGAGTCCGGTGACGAAGAGCACGGCAATCGCGATGCCGAGCACACGCCCAATACGCGCAGTTACAGCCGTGGATCTGAGTGTGCTGCTGAACTTCGGCCACCAGCTCGGTCGCTGCTGAACCATGATGATCAGCCTCCTGGCGTTGAGCGGAAATTGAAACCGAATCCGGTTCCACGGCCGCTTACGAGTCGCTCACAAAGGGATTGGATGGCTGATGACGTGCTCTCTTGTGATCTTCACCCTCCGAGGTGCCGCGGCGGCCTTATGACCGTTGTCACGGGGAGACTGCGTCGCGTTACACGAAACGGCACCCAAAAAATCGAGATCGCATTGCTGTAACGCTCCAGGGTGTCGGCTGACTGAACTTCTAGGAGCGCTATTGACCGGCCGCACTACATGGGCAGCTGCACGGGAGCAATGGTCAAAGCGTCGGAAATCTTCTACCCACGGAAGGAGTGCAGCTTTGTCCGACAATGTCTACATCCAGAGCAACGAGCCCGAGGGCAACCGAGTGCTCGCTTTTCGCCGCCATCCGGACGGGACGCTGATCCAGCGCGGCACGTTCTCGACCGGCGGCGCTGGAACCGGTTCGCCGCATCTGCCATCACAGGGGTCCGTAGTCATCACTGGCGACGGTGGCCACCTGCTCGTGACGAACGCCGGCAGCGGCGATTTGAGCGTCTTTACAACCGGTGAGGACGCCCTCACTTTGCTGCACACCATTCCCAGCGGCGGCACGCCGAGGAGCGTTACCGAGCAAGGTGGTCGGGTCTTTGTCTTGAATACTGAGGGCCCATCGCTCGCGGGCTTTCGGCTACAAGACGGGGGCCTCGACCCAATTCCGGACACTCCGCGCGCGCTTCCCGACGGCTCCGACCCGGCGCAGGTGGGCTTCGTCCCCGACGGCAGAGGAATCGTCGTTACGAACCGGGGTACGGACTCGATCACGTTCTTTCCAGTCGACGAATCCGGTCGGCTGGGTGAGCCGGTGGAACAGTCTTCCTCAGGTCCCACGCCCTACGGCTTTGCCTTCGCCAAGGAGGGCACCCTCGTTGTCACCGAGGCGTTCGGGGCACAGAAGGGCAAGGCTGCCGCTTCCTCGTACGTGCTCAGTAGCGGGTCGATCAGGCCAGTCTCACGCTCCGTCGGCAACGGGCGCAGTGAGATTTGCTGGGCCGTTGTGACGAACGATGGACGCTACGCGTTCACCACTAACTTCGCTGATGGGGCGGTGTCCCGTTACGCGGTTAACGATGATGGCGGTCTTAGCCTCGAGGACGCTACTGCAGGGATAGCGATCGACGGCGAAACCGGCTTACGTGACGAGGATTTGAGCGGCGACGGCCGCTTCCTGTACGTACTCAACGCCGACTCACAGCGCATCTTCGGCTGGACCGTCGGTGCGGACGGTACGCTATCGCCGCTCGGAACATGGAACGGACTTCCGGCATCGGCTGCCGGCCTCGCAGCGAGCTGAGCCGTGCAGCTGCAGCCGCTGTATCGGGCGACATTCACGACCCCGGAGCGTTGGGCTGTCGAGGTTGCAGGCACACATGGCACCGAAGTCCAGGACTTTCTCATCGCCGAAGGTCACATAGAGGGGCGCCTCTCCGCGCGTCTGCGGGGATCCAACTATCCCCGCAGACGCGCGGACGGCACATTGCTCCCCGACTTTCGCGGCGCCCTAGACACCGATGACGGCGCCACCATCCTGTTTTCCTGGCACGGCTACGCGCGGCCCGGCGCTGCGGATCGCAAAGAAATCGTGGGCAGCATCACCCACCTAACTGGTAACCAGCGGTACGCATGGCTGAACAACACCATGTGCGCCATGGCGGGTGAGGTCCGGCCTCGAAAGGGTGAAGACGGTTTCGAGGTCGTCTTCGAAGTCGCCGAGCTCGTCTGGGAGCCACTGGACTAGATGAGGTCGGCTATGCCGTCCTCGAGCCGTATGCGGGAGCTCCAGCCCAGCACTCGAGCCGCGTTCGAGCAGTCTGCCGTGATGTGGCGTACGTCGCCGAGCCGGTACTGGCCCGTGATGACCGGTGGCGGCCCGCCCATCGCCCTCGACATCAGCTCAGCCATCTGACCAACGGTGTGAGTTTGCGCTGTGCCAATGTTCAGCGCCGTCCGGCCGGGCGAGAGGTCTGCGCCCGTGGCGGCAACCACAGCTTGGGCGACGTCGTCGACGTGCACGAAGTTCCGCCGCTGCCAGCCGTCCTCATACACCAGGGACGGCTCACCGTGTATCAAGCGGGCACGGAAAAGCGCAGCCACGCCCGCGTACGGGGTGTCGATGGGCAGGCCCGGACCGTACACGTTGTGAAACCGCAGAGCGGCGGCCGAAGCATTCAATTCGCGCGCCCAAGTGTCGACGAGGTGCTCACCGTGAACCTTCGTCGCCGCGTAGGTATTGCGAGGGTCGAACGGTGCTGACTCTGGAACCAGACCGGGGACGAGATCATCACCGCAGGCTGGGCACCGTGGATCGAATCGGCCGGCCGACAGATCAACCGGCGTACGGGGCGGCGGCTGCGCCGGCCCGTGCCGGGGGCACTGGTACGCGCCCTCGCCGTAGACGACCATGGAGGATGCATAGACGAGGCGTCGTACGTTTGCGGCAGCCGCAGCGCGCAGCACAATGGCGGTGCCAAGATCGTTGCTCCGGACGTAGTCGTCCATGTCGTCCAGGCCAAGTCCGAGACCGACCTTGGCCGCCAGATGAATGACTGCATCGCAGCCATGCACGGCGGCGCGCACTCGATCAAGATCGGTGATGTCATCCCGTGGATCGGCTGCGCGGTCGAAGACCGTGACATCAGCGCCGGCTCCACACAACGCACGGGCGGTTGGCCGGCCGATGAAGCCAGCTCCGCCGGTGAGCAGTACTTTCACGCGCGGACGCTTGGGTGCGCCTGCGGTAGCGCTACCTCGAAACGGCAACCCATTTCGGTGTTGCGAACCGCTATCTCGCCCTGATGGGATTCCACCACACCGCGAGCTATAGCCAGGCCGAGGCCGGCGCCCCCATCGGTCGAGCCGCGGGCTGGACTGCCCCGCCAACCGGTGTCGAACACCCGATCTAGGTAGGCGTCGGGAATACCGCCGCACCCGTCCTGCACCGCGAGCCGTATCGAGCCGTCCTCGGCGCGGACGGCCGACACGTGGACGGTTTGCTGCGGCTCGGTATGCCGGATGGCGTTGCTGATCAAGTTGCCGAGAGCCCGGCTGAGATCTTCATGCCGGCCGAGTACGGCAAGGTTGTCTTGGTCCGGAACGCTCACCTCGAGTCGCACGTCCGCGCCCCGGGCATTGGCCTCGGCCTCGGAGGCGACATCGCAGACGAGCTCGGAGAGAGCCACCAGGCTGAGCTCGCGCGGCTCGGGCGCCCCCTGAACCCGCGAGAGGGCGAACAGGTCGTCGACCATGATCGTCATCCGCGCCACGGTGCTTCGGAAATGTCGGAGTGTGCCTGGTACGTCGGTGATCACACCGTCTTCTAGTCCCTCCGCGAGGGCCCGCAGGCCAGCGAGCGGAGTCCGGAGATCGTGAGACATGAAGCTCACCAGCTCCTGGCGAGATTGTTCGGCTGCGTGCTCGCGTTGCCGTGACTCGGCGAGGGTTCGGCGGGCTTCGGCGAGCTCATCTTCGAGCCGGGCGAGCTCGGCGGGCAAGCTGTGATCGGTCGCAGAGCTGGCAGTGGCCGAGAGGTCGGGTGCGCCTCGTAAGTCGCTCACCAACAGCCCAACAGTGTCTTTGAGCCGGCGAGAGGCGAGGCTGAAACGGCGGCTCACCAACCAAGCGCCGACTACAGCCAGCACGAGGGCGATGCCGAGCGCCAGCAGAACCACCGTCGAGTCGTGCGCGGACAGGAACATCAGTGCGACGTTGATCACTACGGTGGCGGCGACCGCCACCACCGGGATCAGGGTGGCCACGCCGAGCTGATAACGCAGCGATGAGCGCCGGATGGCTCGCAGCAACAGCGCTCCCAGCAAGCCCACCGCAAAGCAGGCGGCCAGAGTGAGGGCAGTGATCAGCAGCAGATCTGTCATATCAATTCCGTCTCACGGGCCATGCGGTAGCCGGCACGACCCACGGTGAGCACCATGCGCGGGTCGGATGGATCATCCTCCAACTTCTCGCGCAGCCGGCGTACATGGACGGTCACCGTCGAAGTGTCGCCGAAGTCCCAGCCCCAGACTCGACGCAGCAGATCGGCCTTGCTGAAGGTCTGTCCCGGGTTGGCGGCAAGAAAGGCGAGCAGGTCGAACTCGCGGCTTGTCAAGGACAGTTGCGATGAGCCCCGCCTTGCGACGTGAGCCGCCAGATCGATCGTCAGATCGCCGATGCACAACGACTCGTTCAACAGGCGGTTCCCGGAGAGTCGCTCGGCTCGCCGCAGCAACGCTTCGACGCGTAGCACTACCTCACGCGGGCTGAACGGCTTGACCACGTAGTCGTCGGCTCCGGTTTCAAATCCGACCAACCGGTCCTCCTCCTCGCCACGGGCAGACAACATGATCACCGCAACGTCATCGCCCAAGGCCCGCCGGCGCCGCAGCACGTCTAGACCGGAAATGGTCGGCAGCATGATGTCGAGAATGACCACGTCGGGCTTTACTCGGCCCCACACCGTCAAACCCTCGGTTCCGTCGGAGGCCCAGACGGCCTGATATCCGGCCCGGGTCAGGTAGGCCGACAAGACGCTGGCCATTGTCTCGTCGTCCTCGACCACCAGGACTCGCGCGCTCATTCAAACAGCGTAAGCAAATTTCATGCCGCCGCATCCTGATCGTTTGCTGGGCTGGCCCGCCCGTAAGAGAACTGAAAGCGTTCCGGGCTGGTCGGGTCCCGCTCTGGTGCCTAGCGTCACAGACATGACGATCGAGGTGATCTTGCCCTGTCTGAACGAGGCGACGGCGCTGCCCTGGGTCCTTGATCGTTTGCCAGCCGGATATCAGGCGTTGGTTGTCGACAATGGCTCCACTGATGGCTCGGGCGAGATTGCGAGGGCGCGGGGCGTTCGCACGGTCCGCGCAGAACCGCGCGGCTATGGATCGGCATGTCATGCCGGGCTGGTCGCGGCTACAGCACAAGTGGTGGTGATCATGGATTGTGATGGGAGCCTGGATCCTGTTGATCTTCCCGCCCTTGTGTTGCCCATCGACATGGGTGAGGCAGACCTCGTGGTAGGGCGACGGAGAGCTCGGGGTCGGGGTGCCTACCCCTGGAAGCTCCGGCTTGCCAACGCAGCGCTGGCGAGACAGTTGCGGCGCCGCGCAGGTCTCGTGATCTTCGATTGTGGACCGGTACGCGCCGCGACGCGGACCACACTACTGAGCCTCAACGTTCAAGATCGCCGCTCCGGCTACCCGGTAGAGACGCTAGTGAAGGCGGCGGCTGCAGGTCTGCGAGTACGCCAAGTCGACGTCGTTTACCTGCCTCGGCAAGGACGATCGAAGGTGACCGGCACTCCACTCGGCGCCCTGACCGCCGTACGGGACTCACTCGCCGTTCTTGATCAAGTGAAGCCGGCAGCCCGATGATCGAACGGGCCGAGATCGTCGTGATCTTGGCCAAGGAGCCGAAGCCTGGCTTGGTGAAGACGCGGCTGCAAACCCGGTTCAGTCCCGATGAGGCAGCACAGCTGGCGGCGGCCGCTGTGCGCGATACACAGCGGGCCGTTCGAGCTTCCCGTGTCCCCCGACGAATTCTCTGCTGGGACGGCGATCCTTCGGCTTTCAGCGACGGATTCGAGGTCGTGCCGCAGCGCGCCGGCACCCTCAACGACCGCCTCGCCGCAGCGTTCGCCGACATCGATCGACACCGTTCAGCAAGGGTGCTGTTGATCGGCATGGACACCCCTCAGATCGACAGCACGCTACTCGATGGCGATTGGGAAGACTGCGACGCGGTCATCGGGCTGAGCGAGGACGGCGGGTTCTGGGCGATCGGCCTACGGACTCCGGACGCTGCCCAAGTTTTCGCCGGCATCACGATGTCGACGACCCGCACGGGTTCGGCCCAGCTAGCCCGCCTGCTGAGCCTGGGTTACTCGGTCAAGCTGCTACCACCGCTCCGGGATATCGACGAACCGGCCGACGCCGCATACATCGCCGATCGGTTCCCTGGCTTGGAATTTTCCCAGCGCCATGCCGCCCTTGCCGGCGCATCTCGTTCCGTGTTGATCTTCGACTACTTGTACGCCGGGATCCCGGTGAGCTGCGACGCTTCTGACGAATGTGTACTTCCGCTGGAGGCGATGCGTTGGTCGGCATCCGCCGACGACGTGGACCAGCTGGTCGTTTCGCGATGCCAGGGACCGGTGCTTGATCTCGGCTGCGGTCCAGGGCGGATGGTGCAGGCCCTGAACGAGGCCGGCGTACCGGCTCTCGGGGTCGACATGTCTGCTATCGCGGTCCAAGAGACACGCTCGCGGGGCGCACTGGCCATTCAGTCGAGCTTGGCCGATCGATTACCTGCAGAAGGCCGTTGGGGCACCGTCCTACTCATGGATGGCAACATCGGCATCGATGGCAATGTGACTGCCCTGCTGCAACGTTGCCGGAAGCTGTTGATGACCGGCGGCGCGATCATTGTCGAGGTCGATTCCCGCCCGACCTGGCATCAGACACGACGCGTGCGGCTGACCGCGGACCGAGCCGGACTCAGCGCCGAACTGACGTGGACGCGTACAGGAGCGGCGGCCGTACGACGATTAGCCGTGCTGCTCGACCTGCTTGTCGTAGAGGAGTGGACCGCCGGCGGCCGCGCCTTTCTCTCGCTGCAATCGGCAACCTGAGTTGCCGATCTCTAGGGCCACGCCCGTGGCTCCAGTCCACCGATGCGCCGCACAGATTGGAGTCGGCACATAGGGGCGAAGCCATTAACCCCGAGCGTAGGTTTCCGCGCTTTCGAACTCGAACCCCACCGGCTGAAACGTGATACGAGCAACCGTTGCCCCGCTCAGCCGCAGCACCTCCATGTTTGTTTGTCCGGAGTCCGTTTCTCATCCGGCGTGCCGAACGACTTTGAGCTCACCCCTGCCATAACTGTCCTCCATTGCTTGATGCCTTCTGCTCGTGGTGTCCGAGACCCCTCTATTGGGCTGGTCATCGAACAAGGCCGTCCAGGCTCCGCGGTGACGCGTTCCTCGGCAATGTACAAAGGGCGGTTTGGTAGGCCCGAGGGCCATTCGTCGAGTTATGCCGTCCCGGATCGACCTCGGGGTTGTGTAGCTCACGAAGCTCACCTTGGACAACTGGTTTATCTAAATGGCGCGCTGAAAGAGAGGACGTGAGCGGCAGCAGCGCCGATACGATGCGCCTCTAAGACCTGATCTGGCCGCGACCAGCTCGGCGCTGGCTCCCAATCTCAGGAGTGCTGATGTCGACTCGATCATCTGGCCCAGTGCAATCCCGCCGGCTGGGTTTGCTTCAACAGCACCCGTTGGCTTGCTTCTTCGTGTTGACCTACTCGGCCGCCTGGTTCCTCTGGGCCCCGCTGGTAATTTTCGGGGACAGCCTCCCTCCGATGGTGGCTTTCACCTTGGTGCTGTTGGGATCGTTGGTGCCTTCAACGGTCGCTATCGTGCTGGTTGCCATCGTTCACGGCAAGGCTGGTGTCGGAAGGCTTCTCGGTCGCCTGGTGATGTGGCGCGTGGGATTTCGCTGGTACTTGGTGGTGCTGATCCTTCCGCTGCTGGCTCCCCTTGCGCTTGGCTTGAGCATCCTGCTCGGTGGTCCAGCGCCAACAGCCGACTCCTCCATCATCGCTGTGATCGGCATGTTCGTCTTCTCGATCTTTCCCGGGAGTGCGCTCGGAGAGGAGGTCGGTTGGCGGGGATTCGCACTACCCCATCTGCAGGACGGTCGCAGCGCTCTGACCGCGGCACTCATACTGGGCCCGGTATGGGGATTATGGCACCTGCCGCTGTGGCTGACCGGCAGCGGGTCGAATCCGCTGATCCTCTTCCCAGCCTTTGTGATTTCCGCCATTGGCCTATCGGTGCTGCTTGCCTGGATCTACAACAGCACCGGCGGAAGCCTGCTCCTGGTCGTTCTGCTGCATGCCACCGCTAACCTGCCCGTCACCCTTCTGATCACACCGCTCGGAATCGACATGATTCAGCCATTCTTGATCTTCACCGCCCTGCTGATCATCGCCGCGATTGTGGTCATTGGAATGACCGGCGCTACAAATCTCTCCCGCAGGCAGCGCAAGCAAACCTCCGAGGACCTCCCAACCGTTTCCACCGCGCTACCAGCGAACTGACGCCAGCCGGCAGCTCAGCAGCTACTTCAAGCCCTCAAGCAGATAGTCCCACGGCGTTGAGGGCAGCGGCCGAGCCTGAGTTTCCCGCGCAGCTCGGCAGCTCGGCAACCGACTTTGGCCAAATCACCGTTCTCCGCGTATCTCGCATAAAGCTCAAAAGTGCCGGGAGCGAGAATGACCCCCACGCGGACGTTAGGGTTCGGGCCCGCTCGCGACACGGTCATCGGCCAACTCACTGAGAGCTCCCAGCTTATCTGGGACGGTGGCGGCCTGAAAGGTCCCTGCGATGTGTTCAGGGGAGAAGAACACTTCAGGTGAGAGCGTGCCGGCGTTAACGCTAATGAAGTCGTTCATTGCCGCTTGGTCGCCATAGATAGCGCCTAGCAATCGCTGCATTTCTGGCGGCGGCTCCAGCGTGGCTAGTTGAGTGATGAACTCGTACGTCGGAAGAATCTTTTGATCCCGCTCTCGATGCCAGGGCAGGAACGCATCGTCAATCGACATCCGGCCGCTGCCAATGGTGGACCGCTGTCTAGCTGGTCAGGAAGCTGACCTGTCTAGCTGGTCAGGAAGCTGACCTGTCTAGCTGGTCAGGAAGCTGACCAGTGCCTCGATCTTGCCCGAGCTGATCACGTGCGCGACGTTTGGTATCACGGCGAGCTGTCCATGGCCGAGGTTCCTGAATGCCACCGTAGCCTCCTCCACCGAGCAGAAGTCGTCGCGATCGCCGACCAGGATCAAGGTCGGCACCGTGATTTTGGCGAGATCCGTGTAGCCGTAGCCGGGCCAGTGCGACCAGCGCTCAAGGGTGTGCTCGACGTATGTTCGCCAGTAGCCCTCGCCGCGCGCGGCGTCCTGATCGGCCTTCATCAGCGCGAAGACCTCGGCCATCTGCGGGTCCTGCCCGAAGGACTGCTCGACGACGTCGGGATCAACATAGGGCAGCCCACCTAGCAGAGCAGGCAGCATCGCAAGTGCCGGTGCATCTGGATTGAGCAGGTCATAACCTGAGTCGCAGACCAGAGCCCGAATGGAGTCGGGGTGCCGTATGCCGAGCAGCAGCGCCGCTAGCCCACCCTCACTGAATCCGGCAACGGCCGGTCGGTCGAGCCCGAGTGCGTCGATCAGTGCAGCGACATCGTCAGCCAACATAGACATCGACACCGGTCCACCGGAGTGGGTGGTCATGGCGGACCCTCTCGCGTCCGGAGCAATGATGTGGAATTCTTCTACGAGCCGCCGCATGTGAGACGCATAGCTGATGGGCGTAGGAGCCCAGATCTCACTGGTGCTCACCAGGCCGCCGTGCAGCAGCACCAGCGTCGGCGCGTCGGTGGGTCCGGCATCGATGTAGTGAATGTCGATGTCGTTGGCCGGGACGAAGTCCTTGGTGATGGTGGTCATGATCGGAACGCTAGATGGCAAGCGTCTGGGCTTCATCGGGCAAACGCCCGATCATTAGCTATTCGATCATGAGGCCATGCCGCATCGCGAAAAGGCTCGCGCCGGCGCGATTCCTGACGCCGGTTTTGGTGTAGATGTGTTCGATGTGACTGCCCGCGGTCTTGCGAGAGATCGTCCGCAATGTCGCGGTTGGAGAGTCCGCGTGTGAGCAGCCGTAACACCTCGACCTCTCGCGCGGTCAGCCCAGCCGGGAGTTCACGGCGCCGTCGGGTGCGATGGCCGGCCGCCTCCAATACCGTCTGGACGGCGTCTGCGTCGAGGCGCCCCTCGCGTACCTGGGTCCGAAGCGCGGCAGCAGCCTCTTCCGGTGCCAGCTGCGCTCGGTGAGGCCGCGGCTCCGTTGACGCCGCATAGCAATCGGCTGCTCCCAACACCCTCCCCGGCATGCTGATGGATGCGTGGTTGAGCCCCCGTGGATAACCTGATCCGTCCATCCGCTCATGGTGCTCGACCGCAATCGCGGCGAGCGGGGAGAGAGCCTGCGCCGAGGACAGCATCCGCTCGGACAGATACGGATGCAGGCGTACCCGTTCCAGCTCCGACCTGGTCAGCGGTCCGGGCTTGTCCCAGATCGAGTTCGGCACACCAAGCCGCCCGAGGTCGTGAACCAGGCCAGCCCGTCGAACCGCCACACAGTCCTCATGTGGCAAACCCAAGGAGCGCGCGGCCGCACCGGCCAGATCGGCCACTGACCGGGAGTGGCCGAGGGTGTACGGCGACTTGAGATCGATAAAGTCCGCTATCGCCTCGAGCGCGGTGTCGAACTCAGGATCGGTCATCACTCGGGCAAGCGTCGGCTCCGCATCGATAACCTGCGCCCACTGGCTCGGCCCGTCGAGACCTGAAAGCAAATAGCCCGCGTGGACGCAGAACAGCTCGACGAGGGCAGGGTCGAACTGCGTAGCTGATCGCTGCCGCGCCACCTGAACGGCAGCGTTCTGCCCATCTTCCTCGTAATAGGCCGTGACCACGTCGGCGAGGCAGACCACGCGCGAGGTCAGCCTGATCTCCTCGCCTCTTGCACCGCCGAAGCCCCTACCGTCCCAACGCTCGAAGCTCTCCTTGAGACTTCGCCGCACCTCTTCGCCCAGGCCGAGGCGGCTGGCCAGCTCGTCCGCGGCCAGCCAATGGTTGCGAAGGTCCACCATCGCGTTCCGGCGTACCGCCAGCGGGAGCTCCAGCCAGATTTTGACTCTCCCCAGCGGTGGGCGCCCTTGTCCCACCGTGTGCCATGCGAAGGTGAGCAAATCTAAGGGTCGTCCCATGTCGTAGTGGTAGCCGTCCCGCTTCAACGCGATGTCATCTCCAAACCACTTTGCTTGCTCATAGGCATCTGTGTGGCAGCCGACCCAGGCCAACAGCCCCGAGAAGTAGGCGACTTCGCGCTCAGCCTGATCGAAGGCGAGGAGCTCAGCCATCCGCAGCGAGACGAGAGTCTGCCGCAAGATGTGCTCCATCGACTGCCCGAGCCCAAGGTCCGTGCCGAGCGAGATCGTGGCAACAAGCTCGGCGAGGCGGACTCCCGAAGAAGCGGCAGCGCCCACGGGTCCGAGCCTAGACAACGGATCCGGCAAAACCTCCTGAGAGACGCCCGCACCACGACCAGAGGATCACCGATGCTCATTACCAGCCTTGGACCAGAGCATCCACCGGTGCGCGATGCTGCCAGCAGTTCAGTCCCGGGCCCAAGGGCCCGGAGCCGCCCGCATGCCGGTCTGAAACCGCAACTTTCATGAATCCGTTCCCTCGACGCAAGGTACATACCTGACGCGCGGTGCGCTGGCCTCGCTGGCGCGGTATCCGTCGGAGCTGACGGAAGAGCTCGACGCAGTGCCTTCCTTTACGGGCTTATCGAGACGGATATCTGACAATGCCCAGATCTGTTTGACACACAGAGTTGCGAGCGAGAATAAGGTCTATGGATAACGAAGCTGATCACTCCCGTCGCACCAAAAGGTCTATGGATAACGAAGCTGATC